>Ga0335079_10003007_pt1 | contig 19450 bp, 20 predicted proteins | sample Lox_Sample_33_FD_206719 | JGI IMG/M metagenome (GOLD analysis project Ga0335079, IMG submission 206719) | Soil microbial communities from Loxahatchee National Wildlife Refuge, Florida, United States - Lox_Sample_3.3 | ecosystem: Environmental > Terrestrial > Soil > Wetlands | place: USA... | reverse complement strand
AGATCGAACAGCCGGCGGCGCTGCCGCAATTCGTCCTCGCACCCGAGTGCCCGGTCTCGGTCGTCAGGGAGTTTCTCGGCGGTCTTTTCGGCGCGGACGGGCATGCTCCGGGTCTGCACCGCCAGACTGCCGATGAGGACACTGCCAATCTCAGTGCGCCGGCCTTCTCGCAAAGCGCGCTACCCGGACATGTCGATGCGCTGAAATCCCAGATGGCCACTTTGGTCGAACTCCTCGTGCGCTGCGGCGTCAAGGCACGGGGCGCGCGTATCGCCGCTTACCCCACGCGCCGATCCGCCTCGACTTATCCGGCTGCGCGCGACGGCATCGCTCGCACCGAGGTGCGTCTGACGCTCACCGAGGGCCTGTCATTCGTCGAGCGAGTCGGCTATCGCTACTGCGTCGACAAGTCGCTGCGCGCGAGTGCCGCCGCCGTCTACTGGCGCACGGTCGATACCATCAATCGTCAGCGGCTCTGGATGGCAGACCGGCTCGATGAGCTGCATCGCTCCAATGGCGAGTACAGCTTCCATCAGGCGCGACGCCTGGCGGCCGCGGAACTCACGGCGCGGGAGACGCCGGTGTTCCCGCACTACTCCTTGCTCGAGGGCCACGATCGCTTTGCGCGCCTGCCGGATCCGGATGCCAGGCGCTTCAAGCCGCTGCATCGGGACAGCTGCGGTTTTCCCTCCCCGGCGGCGCTGTTCGCCGAAATGGGGGTGCGCGAGTGGTTTGCCGCTCAGCCCGGCTGCGAGCGCGCCAGCCAGCCGAGGCGCTACTGCCTCGACAAGGAAGCCCGTGTGCTTCCCACTTTCTCACTGCGCGTCCGCGACCGCCGCGCCGCCGGCAAGCGGCCGGTGTTCGATATCGCGGTGAATGACCTGCACGCATTCGTCGCGGCAGGTGTGTGTGTTCACAATTGCATCGGCAACTCCGGCCCGCTGCTGCCCGAGATCTCCAATGCGGTGAAGAATGGCGACCTCATCGGTTGCTCCGTGCTCTCGGGCAACCGCAACTTCGAGGGCCGTGTGCACCCGGAGGTGCGCATGAACTTCCTCGCCTCACCGCCGCTCGTGGTGGCCTATGCACTGGCCGGCACACTCGACATCGACCTCGACAAAGAGCCGCTCGGCAAAGGTACCGATGGCAAGCCGGTCTATCTGCGCGACATCTGGCCGAGCCCACAGGATGTGGCGGCGACGGTGCAGAAGTCGATCAACTCGGACATGTTCCGTCGCAGCTACGCCCATGTCTTCACCGGCGATGACAACTGGCAGCAGATCAAGGTGCCGCAGGGCAAGCTCTACTCCTGGGAGCCGCAGTCGACCTACGTCAAGAATCCGCCCTATTTCGAGGGCATGGGCATGACCCCGCGTCCGGTCACGGATATCCGCGGTGCACGCGCGCTGGCGGTGCTCGGGGACTCGGTGACCACGGATCACATCTCACCGGCAGGGAATATCTCCAAGACCAGTCCGGCCGCGAAATATCTCATCGAGCAGGGTGTGCAACCGGCGGATTTCAATTCCTACGGTGCGCGGCGCGGCAATCACGAAGTGATGATGCGCGGCACGTTCGCCAACATCCGCCTGCGCAACCTCCTGGCGCCGGGCACGGAAGGCGGCGTCACCATCCACGTCCCGAGCGGCGAGCAGATGTCGATCTACGATGCGGCGGTACGGTACCGCAAGGAGAACACACCGCTCGTGGTGCTCGCCGGACGCGAGTACGGCACAGGCTCCTCACGCGACTGGGCGGCCAAAGGCACGATGCTCCTGGGCGTGAAGGCCGTGATCGCCGAGAGCTACGAGCGCATCCATCGCTCAAACCTCATCGGCATGGGCGTACTGCCGCTGCAGTTCGAGCCGGGGCAAAACGCGCACTCGCTCGGCCTCACGGGCGAGGAGACCTTCGACATCACGGGCCTCGGCAACGCGGAAGCCTCCGCGGTCACGGTGCGGGTGACCGCACCGGATGGAACGAGCCGCGAATTCAAGGCGCGCGTGCGCATCGATACGCCCAAGGAGCGGGACTACTACCGCCACGGCGGCATCCTGCAGTACGTCTTAAGACAGCTCGCCACCGCCAAGCGCGCGGCCTGAGCGTCCGCCGCGCGCGCATGACGCGCCTCGTCGTCTTCGACCTCGACGGCACGATCACGCGCGGCGACAGCCTGCTGCCTTACGTGCTGGGTTTCCTGGGCCGGCGTCCGTGGGAGCTGGTGCGCGTGCTCGGCGCAGTGCCGGCGTTCGGACGATTCCTCCTCGGGCGCGCCGACCGCGGCCAGCTCAAGTCCGCGTTCATGCGAACCACGCTCGGCGGACGCACGCGCGCGGAACTGGCGTCCTGGACGGAGCACTTCGTGGCACGCTGGCTCGCGAGGCGCACCTATCCGGGGGCGCTGCGCGCGATCGCGCGGCACCGCGACCAGGGCGATCAGCTGGTGCTGCTGAGCGCGAGCCCCGACCTGTACGTTTCGGCGATCGCGGCGCGGCTGGGCTTTTCCGAATCGATCTCGACGGGCGTGCGCTGGGAAGCCGATCGCTTCGACGGGCGTCTCACGACACCGAATCGCCGCGGCCCCGAGAAGACGGCGTGTGTCGCCGCGCTCCGGCAACGCTTTCCCGCGGCGCGCACGGCTGCCTACGCGAACGCGCACAGCGACCTTGATCATCTGCGCGCCGTGGATGAGCCACTGCTCGTCAACGGCTCGCGGCGTGCGCGGCGCGCCGCGGCCGAGCTCCACATTCCGCTCGCCCGCTGGGACTGATTTCGCCTCTGATGTGCAGTGCGCGTAATCTTGAGGGGCCTGGCACGGTCTGACGTGCTACGGAGGACTACGATGAGAAAGACTGATCCGAGCCGTATTCGACCGTCCGAGATCACCCCGCGCTCGGTGTTCATGGACCGCCGGTCCGTGCTGCAGGGCGTCGCGGGCCTGGGACTTGCGAGCCTGCTGCCCGCAGCCGACGCCCAAGCCGACGTGCCGGCGGCCGGCAAGCTCAGCTACACACACAACGCGCGTTACTCCGTGAGCGAGACGCCCAACAGCCTCGCCGACATCACCAGCTACAACAATTTCTATGAGTTCGGCACGGACAAGTCCGATCCGAAAGAGAATGCCGGCACCCTGAAGACCCGCCCCTGGAGCATCAAGGTCGACGGCGAGGCCGAGGTGAAGGGCACCTTCACCATCGAGGACATCCTCAAGCCCCACCCGCTCGAGGAGCGCATCTACCGCTTCCGCTGCGTGGAAGCCTGGTCGATGGTCGTGCCGTGGGTCGGCTTTCCGCTGGCTGATCTCATCAAACGCTTCAGGCCCACTTCCAAGGCGAAGTACGTCGAGCTCACCACGCTGAATGATCCGCGTCAGATGCCGGGCGAGAGGTTACCGATCCTCGACTGGCCGTACGTCGAAGGTTTGCGGATGGATGAGGCCATGCATCCGCTGACACTCATGGTCGTGGGTGTCTATGGAGAGGTGCTGCCGAATCAGAACGGCGCGCCCCTGCGCCTGATCGTGCCCTGGAAGTACGGCTTCAAGGGTGTGAAATCGATCGTGCGCATTCGCTTCACCGAGATCCAGCCGAAGACCGCCTGGAACATCGCCGCGCCGCAGGAATACGGCTTCTACGCCAACGTCAATCCGCATCACGATCATCCGCGCTGGAGTCAGGCCTCCGAGCGGCGCCTGGGACACGGGCTGTTCTCGCGTCAGCCGACGCTCATGTTCAACGGCTATGAGAGCGAGGTCGCCTCGCTCTACAGCGGCATGAATCTCGACCGTTTTTACTGAACGGCATGCTGAACGTCGAGCAGCGCTACCGCTTCCTCTACAAGCCCAGCGTCTTCATCCTCTGCCTGATTCCGGCGCTCTGGCTCACTGCCGGCGCCGTGGGCTGGGGCGGTGTCGACTTAGGCCCGGACCCCGTCGCCCACCTCCTGCACAGCTGCGGCAAGACCGCGCTCAACCTGGTGCTGATCACTCTGCTCGTCACTCCAGTGCGGCGGATCAGCGGCCTCACGCATCTGCTGCGGCTGCGGCGCATGCTCGGGCTGTTCGCATTCTTCTACGTCGTGCTGCACTTCTGCGTCTACGTCGTGCTCGATCAGGAAATGAATCTCGCCGGCGTCGTGAAGGATGTCGCCAAGCGGCCCTACATCACGATCGGATTTGCCGCCCTGCTCATGCTGATTCCGCTGGCGATAACTTCTACCAACCGCATGATGCGCCGGCTGGGCCGGCGCTGGCAGAAGCTCCACCGCCTGATCTACGTGATCGCGATCCTGGGCGTGTGGCACTACTACTGGCAGGTGAAGCGCGACGTGCGCGAGCCGCTCATCTACGCCGGCATGCTCGCCGTGCTGCTCGGCTATCGGCTCGTCGTGCGCCGGCGCGCGAAGCGCGCCGCTACATCGACGTCCGGATCTGCCACAGCTCCGGAAAGAACTTGAGCTCGAGTGCCTTGGCGAGATAGGCGGCGCCGCTCGTACCTCCGGTGCCGCGCTTGTAGCCGATGATGCGCTCCACCGTCTTCAAGTGATGAAAGCGCCAGAGCTGGAACTTGTGATCCATGTCGATCAGCCGTTCGGCGAGCTCGTACAGGTCCCAGTCCTTCTCCGCATTGTGATAGACGCCGAGCCAGGCGCCCGCAACCTGCTTGCTCGCGCGGTACGGCTCGCTGAAATCGCGCGCCAGATAGTCCTCGGGAATGCCGTAGCCGCGGCGGCTGAGAAGCGCGAGCACCTCGTCGTAGAGCGATGGGGCCGAGAGCGCACGCTTCAGGGTGGCGTAGGCATCGGCGTCGCGCTGGTGCACGACGATCATGTCGGGATTCTTGTTGCCGATGGTGAATTCGAGCAACCGATACTGCACTGACTGGAAGCCCGAGGAGCGCCCGAGCGCGTTGCGGAACGCGGAGTAATCCGCGGGCGTCATGGTCGAGAGCACATCCCACGCCGACTGCAGCTGCGCCTGAACGCGCGCGATCCGCCCGAACATCTTGAACGAGGGACTCAGGTTGTCGCGCCGCACGCACTCGAGCACGCCGCTGAGCTCGTGCAGATACAGCCGCATCCACAGCTCCGAGGCCTGATGGATGATGATGAACATCATCTCGTCGTGCTCGGAGGTGAGCGGCTGCTGCGCATCGAGCAGGCGGTCGAGCCGCAGGTAGCCCGCATAGGTGAGCGATGAGCCGAGGTCCCAGTGGATCTGCTCATCCGAGAGGTCGACGCGCTCGGAAGGGCCGTACTTGCGTGTGCTCATGCGAAGACCCAGGACGGCACGTGCTGCCAGCCGTTGAGCAGCTCCCGATCCAGGCGCCGGTACTGCGGGCAGTGCGCGCCCACCAGCTGCCAGAAGCGCTGCGAATGATTCATATGGCGCAGATGCGCCAGCTCATGGACCAGGAGGTAGCGCACCACTTCGCGGGGCTGAAACAGCAGGCAGCAGTTCAGGCTGATGGTGCCGCTGCGCGAGCAGCTTCCCCAGCGCGTGCGCTGCCGGCGGATGCTCAGGCGCTGGTAGCCGCACGCCATCTCACGCGCGGCCTCATCCAGCATCGGTGCGAGCACGTCACGCGCCCGGGTGATCAGCCAGTCGCGCAGGCGCGTGCGCAGCTCCGCGGAGCTGGCCGGAGTACCGCGCACGCTGATGAGTCCTGCGGCCGCGGACAGCCGTACCCGCCCGCCGCCGCCGGCCAGGTGCAGGCGCCAGGACTCGACGCTCGCCGCAAACTCGATGCCGCGCGGCGGGAACGGCTCCGGTGGGGGCGCCAGCCGCGCCGCCTCGCTGCGCCGGCGCTCGATCCAGTCGCGGTGATGAGTGATGAAGTGCTCGACCGCGCGCGCGGCGGTGCGCGGCGGCACGACGATTTCGACACGTCCGCTGTGAAACACCCGCACGGCGAGCCGGCGCGCGCGGCGGCTGACGCGCACACTCCAGTCCTCGGCGGAGTCACCGCCTGACCACAAAGACAGCTGTGCGGCCGGTAGATCGAGCATCCGGCGGTCATCATATCAAGAGCGGCGCGTGGTAATGTCGTGGCGCTTGAACGAGCTGCCGACTTCCGAAGCCATCCTGCAGGTCCGCGACCTGGTCAAGGAATACCCGGGCGTTCGCGCGGTGGATGGCGTGTCCTTCAGTGTGCGCGCCGGGCACTGCTTCGGCCTCCTCGGCCCGAACGGCGCCGGCAAGACCACGGCCGTGGAGATCATGGAGGGCATTCTGGCGCCTACCTCCGGCGAGGTGCTCTACCGGGGTGCGCCTCTCGGGCCGCGCTTCCGCCAGGAGGCCGGGATCCTGTTCCAGAAGACGGCGTTGCAGGACTTTCTCACGGTACGCCAGACGCTCGGCCTGTTCCGCGGACTCTACGAGCACGGCACCGACCCGGATGAGCTCTTGCGCGTGTGCGCTCTGGAGAAGCTCGCGCGCCGCGACAACCGCAAGCTCTCAGGCGGTCAGCAGCAGCGCCTGCTCCTCGCCGTCGCGCTGGTGAACGATCCAGCGATCCTGTTTCTGGATGAGCCGACCACGGGCCTGGATCCCCAGGCGCGGCGCAATTTCTGGGATCTGGTGCAGACGGTGAAAGCCAGACGCAAGACCATCATCCTCACCACCCACTACATGGAGGAAGCCGAGCTGCTGTGCGATGAGATCGCCATCATGGACGGCGGCCGCATCATCGCCCAGGGCGCACCGCGGGCGCTGCTGCGCCAGCACTTCGCCGATGTGCTGCTCGAGCTGCCGCGGCAGGAGTTCACGGCGCAGGCGCGCGAGCTGCCCTTGAAGTTCATCGAGGCCGGCGAGCGCGTCGAGATCACCACCAACGATCTGGACTCCACGCTGCGGGCGCTGATGGACCGGCACGTGCCCCTGAACAACCTGCGTATCCGTCCGCCCAATCTCGAGGACCTGTTCCTGGAGCTCACCGGCAAGGAGCTGCGGCCGTGAAGGCAGTACTCAGGCGCCTGTATGCGGTGTGGCATGCGCGCAATCTCGAGTTCCTGCGCGACCGCGGCGCGATGCTGTTTCAGCTGCTGATGCCGATTGCGATCGTCGCGGGCATGGGCGTCGTCTTTGGCGGTGCGCCCAGACCGCTCTTCAAGGTGGGCGTGCTCACGGCCGATCTCGCAACCGCGAAGCACCCTTTTCTGCATGCGCGCTATTTCGATTTCGTGCGCGAGGCCGATGAGCCCACCGCCGTCCACGGCGTCGCGCGCAACCGCCTCGATCTCGCCATGGATCTCACCAGCAGCCCCATCCGCTACTGGGTGAATGCGGACTCGCCCAAGGGCTACATCGCCGAGCGGCTGCTGCTGCAGGCCGACCCGGCGGCGCGCCGTTCGCCGGTCCTGGGCCAGTCGAGCCGCTACGTCGACTGGCTCTTTCCCGGCGTGCTGGGCATGAACATGATGTTCAGCTGCCTCTTTGGTGTGGGCTACGTCGTGCTGCGCTATCGCAAGAGCGGCTTTCTCAAGCGCCTGCACGCGACACCGGTGAACGCCGTCGAGTTCCTGGCTGCGCAGGTGCTCTCGCGGCTCTCGCTGACGCTCCTGGTCACGCTCATTCTCTATGTCGGCGTCGGCACCATCATTCACTTCTCCCCGGTCGGCAGCACGGCACTGCTCGCCCTCGTGGCGGTGCTGGGCGCTTTGTCGATGATCGCCTTCGGCCTCATCATCGCCGCCCGCTTCTCGAGCGAGGAGCTGGTGGGCGGCATGCTGAACCTCCTCACCTGGCCGATGATGTTCCTCTCGGGCGTGTGGTTCTCGCTCGAGGGCGCACCGCGCTGGCTGCAGATCGCCGCCCGGACACTGCCGCTCACTCATGTGCTCGATGCGGCACGCGCGGTCGCGCTGGATGGCGCAGGCGTGAGTGCGATTGCGCCGGATCTTGCGTATCTTGCCGGCACCACTGTGATCTTCCTGGTACTCGGGGCCTGGTCCTTCCGCTGGAGTCTTCGCTAGTCATGCGCTTTTTCAGTGACAACACTGCCACCATCTGCCCGCCCCTGCTCGCGGCAATCACCGGCGCCAACCGGGGCCTGGAGAAGGCCTACGGCGATGACCCGTGGACACAGCGCCTCGATGCGGTGCTGGGAGCGTACTTCGGCACGAGCGTGCGGGCGTTCGTCGTGACGACGGGAACGGCGGCCAATTCACTGGCGATCGCCACACTCTCCCCGCCCTATGGCGCCGTGTTCGCGCACGACGAGGCGCATATCGTGCGCGATGAGTGCGGCGCCCCGGAGTTCTTCTCCGGCGGCGCGCGGCTCACGATCGTGCACGGCGAGCACGGCAAGCTCACGCCGGCGGCGCTCGCCGAAGCGATAGAGGACAACCCGCCCAACGTGCACACCGTGCAGCCGGCGGTGGTTTCGCTCACCCAGGCGACCGAGCTCGGCACCGCGTACCGTCCTGCCGAGGTCAGCGCGCTCGCCGAGACCGCCCATCGCCACCGCCTGCGTGTACACATGGATGGCGCGCGCTTCGCCAACGCGCTGGTCTACCTCGGGTGCGAGCCAGCCGATGTGACCTGGCGGGCGGGCGTCGATGTGCTCTCCTTCGGTGCCACCAAGAACGGCGGACTTGCGGCCGAGGCGGTGGTGTTCTTCCGCCCGGAGCTCGTGGCGGATTTCGAGTTCCGGCGCAAGCGCGCCGGACACCTGCTGTCCAAGTCGCGCTTCGCAGCCGCGCAACTGATCGCTTATGTCGAAAGCGGCGTATGGCGCGACAACGCCACCTGGGCCAATGCCTGCGCGCGGCGCATCGGCGAGGCCGCCGGCGCGCGGCTGCTGCAGCCCGTGGAGGCCAACGAGGTGTTTGTGCGCCTGGGCGCCGCGGGCAAGCAGCGTCTGCGCAGCGCCGGCTTCGAGTTCTACGACTGGGGAGCCGAGTCGCGCGGCGAGGCGCGCTTCGTCGCTTCCTGGGACCAGACCGAGGCGAGCGTCAGCGCGCTGTGCGCAGCTCTCAAGCGAGATTCAGCTTGAAGCGCCCCAGGTACTGACGCACCGCTTCGCGAAATCCTTCGCTGCTCGTCACGGTCGAGCCGCCCGCCAGCACCAGGATGAAATCGCCGCGCGGCGTGCGGCTCACCTCGCGCACGTGATCCACGTTCACCAGGCAGGAGCGGCTCACGCGCAGCATCGGCTGCGACTGCAGGGACTTTTCGGCCTGCTGCAGCGTGCAGCGGGCATGATAGGTCTCGCGTCCGATCGTGATCTTGATGTAATTGCGGTCGCCTTCGATGCTCTCGACATCCGCCGCATCGAGCATGTGCATGCGGCTGCCCGCCTCCGCCAGCAGCCGCGCCCGCGAATCCGCCCCGTTGCCGAGATTCTGATCGAGGCGTGCGAGCAGCCGGTGGAGTGCGTCCTGCCGATCCACCGCAGCCTCGCTGTCGCGCCGCCGCCGCACGCGCTCGAGCGTCTTGCGGAAGCGCTCATCGTCGAAGGGCTTCAGCAGATAATCCGTCGCGCTCACCTCAAAGGCCTCCAGCGCGTAGTGATCGTAGGCACTCACGAACACGATGAGCGGCAGGTTCTTCAGATCGAGCGAGCGGGCCAGCGCGACGCCATTGATGGTGCCGATCTGAATATCCAGGAACAGCAGATCGGGCGCGCGCTCGCGGATGGCCTGCAGCGCGCTCTCCCCATCGCCGAATTCCGCCACGATCCGCAGGTCGGGCTCGCGCTCGCAGCTCTCACGCAGCGTGCGCCGGGCGGCCGGCTCGTCATCGACGATCATCACATCCATCAACGCGCGCTTCCCTGCCGCAGCCAGGGCAGACGCACCTCGGCCACCCATTCGCCGGCGCTGCTTGGACCGGCACTCAGGCTCGCGCGCTCGCCGAACTGAACCGCGAGGCGCTCGCGCACATTGCGCATGCCGATGCCCGTACCCTCGTTGCGATGGCCGGCCGCGATCGTGTTGACGACACGCAGCACCAGCTCCTCGCCGATGCTGCCCACTTCCACACGGATCAGCACCGCCGCCGTGTGCCCGGCGAGCCCATGTACGACCGCATTCTCGACCAGCGGCTGCAGAATCAGGCTCGGCACCCACGCGCCCGGCAGAGCGGCGATCTCGGGGAGCGAGAGGGTCAGGCGGTCCACGAATCGCTGCCGCTGCAGTTCCAGATACAGCCGCACGAACTGCAGCTCATCAGCGAGCGGCGCGAGCTCACGCTCCCCCGCGGCCAGCAGGCGGCGCAACAGGTCGCCCAGCTGCGCAATCATCGCCTGCGCCGCCGGCGGGTCCCAGGCGATCTGGCCGCGAATGGTGTGCAACAGATTGAACAGCGTGTGCGGGGAGAGCTGCATGCGCAGTGCGGCGAGCCGCGCTCCGCTCCAGGCGCGCTCGAGCGCCGCCAGGCGCAGCTCCGAATCGCGGAAGCGCTGATACAGCGCGAAGCCGCTGGTCAGCGCGAGCGCAAAACCATACGTGAGCAGGAACAGCGTGGTGCTCGCGATCCACAGCGGCCGCATGTGGGAGAGAAACGTCGCGAAGGTGACCTGCATCGCCGGATCGTGAACGACCTCAGGATTGCCGAATAACCGCTCCACGAGCAGCATCATCGGATTCGCGCAGGCGGCGAAGAACACGGCGAGCAGCAACTGCAGCGGCACCGTGCGCCACAGCGGCCGCCAGCCGAGGCGCAGCGAGCCGAACACGCACGCGAGCAGGATCGGGTACAGGAACAGGTGCTGCAGCACGCGGATGTCCCACGACGCAAAGAACTGCTGCGTGCCCTGCGGGTCGAGCTCATCGGACATGCCGCGCGCATAGAGCACGTTCGAGACGGTCACGTAGATCCAGAAACACGTGAGGATGAGGAGCAGCGAGCGCGTGCTCAGGCCGGCGCGCAGCGCCGCACGCAGATCCGAGGCCGTGCGCGTGCGCTCTTCCCATTTCGGCAGCCAGATGGTCCGTTCGCCCGGGATCGCATTCATGCGCATAGCCTACGCTCGTCCGTGGGAATTGGCCCCTTCGGGCCGTCGGGCGGCGGGACCAATGCGTCGATGGCGGGGACGAATGCGTGCATTGCACGGCAACCCCGCTCGCGGCACTCGGTACCGGTGCGGCCGCACCCGGCGCCGCTCTGGTGCAAGCTCGTCGGCGCACGGGACGAGCACGAGGTCCGCTTCAAACAATCCGCGTCTGATTGGCGTCTCATACGCACAGCCAAACGAGAGCTCACAGGGAGCTCGAGGAGACTCGTCATGACGCTCAGGAATCGTATTTCACTTGTGGTCGCACTCGCCGGCTGCACGTTCGGCCTCGCCACCATGAATGCGTCGGCCGCGACGCCGCCCGCGGATGCGCACAGCTTTGCCGTGCACTACAGCGACCTGGATGTCGCAAGCCCGCAGGGCGCGATGCAGCTGTATCGCCGGATCGCATTCGCTGCGACGCAGGTGTGCCCGGATAACGGCGTGCGCGATCTGACCGAGGTCGCGAAGATGCGCGCCTGCCGCTCGCAGGCCATCGCCCATGCCGTGCAGGAAGTGCGCAGCCCGCAGCTCGCCGCCGTATCCGCGACCCAGGGCAAGCACGGCTGAACGGCTGCTCGCGCTCGGGCTTCCCGCGCTAGACTCACGCACCGTACAGCGGGCGCGTGCCCGCGGGGAGTCCGAGCAGCATGAGCCAGATCGTCCGCATCCGTGAGACCGGTGGCCCCGAAGTCCTGCGCTTCGAGGAGATGGAAGTCGGCGAGCCCGGTCCCGGCGAGATCCGCCTGCGGGTCGAAGCGATCGGGCTCAACCGCTCGGAGGCCATCTACCGCTCCGGCGCGTATCTGATCCCACCCAAGCTGCCGAGCCTCATGGGCTACGAGGCTTGCGGCATTCTCGAGGCCATGGGCGCGGGCGTCACGGGCTTCTCGCCCGGCCAGCGCATCTGCGTGCTGCCTTCGTATCGCCTGGGCGAGTACGGGGTGTACGGCGAGAAGGCCATCGTTCCGGCACGCAGTGTGCTTCCCGCGCCGGCCGGACTTTCTGCCCCTCAGGCTGCCTCGATCTGGATGCAGTACCTGACTGCCTTCGCCATCATCGAGGTGGCCAGGGCCGGTATCGGCGACTATGTCCTTATCCCCGCGGCATCCAGCAGCGTCGGCCTGGCCGCGATCCAGCTCGCCAACTGGGCCGGCGCCGTACCCATCGCCGCGACCCGCCACAGCAACAAGCGACAGGCGCTGCTCGAGCAGGGCGCCAAGCACGTCATCGCCACGGCAGAGACCGATCTCGTCGCCGAAGTCATGCGCATCACCGCTGGCAAGGGCGCGCGCATCATCTTTGATCCGGTTCAGGGACCGGAGGTGGAGAAGCTCGCCAATGCTGCCGCCGAAGAAGGCATCATTTTCATCTACGGCAGTCTCTCCAATCAGCCGACGATCTATCCGCACTGGCCCGCGGCGCTCAAGGGCCTGTCGCTGCGCGGCTGGGTCGCCTCGGCGATCTGGAACAAGCCCGAGCGCTTTGCGCGCGCCCGCGCCCTCATCGAGCGCGGTCTTGCGGAAGGTCACCTCAAGCCCGTGATCGCGCGCACCTTTGCGCTGTCACAGATCGTCGAGGCGCACCGCTACCTCGAGTCGAACCAGCAGATCGGCAAGATCGTCGTGACGGTGTAGCGGTTACTGCATCGGCGGCACGGGCGCGAGGATGCGCCAGGCGCTCAAGGGATGGGTGACCGCCCACGGGATCGAGCGGAAGAAGCCGACCGGAGGCTCGACCTTGTAGTGCGCGCGCTCCACCGTGATATCCACCGGAATCTCCGCTTCGGCATTTGCCATCACGGCGATCTGGCTGCGTGACATCACATGGCTGATGGGCGGTGTGCGCAGATCGAGCGCGCGTGTCTCGGCGGGGTGTGCCGGCCGGGCCGCAGCCGGGGTCGTCTGCTGTGCAAGGCACGCGCCGGCATTGACACCCAGGCACAGTGCCGCGCCTAGCAAGCCAATTCCTTTCAGGCTGATCATGGTCCGCCTCCTCGAGCGCCGGGCCAGTCCGAGAACGGGAACGGCGTCTGCTCGGTCACGAACGTCAGAAACTCGATCACCTGCTGCGCGTAGCGGGCGAGCCCGCTGCCAAAGCGCACGATATCCTCGTTGCGTCGTCCCGCAAGCACTGTCAGCACGAACTGCGTCAGCGCGGCGACAGCCAGGATCCAGCACAGGATCCAGAATACGACCGCATACACGATCATGTACAGCAGGCGTACGCCGAGGCTCATCCGGAGACAATCCGCGCCATGAGCCGGTGCGCGTAGGCGAAATCCGGCACCAGCAGCAGCGCATGCTCGAGCGCACCGCGAGCTGCAATCGCATCGCCCTTGTCGAGATAGCCGCGCCCCAGCGCGGCATAGGCCTCCGCCGCGCCCCAGTGCGGCGCATGCTCCTCGCGTCCCCGTTCGGTCTCGAACGCCGCGACGGCCTGCTGCAGCTTGCCGAGCGCATGCGCCCGATCCGGCGCGCTCGAAGCGCGCTCGTAATCGCTCACAGCATCGATCAGCAGCACGCGCGGATTGTGCGGCTCCAGTGCCAGCGCTTTGTGCAGGTCGGAGCGGCTTCTGGAGTTCGCGATCGGCGTCGGCAGGCTCTCGAGTTCCGCGCGCAACCGCAGGCAGGCAGCGTGCAGCGCCAGCCCGTCGGCGAAGTCGGCGCGCGCCTGCAAGGCCTCCTCCAGGCTCGAGACACAGTGCGCCGCGGAGTCCCTGGCGCGCGAGCGATCGCGGGCTGCAGTGAGCTGGGCGAGACGATAATGGGCGAGTCCCAGGTAATACTGGCGCAGCGTGTCTGCCGCACCGGCAGTGGCGAGGCTCGCGGTGAGATTTTGCAGCTCGCGCAGATCCTCGGTGTAGTAGCCGTACTGCACCCGGCCCTCGACATCGAGCCACTCCGCATCGGCGCTGCGCGCGGCAGTGGCGGCCAGCGCGAGCAGCGCGAGTGCCGCAGCCGTGCCGAAGATCTGTCGGTTCCTTTGACTCACCTGCCGTGCATTTTGCCAGTCCCGCCGCATAAGCGAAAATGCGCCGCGACCTTTGGGCGGCCCCATGCAACTTATCGACATCGGCGTCAATCTCACCCACGACAGCTTCGACGCGGACCGCGCCGACGTGGTTGCGCGCGCGCGAGCCGCCGGCATCGTGCAGATGATCATCACCGGCGCAGAGGCGGCGAGCAGCGCGGGGGCCGTGGCGCTGGCGCGCCAGGCGCCAGGGGAGCTGTTCGCGACCGCGGGCGTGCATCCGCACCATGCCATTGAGTGGAACGAGGCGCTGCGCGCGCAAATTGAACTGCTGATTCGCGCGCCCGAGGTAGTCGCCGTGGGCGAGTGCGGCCTCGACTACTTCCGCAACTACTCCCCGCACGATGCGCAGCGCCGCGCCTTTGCGGGTCAGCTCGAGCTCGCGGCCGCGAGCGGCAAGCCGGTGTTTCTGCATCAGCGCGATGCGCATGCGGACTTTGTCGCGATCCTGCGCGAGCACCGGCCGCAGCTTCGCGCTGGCGTCGCGCACTGCTTCACCGGCACGGCGGCCGAGCTTGCGGCGTATCTGGAGCTGGATCTTTCGATCGGCATCACGGGCTGGATCAACGATGAGCGCCGCGGATCGCATCTCATCGGCCTCGTGCGCGACATTCCTGCGGAGCGGCTGCTGCTCGAGACCGACTCACCGTACCTGCTGCCGCGCGATCTCCTGCCGCGGCCCGCGTCGCGGCGCAACGAGCCGGCGCTGCTCGCACACATCGCCGCGAGCGTCGCCCGCGCAAGGGGTACGAGCCTGGAGGAGCTGGCGCAATCCTCGACGCGCGCCAGCCGGCAGCTTTTCGCACTGCCGGAGTTAGATTAACTATACATCGTAACATATTAATATTTCAGCACTTATATGCCTAAAATAAGCCCGGACGTCGAGCGCCTGCGCCGTGACATCGATCGTGAGTGGAGCGACTCCATCCTCGATTGCCTGCAGCAATTCGTGCGCATCCCGAATCTGTCGCCTGCCTTCGATGCCGACTGGCAGGCACACGGGCACATGCAGCGCGCCGTGGAGCTCATCGCTTCCTGGTGCCGCACCTGTGCCCTGCCCGGGGCGCGGGTTGCCGTGCGGGAGCTGCCCGGCCTGACACCGCTTCTGACCGTGGACGTGCCGGGCGAGCGGCCCGGTTGCGTGCTGTTGTACGGGCATCTCGATAAGCAACCGCCCTTCACGGGATGGCTGCCGGGGCTCGCGGCGTTCGAGCCCGTGATTCGCGACGGCAAGCTCTACGGGCGCGGCGCGGCGGATGACGGCTATGCGGCCTTCAGCTCGCTCACCGCAATTGCCGCACTCAAAGCACAGGGCATTGCGCTGCCGCGTTGTCTGCTGCTCATCGAGGCCTCCGAAGAGAGCGGCAGCATTCACCTACCCGCCCATCTGGATGCGATGGGTAGGGAGCTGGGCACCCCTTCCCTCGTGGTGTGCCTCGATGCGGAGTGCGGCAACTACGATCAGCTCTGGAGCACGACCTCGCTGCGCGGCAATCTGACCGGCACGCTGCGCGTGCGGCTGCTGACCGAAGGTGTGCACTCGGGCATGGCCACCGGTATTGCCGCGACGCCGTTTCGCATCGCCGAGCAGCTGCTCGCGCGCATCGAGAATCCGCTGAACGCAGACCTGCTGCTCGAGGAGCTGCAGGCAGCCGTGCCCGCCGATCGACGCGCGCAGATCGCGCTCGCGGCGCGTGTGCTCGGCGCATCGGTCGCGGGCAAGCTGCCGTTCGCCCCGGGCGCGCGGCCGGTTTCGGATGATCCGGTCGAGCTCCTCATCAACAGCACCTGGCGCGCCACGCTCGCCGTCACCGGCGCCGACGGCCTGCCGGCGATCGCCAACGCCGGCAACGTGCTGCTGCCCGAGATCGCGCTGAAATTATCGTTGCGGCTGCCGCCCGCGGTGGATGCGGTGCGGGCGCAGACGGCGCTGAAGAGGACCCTGGAGCGCGATCCGCCCTACGGCGCACAGGTGAGCTTCGAGACCGACGCACCCACCGGCGGCTGGAACGCCCCGCCGCTCGCGCCGTGGCTGGAGCAGGCTATTCACGGCGCCTCCCAGCAGATCTTCGGCCGCGAAGCGGTGCACGTCGGCTGCGGCGGCACCATTCCGTTCATGGGTATGCTGGGTGAGCGCTTCCCGCACACGCAGTTTCTGATCACCGGGGTGCTCGGACCGCATGCGAATGCGCACGGGCCGAACGAGTTCCTGCACATCGACTACACGCGCCGGATCACGGCGTGCGTCGCGCTGGTGCTGGCTGCCCTGCCCTAGCCCTTGAGCGAGCTCGCGGTCACGGAGCGCTTGATGTGGCTCCATTGCTCGCCGAAGCGCTCGGAGACGTTGGCCATGACGGCGCGCTCGACCGCCGGGAACTCGCTGCTCAGCGAGTCGACCATCAGTGTCCACTTCGGCAGGCCCTTGGGGAAGCGCGCGCGACGCGTGAACACGATGCGTCCTTCGACCGCCAGCTCACCCGCCAGAGCCTTGACCGCGGCGATGCGATCGTAGAGCGCGCTCTGGGGATTGACGAATGTGTAGCGGTGCGAGCCGTCCATCACCGTCCACTCGTTCATCTGATCGCCGCCGAACACATTGCCACTCACATCGCGCAGATCGATGACCACGGCGCCGCGCGGGGTGAAGAGCACGAAGTCGACGTGATAGAAGCTGCCCATGCCATCGGGCACCAGCACGTTCATCAGGTGATCCACCGCCACGGCGGTCACGCTTGCGACCAGCGCCTTGCGCGCCCGGCGCTTGCGATACCAGCGCCACAGCCAGGACAGCGCCCAGCCGAGCACTGCGGCACCGACCACCAGCGCCCAGGTGAGGGGCGGCAATTGGCTCAGGAGGTCCATGGCAGTGCCTCGCGCAGCGCGGTGAGCGTCGGTTGCAGTTCGGTGATGGAGGTCGGCCGGCTGTAGAGCGAGGCGAGCGAGTGCGGCACGGCGAGCGGCCGGCCAATCAGGGGCTCGACGATCTCGCTGAACTTGGCGGCGTGCGCGGTCGCGACGATGACCCAGCGGCGCGTCGCACGGCGCTCCGCAGGCAAGCGCTCGTAGACCTCGGCGGCGGTCGCGGTGTGCGGACACCACGTGCGTCCGTAGCGGGCGAAGTCGCTGCGGATGCGCGCGCGGATCGCCGCATCATCGACGCTGTCGGCACTCACCGCGCCGCGCAGCTCTTCGATCCGCGGATACAGCGCGCGCAGCCGCTCGAGATTGCTGGGGTCGCCCACGTCCATGGCGCACGCCAGTGTCGCGATGCTGGCGCGCGGGTGCCATTCGCCGCTGGCAAGAAAGTCGGGTACCGCCCGATTGGCGTTATGCGCCAGCACGATATCGGCGATGGGCAGTCCCATGCGGCGCGCCCAGACACAGGCGACCGCGTTGCCCAGGTTGCCGCTCGGGATGATGAACGAGGCTGGCTCGCCGTAAGCTTTCCAGATCGCAAGGCTCGCGGCGGCGTAGTACACCGCCTGCGGCAGCAGGCGTCCCACGTTGATGCTATTAGCGGAAGATAACTCGCCGTGCCGGTGCAGCGTCACATCGGTGAACGCCTGCTTCACCATGCGTTGGCAGTCATCGAACGTGCCGCGGACCGCGAAGCTGCGCACATTGCCGCCCCAGCAGGTGAGCTGGCGCTCCTGCAGGGGCGAGACCAGGCCCTTCGGATACAGCACCGCGACCTCAAATCCGCGCCGCTCGTGGAAGGCCGCCGCGACTGCACCGCCGGTGTCGCCGGAGGTCGCGACCAGAATCGTGAGTGGCCGGGCGTAGCCGGCGCGCAGTCGTGCCAGGCTTGCGGCGAGAAATCGCGCGCCGAAATCCTTGAATGCTGCGGTGGGACCGTGGAACAGCTCGAGCACCGACAGCCTGCCGCTGTCCCCGAGGGGCGTGAGCGGCGCCGGGAAGTTCAGCGCATCGCGCGCCGCCGTCGGCAGCGCCTCCGCGAGGGCACTGCCGGCCGCAAACGGCGCCAGCATGAGGCTCGCCAGCTCGGCGAGATTTGTCGCGCCCGCAAGCGCCGCGCGATTCGCCGCCGGCCACACCGACGGCACGTACAGTCCCCCGTCGGCGGCCAGTCCCTGCGTGAGCGCGGTACCGAGGTCGATGCCCGCCGATCCGTCGCCGCGGGTGCTGATGAAGCGCAGGCTCGTACTCATGCGATGATCCGCGCCCCCGCGGAATTCACATCGGCGACCCAATGGTCGATGTCGATCCGGTGACGCGCAAAGGCATCACGCATTGCCGTGCACACCTGCTCCGCATGCGGTGCCGGCGCCCAGGCGAAGATCGAGGGCCCCGCGCCGGAGATCGAGCAGCCGAGCGCGCCGGCGTGCATGGCCGACTGGCGCACGTCGGCGAAGCCCGGAATGAGCGCCTGGCGCTGCGGCTCGATCACCACGTCCTCGAAGGAGGCGCGGATCAGATCCAGATCATCCGTGTAGCAGCCCGAGATGAAGCCCGCGAGATTGGCCGTCTGCCACACAAAGTCGGAGAGGTCGACCGTGCGCTTGAGGATCGCTCGCGCCTGCTTGGTCGAGAGGAACATGTGCGGATGGACGATGATGGCGCGCACGCTGGCCGGCACCGGAATCTGCTTCACGCGCGGATGATCGATCCCCACCGTGAGCACCAGGCCGCCAAACAGCGAAGCCGCGATGTTATCGACGTGCAGCGAGCCGCTCGCCACCGCCTCGCCCTCCATGGCGAATTTGAGGAGCTCGAGCGGCGCGCACGCTGCCGGCAGCAACGCGTTCGCCGCCACCACGGCCGCCACGGCGGATGCGGCCGAGCCGCCCAGACCCGAGCCCAGCGGGATGCCCTTCTCGATCGTGAGCTCGATGCCGAAATCGATGCCGAGCTTTGCCTGCATCGCGAGCACCGCCTGGCCGGCGGTATTGCGCTCGGGCTCGAGTGGCAGATCCTCGACGGTGCCGCGGATCGCGCGAATGACGACGCCCTTGCCCTCGCCGCGCACCGCCGTGACGCGATCGCCCAAGCGGTCGACCGCAAACCCTAGGATGTCGAAACCGATGGCCACATTGCCGACCGAGGCCGGCGCAAATGCCGTGGCCCTGTCGGTCACAGCCGGGCCCCGAGATAGGCCGACAGGCGCAGCAGATCGGCGAACACGCCGCCGGCGGTGACTTCGGGTCCTGCTCCGGGTCCCTGCACGATCAGGGGATTGTCACAATAGCGGTGCGTGGCAAAGCGCACGACGTTGTCGGTGAGCGCGATGTTGGCGAACGCGTGGCGCGTATCGAGCTCGGCCAGGCCCACCGTGGCCTTGCCATCTGCGGTGAGGCGGCCGATGTAGCGCAGTACCTTGCCGCGCGCGCGCGCAGCCTCCAGCCGCTTCGCCATCGCGCCATCGTGGCGCGGCAGCTCGCGCATGAACTCGTCGATCGAGCCCG
>Ga0335079_10003004_pt1 | contig 19464 bp, 16 predicted proteins | sample Lox_Sample_33_FD_206719 | JGI IMG/M metagenome (GOLD analysis project Ga0335079, IMG submission 206719) | Soil microbial communities from Loxahatchee National Wildlife Refuge, Florida, United States - Lox_Sample_3.3 | ecosystem: Environmental > Terrestrial > Soil > Wetlands | place: USA... | reverse complement strand
CCGCCCCGCCTCCGGCCCCCCCCCCCCCCCCCCCGGGCGCGCCAACACCCCCCCCCACACCCCCCCCCCCCCGCCCGCCCCCCCGCCGGCGCGGCCCCCCCCCCCCCCCCCCCCCGCCCGCGCCATGCTCCTCACAGCCTCTGCTCGGTTACCAACCGGAAGAGCTGTTCCTCGGTCAGCAGTGCGCAGCCAGTGAACTCGCCCGCGGGGGTGAAGAAGACAGCGGCGCCGGTGACCCGATCCACGACCGCCTGCGCCGGATGGTTGCGGAATGTCACGTCCTCATAACAGAGTGAACTGGCCGCCCCGGCGATCTGCCGCAGCGCGCTGATGAGATCCGCCGTCAGCTTGGCCGGGTCGGTCGGCTCTCCGTTCGGCGCCTTCGATCCGACACCGAACTCGGGCGCGTGACCGAGCCAGCGGCGCACTGTATCCGGCGGGAAGAGCCAGCCGCTTCGGCCAAGTTCGTCGGCGCGGGTGCTGCGCCGCGCGGGCTCGAGATGGACCGCCGCGCTCTGCGGTGTGGCCGGGCGGGGGCCGACGGGCGGCAGCGCCTGCTGCGCGTGCTGGGGGTGCTGATACGGCCGCGTCACCGGCGTGCCGTGCAGCAGCTGCACGGTCGCCGGAGGCAACAACTCGCCGCCCAGCCTGAGCACGCCACACACGAACTGGCCGGGAGCGGGAACCGCGGCCAGATAGCGCACCGCGCGGCCGGGCGGGCCTGTGTCGCGGCGGCTTAGTAGCGGCACCGGCGCCGTCCACCCGGAGGTGAGCAAAATGAGCACACCCAGCCCGGCCGCTACGATCAGCACCTGCCCGGCGGTGATGAACTGGCCGAACCAGGCGTGCAGCATCGTCAGCCCGCTGGCAAGCTCGCCTGGCCGCAGGTCGGATGTCACCTGGCGCGGGCTGGCTGGCAGCGCCCACGGCCGCGGCTTCCCGAGGTGGCGGGTTGCCAGCGGCAACATGACCGCGAACACGGCCGGCCCGCCGAGCGCGAGCGTCGCGGTCAGCCTGCGCCAGGCGGCCCAAAGGGCGGCCCGCCCGGGCACGTCGCGTCTGGCCTGGCCAGCTGCCCGCGCCTCACGCATGGCAAGCTCGCGCCGCTGTCTTGCGAAGGCGAGCGAAGCGGCGAATGTGTTACCCGGCCGCCCGCGCGGCCTCGCCGCGACGAGCACGACGAGCAGGAAAGCTAGCTCGTGGCACACGGCCACAGTTGCCTCGGCGGCCGCCGCCCGTGCCATGGCGAGGCGCCTCGCCAGCCGGCAACGCAGCGACCGGCGAGGCCGACGCAACCGGGCGCTGATCACAGATCCCCTGGCCGTCCGCGCCAGGCTGGCCCAGCGGGGCACACCAGGCAACGGCGGCACCAGGTCAACAACGCGCTGCTGCGCACGTAGATCAACGGCCACCGCCGTGGCGAGGAGCACAAGCAGCAGCCAGCGGCTCGCGTGACCCTCGCCCACCGCCGCGTGCAGGCGTGCCACCCACAATGGCACGCTGAGGCCCGCGGCTTCCGCGTCGTAGTGATAATGATCAAGCATGGCCATGCCGAGCAAGGCAACTGGCAGCGCCCAGGCGAGCAGGCGCCAGGGGCGCCACCGCACTGCGGCCCCGTCCGCGACACGTGGCCGCGCCAAGACAGCCAGGCCGATTCCGGCCGTGACGAGGCCAGTCTCGACGGCGTGACCGGGGAACCTGACCGGACCCGCATCCGTCCAGCCCGGCAGCAACGCGGCCAGATGCCAGCCAGCGCCCGGCGCGGCCAGCGCCGCTATGGTGCCCTGGACGAGGGCGAAACCTGCGCCTGATGCCACGCCAAGCAGCACAAAGTCGGTCGCGGCGAGGCGGGTGAACCGATGGCGGGAGGCCAGCCAGAACACGGCGACAGGAATGAGCGCGGCAAGCTCTTCTGCGGGGCCCGCGGACGCTGCCCACCCGGGCCGCGCGCTCCCGCCGGCAGCCAGCCACTCGACGGCCACGATCGCGACGGCGCACGCCGCGCCCGCGGCGATCACCCGCAGGCAGGCCGCCCAGCTCAGCGTGTGCGTCCTGGCGAGCACAAACACCTGGAACACCAGCCATACCGTTCCGCCGAGCACGGGAAGCACATGGCTGGCGCGGGGCGCGGACAGCAACGTGATCACAATCAGGGCGACCGCGCCCCAGCCCACCGCGGCCCGGCAGGTGCGCAATATGGCCGTGCGGACACCGTGGCGCCTGACGGTGGCGGCGAGCGCCGACAGTCGCTCCGGCATGTCCGGACGCTGGGTGCGGCGGGTGGCGCGACAGCTCGCCGGTCCCCCGCCGTACCGACCGGCAACCAGGCGCAGCCGTTGATCACTGGTCGCACGCGCCCACTCCGCGAACCGCTCACGTGCGCGGGTAACGTCGGGCCCGGCGAGCGCGGCCACGAACTCCGGCGGGCCGGCGCCGAGTGCGTATCCGGCCATGCTGACCAGCACCGCCGCCGATCCGTCCGGCAGGCAGACAAGAAAATCATCCAGGTGCCCCCAGCGGGCGGCCAGGTCGAGCAGTGCCCGCGCGTTCGCGGGCAGCACGGTAACGCTGTCGTACATGAAGGCAGCCCTGGTCCGGCAGGCAAGCAACCGGCGCGCGCCCATCTCGGTAGCAGCTCCGGCGATCGCGTCAGCTAACTCGGGATCGACGCCTGGCGGCACCGCGAGCGGGACGACCCGTTTGGGAGTACCAACGCTGCTGCCGCCGGTGCCGGCAAGCCAGTCCCTGCGGAACTCCCCTTCGCTTGCGCACAACCGGAGCACGAGGTCGCGGGCGGGCATTTCTGCGGCGTTCATGGCTCCTGACGGTCGGCACCTCCTTCGACTTATCGGCACCTCCTTCGACTTATATGTCGTTTCGCGGCCGGGGGTAACCCGTGGACAGCAACCGGTTCCAGCCCGTATCCCATCGCGCGCCCGGCGCGCCCACCTCGCTCTCGCCCGCTCCTCCGGTCAGGGCGGCAGAGGCCAGGTGGCCTTCACACCTGCCTTGCGATCATGGGATCGCTGCGAACCCGGCTGTAGACGACCCTGTCGCACCAGGCACCGCCGATGAAACTTATGTGGCGCAGCACTCCCTCCCTGGTGAAGCCGGCCCGCTCGAGCGCGCGTTGCTCCGCGACGTTGTCCGGCAGGGTGCCCGCCTCGATCCGGACCATCGGAGTGTAGGTGAAAAGGTAGTCGGCAAGCTGCCGGTGCGCCCTGCTTCCGACGCCCCGGCCGCGCCACTCAGGCAGCAGGACGATCCCGATGTTCCAGCACGTGCGGTCCGGCCTGCCGTAGCTGACCGCGCGCCAGCCCACGAACCCGGCGGCATGCCCGTCCGCGATCACCATCAGCTGGCCGTCTTTTTCGCCGAGAAATCCGTCGTGGCCGAATCGGCGGCGGATCACGCTGCGGTCCTTGAAGCCCTGCCACTCCAGCCCCATTAGCTCAGGCTCCACGCAGAACCGTTCGAGCAGCGGCAGATCCTGCTCGCCGACCGGCCGCAGTGTCACAGACGGCGTATCCATGACGGCGACCTTACCGGCGCGGCGCGTACCTGAGGACCGCCCTTCTGAGCAGGCGGATCCCCGCGGCGACGAACAGCCCAAGCGGGCGCGGCACCGTGGCCACGGGCGGCAGCACCGTGAGCACGGGCGGCAGCACCGTGAGCACGGGCGCAGCATCGTGTCACGGCGCAGCATCGTGTCACGGGCGCAGCATCGTGTCACGGCGCAGCATCGTCAGCGCGAGCGCGGCCGACCCGCGGCTACGATACGGAACGCCGCTGGCAGGGCGCCGATCACGTCGGCGGCGCCGATCGGGGCACCGGACGACGCGACGCGGCCGGCCAGGCCGTGCAGGTAAGCCGCTGCCGCCGCGGCGTGCTGCATTTCCAGTCCCTTCGCGATCTGTCCCGGTACGACCTGTCCCGGTACGAGAAGCCCCTGTGCTATCAGCGCGCCGATCAGCCCGGACAGGACGTCGCCCGTGCCGGCCGTCGCCAGCCACCCGGTCTGCATGGTATTCACCCACGCCGGTCCGTTTCGTCCGGCGATCACTGTCGTAGAACCCTTCAACAGCACCGTGGCGCCAAGTTCCGCCGCGCCCCGCCTGGCGTGCTCTAGTCGCCGCGCCTCCACATCCTCCCTGCTGGTGCGCAGCAGCCGCGCCAGCTCGCCTGCGTGCGGGGTGAGCAAGGTGGGCGCGGCGCGGCGCAAAGGGACCGGTCCGGCCGCGAGCAGGGTGAGCCCATCGGCGTCCACGACGACAGGCACATCCGTGTCGAGTACCGCGGTGAGCAACCGGCCAGCGTCGTTGCCTGTGCCCATGCCGGGCCCCGCGACCCAGGCCTGAACGCGGCCCGCATCGCTGATCACCGCCGCGGCGCTGGCGGCATCAGCCGGCGGCTCCGCAACGGTAATCACGGCCTCCGGCCAGCGCTCGCGGACAAGGCCGGCCACGCCAGGCGACGACGCCAGGTAACGCACCATCCCCGCGCCGCCGTGCACCGCGCCACCGACCGAGAGCACCGCTGCCCCGGTGAAACGGTCGCTGCCCGAGTGGACGCCGAGGACGCCGCGGCGATACTTGTCCGCCGCCGCCGACGGCCGCGGCAGCATCTCGGCGACATCCCCGGACTGCAGCGCGACCACGTCAGGTTCTGCGAGCTCACCGGCGAGGCCGATATCGACAAGTTCCGTCACGCCAGCGTGCGATGCGCCGGGATCGATCAGCAGGCCGGGCTTGTACGTGCCGAACGTGACGGTAACGTCCGCCCGGATCGCCGTGCCATCAACGACGCCGGTATCCGCATCGATCCCGCTCGGCAGGTCGACCGCTACGACCAGTCCGCCGGAGCGCGCCGCGCCTTCGGCGAGAGATGCTTGCGGCTCGCGCAGCCCGCCTCGGCCGCCGATGCCGAGCATCCCATCGATAATCAGGTCAGCATCGTCGAGGAGCCGCTGGGCGGCTTCGTCGCCGGCCTCCACCAGCCGCCCTCCCGCACTGCGCAGCGCAGCGGCGCCGGCCGGGTGAACCCGCGACCCGGCGAGCAGCGCATGCGTGCGTGCGCCACGCCGCGCGAGCCGTTCGGCGGCATATAGGGCATCACCGCCGTTGTCGCCGCTACCGGCCAGCACCACCACCTGCGCCCCGTACACCCCGCCAAGCAAGCGCGCGCAGGTTGCGGCGAGGCCTGCCGCAGCCCGCTGCATGAGCGCTCCCTCAGGCAGGCGCGCCATCAGCGCCTGTTCGGCCGCGCGGACCTTCGCGACCTCGTGTGCATACCTCACGCTCGCGCCTCCATCCTCGCCCGCATGCCGGTCGTGCCGCACGTCCGGGTACCCCCTAGCCAGCCTGCGCCTTGCACGCCTGGCGGCGGCGGCCCTCATGTCACCCGCGTTCGCTATTGGTGAACAGGCGTGGCTCGCCCGGGGCGCAGGGCAGCGCTGCGTTGAATAGCGGTGCGCCCATACCAGCGCCAGCGATCACACTCCCAGCCTGTCACGGACGCGCACGCGTGGCGGTCGGCGGCTGCCCTTTCCCGGCGTCCAGCCGTCAACCGACAGCGGCGGTCAACCGAGATGGGTGCGAACGGCCTCGGCGAGCCGCGCCGCGACCCGCTGCGCCTGCTCCTGGTCGGCCGCCTCCACCATCACGCGTACCGCGGGCTCGGTCCCGCTCGGGCGGATGAGAATCCTGCCGCTGTCACCGAGTTCCGCCTCAGCATTGGCCACAGCGGCGACGAGCCCGGGCGCCGAGTTCACCAGGGACTTGTCCACTCCTGGAACGTTGATGAGCACCTGCGGGAACCTGTGCATGACCTTAGCGAGCTCACCGAGAGCCAGCCCGCGCCTGGCCATCGCCGCCAGCAGGTGGAGCGCGGTCAGCAAGCCATCACCCGTTGTCGCGTGCTCCAGCATGATGATGTGCCCGGATTGCTCACCGCCGAGCACGTAGCCACCGGCCTGCATCGCCTCCAGGACGTACCGGTCGCCCACCGCGGTCTCCACCACGTGGATTCCTGCGTCCTCCATGGCGCGGCGGAAGCCCAGGTTCGACATCACCGTCGCGACAACCGTGCCACCGGTGAGCCGCTGCGCTTCCTTCAGTTCGAGCGCGAGGATCGCCAGGATCTGGTCGCCATCGACCACCTGACCGTCGGAGGAGACGGCTAGGCACCTGTCCGCGTCGCCGTCATGGGCGATACCTGCGTCGGCGCTGTTCGCGGCGACGGCTGCGATGAGCGCGTCCAGATGCGTGGAGCCACAGCCCTCGTTGATGTTCAGGCCGTCGGGCTGCGCACCGATCACCACGACATCCGCGCCGGCCCGGCACAACGCCGCCGGCGCGGCGTCACAAGCGGCCCCGTGCGCGCAGTCCACAACGATCTTCAACCCCGCCAGTGGCCCGTCGCCCTGCGCAGCGCCGCTGCCCGCCGTCGCGCCGGACGCCGCGGCCCCGCTGCTCCGCACGGACGAGACCAAGTGCTCGACGTAGTGTTCACTCGCGTCCGGCAGGTCGATGACCCGCCCAAATCCTGCCTCAGGCGGCGCGGTGGCCGCAGGGTTTCCGAGCCGCCGCTCGATCGCATCCTCGACCGGGTCCGGCAGCTTGAATCCACCGCGTGAGAAGAACTTGATTCCGTTGTCCTGCGCGGGGTTATGGCTCGCGGACAGCATCACGCCAAAATCCGCACCAAGCGCGCCGGTCAGGTATGCCACCGCCGGGGTAGGCGTGACGCCGAGTCGCAGGACGTCTACGCCGCAGCCGGCCAGGCCAGCGACGACAGCGGCTTCGAGGAACTCTCCCGACGCGCGCGGATCGCGGCCGACCACCGCGGCCGGGCGCCGCCCTGCTCGCGAGGCGGCGGCGAACTCACCGCTGTCGCCAAGCACCGAAACCGCTGCCGACGCGAGGTCCATCGCCAGCTGGGCGGTGAGATCACGGCCCGCGACTCCACGGACACCATCAGTACCGAATAGATGGCCCATAGGGTTTCGCTCCAGGGGTCCTGGCGCTGGTGCCAACGCCCGCCAAATCAGCGCTTGGAGTACTGGGGTGCCTTGCGCGCCTTCTTCAGGCCGTACTTCTTGCGCTCCTTGACCCGGGCATCGCGGGTCAGGAAGCCGGCCTTCTTCAGCGCCGGACGATTCTCCGGGTCGATTTCTGTCAAGGCGCGCGCGATGCCCAGGCGCAAGGCGCCCGCCTGCCCGGTGACGCCGCCACCTGAAATGCGGGCGATTACGTCGAACTGGCTCTCGGCGCCAAGGGTGACGAACGGCTCGTTGATGAGCTGCTGATGAACCTTGTTCGGGAAGTACTCGGCAAGCGCACGACCGTTGATCTTCCACTGTCCCGAACCCGGCATGACACGGACTCGCGCGATCGCCTCCTTGCGGCGGCCAGTGGCCCCGCCGTGCCCGGTCAGCACGGGCCGCGCCACGACACCCGCGGCTTGCACCGGCGTCTGTGTGGTGTAGTCCGATCCGAACTCCGCTGGGTGGTCGGCGTCGCCGGGAACGCCGCCAGGAGCGTCCGCGGCGAAATCGTCGCTGGTCGCCTCGACGTCCTCGGTGAGTGTCTCGGTGCCGGTGGGCTCTGCCACGGTGTCTTCCTCGGCTTCCTGTGCGCGCCTGCTGGGCTGTGCGCCTGCGATGGCGCCTACTGGACGATCTGGGTGATCTCGTATGGAACGGGCTGCTGCGCCTGATGCGGGTGGTCGGGACCTGCGTACACCTTCAGCTTGCGGTGCATTTTCCTGCCGAGCGAGTTCTTCGGCAGCATCCCCTTGACGGCTTTCTCCACCACTTTCTCCGGATGCTTGGCAAGCAAGTCCCGGTAAGCGATCGAATGAAGCCCACCGGGATACCCCGAATGCCGGTAGGCCCGCTTCTGCTCGAGCTTGTTGCCGCTGAGCGCGATCTTGTCCGCGTTAACCACGATGACAAAGTCACCGGTGTCCACGTGCGGCGCGAAGATCGGCTTGTGCTTTCCTCTGAGCAGCGTCGCGACGTGACTGGCCAGCCGCCCGAGGATTACATCGGACGCGTCCACCACGTGCCACTGGGGCTGAATGTCGCCAGCCTTCGGGCTAAATGTGCGCACAGTCGTAACGCCTTCGCTAGTTCCTGAATCTTGGGATCCCAGCCCGCACGGGCTGCCGCGCGCCGCACGGGGTCCGCAGGCCCGGATGGTCACACAGCGCCATCTGCTGAGCATGCGCCATCGGCACACCGGTGCACACGGATGTCAAAGCAGACTACCGGGCGCTGTAGGTGCGGGTCAAAGCGAGGCGCTCACGGCAGCAGGCTGGGCATTTCTTGACTGCCGCCCGGACACTTTTTTGCACCCGTCGCGCACATCCTGAACTGGCAATATCCGCTGGTGCCGGCGTGGCAGAGGTACAGGACGCTACGCTCCCCCCTATGAGTCACGCGGGCGACGAGGATGCCGGCATGCCACAAAGCCGACAGCGGGGCCGCTCGGGGTACCAGTCAGGGACGTCACAGCACCGCGACCCGGTGCGCGGATTCCCGCCCGCACCTGACGCGCGCGAGCCAGGTTACCGGCCAAGTCAGGCTCAGGGTTGGAACGGCACGAATCCTGGCACGAACGGTGGGCGGCGTGATCGGCTGGCCGCAGGCATGGCCGGCACGGACGTCCTCACCTCGGGACGGGGTCGCGACGGCGGGCACGGCGCGGACGGCGGGCACGGCGGGCACGGCGCGGACGGCGGGCACGGCGCGGACGGCGGGCACGGCGCGGACGGCGGGCACGGCGCGGACGGCGGGCACGATCCGGCTACCGAGCGCTGGACCAAGGACTGGGGCGGCGACCCGTGGGCGACCGGATCGACTGGCAGGGCGCGGGCGAACGGCTCCGCTAGCGGCCACAGCGTCAACGCGTTGGCCGGTAGTTTCGATGGGCCGCAGACGTGGACCGATGGCGAGGACGACCCGACAAAGATCGCGATGCTGCGCGGGCACGGTGACGGACCGCCCGGCTCCGCCCGCGATGAGACTGACCCCGCCGCAGCGACACAACAGGCTACGTCGCGGTCCCGTGCTGGCAAGACCGCGACGGTCGTTACCGCGGCTGCCTTGGCCACGCCCTCGCGCGAGCGAGGGGCGCGGCGTGGGCGGGCGCGGCGGCGGGCCGGCAGGGCACGCTTACTGCTGGTCTTCGCTGTCGCGGTGGTCGCGGCGACCGCGCTCGCCGCGACCACCGCCTACGCCCTCACGGGCAGGCCCAAGGCAGCCCTGGCACGAATGCCCAAGCCCATCCAGATCCAGCCGTCGCCGCCCTCCCCCGTCCCGCCAGTCAGTCTCGGCAAGTGGCAGTACATCACCAGCCGAACAGATGATCCCGTTGCGCTGACGCTCGCGGAACTCTATCCAGCGCAGGTGTCCGCCGGCCCAAGAAGCTATCTCCGGACAGCACAGCATGCTTCACAGGGTTGCCGCAGCGCTGTGTTCGGCTCGCGGCTCAAGGCAGCGGTTCGCAAGGGCTGCAGTCAGGCACTGCGGGCGAGTTATCTGTCGGTGAGCGGCAAGCGGATGGGCACGATCGGCGTACTGAACCTCGCCACCTCGGGCGCCGCGGCAAAAGTCGGGAAGGTCGTCACGGCGCCTGGGCAATTCATCCAGCCACTTCCCGGGCCGCACGGTGCCACAAAGAAGCTGGGCACGGGCACCGGCGTGGTCTTGGCTGTGACCAAGGGACACTACCTGATCTTGATGTGGGCTCAGTACGCAAATCTGCACAGTCCCGCGAGTTCCAGCGACCGCAAGATCCTCTTGCAATTCGTTGATGATCTCTACCAGACGACGGTCAACCAGAGCCTGACCCGGCGAATGGTGACAGGGAAACCCTTGACGCCCTGAACATCGAAGGCGCGACATCCGGCGGCTGTGGCTCAGCTCAGGGCGACCGGTCAGCGCCCTAGGTACAGGAGAATCGATGGATCCAGCGACGCCAAAGTGGCCGGATAATTCGGCAGACATGACGGAGCCGTCCAAGGCGGAAATCGGCGCACAAACGGGGCAAGACGCCGAGGGCCGCCCCGCCGCGCAGCGGCGGGGACCCGTGCCGGACGCCGCTGGATGGGGTGAGGGCGCCTGGCAGCCACCGGCGTCCGCCGCCATGGAATCGGAGCCCGCGAACAGCGCACGGCAACGCCCGGGCCGTGGCCGCCACAGCGCGGTCCTTCCCGATGAGGATGGGCCGCCGGAAGCGCGGACGGCGCCGATGAGAACGTCGGCCGTCCCTGCGCACGTCCCTGCGCATAAGGCACCGGTCGAAGACGCGATCGCGCCACTGCCAGCACCAGGCCCAGACGGAGGCGCGCCAATCGCCGGTCAGCAACTCCCGCCACTACCTGGGCCATCCACGGCTACGCCACCCACCGCACCAGCACCTGGGCCATCTGGGCCGACGCCACCCACGCCCCACGCGCCTGCCGGTGAGCCACGGCCGGGTTTAGGTAGGTCGCGAGGCTGGGTTGGGAGCGATCAGGTCGCCGCCGACAACCCGCAGAACCGGGCCATCGGCCCGCCCGACTACCTCTTCGGCCCGCCGCCAGGTGCAGAGGCGCCGGGGATCGACGCTGGAGAAGCGGATCTGCCCGGCGACAACACGCAGGGTTTCTTGATGCCGGTTCTCGGCGTCCCGGCCCCCGACTCGCCGGGGTTCGAGGCACCGACCCTCGAAGCACCGACCTTCAGTCCTGCCGACTTCGAATCCGCGGGCCCCGAATCCCGGGGCTTCGACGTTGCCGGTTTCGGAGAACCGGGTTTCGGAGAACCGGATCTGGCGGCGCCGGGTTTGGGAGAGTCGGGTTTGGTAGCGCCGGATTTCGGGCTTCCGGCGCCCCAATTCCGTGACAATCGCGGCGGCGACGCCGATATACCAGCGCTAGGCGCAAGCGGCGCCGGCTACGCAACCTCCGGCACCCGCCCAGAAGGCTCCGGCCCGGCAAGCTCCGGCCCGGCAAGCTCCAGCCCGGCAAGCTCCGGCCCGGCAAGCTCCAGCCCGGCAAGCTCCAGCCCGGCAAGCTCCGGCACAGGCTTGGCTGGCTTCGTTGCAGGCTCCGGCGAACCTGCCTGGGCCGCCGACCCTTCCACCGAGCGGCTGGTCTGGGGCGCGTCAGCCGCCGCGCCGGATAGTCCGGGCTTCGCTGCCGGGCCCCAGGCGCCATCGGACAGATCCGGATTCTCGGTCGAGGTGCCCGCTCCGCACACCCCCCGGTTCGGTATTGACTCGTCTGCGGCGCCGGACGGGGTGGCGTACAACGATGGACCCGCCGCCAGGATCGACCGACCATACCCACCTGTAGGGGCGACAGCGGGCGGTTGGGCACCGCCGGCAGGCGCGCATCCTGATCGGGGCCAGCATCAGGGTCCGGGCCAGCATTCCGATGCGGGCCGCCAGTCCGATGCGGGCCCGCATTCCGAGCCGGGCCCGCATTCCGAGCCGGGCCCGCATTCCGAGCCGGGCCCGCATTCCGATCCGCGCCCGTACTCCGCTCCGGCCGGCCAGTACGCCGCTGCGGGCACGTACCGCGGTCCGGTCGGCTCGTATCCGGGTCCGGGCCCGAACGCCGAGCCAGGTGGCGAGGACCGGGCCCCAGCCGGGCCCTATCCGGGTCCAGGCGCGCACGCCGGTCCAGGCCAGTACCCAGGTAAGAGTGATCAGGACCGCGGCCCAGGCCAACCGCCCGCTGCCGGTATACCCTGGCCGGTCACAACCCAGGGCGGTTCGCTGCCGCCCGGCCTAGGGGCCCCGCCACCACCGGGCGGGTCGGTACCTCCTCAGCCTGGATCGTTCACAACGATCACGGGGCCGGGTCCTGCAGAGCTCTTTCCTGGCCTGCCGCCCGCCGCCGCTGATGGCCAAGGCACCGGCGTGACGCCACCGCCGACCGGCCGGCACACCCGCCGCAGGAAGAAGATCCTCACCATTACCGCGGTAGCCGCCGCGGCGGCGGCCGCTGTTGCCGCCGTTGTCGTCCTGCACTCGGGCTCGGCGGCCAAGCGCGTCCTACAGCCGAAGCGACGCAGCCCGACCAGCCCGACGAGCCGGGCAGCGCCGCCGGTGAAACTCGCAAGCAACATCGACAACGTCAAGACCGACCCCAAACCGATCACGAGGGCCGAGATCTTCCCGAACAGCATGGTCTCGACTGATGGCCGTCAATTCATCCGCGTCGCGACCGCGGTCAGTCACAACTGCGCGCTGAGCGCGCGTGGCTCGTTTGCCCGGGCGCTGACGGCCGACAAATGCGAACGGGTTGTCCGGGCGACCTATGTCGACAGCTCAAGGCGTTTCGCGATCACCGCTGGCGTCGCGGCGCTGCCAACCAAGACGCTCGCCATGCGCGCCAACCGGGCCAAGAGGATGAGCCGGAACATGTGGTTCGCCGGGCTGGATGGCAAGCCAGGAAGCGGAGCACAGTTGATCTCCCAATCCGGTGGCTACGCATATGGCAGGGTCGAGGGCCGGTACATCATCTTCGCCTACGCGGCCTACAGCGACGGGCGGATGCCCACAGGAATGACCTCGCTTGACCATGTGGTGGAGTCGCTGAGCCGCTCATTCACCATGCTCGCCGAGCAACCGATCACCGCACGCGCCCAGGGTTAATGAAGCGCGCCAAGAAACCAACGATCACGGCGGACGCTCGCCCAGGTGAACCCTCGCCGGAGATCGAACGAGCTTGATCGTTGGCCCGTAACTGACCCAGGATGTGCCACAGCGGGTCGTATACGACCAGCAATTGCCCATCGACGGTCACCGGCGGCACCTGGGGCCACCGGTGTCGGGCGGGTAACACACCTGCTCGAGGCAGAGCCCATGCGGCGGTGCCACGTTGACGGCAGGGTCCCTTACCCCTCTGGCCAGCACCTCAGCCGGCCATCCAACCGGCCTGCGACCATCGCCGACGGCGAACATCGCACCGACGAGCGCACGGACCATGTTGTGGCAGAAGGCGTTCGCCACGACCGTCGCGACCGCCACTGCCGCGCCTTCGCGTGCCCACTCCATCTGGATGAGCCGCCGGACGGATGTCGCGCGATCGCGCCGCTTGCAGAAGGCGGCGAAGTCGTGCTCGCCCACGAGCGCGGAGGCCGCCACGTTCATCGACGCCACGTCCAGCGGGCGCCGATGGGCCACGGTGTCGTGCCTGCGCAGCGGGTCGACGCCGAGGGGGTCGTCGGATACGCGATAAGAGTAACGGCGCCAAAGCGCCGAGAACCGCGCATCAAACTCCGCGGGCACTGTACACGCCGCAAACACGCGGACATCGGTGGGGAGCAACCCGGCGAGCCGCCGCACAGCCTGGCCTTCGAGGTGCGCCCACGCCTGCACGGGCGCATCGAAATGCGCCACCTGCCCTCGCGCGTGCACTCCGGCATCCGTTCGCCCGGCAACGGTTAGCCGCGGGGCATCCGGCACGCGAAGCAGCCGGGCCACGGCCTCTTCCACGACGGCCTCGACCGTCCGCCGACCGGGCTGCCGCGCCCAGCCGGAGAACGCCGCGCCATCGTAGGTCAGATCGAGCCGGACCCTAACGGCTGCCGCAGCGGCTAGCTCAGGAGTGCCGGCCATCCTGACGCTCGGCGTTGTCGTCGGCTCCCACGGTGTCGTGCGGAGCGTCTGCGGCCCCGGCTGTCCCTGCCTCGTCGGCTGCCGCGGCCTCGCCGGCAGCGTCGGCTCTCCCTGCCTCGCCGGCAGCATCGACAGCGTCGGCTGCCGCGGCCTCGCCGACAGCGTCGGCAGCGTGCGCCTCCGCGACCGCCTCAGCCTCCGACGCCCCGCCTGCCTCGTCCTCGGCGTCTACCGCCACGTCGGCCTCGCCCACTACTGCGTCCGCGGCTGCCCGGTCTGCCGCTCGCGTGGTCGCTGGAGTTGTAGCTGGAGCCGTGGCGGCGGGCGCGGTCCTGCGGATCCTGCGCCGACGCGCCGTGGGTGCCTGCACCTCATCGGTGACAAGCTCGATCACGGCCATCGGCGCATTGTCGCCCCTGCGCGGGCCGATCTTCGTGATGCGGGTGTAGCCACCAGGCCGGGTCGCAAAGCTCGGGCCGATCTCCGTGAACAGGGTGTGCACGACGCTCTTGTCGGTGACAAGGGTGAGGACCCTCCTGCGCGCGTGCAGGTCACCTCGCTTGGCGAAAGTGATCAGCCGTTCGGCGACCGGACGGAGCCTGCGCGCCTTGGCCTCGGTCGTCGTGATGCGCCTGTGCTCGAACAGCGCGGTGGCGAGGTTCGCCAGGATGTGCCGCTGGTGGGAAGAACTGCCACCCAGCCGTGGGCCCTTGGTGGGCGTGGGCATGTTGTCCTACTCCTCGTCTGCTGCCTGCCAGACCGCACTGCGGCCGGTTCGTTCGTCTTCGCTGCTGAGCCCAAGCTCAGAAACATAGCCGGGGCTCAGCAGCGGGTAATTCAGCGCTGCCCTGCCTGCTGGCACCGCCCTGCCTGCTGGCGCCGCCCTGCCTGCTAGTACTGCTCTGTCTCGACGTAGCTCTGGTCGTCGTCCGCACCGAAGCTGTCCGCCGCCGTACCAGGATCGAACCCGGGCGGTGAGTCCTTGAGCGCAAGCCCCATGTCGATCAGCTTCTGCTTGACTTCCTCGATCGACTTGGCGCCGAAGTTGCGGATGTCGAGCAGATCCTGCTCGCTGCGGGCCACAAGTTCACCCACCGTGTGGATGCCCTCGCGCTTCAGGCAGTTGTACGAGCGGACGGTGAGGTTCAGCTCCTCGATCGGCAGCGCGAGATCCGCGGCGAGCGCGGCGTCCGTCGGCGACGGCCCCATGTCGATTCCCTCGGCATCGACGTTGAGCTCGCGTGCTAGGCCGAACAGCTCGACGAGCGTCTTCCCAGCACTCGCCACCGCGTCACGCGGCCGCAGGCAGGGCTTGGTCTCCACGTCGAGGATGAGCTTGTCGAAGTCGGTGCGCTGTTCCACACGGGTGGCTTCGACCTTGTAGGTCACGCGCATCACGGGCGAGTAGATCGAGTCTATCGGGATGCGGCCGATCTCCTGGCCCGGTTGCTTGTTCTGGGTCGCGGAGACGTACCCGCGGCCACGCTCGACCGTGAGCTCCATTTCCAGTTTGCCCTTGCCGTTCAGGGTCGCGACGTGCAGGTCCGGGTTGTGCACTTCGACCCCCGCGGGTGGCGCGATGTCGGCGGCCGTCACCTCCCCGGGGCCCTGCTTGCGCAGGTACATCACAACGGGCTCGTCATGCTCGGAGGAGACCACGAGCTCCTTGAGGTTCAGGATGATGTCGGTGACGTCTTCCTTGACCCCTGGAACAGTCGAGAACTCGTGCAGCACCCCTTCGATCCTGATGCTGGTGACCGCTGCACCGGGGATGGAGGACAGCAGGGTACGCCGGACCGAGTTGCCGATCGTGTAGCCGAAGCCGGGCTCCAGCGGCTCGATCACGAACCTGGAGCGGAACTCGTCTACCTGCTCCTCGGTGAGGGCCGGACGCTGAGCTATGAGCATCTTTCTTCCTTTCCGCGACGCCCGCTATTTGACGTCGCGATGTTTCGTGGGCGGCGGAGACAGCGATCATCCCGCCGGCCACGTGTTACTTCGAGTAGTACTCGACGATGAGCTGTTCTTGGACCTGGGTGTCGATCTGGGCGCGAGCCGGCAGCGTATGGACAAGGATGCGCATCTTGTCCGCGACCACATCGAGCCACGCGGGAACCTGGCGTTCGCCCGCCTCGGCGCGCGCGATGACGAACGGGGTGAATTCACGGGACTTCTGGCGCACGTCGATGATGTCGTTGTCGGACACCCGGTACGAGGGGATGTCCACCTTCTTGCCGTTGACCAGGAAGTGACCATGCCGCACCAGCTGGCGCGCCATGTCGCGGCTCTTCGCGAACCCGGCACGGTAGACCACGTTGTCCAGCCGGCTCTCGAGCAGCTGCAACAGGTTCTCACCCGTCTTGCCGCGCCGACGCGACGCTTCCTCGTAATAACCGCGGAACTGCCGCTCGAGCACGCCGTAGATCCGGCGCGCCTTCTGCTTCTCCCGAACCTGGACCAGGTACTCGCTCTCCTTGGGACGGCCACGGCCATGCTCGCCAGGCGGGTAGGGCCGGATCTCAATCGGGCACTTTGGTGAGTCGCACTTCGAGCCCTTGAGGAAGAGCTTCATTTTCTCGCGGCGGCACAGCTTGCAGTCCGCGCCGGTATAACGAGCCATCTATCGAAAACTCCCGTCTACCATCTTACGTTTTAACCTCTCCTTGGCTCAGCGTGGCCCTTGACCGTTGACGATGGGTCAAAACGCAAGATCATACCCGGCGCCGTTTCGGCGGCCGGCAGCCGTTGTGCGGAACCGGGGTCACGTCCTGGATCGAGCCCACCTCGAGGCCGGTCGCCTGCAGCGACCTGATCGCGGTCTCACGGCCCGATCCTGGGCCCTTGACGAAGACGTCAACCTTGCGCATGCCGTGCTCCATGGCGCGGCGCGCGGAGGCCTCAGCCGCCATCTGGGCGGCGAACGGCGTCGACTTGCGCGAGCCCTTGAAGCCGACCTGACCGGACGACGCCCATGAGATGACGTTGCCCATCGGGTCGGTGATAGATACGATCGTGTTGTTGAACGTGCTCTTGATGTGGGCGTGCCCGTGAGCGACGTTCTTCCGTTCTTTGCGGCGCACCTTCTTGGCCGCGCCGCGGCTGCTGCTCTTCGGAGGCATCTGCTCCCAAACTCCCAGAGGTCATCGGTCCGCGGCGACGCTTGCCGCGTTCCACGGCGGACTACCAGTTACTTCTTGCCGACCTTCTTCTTGCCGGCCACGGTCTTCTTCTTGCCCTTGCGGGTGCGGGCGTTGGTCTGCGTGCGCTGACCATGCACCGGCAGCCCTCGACGGTGCCTAATGCCCTGGTAGCACCCGATCTCGACCTTGCGGCGGATGTCCGCCTGCACCTCGCGGCGCAGGTCGCCTTCCACCTTGTAGTTGGCCTCGATCCAGTCACGCAGCCGGACAAGCTCGTCGTCGCCAAGCTGGTGGACGCGCATGTCCGGGCTGACGCCGGTGGCATCGAGCGTTTGCAGGGCGCGGGTCCGGCCCACACCGTAGATGTAGGTAAGTGCTACCTCGAGCCGCTTGTCGCGGGGAAGGTCGACGCCTACGAGGCGTGCCATCTTGGGCAGCTCTCCTTCTGGTTGACGGAGGTCCTGCGCGCCGCCTCTCCGCCACTGCCCGGGCGGAGCCCCGGCCTCCGTGCCGGGGGTTGCATCCGGCCATACCAACCGGAGCTGCGGAACACGTCTTCTGTTATTCGCCCGCTCCCCTTAGGCAGCAGGCGGCGCACCAACTCGTGGCGGCTGGTCGTGGGTCGCCGACGGGTCGTCGTATGTCGTAGTGGGTGACGCAGCCGCCGCGCGCGCCGCGAGTTCGGCGGCGCGTGCGGCGCTGGTCAGCCCTGACGCTGCTTGTGCCGTGGGTCCGAGCAGATGACCATTACCCGGCCATGCCTGCGGATGACCCGGCACTTGCTGCAGATCCTCTTGACGCTTGGCTTGACCTTCATGGTGGTCTCCCTGGATTCGCGGTCCGCAAGGACCGGTCGCCCGCGGCTCCTTTGTCACTTGTAGCGGTCTTGTTGCTTTTAGCGGTTCTGTTACTTGTAGCGGTACACGATCCGCCCACGACTGAGGTCGTAGGGGCTCAGCTCGACGACGACCCTGTCATCGGGCAGGATCCGAATGTAGTGCATCCGCATCTTGCCGCTGATATGGGCGAGAACCTTGTGCCCATTGTCGAGTTCGACCCGGAAGAATGCGTTCGGGAGTGACTCGACAACCGTGCCTTCGATCTCGATGGCACCGTCCTTCTTGGGCATATGCTCCGCGCTTCACTGAAGGGCCGTGTCCGGCCTGGTGGTCGTGATGGTTGTGGTGCCATGCGCTGCTGCGGTCATGGGGCCTGCGGTCATCGGGCACCCTGCAGCCCCATCCCAAAGCACCGAGTGCAGAGTTTACGCGACAAGCGGCGCCAACGCGAATCCTTCCGGCCACCCGCAGCAGGTCCCGGGCGAGGCTGGAGGGTTCACTGGTCGCCTGGTGCGCCGCTGCCAGGATCGGCCGGCCCGCCCCGCTGGTTGTCGTGCCGGTCACCATGGCCGGAGCGCAGGTCGCGCCTCAGTTGGTGACGCTGCGCACGTAATTGGTCGCGCGCGTCGTGGCGTCGTGCCCGCCACTCGTCCCTACTCTGGCCGCGGCCGTGGGGTCCCTGCGGCGGCCCTCCGCTGAAGATCCAGCGCCCCAGCATCACTGCGCCCCAGGGACCGATGATCCAGACGGGCCAGAAATAGGCGCTCCCAGCTGAGCTGACGCCCACGCTGATCAGCCAGATCACCGTCAGGACCAGGCTAACCGAGGCCCAGGCCCCCCAGGCAGCGCGCCAGGCGGGCGAGATCCGGCCGACCCCACGGGTAGCCGGCGGCCGCGGCGGCGGAACGAACCGCTGGTTAGCTGGAATCGGCAACTGGTATAGGTCGATCGCGGGCAGATCAGCCAGCACCTCGTCCAGTTCCCCGAGCGTCTTGGCCGCGTACACACGGTCCAGGCGTTCCTGGAACTCCTCCACCGTCAGCCGGCCCGTCGCGTGATGCTCGCGCAGCGCTTCCGCTGCGCGATCGCGATCAGCGTCGGATGCACGGATCCGGGGATCGGACGGCATCGCAACTCACCTCAGCTTTTCGAGCTCGCGGCGGCACCGGCCGCTGCGGCGATGCTGCCCAGCCGGCTCGCTCCGCCGTCGGCCGCGGTCAGCACCCACGGCCCGGCTGCTGTGATCGCGACCGTGTGCTCGAAGTGCGCCGACCACGAGCCGTCCGCTGTCACCACGGTCCAGTCGTCAGCGAGCAGTTCCGTCGCACGACTGCCCGCGGTCACCATCGGCTCGACCGCGAGCGCCATGCCCTCCCTGAGCAGGGGCCCGTGGCCCGGCGGGCCGTAGTTCGGCACAGAAGGCGGCATGTGCATCTCGGTACCTATGCCATGCCCCACATACTCTTCGACGATGCCGTATTCACCACTGGATCGGACACAGTCTTCGATGGCGTGTGAGATGTCGGTAAGCCGGCGCCCGGCCCTGGCGTTCGCGAGTCCTTGCCAGAGCGCCTCCTCACACACCGCCAGCAGCCGGGACATGTCCGCTGAAATCGCGCCGACTCCCACGGTGAGCGCGGCATCAGCGTGCCAGCCGTCCACGATAGCCCCGCAATCGATGGAAACTATCGAACCACCGCGCAGCCGTTTGGTCTCGCGGGGGATGCCATGCACGATCTCCTCGTCCACCGACGTGCAGATGGTGGCAGGAAACCCGTGGTAGCCCTTGAACGAGGGGACGCCGCCCGCGCCGCGGATGCGCTCTTCTGCGATGGCGTCAAGCTCCGCGGTCGTCACACCCGGCTGCGCCGC
>Ga0335079_10003003_pt1 | contig 19465 bp, 19 predicted proteins | sample Lox_Sample_33_FD_206719 | JGI IMG/M metagenome (GOLD analysis project Ga0335079, IMG submission 206719) | Soil microbial communities from Loxahatchee National Wildlife Refuge, Florida, United States - Lox_Sample_3.3 | ecosystem: Environmental > Terrestrial > Soil > Wetlands | place: USA... | reverse complement strand
GGGCACGCACAAGACCGAAAAAAGGAGCGTTTTTATGGAGAAGCTGCTGATCGTCGATGACTCCGAAGACATCTGTAAACAGCTGAAGTGGGGCTTCGGGACCGAGTATACCCTGTTGTTCGCAGGAGACCGGAAAGAGACGCTGACGCTCTTTCTGAAGCATCGGCCCAAGGTTGTCGTGCTCGATCTCGGGCTGCCGCCGCATGCAGACGGCACAACGGAGGGGTTCCGCTGCATCGAGGAGATGCTCGCAGGAGACCGTTTTGCGAAGATAATCATCGTGACCGGGCGCGACGACACGGACAGCGCGCTCCACGCCGTTCAGAACGGGGCCTACGATTACTTGCAGAAGCCGATCGACCTGGGGGAGTTGAAGGTCATCATCAAGCGCGCCTTCCACCTGTATGCCCTGGAAGAGGAGAACCGGCGGCTGCGGACCGTGCTGGGCAGGAAGAGCAGCGCCCTGTCGGGCATTATCGGCCAATGCCCCGCCATGCTCGACGTGTTCGCGACGGTGAGAAAGGCAGCTTCATCGGATGTGTCGGTGCTGATCCAGGGGGAAAGCGGAACAGGCAAAGAACTCGTCGCGAGGGCTATCCATTCCATGAGCCCGCGGCGCGAGCGTGACTTCGTGGCGATCGACTGCGGAGCGATCCCGGAAAATCTTCTCGACTCAGAGCTGTTCGGATGCGAGAAAACGGCCTTTACCGGCGCGCACGTCCTGGTCAGGGGCAATGTGGAGTATGCTCATGGGGGGACCCTCTTCCTCGACGAGATCGGCGGGCTCCCGGGCCCGCTGCAGGCCAAAGTGCTCCGGCTTCTTCAGGACAAGACGGTCCAGCGGTCCGGCGGGAGGGAAGAGATCACCGTTGATGCGAGGGTCATAACAGCTACAAACCGGAATATCGCGGAAGATATGACAGCGGGAAGGTTCAGGGACGACCTTTACTACCGGATCGGCGTGATCACGATCAACCTGCCGCCGCTTCGGGAGCGGAGGGAGGATATCGCGCTCCTGGGTACGGTCTTCCTGATGCGCTTCGGCGAGGAGTTCAAGAAAAGGGTCAAAGGGTTCAGCTCTGCCGCCCTGAAGCAGATGGAATCCTACTCCTGGCCGGGAAACGTCGGGGAGCTCGAGAACAGGCTCCAGCGGGCCGTCATCCTGTCCGATACCGCGCTCCTAGAACCCCATGACCTTGGTTTCTCGCCAAAGCCGGCGGAGCCCTATGACACATTTCCGAAATCGGAAGGCATGACGCTGAAGGATGCGCGGGACCGGGTCGAACGGGAAATGATCATGCATGCCATGGACCGGTCCCAGGGGAATATAGCCCAGGCCGCTGAAGAGCTCGGGATCAGCCGGCCGACGTTCTATGACATCATGAAAAAGCATGGGCTGTTTCATGTATCGCACCAGCAGGCCCGGTAGGCCCGCGGCGCGGTGAAACAGCCGAAAGGGGGAAGAGACTGCGGGAGAAACCTTACTGGACGACCTTGCTCACCTCGTTCGAATAGCCGCTTTCCATGCCGCTCGTATCATAGGACGTTAGCGAGAAGTAGTAGGTTCCGGAGGTGAGATTATTGATCGAATAGCTCGTCACATTCCCGATGGTAATGGTATTCGGATAGGACCCGTGCGTCGTCCCGTAATGCACCTTATAGCCTGCAAGATCAGTCAGAGGCGTTCCGTCGGTGTTCGTCGTCGGCGCGCTCCAAACAAGCGTGGCTGTTCCTAATGTGGTACCGCCGCCTGTTCCGCTGCCACCACCGCTCGAGGGGGAGCTGGCGGGGAGCAACGAAGTCGTGGTGCTGCCGCCACTACCACATCCCGCTCCTGCTGACAGGATAAAGAGCAACAGTAAAAAGATAGATAAAAAATTCCTGACGGCCATGATTATCTCCTTATACGTCTGAGCAGATGAAGAAGAGAATACCATTATGACTCCGTTACCTGCTAGTGGAAAGGGCCATAAAACTCTCAAAATATTGTCGCTATAGTATCATAAATCGAAACAAAATATGTGAGCACAATCACATTTGCAACGACTTTTTTCGCATTTACTGCATTAAATCACATACTTTGGTTGTATTTGAGCACCGCGAACCTTTACTCAGGGAAGGTGATGAGCAACACGCGGAAAATAACCTTGCGACGGGGCGAGTATTCAGTATAATAATTAAAAGGTCCTATGAATAAAGTGCGTGATCATAGTGTGAAGCAGAAAAACCCTACGCGGAAAAGCAGGAGCGGACCAGGACCGGGACCGGGAAGTTCTTTAAAAGACCTTCACCGACATAATGGTCTGAACAAGATAGAAATATTCTCCTCCCTGACCGAAGCTGAATTGCATCAAGTGCGCGACCAGGTCACCATTAAAAAATTCAAAAAGAACGACATCATCCTTCGTGAAGAGAATACGAATGAGTACATGTATATTATTCTTGAAGGTGAAGCAAAGGTCGTCCAGGTGACCGATGAAGGAAAAGAGATTATCGTAACGATGCACAAGATGGGTGATTTTTTTGGCGAGCTTTCCCTGATCGACGGCAGGACCGCCCCGGCAACCGTGACGGCGATCAAGGATTCCGTGACGGCCATCATCTCAAAAAGGGACTTTTATTCGCTGCTCTACGGCCAGAAGAAGGTGCTCGATAACCTGCTCCATATCCTGTCGTCCAGACTTCGCGAGGCGTGGAAGCGGATACAACTTCTGAACTTCAACAACGCCTCGCAGCGGGTAAAGATGCTCCTGATCATGCTTTCCGAGACCTACGGGATTGAAACACCGACCGGCACTGAATTGAATATCAAGCTTATCCACCAGGATATCGCCGATATGACCGGTCTTACCCGTGAAACGGTTACCCGAGTATTGGACAAATGGCAAAAAACGGGCGAGATAACGGTTCTCAAGAACAAACATATCATGCTTCGGCCGGAGTTCGAGTCGATATCGTTCTAGGGCGATTCAGGGAATCCATGCCCGTGAGCCGTGGGACACAAAAACGGGCAGGTAACGACAGGCCGGTTTCGAGAAAAAAAGCCGCTGAATGAGATTCAGCGGCTTTTTCGTTGGGGGAACGTTCTCATTCTTGCTCAGGGATTCGCAGGCGTACCATCCACGAGGCTCGGTGCCGCGTGCTGCAGTTCCTGACCGGGTTTGCCCCTGTCGAGCAGACGGTTCAGGGACGTCAGAAATTTCGAGAACTCATCTTTGGTGCAGGGACCGGCCTTTATCAGTCTCAGGAAGTAGGCGATCCTTTCACTCAGGACAGAGGCGATGTAAAAGTCGCGCAGGGTGAAGGGCTCGGACGTCTTTTTGTTGTTCAGGTTTAGCACCCCGACGACCTGGCCGTCTATTTTGAGGGGCAACGACATGAACGACTTCGAATTATACTGCGGGATGCTCTTCTTTGAGAAGCGGGGGTCGCTCTCGATGTCCTCGACAAAAAGAGGTTTGCCCTCGAGCGCCACCCAGCCGGCTATCCGGTCGCCGAACTTTACCCGTGTCCGCTTAACGACCTCGTCGTCGAGACCTCGAGCGCTCTTAACGGTTAATTCGCTCGTCGCTTCGTCGCTCAGCATGATGGAACAGATATCAAGGTCGAGCAACTCCGCAATGAATTCGACAAAAGAATCCATGCTCTTGTTCACGAAGACGTCGACCCGCTCCCGCGCGCTCGTTGGGATCGTCAGTGAAACGCTGCATCCATGGTCGCTGTTGATCGCCAGCAGTTTCCAGCGATGAAGACCGGCGGCGCTTCGGGCAAATGCAATCTTCAACAGGTCCTCGTCATGATCGGTCAGCGCTACGTCGCGTGTAGCGTTGAGAGCTGACAGGACCGCCTCAGGCAACGCTCGGGAAAGATCAAGATGAACGGACACGACATCGGCTCCATGGACGTTCAGATCAATCTTGTCCTCCGGCTCGAGGCTGGGGATAATGCCCAGGATGAGATTGGTGAAGAGTTGAAGTACAGTTCCCGCGTCCCCGATTACGTCGGGGAGCCCGTTTTCCGCAGGAAGGGTCAGGTGGATCCGTTTGGTGGCCAGCATGACCTTGAGCACGGGTGCGTTCGCCACCCTCTCGAACAGTTCTCCCAGCCTGATCACGTTTTTCTGCAAAAGTCTGGTCTCGTCCTCGAGCCTGAGAAAGTGCAGCAGGTTTTCCACGATACTAATGAGCTTGTCGGTCTCAGCGGCGATGATGGATTGGAACTCTCGCCGGTCCTCTTTTGGCAGGCGGTCCGCCTGCTGTTGCAGGTGGTAAATGGCGCCTTTGACGGAGTTCAGCGGCGTACGAAGCCCGTGAGAGACGCGGGTGAGGAACTCTGTCTTCCCGATGTCGGTCTCGATAAGCCGCCGGTTTATCGCCTCGAGCTCGTCGGCCTTCGTCTTCAGCTGGTTTAGGAGAAACGCGTTTTCCAGTGCAATGGCGGCATGGTTGGCTATGACCGTCAGGAGTTCGAACTCATCGGCGGTGAAGGAGGTCCCGTCCTTTTTGTCATTGATGTTGAGAACGCCGAGGAGCCGTTCCTTGCTCACCAGCGGACAGGAGATGAAGGACTTGGTCCGGTAGCGATCCCGAGTCGTGCTGTGGAACCGACTATCGGCATCTATGTCTTCCACCAGGACCGGGCGCCGCTCTTTGGCGACAATGCCGGCAATTCCTTCGCCGATCTTGCTGCGGTATATTTTTACGAACTGCGGGTCGATGCCCTTGGCCGCCAAGATGAAGAGCTCGTCGCAGTCCGTGACGAGCATGAGGGAACCCTTTTCAGCGCTCGTATAGCTGACGCCGAGGTCAAGCATGAGGTTTGCCAGAGAACCGATATCCTCAGACACGACAAGGGCGCTCGATATTTCCTGGAGAATGGAAAACTTCTTTGCGAATAAGTCCCGCTTATCCATAGATGAACCTGTTAATCTTGCGCCGGAGGGAACAGGGCTTGAGGTTGCAACCACGGTCTTTTTGCGCGCGCATCATCTGCTGCCGGGAAAGGAATGTTGGGATGAGGATTCGCGGAGCCTCGCGTAAAAGGCTTTTCTCGATATGCCGAGCGTCCGGGCGGCCTTCGATTTGTTTCCCTTGCATTCGCGAAGTGCGTCGTGGATCGCCTGGATCTCCAGTGCCTTCAGGGGAGTGATCGAGCGGGCGCCCGTGTCGGTGCGACGGCTGCGGCGCAGCTCGTCGGGAAGTTCCTCGGTGGTGATCTGTTTTTCCCGGGCGAGCACGACGGCGCGCTCGATGACGTTCTTGAGTTGCCGCACATTCCCCGGCCACGGGAATTCCCTGAAGAGATCCATCGCCTCGTCGGACAGGGTGACCGGTTTTTTCTCCCGGATGCAGAATTGGGAAAGAAATTCAGCGGCAAGGAGCGGTATGTCGTCCGGCCGCTCCCGCAACGGCGGCACATCGATCTGCACCACGTTGAGACGGTAGAAGAGGTCTTCCCGGAAGGTTCCCGCCTGTATGTCATCCATCAACATGCGGTTCGTCGACGAGATGAGCCGGAAGTTGACCTTGATCTTTTTGTTGCTCCCGATCCGCTCGATTGTCCGCTCTTGCAAAACCCGCAGCAATTTCGACTGCAAGGAAAGCTCCATCTCGCCGATCTCGTCGAGAAAGAGCGTGCCGTCGGCAGCTTCCTCGAACTTGCCGATCCGCTGCGCTACAGACCCCGTAAAGGCCCCCTTTTCGCAGCCGAAGAGCTCCGCTTCGATCAGTTCCCGCGGGATCGCCGCACAGTTTACGGTAACGAAGGGCCTGGTGGAACGGTTGCTGCAATAATGAAGGTTGCAGGCAACAACCTCCTTGCCGGTGCCGGTCTCACCCTGGATAAGGACGCTGCTTTCGGAATCCTTTACCGCCGCGATCGTTTGACGGACGCGGGCCAGCGCAGGGGAAGCGCCGATGATGGGACTGGCGTTGTTCTCTGTCAGCCGCCGCAGCTGCGCCTGCTCGACCTCTTTTTGCATCGCGTGCTGTCCGACAGCCTGTTCCAGGACCGACTTCAGCTTGCCGTAATCGGGTGGCTTGATGAAATAGTAAAAAGCGCCGTTGGTCATCGCAGAGACCGCGGATTCCACCGTGCCGTAGGCGGTGAGGAACATGACCGGTATGTGCGGGTTATGCTCGTGGATATAGTCGAACAGGTGGAAGCCGTCCCGCACCGGCATCTTGACGTCGGTGATAATGGCGTCTACCGCCTCGTCGCGAATGATCCCGATCGCCCGGTCCACGTTCACCGACTCCCGGGTCGTGTAGCCCTCTTGCCGGAGAATTGCCGATAGGACCTTCAAAGCGTTCGGTTCATCATCTACGATCAATACCGTTCCCTTGTCCGTCATATCGCACCTGCCCGCGACTCCGCCAAAGGCAGATAGAGCCGCACGGATGTCCCTTCGTTTTTCTTACTTTCGATTTTCAAATGACCGCCGTAATATTTGAGCACTTCATAAGCGATGAAAAGACCGAACCCTTTGCCGGCGCTGTTCGTGCGCTCGGAGAGGTTGCCCATTGTCTGGTCGGTCATGCCTGGGCCTGTATCGGATACGCCGATGACGACAAAGGTCGAGTCCGACATCGTCTCGGTGGAGGTCCTGACCGTGAGTGTCCCTCCCCCCTTCATGGCGTCGATTGCGTTATTGACCACGTTCAGAAGAGCCTGCTCAACATGGAAAGCGTCGACCGTCACCAGGGGAACCTCGCGAAGATCGAAAAACGGAGTGATATTCTGAGCAGAGACCTGATACGCCGTGAACACCTGTATTTTCTTCAGGAGAGTGTTGATGTCCGTGGATGCCCGCTCGGCATCGGATAGAGAGGAACTGAGGAACCGCGAGATAAAAAGCTCAAGCCGGGAGATTTCCTCCTCCATCATCTTCGTGAACTCAATGAGCGGCGCTTCATAGCTGTATTTTTCCCGGAGGTATACGACCGATCCCTTGATCGCATTCAACGGATTGCGTACTCCGTGCGCGAGCGTTGATGCCATCTTGCCGATATCAATGAGCCGCTGAGAGTCCGTAAGTTTCTTGGCGATTGAGCATGGCGTTTGGGGTCGCACCGTTACCCTGATCTCGTTCACAACGCCATTGCCGTTCCACGCGGGATTGATCGTAATGTCAGCGCTGAAGTGAGCATAGAGGCAGGGCAAAGAATATCCTTCCAGCTGAACAGGATGCTTTCGTTGCGCAGCGACTGACAGGGCGTCATCTTCGCCGAGAAAGATCCGGGGAAATATTTCATAATATTTTTTGCCTTCCAGCTCACTCCCCGAAGATCCGCGCAGCTCATCCCCACCGCTCTCTTGCCATGAGCGTAGATTGAGTTCTCCATCGGTGGAAAAAGTAATTGCTTTCATAAGATGAATGATTTGTTATGGAACATGCCCGGCTCAGGGATTCAGACCCTGCCAGACTTGCTCCTCCAACGGCAAAATGTCCAAGCCAGCCGTTTCCTGAGTTAAGTCAGATGAGCAGGATTGACGCCGCCCAGGGGAATCATATATATTCCAAGTTACGCTCAAAATTACTTGGGTGAATGTTTATAAGAAGAAGGTAAATCTTTTACATTGCAATAACATGACAAAAGTAGAAAATTTGCTGCTAGGCGCCTTTTTTCGTCTGATACCCGGGATAATACCAATTTGCTGCGATTAGAAATAAAATTATTTGTCTGTAATCAAATTTAACAAAAATTAGCTGAATGTCAAGCCAGCGTATCGTTTCCCGACATAGTGGGCGTGTACCGTTGTGATCATAAACCTTTAATCCTAAAGATATGCCCGGAACTCCCTGAAATGGATATCGTTCTGGCTAAGAAGTACCTGTTTCTATTTCAATTGTAGCTGGCAACACAGATCCGAAATATTGTGATAATAAATTAATACAAACAATACTTTTTGTTTGATACTTTATAATTATGCGTTTTATAATCTCAATATTAAATAGCAAAAGCAATACCAAAATTACAACACCAAGTGAATGTTTTCATATCAAATAATTACGATCAATGCCTTAAATAAATCTAAAGTAAGAGGGTCAATATGAGTGGCCATATTAGACATGGGGATTCATTTTGAATGAGTTGTTTATATCTCCTGTATGAGTGATTATTTTAACGAGTCGGTGCTATTAAACAGTGATCTCTGGCCAAAGCCGTTACAGATTGAATCGAGATGATACCATTATCTCTTATCTTATCATGTATCGATACTATCATTGTCTGCTACCCCAGGCTAGATTCCACTATGGTCTAGGTGTTATCTTCTGGATATCAATAGTCCACGATAGGGTTCCTATGCAATCTCGAAGGGGTTTTAGCTCTTGTACGCTATTATGAATAAATTTAATTAACTTAACTATAAAATTCAATGCGTTATGTATGTAGGTGACTATTAATTATGGATAATTATGGAAAATAACAATACATGTGGAAAAATCAAAAAAATAATGTCATGCAGGTTTAGGTGATTCTATAGCATAACCGAGTTGAGTGCAATCATTAAATTGGGGTATTTATTGGTGAAGACTATAGTATTATATAAAAGCAGTTGTATAGCTTGAATCTTTAAAAAATGATAGTTAGTTTTTGAGGAAGCAAATATTGATTGAACATATCGTGTCATCCGGTCGGTGTTGGACAATCAGGATTGCATGGGCTGACGATTCTGCGGCCAGAATTGCTCTATCTTCATCAATTACCGGAAATGGGATTAGCATTCAGAAGAATGCCTCCACAAACTCATTGCAATGGCGATAAATATGATATAAAATCGCCGTCGTACCTACAGCAGTCTCCGATGTCTCTCTCACATTTAGACTTCCGCCGATGGATTGACAAGCCATGGATATGAAACCAGAGCTCCAGTATCAATCTATACCAAAGTTACATGATGCAGGGGAAGTCGAGGCGGCTCCGTGAAGAAGAGACCCGCATGACCGGACGGCCAACTGTCAATACGAACAGACGTAATCTCAGCTTGCATCGCTTTGCGTCAATGGTTCATCCCGCTCCTTGTCTTCGTCATCTATAAGATAATTAGATATTTATGCCATAGCGTATCCTGGCTGGCGGTCAGAATAATTCCAGGGGAAATACTCATGATCCTCGTAACCAATGACGATGGTGTCTATTCGCCGGGAATCCAGGTGCTGGCCAAGCGGCTGCGCGAACTGGACTCCGTCGTCATTGTCGCGCCTGATCGTGAACGGAGCGCTGCCGGCCATTCGATGACCCTGCACCGCCCGCTCCTGATCGAAGAGATCAGGGATTCCCTGTACTGCGTAAACGGCACGCCCACGGACTGCGTCAACATCGCGGTCAAGGGGCTGCTGAAGGAGGCGCCGAAGCTGGTTGTTTCCGGGATCAACAAAGGGCCCAACCTGGGAGATGATGTGACCTATTCGGGCACCGTGGCCGGCGCTATGGAAGGGATCCTGCTGGGGATTCCCTCCGTGGCCGTTTCTCTTAATGGGCGCGAGGATTTCCGTTTTGCCGAGGCAGCGGAGGTCGCGCTCAGCACAGCCCGTCAGGTACTGAAACAGGGGCTCCCGGCAGGGACTCTCTTGAATATCAACGTCCCGAACCTTCCGATGGAAGAAATCCGGGGGACGCGCATCACCCGTCTGGGCAAGCGCATCTATCACCAGATGACGGTCGAGCGTCTCGACCCACGGGGAAAGAAATATTACTGGATCGGCGGCGGAGAGCCGGACTGGGAGCGCGAGGAGGGGACGGACTTCGATGCCGTGGACCGCAGGATGGTGTCAATAACACCGCTCCACCTCGATCTTACGCATTATCCGTCGTTCGATCTGATCCGGAACCTGGAGTCCCTGGATTACGCGCGTATTGTGCGCAGGGAGCCTGAGTGATCAACGCTGAAAAAGAACGCATGCGGATGGTTGAGGAGCAGATCGTCGCACGCGGAGTCAGGGATGAACGGGTCCTCGCAGCCATGCGCAAGGTTCCCCGCCATGTGTTCCTGCCCGAGGCCATGCGGGGAATGGCCTACGCCGATAACGCGCTTCCCATCGGAGAAAACCAGACCATGTCCCAGCCGTACATGGTTGCGATCATGAGCGAGCTTCTCGGCCTCAAGGGCACGGAACGCGTGCTCGAGATAGGGACCGGCTCCGGCTATCAGGCGGCCGTGCTTGCAGAGCTGTGCGCGAAGGTATACACCGTCGAGCGAGTCAAGATCCTGGCCGAGAAGGCCCGGTCCACGCTTGACCGGCTGGGTTATCAAAGCGTTGCGATCAAGGTCTATGACGGCACCTACGGCTGGAAAGATGCGGCCCCCTTCGACGCAATTATGGTCACTGCAGGCGCGCCTGATGTGCCGTCGCCACTGGTCGAACAATTGAAGGTGGGCGGCGGGATGGTGATCCCCGTCGGTGACCGGTTCGGCCAGCGGCTCATGAAGGTGGTCAGGACCTCAGAAGGCCCGGTGACCGAATCGAGCATTCCCTGCGTGTTCGTGCCGCTCATCGGCAACCATGCGTGGAAGGAGTAGAGTAGCCGTCATGAGTACATTCCCCTCTTAATGCTTTTCCCCTTTCACCATCTCTTCCGAAACGATCACCTGATACAGAACCGACAACGCCAGCCCGATGGCCCCTCCGAGAACAGCCCCGACCAGGACATCCGTAGGATAATGAACGCCGAGATAGACCCTCGAAAACGCAATCAGCGAGGCGAGAACAAGAGGATACAAGCGTCCACCGGGAATGATATACTCCCGCGTCAGGTAAAAAAGCGGAACGGCGAAGGCGAAGGAACTGATAGCGTGGCCGGACGGCATAGAGTATGATTTCGGACAGGGGAGGATGAGCCTGACTCCTTCGAGGGCGCGGCACGGCCGCACCCGTGCAACAGCATCTTTCATCCAGTCCTCCACGAACCCTACTATATATACTGCGCAGCAGGCGACCAGAAGGGCTCCTATTGCCGTGCCGAGATAGGTTTTGCCCCGGTTGTTTTTCTGATATGCCGCCCGCAGGAGCATGGCGAGCAGAAAGGGGAGAATGAGAAGGTAGCCCCGGAGTGAGAGGGAAGGCATGAGGATGTCGAATCCCGGGTTTGTCAGGCCATGATTGACCAGGAACAGGAGCTGCGCGTCGAGGGACTGGAGTGTCATCGCCGGATACTTACTCCTGCCGGCTGCAACACTTGATGACGTGCGTGTCGCTCACCTCGATAAGCCCGTTTTCAACGATGGCGGAGATGTCCTTCAGGACTTCGTTGATCATCTCTTCCGAATCCACGACCTCGATCTTGACCGGGAGAGAGGTGGAAAGCTCGAGGATCTTGGCGGTGTGAAACACCCTGTCGCTGCCATATCCTTCGACCCCCCGGAACACGCTCGCTCCGGAAATCTTCTTTTTATAGAAGACGTCCAGAAGCGCTTCGTACACAGGCTTGCCGTGGGTCTTGTCCGCTTCTTCGACGAAGATCGTGAGTTTCTTCGCAGGGCCGCTCTTGATCATGAGATTCTCCTTTGAAATTCAGTCACGGACACACACGGAGAGGGTCTGAAATGGAACATGACGGGAATTGCGGGATGCTATCGCCGCCTTTACACTACTTTTCAACTTCCGCTCTTGTTTGCCTCCGTGTCCCTGTGGCTGGCATCATGTGCTTTTTGCCAAGACCTCGCCGAGCTTCAACGCGATAAAGCCGACAAAAACACTCAAGACTACGTTCAGGCTCGCGTAAAGCCACTCACCATCCTTGAGCAGGGTTCCGGTTTCATATTCGAAGGTGGAGAATGTCGTGTAGGCGCCGAGGAATCCGACAACAAGGAACAGCCGCCATTGCGGGTTTTCAATGATCCGCTCGGTCATGAGGGTCATGAGGAGGCCGATGATAAAACTTCCGCTTACATTAATAATGAACGTCCCGAGCGGAAAGCTCCTCCCCCACCGTTCGCCGATCCAGACCGCGACAAGATACCGAACGACGGCGCCGATGAACCCGCCGATCCCTATGATGAGAATGTTTAGCATGAACGCAGGGCGAAAGGAACAGGTACGGCTCATTCATAGCAAAGTATCGCGTTGAAGTCAACCAAAATGGTTTCCGCAGGGTAGGGGAGTATGATGGCCGTCATAGAAAATGCTGCAAAAGAGGTTTAAAAAGAGATATAATAAATCAGCAAATCCATAGGCCAAGGAGAACCGGACATGAAGGAAAAAGTTGAAGAGGCACTGAAACAGGTTAGGCCGGCGCTGCAACGGGACGGAGGAGACATCGAACTCGTGAGCGTCGATGAGAAGGGCACGGTCAAGGTCAGGCTGAAGGGCGCCTGCGGAGCATGTCCGATGTCGACGATGACTCTCAAAAACGGTGTCGAGAAATACCTTAAGCAGCACATACCGGAGGTCAAGGAAGTGGTCCAGGTGGCATAGTCCGCCTGAGGGTGGACTTTTCGGAGCATTACCTTTGTGCATGCGGTGTACCTTCATATAGAGCAGAGGGGGCAGGCGGGCAATTCTTGTTCAACACCACCCCCTTTTTTTTCGCCACTCCAAGAATCAGCTGCCCAATTCAGCACGATTATTCCTCTTCTGTTTCTGCTCGTAACACCCCGCCCGGCTCACCTTCGTCCGAGAAATTGCTTGACACATCAGCATGGTTCTGTTATAAATTTTGCGGCTTTTTAAATATTCTCAAGTTGTAATTTCATAGCGATGGCAGGTGAGACCGAATGGAAGCCACGACTGAAAAAGCACGCAGCACGTTCAGCGGAGGTGTGCATCCTGCTGATAACAAAAGCCTCACAGCGCACAAGCCTACTGTCACCGCAGCGATCCCCAAGCGAGCAACCATCCCCTTGAGCCAGCATATCGGCGCTCCCACCAAGCCCCTCGTCGTCATCGGACAGGAAGTCAAAAAAGGCGAGAAGATCGCCGAGACGACCGGGTTCGTGTCCGCTCCGGTTCACGCGTCGATCTCAGGCAAGGTCGTGGCAATCGGCAATTTCCCGCATATCCTCGGCTCCGAAATGCCCTCGATCGTGATCGAGAGCGACGGGAAGGACGAATGGGTCGCAGGGCTCAAGGAAACTTCGGACTACGACAAGCTGAGCCCCGATGAGCTCAAGAAGATGGTCCAGGACGCCGGCATCGTGGGCATGGGCGGGGCCACCTTCCCGACACACGTCAAACTGTCTCCACCGAAAGAGAAGCCCATCGACGTGGTGATCCTGAACGGCGCCGAGTGCGAGCCCTTCCTGACCTCCGACCACCGTCTCATGCTGGAAAAGCCGAAAGAGGTCATCGAAGGCCTCAAGATCCTCATGAGGATACTGGGCGTCGGCAAAGGCTACATCGGGATCGAAGCCAATAAGCCTGACGCGATCGATACCATGACCAGGTCCGCTGTGGGTTCGCCCGAGATCAAGGTCTGGCCGGTCAGGGTGAAATACCCGCAGGGTGCGGAAAAGATGCTTATCAAGGCCATCGCCGGGCGGACCGTTCCGGCCGGCGGCCTCCCCATGGATGTCGGCGTAGTGGTTCAGAACGTGGGCACGGCCGCCGCGATCTATGATGCAGTCCGTTCCGGCAGGCCTCTCATCGAACGCTACGTGACCGTGACCGGCAGGGGTGTGAAAGAGCCCAAGAACTTCCTCGCCCGCATCGGCACGCCATTTTCGCAGCTCATCGAGGAAGCGGGGGGATTGACGGAAAATGCGGCAAAGGTGATTTCCGGCGGCCCCATGATGGGCATGAGTCAGTATACGCTTGATGTGTCTGTCATCAAAGGGACCTCCGGGATCACGGTGCTGCCCAGGAGCGAGGTGGGCACGGGCTCCTACGGCCCCTGCATCCGCTGCGGCAGGTGCATTGACGCCTGCCCCATGAAACTCCAGCCTTCCTACATAGGACTGTATATCGAGAAGGGACACTATCAGGATGCCAAGGACTACAACCTGATGGACTGCTTCGAGTGCGGGTCCTGCACATTCGTCTGTCCCGCCAACCGCCCGATGGTCCAGTGGGTAAAGAAAGCAAAGAAAGAGCTGGCGAAGAAAAAGAATTAGAGGACGGATAAAGGACGCACAGAGAACCGGCTGATTCCTGAGGTTCGATGCCATACGCATCAGCTTGAATTCCGTCTCCTGTCTTCTGACATCTGAAGAGAACGAGGGCCAATAGAATGGAAGCACCAGCACAGGTACAAGCGAAAGAGCCGCCGAAGGAACAACCCAAGCTTATCGTCTCGATCGGGCCGCATATGCACGACACCGAGAGCACGGCAAAGATCATGTGGACGGTGAGCGGCGCGCTCCTTCCGGCAACCCTCATGTCGGTCTACTATTTCGGCATGCCGGCGCTCATGGTCATTCTCGTCTGTCTTGCGACTTCTCTTGCTGCAGAGGCCGGGATGCAGTGGCTGCTGAAGAAGCCTATCACGCTGTCCGACGGGAGCGCGTTCCTGACCGGCCTGCTCCTTGCCCTGAACCTGCCGTCCAATGCGCCGCTCTACATCCCCTTTGTCGGGTCCATTGTGGCGATCATGATCGCCAAGCACCTCTTCGGCGGCCTCGGCTACAACATCTTCAATCCGGCGCTCGTCGGACGCGCCTTTGTCCTGGTCAGCTTCGCGAAGATCATGACGACCTATGTTGCGCCGGCGGCCCAGTTCATGGCTGTGGATGCCAAGACCACGGCCACGCCGCTGGTCCTCCTGAAAGAGGAGGGAATGTCGAAGCTCCTCGAGGTCTTTCATACGAAAGCGGCCCTGTATCAGGACCTCTTCGTGGGATACCGGGCCGGGTCTCTCGGCGAGACGTCGGTCATTGCGCTGCTGCTCGGCGGAGCCTTTCTCCTGATGAAGCGCTACATCACCTGGCATATCCCCATCCCCTTCATCGCCACCGTCGGCGTCCTCACCTGGATATTCGGCGGCAAGGAAGGTCTCATGACCGGTGACCCTCTCCTCCATATGATGTCTGGAGGGCTCATTCTCGGAGCATTTTTCATGGCGACTGACTATGTCACGGGCCCCTCGGTGCGCGGAGCTCAGGTGGTCTTCGGCATCTGCGCCGGAGCGTTGACCGCGCTCATACGCCTCAAAGGCGGATACCCCGAAGGCGTGATGTTCGCCATCCTCCTGATGAACTGCTTTGCGCCGCTTCTTGACCGCGGGATGAGGAGCCCGGTCTTCGGCAAGGCCGAGGCCAAGGGGGTGAAAAAATGAAGGATATGCTGAAAATAACTCTGAGCCTTGTCGCCATCTTTGTGGTTGCAGGCTTGATCATGGGGCTTACCTACCGATATACCTACCCGGTGCGCTTCGAGGCTGAAAAGAAGGAAAAGGAAGAGGCACTGAAAGAGATGGCCCCCGATGCGGCTGACCCCATTAAGATGGCGGGGAACTGGTCCGCAGACAACAAGCCCTATGAATATTTTGAGGCGACCACCAGCGGCAAACCGGTGGCGTATATCGCAAGCACTGCAGGCAAGGGCTATTCTAGTTATATCAAGATGCTCGTATCTCTTGGGACTGATCTCAAGATCAGGGACGTTAAGATTCTCGGCCATGAAGAAACTCCCGGCCTGGGGGACCAGGTCGAGGACAAGAGTTTTCTTGACCAGTTCAAGGGGAAGTCCCTTGACCAGATCAAACTGGTAAAGGGAGAGACAAAGGAAAACATCCAGGCCGTATCCGGCGCCACCTATTCGAGCCGCGGAGTGACGAAAGGCGTTAAGGAAGCCGCGCAGCTGCTCATCGATAAGTACGGCGCGGGCATCAAGTCGGCGATGCAAGAGGTGACGAAATGAGCAATAACGTCAGTTACTGGGCACTGTTCAAAAACGGCATCTTCGGCGAGAACCCGGTCTTCAGGCTCGCTCTCTCGCTCTGCCCGGCCGTGGCCGTGACGAGCGGCGTGAAAAACGGTTTCCTGATGGGCGTCGCGGTTCTCTTCGTGATGACCATGACGAACGTGACGGTTTCCCTGCTGCGGAACTTTATCAGTCCGAAAGTCCGGATCCCCTCCTACGTGTTCATCACCGCCACGTGGGTTACCGTGATCGACCAGGTCATGGCGGCCTACCAGAGAGCGGTATACAAGGAAATGGGCCTCTATATCATGCTCATCGTCGCCTTTGCCATTATCCTTTCCCGCGCGGAGATGTTCGCGAGCAAGAACAAGCTTCTGCCTTCCTTCATTGACGGGGTAGGCATGGGACTGGGCTTTCTGCTTGCCTTGGTGCTGCTCGGCGTGTTCCGGGAATTCCTGGGCAAAGGGTCGCTCTGGGGCGCCCATATTTTGGATTCAAAACCACTGCTTATCATGATCATGCCGACAGGGGGGTTCTTCGCCATGGGTCTCATGATGGGCTGGCTTAACTGGATCGACCGGAAGTTCTTCGGCGGCTCGGGGGCAAGCAGCGGAGGACATTAGAATTGCGGATTGCCCCGGCTCTTGCGAAAGCGCCGGGACAGGCGGAATTCGGATTACCGAGAAAAATTCCTTTAAGCTGTAAATCCGAAATGAATTTAGTTGGAGGGTTCTATGTGGCAGCATGTCCTGACCATATTCATCGCATCAGCGCTCATTAATAACTTCGTGTTTTCCCGCTATCTCGGCCTTTGCATCTTTTTCGGCGTGACGAAAAAGATGGAAACGTCCATCGGGATGAGTTTTACCTTTACGACGGTCATGCTTATTTCCGCATCCCTGAACTGGCTTATTTATAACTACGTCATGGTTCCCTATCATCTAGGGTTCTTAAAGATTGTTATTTTCATCGGCGTGATCGCCGCCTTTGTGCAGGCTGCGGACACGATTATGAAGAAGGTCGCTCCGGCGTTGTACTACAAGCTGGGCATCTACCTGGCGCTGATCGTGACAAACTGTGTCATCCTGGCGGTGCCGCTGCTGAACGCCGATGAAAATTACAGTCTGTTCGAGAGCATGGCCATGGCAGTGGGCTCCGGTCTGGGGTTCAGTCTGGCCCTCATCATCATGGCGAGCATTCGCGAGAAGCTGGAACTCGCCGATGTGCCTAGGTCATTCCAGGGGCTTCCCATTTCATTCGTCCTGACCGGACTGATAGCCCTGGCATTCCTGGGCTTTTCCGGCATGATCACGCTGTAAGATCAAGGCGGAATGCGGAGTGTCAATCCCTCTGTGTCTCCCTTTGACCTGTTGCTCCAAATAACCACGTTGAAGGTGCAATGCCATGTATGAACAACTCATCTCTATCCTGATCCAGACGCTCACTCATGCGCTGAACATCGTTGCGAACAAGCTGGTGCCTCTTGCGGAAGCCGGCGGTTCGGCAGCTGCGGGAACGGTCCCCGCGTCTACGGTTTATGTTACCCTGATCGTGCTTGCGGGGCTCGGCGTAGTCTTCGGCGTTGCTCTTGCCATCGTCGCTGCCCGGTTCGTGGTTAAGGTCGATCCGAAGGTGGAACAGGTTCGTGAGACCCTGCCCGGTGCGAACTGCGGCGCCTGCGGTTTCGCGGGCTGCATGGGCTATGCCGAGGCGGTCGTCGGCAATCCGGACGTGGCTGTTCACATGTGCGCGCCAGGGAAAGCTGCTGTTGCCGAGAAGATAGCCGTGATCACCGGCAAGAAGGCTGAGAAGGTGGAGCCCAAGATCGCGCGGGTGTTCTGCCAGGGAGGCACCTCCCTCAGCCAGCGAAAGTTCATCTATACTGGCGTGAAGGATTGCACCGCTGCCGTTCTTGCGGCGGGAGGCGACAAATCCTGTGAATACGGGTGTCTCGGTTACGGAACCTGCATGCGCGCCTGTCCTTTTGGCGCCATTACGATGAGCGGGGATAATCTGCCGATTATCAATCCGGACAAGTGCACGGCCTGCGGCAAGTGCGTAGCCGCCTGTCCCAAGCAGGTGATCGAACTGGCCCAGATGTCCAAGGCCGTGGTGATCAGTTGCCACAGCAGGGACAAAGGTATCGATGTCAAGAAGAAGTGCCAGGTGGGATGCATTGCCTGCGGTATCTGCGTCAGGACCTGCCCCGTGGACGCCATCAAGCTCGAGAACAACCTCGCGCGGATCGATCACGGCAAGTGCATCGTCTGCGGTCTCTGCGTCAAGAAGTGTCCCACGAGTGCCATCTATGATTACATCCCGGTCCGGTCGAAGGCCTTTATCGATCCGGCGAAATGCGTCGGTATCGACGTCTGCGAAAAGGTCTGTCCGGTGAACGCGATCTCCGGCGCCGTACGGGAAGTCCACCGGGTCGATCAGTCCAAGTGCATCGGGTGCGGCATGTGCGCTCCGCGATGTCCGAAAAAAGCGATCGACATGGTGCAGGCTTCTTCGGGTGCCGGGCGACAGAAGCACGTTAAGGCTCAGGAGTCGGTTCGTGCGTGATCACCGCTGAGAAAACGTTAAACGATCACACCAAGGGATGCAGCCGCATCCCTTTTTTTATTTGCACCTTCGGCAAGCGGCACGCTCGCATGCCACTTTTTTGCTTGACAAATTATTTTGCATAGGCTAAAAACAAGTCACTTTACAAGCCATCGAAAAGATTTCGCCATACCCGGTTTCGCGGAGGTGCCCCATGAATCCCGATGACATAAAATATCACAGAGAGCATGCGTGGGTGCGCACGGAAGGAAAATCCGCTACGATAGGAATCACTGATTTTGCCCAGGAGCAGCTCGGCGATATCGTGTATGTCGATCTCCCGGAAGCCGATACTGAAGTTGACGCTGACTCGGAGCTCTCTGAGATTGAGTCGACGAAGGCCACTTCTCCCGTTGTCTCGCCGGTCTCGGGAACCGTAACTCAAGTAAACGAGGACCTCGCTGATTCACCGGAAATCATCAATGAAGATCCCTACGGCAATGGATGGCTTGTCGTTATCGAGATGAGTGACCCTTCAGAGCTGAACGATCTCATGACGAAGTCGGAATACGAGAAATTTCTCAAAGAGGAAGAAGGCAAGTAGCGCCTCATCATGAAGGTTGCAGGGAGGGGAGAGTGGAAACTCTCCCCTTTTTTAGTTCTCACAAAGCCCTTTCCCCCGTTCGATCGCGAGGAGGTGTACGATGACGATGCGACTGACAATCCTGGGTGCCGGCCCGGGAGGCTACGTAGCGGCGGTGCGGGCGGCCCAACTGGGCGCCCGCGTGACCGTCATAGAAGATACGGAGGTCGGCGGCACCTGCCTCAACAGGGGATGCATCCCCACGAAAACCATCATTGCATCAGCTGCGATCTTTGACCATGTCAGACACGCGGCGGATTTCGGCATCGAGGTAGCCGGTCCAGTCGTTTTCAGCCCGGGGCGGGTCCGCGAACGGAAGGACAAGGTCGTCGCCACTCAGGTGAGGGGGGTTAGAGGTCTGCTGAAGGGCTGGGGCGTGGAAGTCATTGAGGGCCGTGCTTCGCTCTTGAACCCCCGGAGCGTCCGCGCTCTGAGAAAAGACGGCACGACCACCGATCTCCCTACCGACAGGGTTATTA
>Ga0335079_10003002_pt1 | contig 19469 bp, 16 predicted proteins | sample Lox_Sample_33_FD_206719 | JGI IMG/M metagenome (GOLD analysis project Ga0335079, IMG submission 206719) | Soil microbial communities from Loxahatchee National Wildlife Refuge, Florida, United States - Lox_Sample_3.3 | ecosystem: Environmental > Terrestrial > Soil > Wetlands | place: USA... | reverse complement strand
ACCCGTCAGTTCTACCACTGCTTCGGCTGCGGAGCCTCGGGTGACGTCTTCAGCTTCGTGCAGAAAGTCGAAAACATCACGTTCCCCGAGGCCGTCCGGCTGATCGCGCAAAAACTTGGTGTGCCCATGCCCAAGGTCAGCTTCTCTAGCCCGCAGGAAGCGCGTGATGCCAAGCTCCGCATGGCATTGCTCGATGTGCACGAGCGCGCGGCCGACTTTTTTCAACAATGTCTGCGCCGTCCGGAAGGCGCGTACGCCCGCGAATATCTCAAAGGACGCGGACTGGACGAGATGACGATCGCGCTGTTCCGCATCGGGTATGCACCCGATTCCGGATTCTTGCTGCGCGACGCCCTGCGCCGCGACTTCGATGAGGAAACCCTGCGTGAAAGCGGTTTGTTTTCGTGGAAGCAATCGAATGAGGATCGGGCAGCACCGACTCCGACGGAGCGCTCGCTGGATTCAGGACCAGCGCTCACCATTTACTCCAAGTTTCGCAACCGGGTGATGTTCCCAATTGCCAACGACCAGGGCAAGATCATCGCCTTCACCGGCCGCTCGCTCTTCAACGACGAGAAGTCCGGTCCGAAATACCTGAACTCTCCCGAGACGAAGATCTATTCCAAGTCGCGGGTCTTGTTCAACCTCGATCATGCCAAAGAGGCAATTCGCAAGCTCGAATACTCGATTCTTGTCGAAGGCCAGATGGACTGCATTTCCGTCTACGCTGCGGGATTTCACAATGTGATCGCCAGTTCCGGCACGGCCTTTACTGAGCTGCAGGCAAAATTACTCGGCCGATTCTCAAAGCAGATCATCGTCAATTTCGATCCCGATACTGCCGGGGCCCGGGCCACCGAGCGCACGCTCGGCCTGCTCGTCGAAGAGGAATTCAATATTCGCGTGCTGACGCTCGAAGCCGGATTCGATCCTGATCTGTTTATCCGGCGCAAAGGAAAGGACGCCTACGGCTCCGCGCTCAAGCACGCACAAAAATATTTTGATTACCTGATCGATCGCGCCCGCTCTCAATTTGGCAGCCGCAGCGCGGAAAGCAAAGTCAAGGCGGTGAATTATCTGCTCCCCCATGTTCAGCGCGTCGGCAGCCGCATTGCTCGCGACGAACTGGCAATGGAAATCTCGCAAAAGCTCGGCATCGGTTCGGCCTTGCTCCGCCAGGAATTGAAGAACGCTGCAACTTCGCGCGCCGCCACGGCGGTAAAGGCTCCCCCTGAAGCCCAGATCACCCCCGCCGAGCGCCTCTTGATCCGCGCTCTCGCCTCGGCTCGCGAAATGTACGCGGGTGCGGGCCGAAGCTCGGCTCGGGATGGAGCCGAAGAAGAGTTTGATCCAGCTCGCCAAGCGCAGTTTGCGCTAACGGCGGAGCACCTCCACGAGGGCTTGTCGACGGAGTCGCTGATGAATTCACTGATGGGGGCCGGGCTGGATGGCAACGACCCGCTGGAGTTGGTTCGGAGCGACGAAGACCGGCGTCTGCTGGCCTCCATTTTGATACAGGACGACGAAGAGTTGACCGCGGACGCGGTCGAAGGCGCCATTCGAGCCTTACGACGGATGACGCTCAAGCGTCAGCAGAGCGTCGTGCAACAGGCCGTCGAGCGTCCTGGTCCCCTGACGGATGAAAAGAAAGCGCTTTTGCAAGAGAAAGCCCGCTTGACGCTCGCCAGAAGGGATCCGAGCAGCATACGAAGAGATCACCGGACAATCTAGGTGCGTTCCGTGGGTTTCAGAATGATATTGTCGGACTGGCCGCGTCCTCACTCCGTTTCAAGTGCATCAAGAAAGGCCCTCGCTACCCATCGCGATCCAGTCGGGTCCGCTGAATCGAAAGCATAGGTAGAGTGGCGTCGACTCAGAACTGTCGGGCTGCGGACAATTTTGCTATCGTCACTGCATGCTCCGAAATTTCCTGGTGGCTGCCATGGTTCTCTGCGCCACGGGTGCTGTTGCCAAAGACATTCCGAAGGGCCGTTTTCAACAGCCGGGCTCCATTCATCTTGATCGAGCCGGCCGCGCATGGGTCGAACGAAACGTTCACCGCATGACCCTTGAGGAAAAAGTGGGTCAACTCTTCATGATCTGGGTAAAAGTACAGTTCATGAACGAGGGCGATCCCATATGGCTTCAACTACGCGACAACGTGCGCAAGTATCACATCGGATCGCTCGGCATGACGGTCCCGGCTGACGGCCCGATGGTGTTCAAGAACCAGCCTTACGAGGCAGCCGGCTTGCTGAACCGCTTGCAGGCGGACTCAAAGTTTCCGCTGATTTTCGCAGCGGATTTTGAGCGTGGAGTATCCATGCGGCTGAACGGCGCCACCGTTTTTCCGCATGCGATGGCATTTGGCGCAACCAGGAAGCCTGACAACGCGAGGGAACTGGGATACATTACGGCGCTTGAAGCTCGCGCCATCGGGGTCCAATGGAACTTTTTCCCCGATGCCGATGTGAACTCCAATCCGGCAAATCCGATTATCAACACTCGATCGTTTGGGGAGGACCCAGGGCAGGTCGGCGATTTTGTAGCGGCCTATATCCAGGGGGCGCACGCGGGCGCAATGCTTACGACGGCAAAGCATTTTCCAGGGCATGGCGACACGGCAACCGATTCGCATCTCGGTCTGGCACAGGTCACCGGGGATCGGGCGCACCTTGAGGCTGTGGAGCTGCCACCTTTCAAGCGGGCGATTGCCGCCGGGGTGGACGCAATCATGGTTGCGCATGTCACGGTCCCCGCTCTCGACCCTGAGTCGGGCCGTGTAGCGACGACGTCAAAGAGCATTGTCGATGGCCTGCTGAAGGAAGAACTTGGGTTTAAGGGAATTGTAGTTACCGACGCCCTCGACATGGCGGGGCTCACCCGCCTTTATGCCCACGACATTGGACGGGCAGCTCTCGAAGCATTCCAGGCAGGCAACGACCTGCTGATCATCCCAGCAGATCTCGACAAAAGCTACCGGGCGATTCTGGACGCGGTGCGCAACGGGCAAATCAGTCGCGAGCGATTGGATGAATCCGTGCGCAAGATTTTGGACGTGAAAGCCTCCTTGGGGCTGCATAAAGCGCGCCTCGTGGATTTGAACCTGCTGGCAGAAAAGGTAGGCAAGCCTGAGAACCTGGCAGAGGGTCAACGTATTGCTGAGGAGGCGATTACGCTCGTCCGCGAAAACAACATGGTCCTTCCTCTTTCGCCTACCTCTCCGGGAACCAGGGCGACTGCTCTTCCGTATCAGTCATTGACGGCGCCGCAAAACCGCCTTGTCGTAGTAGTTTTTTCCGATGATTTGCGCGGGGAGTCAGGGAGAATGCTGGAGCGGCAGATCTTGGCACGCGTGCCCGATGCCCGGGTTATCGATGTCGATGCTCGATCGGCGGAAGGTATGAAAGGAACCATCGCCGAGGCGGTGGCGGCGGCCGAGCACGTTGTGGTTGGCGTGTATATGATACCCACGGCTGGTAAGGCTGTTCGCTATGCCGACGGATTGAAGAACTCGGTTGCGATGGACGATGCCACCGGCAGCCTACTTAACACGATTCTCGATCGCGCCGCTAGCCACACAGTGGTTTTGGCGATGGGCAATCCGTACCTGATTGAAGACTTCCCGGCGATCGAGAATTATGTGTGCGCGTTTTCGAATGCAACTGTTTCGGAAACGGCGGCGGTCAAGGCAATATTTGGCGAAATTCCAATTGGCGGCCATCTGCCCATCACGATTCCGGGCATTGCCGCCCGAGGCGAGGGTTTGGAGCGGCCGGCGCGCCCGGTCTCAGGAGGTTTTGGTCATGTTCAACAGCACCAAGTCCAATAACACACTGTTCAAGATCGGAATGTCGGCCGGTAGCGCTAACCGTGGCCGTCGCATTATCACGGAAGTTGCCCTGGGGGTGACCATTGCGGTGGTGTGCATTCTTCCCGCGTGCAGCATCAATGTGGACAAGAACGATAACAAGGAGGGTTCGAAGCACGTGGACATCACGTCTCCGCTGGGCGACCTCCATGTAAGTAAACAAGTCGACATCCGCGAAGCTGGCCTGAGCATATACCCCGGGGCCACACCCGCTCCAAAGGACACGAGTGACGACGAAAAGAGTGCAAATGTTAATCTGTCGCTCCCTGGGTTCCAATTGAAGGTCGTGGCCGCCGAGTTCCTCTCCGACGATGCACCCGAAAAAATCACCTCTTACTACGATCGAGAACTGCAAAAGTTCGGCAAGCCGATCCAATGCCGCGGGGCCTACGAAAGCGGCCACGTCAATGCCAACGGCAAGAATGACATGGATAAACCGGTGACGTGTGACAAGATCGGAGGGGGCGAAAGCCTGGAACTGAAAGTCGGCACGGAAGGGAATCAGCACCTCGTGGCCGTCAAACCGAACAACAAGGGGACCCGGTTCGCTCTGGTCTACGTACGCATGCATACGGGGAAAGACAGCTCGATCTGAGCTCTTTCACTCGGTTCACGCCAGAACCGGTTTTGGCGCGACCGGTTGCCCTGCGGGGGGTTGTGCGCTAGCTTCATTTCAGTGGATCATTCCTGCGAAAAGTGTGGTGCGGCAGTCGAAGATGGGCTGCCGTTTTGTCCGCAATGCCGGGCACCGCAGATTCACGTACAAATAACGGTTCCAGCCGTGGAGGCTGCTGGCGAGCAAGGGACGGCGGAGAATCTCCCGACCGTCCGAGCAACAGAGGGCTTGCACGCTGCCCGAGATCTCAACCTCCTACCCGATTCGCATAATCGATCCGTGGCTACTCGATCCGCGCTCAAAGCGGGGATCCTGGGAGTGTTTGCCGCCATGATTCCGGTGATCGGGATTCTGCTGACCGGCGGCCTAGCGGTCTACTTTTACCGGCGCGAGATCGGAGTTGCGCCTGCCCCCAAAATTGGAGCCCGCCTGGGCGCGGCAGCCGGTATCGTTGTCTATGCTGTCAATGCGCTCTCCACGATTCTGATTATTGCTTTCCACGCCCAGCAGCAGATCATTGATAGCTTCAGCAGAGCGGCGGAGAAGCTCGGTCTCAACACAGGGACAGTCGAATTCCAGGCCAGCATGCACGAACTGTTCACGCCGCGCGGGCTGGTTACCTCTTTCGTTGTCGCTCTGGTCGTGTCTTCAGCGGGCGGTGCGCTGGCAGCGCTGGCCTTGCGCCACCCGCCACGAGGCTAGTCCGGCTTGCTCTCATCTTTCAGCACGCGTATGATGCACCGTTTATGAGCTCGCGCGTGCCAGCGGAGATTCTTCTCAGAGCCCAGCTTATGTCTGCCTCCGAGGTTGAGCGCACCCTGATCCGCTTGGCGCACGAAATTGTCGAAAAGAACAATGGCGTTGAAGATCTGGCCCTGGTCGGTATCCGGCGGCGGGGAGTTCCCCTGGCAGAGCGGCTGTCAAAAATTATTCAACGCATCGAGAAGCGGCCCGTGCCCGTGGGAACGCTGGACATCACACTGTATCGAGACGACCTTTCAACGCTCGATGCAAAGCCGATAGTACAAAAGGGCGCGATCGGCGTTTCTATTGCCGGGAAATCGGTAGTGCTTGTGGATGACGTCCTCTATACCGGCCGCACGACCCGTGCTGCCATGGATGCTTTGTTTCACGAGGGCCGCCCCAAGCGTCTGCGGCTCTGTGTGCTAATCGACCGCGGGCACCGTGAATTGCCGATTGAGGCATCGTTTGTCGGCCGCACGGTTCAGACTACAGAAAACCAGATCATCGAAGTCAAGCTCCGCGAAGTGGATGACGCAGAGAAAGTTCTACTGATGGAAAAAAGCTGACTATGAATGCGGCGCGCGGTTCCCTGCTCGGCATCGAGGTTCTGGATGCTGCCGAGATCATGAGAATTCTGAAGCTTGCCCGGCGGATGAATCCCCACCGCCCTCGTCCCCTGCTCAAGGGGCGGCGGATCGTGCTGCTCTTTTACGAGGCCTCGACACGCACGCGCAGCTCCTTTGAAATCGCCGCCAAAGCGCTAGGCGCGCATACCATACTGATTCAGTCCAGTGGGTCCAGTATCGAGAAAGGCGAGTCGCTTCTCGATACCGGATACACGCTGCGTGCCGTGGGCGCCGATGCTATCGTAATTCGGCATCCGAATGCCGGGGCACCCCAGGTGATGGCCCATCACATTGACGTGCCGGTCATCAACGCCGGAGACGGATTGCACGAACATCCCTCACAAGCGCTACTCGATGCCTACACGATCCTGGGAAACAAGAAGAGCTTCAAAGGGCTGCAAGTGGCGATTATCGGTGATATTTTTCACAGCCGGGTGGCGCGCTCGGCGTGCCACCTGCTCTCAAAGTTCGGGGTCAGGATTATCTTGTGTGGCCCCCCTGAGCTCGTGCCTGACGTTGCTGCGACCCTTGCCCCCGGGGTGCGGGTGACCCGCCATATCGAAGATGCGCTGCGCGGAACTGATGTCGTCATGCTCCTGCGTGTGCAGAAGGAGCGCCTAGCTGGAATGAAGATCGATCTGCCGGAATATATCGCCCGGTATCAGATGACGCCCGCGCGATTAAAGACGGCCAAGAAAGATGCCATTGTGATGCACCCCGGCCCCATTATTCGGGGGCTCGAACTGACCAGCGAGGTAGCCGACGGGGCGCAGTCGCGCATTCTGGCAGAGGTGCAGAACGGCGTGCCGACCCGCATGGCCATCCTGGCTCGCTCCATGGGAAAGATGCGATGAAGACCCACGACAAAACGAGCCTTTTGATTCATGGCGGTCATTTAATTGATCCGGCGGGGCGAATCGACGCACCCATGGATATCCTGCTGAAAGAGGGACGGGTAGCCGAAATTGCTCCTCCCCGCAAGATCAAGGGTGCCGACCGCAGATTCGACGCTCGAGGTCTGGTCGTTGCGCCGGGCTTCATTGATCTGCATGTGCACCTGCGCGAACCTGGGCAGCAATATAAGGAAACCATAGCAACCGGAACCATTGCAGCCGCTGCCGGAGGATTCACTTCGGTTTGCACCATGCCGAATACGTCCCCGGTCGTCGATTCACCCGACTGGGTGACTTGGCTTCGTGATCCTGCTCGCGGTGCTGTCGTAAACGTCTTTCCCATTGCGGCCGCTACCCGTGCCAGTAAGGGCGCGACCCTTACCGACTTCGGAGCCTTACAGACCGCCGGCGCCGTTGCGGTAACCGACGACGGAAAGCCGATTCTCGACGACCAGGTCATGCGTGAAGCGCTGGTTCTTGGCGGCGAACTTAACTTCCCGGTTGTGCAACACGCGGAAGACACGCGGATGACGGAGCACTGCTCAATGCACGCTGGCGCGCGCTCTTTCCGGCTTGGACTGCGCGGGATGACGGCAGCCGCCGAAGCTACGATCGTTGAGCGGGATGTCCAGTTGGCCATGCAGGTTCCGAACGCACGCCTCCACGTCGCCCACGTTTCAACTGCTGACGCACTGAAAGCATTGCGGCGAGGCAAACGCACCAACCCCCGAATCACCTTTGAGGTTACACCCCACCATTTCGCGCTGACGGAAGACGATATGCGCGATTACGACAGCAATTACAAGATGAATCCGCCGCTGCGTTCGGCCGCCGATCGCGAGGCAATGCTGGTCGCGCTGGCCGATGGCAGCGCGAGCGCGATTGCCACCGACCACGCGCCGCACGCTGCCCATGAGAAGGACATGGAATTTGAGCGGGCCGCCTTCGGGATTACCGGACTTGAAACCGCCCTGGCGCTGGCGATCACGCGGTTGCACGTGAAAGCGCGAGTGCCGCTTACGAGAATCATTGAATTGTTTACGGCAGGCCCGGTGCGATGTTTCGATCTGCGCGGGCGGGGCACGCTGATGCGCGGATCCTATGCTGACGTCACCATATTCGATCCGAAGAAAAAATGGACGTTCGATGCGTCCAAGTCACTATCGAAATCGAAGAACACGCCGTTCGACGGTTGGCAACTCACGGGAAGAGTGCTGGCGACGATTGTCGGCGGGACTGTGGTGTATTCGGGCTGAGCCATCTTCTAGCCGGCATCCGCGGTCTTCCGGAGCCTATTTGTGTGCTTCAGATGTGCGCGGTGCTAAAATCGCGCTTCATGCGGCGCATGTTCCCTTGTCCTCTGTGGGTGCCCCTGATGATTTTTCTTTTCTCTGCGCAGCTTCCGGCTCAAACCACGGCGGAGGTCGAGATCACTTCCGAACCATCGCATCATCTTGCGCTTGAAAATGAATATGTGCGCGTGTTCAGAGTGGAGGTGCCCCCGCACCAAGCCACCCTGGTGCACCGGCATCGCCACGACTACATTTTCGTCACGCTTGGCAACGCCGACATTTCGAATGAAGTGGTGGGGAAGGCTCCGGTGGAAGGGAGGCTCGTCGATGGTGAGGCCCGCTTTACAGATGGAAACTTCGTCCACGCAGCGCGAAATCTATCGGATGAGCCGTTTCGCAATGTGACGATCGAGCTGCTGCAGGATAAGCAGCTCCGGCAGACGCGCTCGCGCTGGCCCATGGAGGGTGGTGGCAAGACCTTTCCCGGCGGCCAAAGCGAGGTTCTACTGGTGAAAGACGCTGTGCGCGTTTCCGCCGTCGAACTTGATTCCGGGACGGTGGTTCCGCGTCACCACCACGAGGGTCCCCATCTCCTGGTCGCTGTCAGCGATCTCGATTTGCACAGCGATGTCGAGGGCAAATCTACCGAGTCCTGGAAACTAAAATCCGGCGACATGATGTGGTTGCCTGCCGGCTACACCCACGCGCTGGCAAATGTTGGATTGCAGCCCGCGCGCTTTGTTACGGTCGAGTTTTAGCACGGTTTGTGACGGCGAAGTTCCCGAAGGCGACGCTTTTTTGAAGGCTTTGACCCGAGAACTGCGAACTGCACCTGCGAGTTACAATCAAAACTGGTAAATACCCATGAAAAACGACGCCATGTCCCGTCCGCTCTATGAAGTCGATCCCCAAATTGCCATTGCCATTGACAACGAAGTGCGCCGCCAGCATGAAGGTCTGGAACTGATCGCATCCGAGAACTTTGTCAGCGAGGCCATATTAGAGGCGGCCGGCTCCGTATTCACCAACAAATACGCCGAGGGCTATCCCGGCAAGCGGTACTACGGCGGATGCGAATTCACCGACGTCGTCGAAAATCTGGCTCGTGACCGCGCCAAGCAACTCTTCGGCGCCGAGCATGCCAATGTTCAACCCCATTCCGGCTCGCAGGCGAACCAGGCTGCTTATGCCGCGGTTCTCCAACCGGGCGACACAATTCTTGGGCTCAATCTGGCACATGGCGGTCACCTCACCCACGGCCATCACTTGAATTTCTCCGGCAAGACCTACAAAGTCATCCCGTACGGCGTCACGAAAGAAACCGAAACCATCGACTACGACGAACTCGAAAAAATCGCGGTGAAAGAGCACCCCAAATTAATCATCGGCGGCGGCAGTGCCTATCCCCGAATCATCGACTTCGCGCGCATGCGCCAGATCGCCGATAAAGTCGGCGCGCTCTATCTGGTCGACATGGCGCACTTCTCCGGCCTCGTCGCGGGCGGTGCACATCCTTCGCCGGTTCCGCACGCGCAGATCGTGACCTCAACCACCCACAAGACACTCCGCGGGCCGCGTTCGGGCATGATCCTCAGCAAACAGGAATTTGCCGCACCCATCGACAAGACTGTGTTCCCGGGAATGCAGGGCGGGCCGCTCGTACACATCATGGCGGCCAAAGCAGTCTGTTTCCATGAGGCGATGCAAGCGGAGTTCGGCGACTACGCGCGCCAGATCGTCGCGAATGCCAAAGTGCTCGCGGACGAGCTCGCAGCGGAAGGTTTCCGGATTATTTCTGGCGGCACCGATACGCACCTCATGCTGGTCGACGTTTTCGCAAAAGGCATGCTCGGCAGCGAGGCAGAGAAAGCCCTGGGCGAAGCGGCAATCACGGTCAACAAGAATGCGATTCCTTTCGATACCAATCCTCCGTTGAAGCCAAGCGGCATTCGCATCGGCACGCCAGCCGTAACCACGCGCGGCATGAAGGAAGCCGAAATGCGCCAGATCGGACACTGGATCGCCGAAGCCCTGAATCATCGCACCGATGCTGCTGCCCTGGGAAAAATCCGTAAGCAGGTGCTCGGACTTGCCGAGCAGTTTCCGCTCTACGCTGGGCGGCGCGCCCGAGCCCAGGCGGAACTCAGAGCCTAGAGATCGAGGAGACTGGCCCGCTCGACGCAAGCTAGCCGAATCCCCTGCGTTCGCGGCCTTAGCTGTGTTTAAATTCTCCCTGTGAAAGTCGCCATCGACATCCGTCGCATGACGGAATTCGGCATCGGCACCTATATCCGCAACGTGGTTCGAACATTGGCGCGGCTGGATCACAAAAGCAAATACTTTCTGATTGGACCGCCGGGCAAGGTAGCCGAGTATGGAGCCCTGCCGGAAAATTTTCAGGCGGTGCCCCTGGTGGCTGCCGATAACACGGTCAAAGGTACCATCGAGTTCCGGACGATCGTCCGGCGACTGGATTGCGATGTAGTCCACATTCCGCATATGTACTGGATGCCCCGTGGCCTCAGCTGTCCATATGTGGTGACGGTTCACGATCTCTTGGAGCATATGTACGGCGCGCGTGGACGTTCGGGCCTGCGCCGCCGTATCCACTCTTACTTAACGCGCCGCGCACTCGGCGGCGCCGCGCGCGTTATTGCCGTCTCGCAATTCACAAAGGGCGAAATTCAGAAACTTTTCGCCACTGCCGATAATCGCATCGAAGTTGTTTACAACGCAATCGATGAGCGCTTCCTGTACGGCCATGCCAGCGAAGCCGACCGTCAGCTCATCGCGCAGCGCTATCAGGTGAATTACCCGTTCATTCTTTATGCGGGCGCCATCCGGCCGCACAAGAACGTGGTGCGCATTATCGAAGCGTTCTCTGCCCTCAAAAGCGAATTAGCGAAGGAACAACAGTTCGAAGACCTGAAACTGATCATTATTGGCGACGATGTGCTCGGTCATCCACGTTTGCGGCGCACCGTGGTGCGCAGTGGCGTTCAACAGGACGTTCGTTTCCTCGGCTTCGTGCCGATCGAAGTGCTGCGCATCTTCTACGATGTTGCCAAGGTATTTGTTTTCCCGTCGCTCTATGAGGGCTTTGGACTGCCCCCACTCGAAGCCATGGCGCATGGCACGCCCGTCGTCACCTCGAATACCTCGAGCCTGCCGGAGGTTGTCGGCAACGCGGCCATTATGGTAAATCCGGAAAATGTGTTCGAAATCCGCCGGGGCTTGCAGCAGGCACTCCTCGACAACGAGGTCCGCGCTCGCATGAAGCAGCGCGGCTGTGAGCAGGCGCAGCGCTTCTCTTGGACTAGTTCCGTATCGCGCATCCTCGAGATTTACCGCGAAGTCGGCAGCCAGCGCAGTCTCTCCCGGAAAGCGTCAGCCGATTGATCGTGCGGGCCTCGGCTCCGAGAAGCCCATTTGTTGAATTCCGACAATCCGCTCGTGAATTCCCAGATTGGCGAGGTGGATTCAGGGGCCTGGTTGTTTATCGGACAGTTTCTGAAACCGTATAATGAATGTTTTCGTGATGAATCTCGGCCAATCGCCCAGTCCTGACCTGCCTTCCGGCCACAATATCTCTCGTCTCACGCAGCTTTTTTCCCACTGGCGAACCGCTGTCCTGCTTCTTATCGGATTGTGGGCCATGATTTACATGGTCGGCCTGTCGCGGCCCGCACTGCTCGACGATGCCGACACCGTCCACGCCGAAGCCGCCCGCGAAATGCTCCAACGCCACGACTGGGTCACGCTCTATGTCAACGGCGAGCGCTATCTCGAGAAAGCTCCCCTCATGTATTGGAGCGTCGCGGTCAGCTACAGACTCTTTGGGATTAGCGAGTGGTCAACACGATTCCCGCTCATGCTGGGCGTGCTCGCCATGATCCTCGCCACCTATGGCCTGGGCCGCTGGGCCTTCGGCGGCGAAGGAGGATTCGATTCCAGCCTGGTTCTGGCCACCGCGCTCGGGCCATTTCTCTTCACGCGCTTTCTTATTCCCGATGTGCTGGTCGGCCTTTGGCTCACGCTGACGTTTTGGTTTTTTCTGGTTTCGCTTGAGCAGCCGAAACCGTCGCGGCTCGTCTGCTGGGGGCTCGCCGCCGTCTGCGCGCTCAATGTGCTCACCAAGGGTCTGATTGGTCTGGTGTTTCCCGCTGGAGCCATCGGCCTATACCTGCTGCTGACGGGAAATCTGCGGCACTTGCTCAAGCTGCGTCTGGGTTCAAGCACCCTCGTGTTCTTGGCAATCGCCGCGCCGTGGCACATACTGGCCGCGCTGGGCAATCCGCCGCAAGGAAACGTGCGCGGGTTTCTCTGGTTCTATTTCATCAACGAACACGTGAGGCGCTTCCTCGGCACGCGCATGCCCCGCGATTACGATACGGTTCCGCTCCTGCTCTTCTGGGCGCTGCTCGTGTTGTGGCTCATTCCCTGGACGGTCTTTTTGCCTCAGTCACTGCAGGAAGTGCCGCGGCGTCTGAGCCAGTTTCGCGCGCAGATGTCGCGCCGCCAAAAAGCCTATCTGCTCTTCTTCTTGTGGACCGTGGTGATCGTCGGATTTTTCAGCTTTTCCACCCGGCAGGAGTACTACACCATTCCGGCGATTCCGGGCATGGCTTTGCTGGTCGGTGGATGGCTCGCCCGCGAACGCGCTTCGGCCGCCGACAGCCGCGAACGTCGCGCCGGACGCATTTCATCGGTTGTTCTTCTGATCATCGGCCTATTGATCGCGGCCGTAGGCTTCGCTCTGCTCGCCTTATCCAAAGCCCCAGCACCCGGCACCGATCTCTCGGACCTGCTCCGGAAAAATCCGCAGGACTACGCGCTCTCCTTCGGCCATTTCCTTGACCTGACTCCGCAGGCGATGGGTGCGTTCCGCCTGCCGCTCTTCGGATTCTCGGCGGCATTTCTCGTGTGTACTCTGCTCAACTGGCTGCAACGCCGCGTCGGGCGAGCGGGCGCCGCGAATGCCGCCCTCGCCGTGATGATGGTCGTCATTCTTGCCTGCGTCCACAGCGCCTTCGGCATTTTTTCGCCAATTCTCTCTTCGCGCGATTTGGCGCTCGCGGTTCAAAAGCAATATCAGCCGGGCGACGACGTCGTCGCAACCGGTCTCTACGAAAACGCCTCGACTCTGAATTTCTACGGCGGCTATCACCTGCTCAGCCTGCATAAACCAGGCGGCAACATGTGGTACGGAGCGCAATTCCCCGATGCGCCTCCCGTTTGGCAAACACAGGATCAGTTCGCGGCCTTGTGGAATGGTCCGAAGCGCGTTTTCTTGTGGACCGACCAGAATGATCCGCAGGCGCTAAAAGGCCTGACAAGCTATGTCATCGCCCGCCGTGGCGGCAAGACGATTTACTCCAACCGGTTACTGGATTCCTCACCGCACAGCTAACGCGGAGGGGGCAAGGTTGCCACCTACGGCGCAAACCGGGGGTGCCGTCGCCTCCTCAGTTCATGCTGAGGAATGGGTGGGAAACCGTCTCTTCAGCCTCGCGTCAACTCGCCGGTCCTTCTCAGGCGTCCCGCCTTCAACTCAAACTCATCTCCCCGCCAGTGGATGCGGTTCCCAAATAACCCGGCCGCCCACACACACGGCGCGATCAAATCCCGCACCGGCAACAGCCACACATTCCGCAGCGCATTGCGATCCTTAAGAACTGCGCCAGCCGTGCCAAGCCCCACCAAGAGCCGCATGCCAAGCGTCACCGCAAACAGCGCCCACGCCCATGCGGCTCCGCCTGACGCAGCTAACGCCGCCAGCGCCCACGGGAGCCCGAACGTGAACAGCAGTCCCGCATACCCCCAACGCCGCGCATCGCGAATGGTTCTCCACCACCGCAGTTGATGTCGCCAGAATTCCCGCAACTTATACGCGGGAAGAAATGTGGCAACCACCGCGCTGCTGAGTTCCACCCGTTTGCCGCTAGCGGCGAGGCGTCGTCCCAACTCGTAGTCGTCGGCAAGATAGTCCAGAATCGCTTCGAAACCACCGATCGCGGCAAGATCGGCGCGGCGAAAAACCAGCGTCGAGCCCAGTCCAAAGCGCAGGCCACCTTCGAGAAACCGCGCACTCAGCACTCCGGGCGCAAAATCGGTCGAGATCCCCAGCGCTTCCAGCCGCGATCCAATCGTCGCCGCAGCAACGCCCCGATAAAGGCACGTGACAAGACCCACCTGCGGATCGCGCAGCGGCGCCACTACCTGCCGCAGATAATCCGGAGCGACGCGAATATCGCTGTCGTTCACCAGCAGAACGTCGTAGCACGCTTCGGGCGCCATCTGCGCCAGCGTGCTCACCTTGACGTTCGCTCCCAGAATGCGTTCTCCCACAACCAGCCTGATCGCCCGCGCCGGATACTTCGCCTGCAGCCTGCGCACCACATCGCAGGCAGGATCGGCCGGATCGCTCACGCCAAAGATCAGCTCAAACTCCGTATAGTCCTGCTCTGCATGGCTGCAAAAGCTCTCCCAGATTTCGGGATCGACGCCTTTGAGCGGCTTGAGGATGGAAACAGGCGGGAAAGCGCTTTCGGCCGATTGCAGGCGGGCGCTCGCCTTGCGCGTACTGCCCAGAAAGCTAACCAGTCCAGCTAAGGATAGCGCGTAAAAACACAGGCAGCCCACCGCAGCGGCGGCGCTCACCGTCTCCAGCAGAAGTCTAAGCGAGAAGTGCATTCTGCGTTTTCGCTACTCGTAGCGTAACGACTCGATCGGGTCCAGATTTGCAGCCTTCCAGGCGGGATAGATTCCGAACACGAGTCCTTCGGCTGCAGCCGAGAGGAACCCGAAGGCTGCCCAGAAAACAGACATGCTGGCCGGCAGCGAATCCCAGATCATCCGGATCGCATACGTGATAATGGCGCCCGTGGCGACACCCAAAACCCCTCCGATCGCCGTGAGTGTAATCGCCTCCAGCGTGAATTGCAGCAGTACATCGCGCCTGCGGGCACCGATCGCTTTTCGAACCCCGATTTCACGTGTGCGCTCAGTGACTGAAACCAACATGATGTTCATCACGCCGACGCCGCCCACAATCAGCGCCACGCTCGAAACCGCAAACATGAAAATGAAGACTGCGCCTGTAATCTGGTTCCACACATCGGAAAGTGAATCTTGCGTGAAAACGGAGAAATTATCTGGCTTGTCCGGCGGCACATGTCGGCGACGTCGCAGTAGTTCGCGCATTTCGTCGACCGCCTTGGGCATGTCGGCGTGCGAGGTCGCTTTCACACTGATGAAATGCTGCTTCAGCTCCGGGTGCAACTTTCGGAACGTCGCCAGCGGAAAATACACCTTGTTGTCGTCCGGATTCTTTCCTCCGCCGAAAGCGCTCTTCACTTTCTCGGCTACCCCGACCACCTCGAACAACTCGCCCTCGATATTGATCTCCTTGCCCAGAGGATTGGAGATCCCAAACAGCTCCTCCGCCGTGTCTGCGCCCAGAACGATCACCGCCGCCCGGTGTTCGTCATCGGTCTGGCTGAACCAGCGCCCGGAGCTGAGAACCATATCAAAAACGTCCTTCGCCGACGCCGTGTCGCCTTCCAGCATGGTTTGCTTGGCCTTGTGGCTGCCATACTTCACCACGTACGTCCCGGTACCGAACTGCGGTTCCACGTAGCGTACCCCGGCCGTCACCGCCTTTACGTGGGGCAGATCCTTCATTGCCTCCGCATCTTCGAACGTCAGCTCTTTGCGCGTGCGCAGCTCTTCCGTCGGACGGCCGAACGTGATCGGCATGTGGAATGCGAAAACAATGTCAGACCCCATGCTGCTGATCATCCCGCTCACGTTGTCATTCAGACCGCGCACCACCGAGGAGATTCCAATGACGACCGCAACGCCGATAACGATGCCCAGAACCGTCAGCCCGGAGCGCATCTTGTTGCTCCGGATGGTTGCCAGCGCCATCGTCACGATCTCGCCGAGTTCACTCTTCCCCATCATGACTAGTTTCGAACTGCAAGCCGCGAGCTCCGGGCAATCAACTTCGAAGTCCTTTCTCCGGCTGGACTACTCTCGCCTCAGAATCCGGGGGCGCCGAGAGAAACCGACCTGGCTTCTTGGTCGCCAAGAACCTATTCCAGCCACAGGTGCGCTACATCTGAATCGCGATGCGCGCTCCCATCGCTCAAAGCTCCAAACTCCCTACATCTCAAACCGCAGCGCTGCAATCGGGTCCAGCGTTGCAGCTTTGCGTGCCGGATATACTCCGAAGAAAACACCTACACTCAAGGCCACCATCAACCCGGCTGCTACGGCCCACAGCTTGATCACCGACGGCATTCCGACCGCGAGGGTGACCCCCTTCGCCACCCCAATGCCAAGCAGCACGCCTACCATGCCGCCCAACAAGGCTAGAATCACGGCCTCAATCAGGAACTGCAACAGCACATCAGAGCGCTTCGCCCCCATCGCCTTGCGGATGCCAACCTCACGTGTTCGCTCCGTGACCGAGACCAGCATGATATTCATGATCACGATCCCGCCGACGACCATAGCGATTGCGGCGATGCCGATCATGGCCGCAAAAAATGTCCCCGTCAGGTTGGCGAAGATGCTCATCAGATTGCTATTGTTCTCCATGTCAAACGAATCGGGTGCGCCTGGAGGATCGTGGCGCCGCGCGCGCACAATGACGCGTGCTTCGTCCATGGTTGCGTCCATTACGGCCCCCTCGCCCGCCGTCTTCGACGCGATCCGCATATTCATGTCGCGGGTGCCATACTGCTTCATCCACGAGGTCATCGGCAAGAACACATAATTGTCTGCGCTTTGCCCCAGTGTCGAGCCCTTCTTTTTCCCCACTCCGACCACGCGGTACACCCATCCATCCACCCGTATTTCTTTTCCCAACGGATCAACGCCCGGCATCAGGTTGTCCACAATATCGGTGCCGATCACGGCGACCGGCGCGTCATGCTCCAGGTCCGACTCTCCAAACATGCGTCCCGCGTCGATATCCACGTCGCGTATCACCGCCACTGTCGGCGTCATTCCCCATACCATTGTGTCGCTGAGTGACTTCTCGGTGTACTTCACATGGCCCGTCAGTTTGAAAGCGTAAGCTCCCACGTAGGAGCAGAGCTTGCAGCCTTCGCGTACGGCGCGATAGTCATCCATGGTCAGGTCTTTACGCCTCATGGCCTCCAGGTAGTGGTCGATGTTCGTGGTTGCCGGTGAGACCTTACACATGATGAATGCGTCGGCGCCCAGATTGAGGATCTTCTCCGCCACGTAGCCGTTGATTCCGTTGACGAATGTGACCACCGCAATAACGGCGGCCACGCCAATGACGACGCCCAGCAGGGTCAGCGCCGACCGTAGCTTGTTCGCCCAGAGTGACCGCAACGCAATCTTGATGCCTTCAGCGGTGTGCATGCCTCGTCTTGATTTGCTCAGTTTGAACTCGAACCGGGCTTGTTGTGCCCTTCTTATATTTAAATACGGGCCATCGTTCCACCCGGTTCACTGAGAATGAGTCTAGCAGGAGACGGACGCCGCGCCCCATCGCGCATGGTTCCCCAAGCTTGCGCTTTACGGCACGATATGTTCCGGGCGAAGCGGTGTAGAGCTGAATGGGGATTCCATTCGGTACCGCACCTTGCTATCGGAGGGTGCGCATCCCGCTGGCCTACGTTCCGCCGCCCGCCAGCCGCATCGACAGCTTTACCGAGATGAACGCGGCCACCAGAGAGAGCGCCGTCCACACCCAGGTACTGTTCGGCGCCCCGGCCGGAATGAGCGTTGTGATTGATGGAAGCGAAGTCAGGGACGTGGCAGGGGGCCGGCTGAGTTCCACGGCAGCAACGATTGTTCCCACGATACCCAACGCCAATGCCAACGATGCCAGGAGAATAATCGGCCAGGCGCGTTTCCAGGGGAACGGAATCGGCGGCGGTGCGGTCGACTCACGCCGAACAGCTTCCATCACAGAGGCCGCAAATCCCGACGAAGGGAAGATGTCATCCTCGCGTGAAAGAACACGATCGATCTCATTTTCGATATGCTCAATCGCAGGCTTCATCACGCCTCCTTCAAGCGCGGTACAGCCAACCGCTGCGGGAGTTTTCCCCGCAAAAGTTCCCGTCCGCGAAATAATCTCGCTTTAACCGTACCCTCGGGCAGCCCCAGGCTGCTCGCTGCAGCGGGAACATCCATTTCGTGAAAATAGAAAAGCGTCAGGGCCTCGCGATACTTGGCCGGCAAGGCAAGCACGGCGCGACGCACCGCCTCGTCGCGATCCCGATCCTCCAGGCCTCCGTCGGTGGCGCGGAAATCCACTGGTTCCGGGACCTCGTCCAGCGGAACAGTCCTTTCCGGGATTCGCCGAAGCTCCGAACGGTACAGGTTCGTCGCCAAGGCAAAAAGCCAGGTGGAAAACATGGCTTCTTTGCGCCATTGAGGCAGTCCGCGATAAGCGCGGAGAAAGGCCTCCTGGGCCATTTCCTCTGCGCGGCCGCGGTCGTGGCAGAAGCGGTATGCGAGGTTAACCAGAGGCTTTTGCCAGCGCTCTATGATTCCCTCGAACGCAGATAGGTCGCCCGACAAAACTTTCTCTACGTCGGCCTGATCATCGCTCGCGCTCACTTAGACTCTCTTAACAGTAGGACCCTACGAATCTGCAACCGGTTGCATTATTTCTTAAAAGCGAGCTTCCGACAAACAAAATGAAACCGATCCAGAGCAACCCCAGTCCTACCCAACGAAAAGCGAAGAACGTCAAGGAGGTCACCATGCCATTCGATATTCAGGGCAACGCCGTTGATGTTGTGGCAGTTGCGATACCCGTCGTAGGCAGTATTGCCTTATTCTCATTCTTATCCGTCGCCTCGTGGTCCGACGCGCGCCGCAAAGAGCGAGAAGAATATTACCGGAACGAGACCCTCAAGAAGATTGCGGAGAGCTCCGGCGAGGGTGCAAAGGCCGCGATCGAATTGCTGCGGGAGCAGAATAGGAGTTACGCAAAACGCCGCATGGAAGGCATGAAACTCGGCGGACTGATTACGGCCGTCGTTGGTCTCGGTGTGATGATCCTGCTCCATGGAATCGTGGAGCGCGGCGAAGGCCCTGTTTATCTAGTCGGGGTGATCCCGCTGTTGGTCGGGCTCGCCCTGCTGACCTACGTGTTCATCCTCGGCCCCAAGGAAGCAGCCTGAGAAACCGAACTGCATGAGCAAGTCAGATTCCGATGGGTTTCCCGTTGAATAACGGGCGGAAAAAGCAGTCAACACAAGCCGTCTCGTTTTTCATCATCGGTAGAATTGCTCAGCGCTCCGAAGTTGATTCGGCGCCTTTTGGCTAAGAATTCCGTCCCCGCAACTCCCTTGCACTATAATGAACTGGTTGGCAGCCGGGCCGGACGGTCGCCCCGTCCATTCTGGCAGCCCGCTGGTTCGGGAGAACTTG
>Ga0335079_10003001_pt1 | contig 19470 bp, 12 predicted proteins | sample Lox_Sample_33_FD_206719 | JGI IMG/M metagenome (GOLD analysis project Ga0335079, IMG submission 206719) | Soil microbial communities from Loxahatchee National Wildlife Refuge, Florida, United States - Lox_Sample_3.3 | ecosystem: Environmental > Terrestrial > Soil > Wetlands | place: USA... | reverse complement strand
CGTATACCCTGATCTCGCCCGGCATCGCCCAGCCCACGACCCCGATTGCCCGCCGGAGCCACTCGGCATCGCCGACGACGGCGATGCGCTCCCAGCGACCGAACCGTCCGAGGGCGAGCTTGGCCTCTGACCAAGCGGCGCCGGCCGTGAGCTCCCGGAAGTCACTGCCCAGCACCACCAACACCCTCACCTTCCCGTCGCCGGACGCGGACCCGGCCGCTCGGACCGCTGGGATCAGAACGTTCTCGCAATCCTCCGCAGTGACGCTCCCGTGCGCCTCGACGCCGACGACAGCTGCCGGAAGGCCCAAAATGCCCGCGAGCACGACGATGTCCCTCCTTACGTGGCTGGCAATCCGACCGAAGGCCGCTCGACCCTAGCCGCCGGCAGCCGCACCGCATCACCCAGAACGGATGAACGACAGAACCGGCACTGTTCGATAGCTCCGAAGGTCCCCGTCGGAACATCATGAGTGCCTCTCCACGCGCGCGGTCGCGGAGCACCACTCCGCGACGCTCGCGCTCGCTCTCACTCCGACGCTCCGCTCGAGGGCCGTAAGACAGACCGCAGCTTCGAGCGTCAGCCAGTCAGGACCGAGCTCGCGACGCCGCTCCGTCTCTTCTGCTCGGCCAGGGCGACGTGACCATCGCCAGCGGCTGTGGTGCTTCGCAGGAAATCCACCACTCCCAGCAGCCGATGCGACAACAGTTCCGCTTCGCCAACCAGGGACAGTCACGTTCAGGTCGCCTGCTTGCCGACCCCTCGCCGGTGTGCAAGCGCGGCCTCTGCCGCTTCGGCGGCAGAGGCGGTCGCGATGAGCTGCACTGCCGGATCGGACGAAACGGGGCAGTCCGAGACCGAGCTATCGCAAACCGGGTGGTCGTCGGGAAAACGGTTTGACCGGGCGGCTGGCGGGGAGGGGTCGCGGCGCGGCGGGGCGTTCCGCCCGGGCGCGAGCGTAGCCCCGGCCGGCCGCGAGCCCGGCGCCTGGGGCCGGATCGAGGGCCTTTTTAGGCTTCGGTGGTGGCGGTGCGGTTGCTGTAGAGCTTCAGCAGGTTGTGGGTGGCCGCCGCGAATCGCCATTCTGATCGTGCGGCGGATCTTCCTCGTCGCTGGAAGCGGTCGAACCCGCGGTTGAACTTGGTCTGGCCGAACACCGGCTCGATCGTTGCCGCCCGTTTTCGATAGGTCGTTTTGCCGTGCTCGGTTTCGAGGACCCGGCGCATGAACGCATACAGTCCTTTGTCCCATCCGGGGCGTGGGTCTTTGCCTTTGCGCAGCCCTGAGTCGGGAGGGATCAGCACCGGGATGTGCTGCTCGGCGACGATCTTCTCCATCTGTTGCTTGTGCCAGTAACCAGCGTCCGCGACGATCGTGCTGGGTAACTCGGTGACACCCACCTTGTGCAGCTCGCTAATCGTTTCGTTCACCATCGGCTCGAGGTGACCGAAGTCAGGCGAATCGATGGTGACTTCAGCGGCGATGATGATTTGGTGCTCGTTCACCGCCGCCTGCGCGTTGTAGCCCTGGATCGCGGGCTGACCAGTGGTGCGCACGATCCGCGAGTCGTGATCGGTGGTGTTGATCGTCCCCTCCGGCTGCTCCGGCGGGGTGTACGGGTCGGGCGGGCGGCTGAGCCGCCTGCCTCGCCGGTCCCGGGCTGTCGCGCGGCAGGTCTCATACGCGGTGTTGGACTCGATCTCGACCCAGTGCTCCTCCTCGAGTCGGCGCTTTGACTCCTGCAGCCGCTCGCTGCGGGAGCGGCTGATCGGACGTGCCTGCTCGCGGCGCAGCTCATTGAGCTGGCGACGACCCTCCCGCAGCCATCCGCGCCTGCCCTGCTCGCTATTGACCAGCCTCTCGCGATCGAGATCCAACCTGACGAGCGGCTCCTCCTCGGAGTCTGGGTCCTGCGTCCCGTCACCCGTCGCCTCGCGCTCGGCATCGAGCGCCAGCTTTGCTTCCCGGAACGCCGCCTGTCGCCCCTCGCGTGTGCGCAGCCGCTCTGGTAGCTCATCGCCACGCGCCTCACCGTCCTGCTCGTCCTCGCGCCGATCGGTCTCCTCGGCCTCCTTGAGAATCTCCCGCACGATCCGCTCATAGCTCTTGTTCGCGTCAAGCGACGCGTTCGCGGAGATCTTGGTGCCGTCGATCGCGATCATCCCGACGTTCACCAGCCCCGCCTTCCGACACAGCGACAACACCTGTGTGAACAGCTCCCCAAGTGTCTTCTCGTGGCGCTTGCGGAACTCCGCGATCGTCGAATGATCAGGCACCAGATTCGCGCAGATCACCCGGTAGGCGACATCCTCGCGGCACTCCCGCTCGATCCCCCGCGACGACCGGTTCCCGCGCGCGTAGGCGTATAGCAACAGCGCGACCACCCCATCTGGTGGAAACCGATGCCTTGAATGCTGTCCTGACGACCGTAATTCCAATGACATTGAATTCGACAGGGGCCGCCCAGCAACTGATCCACGTCGAAGCTGGGATGAAAGTGCGCGATTTGTGCGCGATCCTCGACTCCAAGAACCTCGCGCTCAATACCATGGGCGGGTCGGACGGCCAGAGCATCGTCGGCATTCTGTCGACGTGTGTCCACGGCCCTGACTTCGACCGGGGCCCAGTTCCCGACATGGTTCGCGCGGTCCATCTCGTAGGACCCGGAGCAGTTCAACATTGGATCGAGCCCGCGATCGGCATAACTGACCCCGCGGCACTACGGTCAGTGCTGAGGGGAGGCGTGGCGATTCATTACGACGACGTTCTTTTTAACGCCGTGATTACGTCGGTCGGCACGCTTGGCTTAGTCTATTCCGTCGTCCTCGCGGTTGAGGCCCAATACGACCTAGTGCAACTTGTTGTGTCGCAGCCGTGGGAAATAGTGCGTGAGCAGCTCAGCACCGACGAGCTTTTCAAGCCGCCGAACCGATGCGTTCAGGTCGTTGTAGAGCCGGTTCCGCCCCATGACTGCTTCATTTATACGCGCGCGACCGCGCCAGCGACCAGGGCTGCCCCGTACGACATCACCAACGATCCGCTGGGACTTTTTTGCACGACAGCGCTCGCGGACGCCATTATTTGCATCGCCGGGGGCGCAACGGCGTTTTTGGGCGCCGCCGCGGCGTTCATCCCAGTACTTCCGTTTCCCCTGGATGTGGTGTATGGCGCGCTCCTGACCGTTGGGACCGTGACTGCTTTGGAGGTGGCACCGCTCGTCGGCGCGATACGTCTTCTCGGACCAGGGGCGTTGGGGGACGTGGTTGGTAGCGTGTTGAACGGCGATCCGAAGTTAGCGGCTAGCGCTGTGAGTTTCGTGACCGCCTCTAGCGTCCCGCTCGGAACACGTCGAGGCTGGGCCCATACCATCATGTCGGGTCCAGATCCGGGCGAGTGCGTTGCACGAGGGCTGGCGCTTGAGATGGCGTTTGACGCGACTGATGGATCCCACCTCAGCTTCATGGACGAGGTGTTGCCGCTTCTTGACCAATGGCTCTCCGACGAGGGTCTCGTGCTGTCAGGATGGTTCTCGCTGCGGTTCGTCGGGAAGTCGAGGGCGTATCTCGCTCCTGAGAACCGAACCGACCGTACGTGTAGGGCCGAGCTCGTCGGGTTGCGGACGATGGAGAGTACGGCACCGCTCCTCAACCGCATTGAGGCGGTCGGACGCAAGCATGGAAGCATTCAGCACTGGGGCATGTTCCGGAACCTCACCCGTGAGGACGTGGTACGAGGCTACCCGCACCTGAACGCATGGCGGCGGGCGCGCTGGCAGCTGACACAGCAGGGAAAGCTGCGGACGTTCGACAACGAGTTCTCGATTCGCGTCGGCCTCTCAGATCCCCCAAGCTCTGATATCTCGTATGTCGTCCCCGTGCTGCTCTCCGACGGCGCATGAAGATGAAGGCTTGATCACGCCTGCGACTCCCCTAGTCGCTGCGGACGTTGAGGGGGCGCCCGAGGCTTCATATCCAGGTGCTAAGCGAGTATCAGGTTGCAGACCGCAGCTTTTGGATGCGGGGCCGCGGTGCCGCGCGTCCAGTCGCGGAATCACGGTCCGTAACCGACTAAGCGCCTTCCACGCCAGGGAACAGATTCAACGGCGTTGGGGCGTGCGTCATGCACCGGCCTCGCACGTGCGCTTTGCCGCGCTGGCCGTTTCGGAGCGAATGATCGCTATGGCGACCGAACGCGACTCCCTGCCCGCGCGGTGCTTGCCGTTGACGAGGAAACACTCTCCGGTCCCGAGCGTTGTGGCTGGTCGCCGAAGCACTCGTGAGCTTCAGCAGCACTCAAGAATCGGAAGCGGTCGTCTGCCGACGGCGGCTCGGCGTGGTCGACGCCACAGCTAAGCCGGCTCGCTCGATATTACGCGCGCCGAATCATGGCTGGCGAGCACGGCGGCGGCCAAGGAGCGGGTTTCGTCATGGGCGCAGGGCGTGCGGACCAGAAGCGCGATCACGCGGGAGGGTTACTTGACCCATAGTTGGTCGATCAGCACCCCGCCTCCGATTTGCGGGCTGTATTGGTAGTTGCCGACGCGGCGGGAGACGAAGTCGATGATGCTGGGGATGGCGAGTGGAACCAGCGGTGCCTGGTTGGTGACCGTTTTGTCGGCCTGCGCCCAGATGGCCGAGCCAGCGGGCAGGTTTGTTTCCTCCGCTGTCAGCGCGCTGTTGATCTGGCGCTCGAGCCGTTGGTCGCAGAATTCAGGCAAGTTGGCGTTGTGGGTGGAGTTCGGCGTGAAGCTCTTGCAGCTGAGGGACCATTGGATGAACTGCGACGCGGCTGGGTACGCGGCGTAGTAGCCCGTGAGCGCTAGCTGGCCCCTGGTGCGAGAGTCACCGAAGCGCAACGTTTGATAATCGTTCCTCATCCTCAGTTTCGCTTTGTATCCGAGTTGGTCGAGCAGTCGGACGATGTAGCGCCCGGCGCCGCCGGGGTCTGCATATATGCCCGCGTCCATCCAGAGCGTGATCGCCATACCCCGCGTGTGTGAGGCGGCGATCAGCCGCTCGGCGGTGGGGAGGTCAGGGGCGCTCCAGGTGCCGGCGGTGGTCGGGTTAAGCGTGTAGGGGCAGTAGGGCTTGTATCCCGGTATCAGCGGGGTGAGAAACTGGCAGGTGGGTCGAGCCTCCGGACCGACGAAGGTGGCGGTTTTGGCGCGGTTGACGGCGTAGTTGAGCGCCTGGCGCACCCGGATGTCGTCGAATGGCGCGACGCGCGTGTTGAGCACGAGCGTATCCACCTCCTCGGTGGAGTTGATGTGCAGCTGGCTTGCGAACCGCGTGCGGACCTCGTTCAGTCGATCGGCCGGTGGAGTGTCGAGCATGTAGTCCGCCGCCCCACGTTCGACCGCGTTGAGCTCGGCCGAGAGGCTCGCTCCGACCTTGAACACGATCTGATCTGGGTACCCGTCCGGGCGCGCCGCGCGCGACCACTCGTGGAAGTACGGGTTGCGCACCAGCCTGACCTCTTTCGGGGTGGCGCTGGCGATCTCGTAGGCTCCTGTGGCGGGAATCGGGTGCAGACCCAGATCATGGTCGGGCGTGCCCGCCGGCACCGCCACCGCGTCCCCCGCCGCCAGCCAGTAGAGGAGCTCCGGGTCGGGCGTCACGAGGTGAAACGCGACGGTGCCGGCGGAGTCGTTTACGACGATCCCTCGCGAGAGGTCGCAGCTGGCGGAGTGAGCGGCGCACGCGGCGCCGCCGACGAGGATCCGATAGAAGGGGGCGGCATCCCCGCCCTCGAGCTTGAAGTCGCGTTCGATCGCGCGGCGGAAGTCTTCGGGGCGGACGGGCTGACCGTCCGAGTAGCGGATCCCGCGCCGCAGCTGGAAGTTGTAGGTGCGGCCCCCGTCGGTCGGCGCCGGCAGCGATACCGCGAGGTCGGGCACGACCTGAACGCCGTCGCTGCCGCCTACGTGTTTGAACGCGGTCAACCCGTCGTTGGTCAGCGGGGTCAGGTATCCAGACGTCTGCGTTGGATCGAGCGAAATCTCACTCCACGTGGGAAAGCTGTTCGACAGGACGGTGAGCGTGCCGCCGCGGTGGGCGGTGTCGGCAGCCTGCGCGCCGACCCATACCAGCCCGCCCGCGACCGCGAGGCTACGCGGGCTGTTGCCGACCGCGATCCTCCGCGCGACCGTGTCTGTGGCGGGGTCGATGCGCGCGACGGTGTTGCTGAACTCGTTGGCGACCCACACCCCGCCGGCTCCGACGGCGATCGCGTTGGGGCCGGTTCCGATCGGAATCGTCGTCGCGACCTGCTCGGTTTGCGGGTCGATCCGCGAGACGGTTCCGCCGAGGCTGTTGGTGACCCACACCGACCTGAAGCCGACCGTGATCGCGGTCGGTCCGTTCCCGACGTCGATGCGGTCGGTGACCTGATCGGTCTGCGGGTTTACCCGCAGCACCTGTCCGCTCGCCTCGTCGCTGACCCACGCACCACCGGGGCCGACGGCTACATCGGTCGGGTTGCCACCCAGCGGGATCGTGTCCCGCGGCGCACCGGTGGTCGCGTTGATGCGGCTGAGCGTCCCGTCGCTGCTGTTGGCGACCCACACCGACCCATAGCCGATCGCGATCCCGCTCGGCCCGTTGCCGACCGGGATCTTCTGCACCACCTGGTTGACGGTCGGGTTGATCCGCGACACAGTCCCGCTCCACGTGTTTGCGACCCATACTGCGCCGGCGCCGAACGCGACCGCGGCGGGGGTGGATCCCGCTTGGATCGGCCCCGCGACGACGGCGTGTTTCGTCGGATCGATCCGTGACACCGTCCCCTGGTCGTAGTTGGCGACCCAGACCGCGCGTTCGCCGGCTGCCACGCTTGAGGGCGAGGAGCCGAGGGGAACATCAGCGGTGACCGCACCCCCCACTGGGTTGATCGCCCCAACCGAATCAGGGGCGATCGACACTCGGCTCCCGCTCCCACTCCCACTCCCACTCCCATTCGCCGCGATCACCGCGACGCTGACCGCGAGCGCGGCGAGCGCGGCGCCTGCGAGCGCCAGTTTCACGCGGCGGCGCCGAACCGCCAAACCGATGACGGGCACAGGTGGCGCACCGTTCCGCCCTGGGGGATGCTTGGCGCCGCTGTCCTCTACCTCGAGTGATGGGTCGCGGGCGAGGATCGCCGCCTCGAGCTGCTGCAATCGCGGGCTCGGGTCAAGCCCGAGCTCCTCGGCCAGGCCGCGCCGGTACTCCTGGTAGACGTCGAGCGCCTCGGCCTGGCGCCCGCACCAGTAGAGCGCGAGCATCAGCTGGATCCGCAGCCGCTCGCGCAGCGGGTTTTGCTTCACCAGGGCGGCCAGTTCGCCGACGAGCTGCTGGTGGCGTCCGAGCGCCAGGTCTGCCTCGACGCGGTCCTCGACCACGCCCAGGCGCAGCTCCTCGAGCTGCGCGATCGGCGCCTGCGCGAACGCCTCATAGGCGAAGTCCGCCAACGGCGGGCCGCGCCACAACTCAAGCCCGGCTCGCAACGTGTCGGCGGCCCGCTGCGGGTCGCCGTTCGCCATCTCCCCGCGTCCGGCTTCGAGGACCGCTTGGAAGCGGTCCAGGTCAAGCTCCCCCGGCTCGACCCGCAACAGGTAACCATGCCCCTGGGTCACAAGCACACCGCGCGACGACGCCCCGGATGGCTCCCCGTTGGCCTCGGGCGGGTCCGCCCCGTTGGTATCGAGCGCCTTGCGGAGCCGGGAGATGTGCGCGTGCAGGGTCTTCGGCGCCCCCGGCGGCGCTCGCTCCCCCCACAACTCGTCGACCAGCCGGTCGGCCGACACCACCTCGCCCGCGTGCAACAGAAGCACCGCCAGCAGCGCCCGCTGCTTCGCGCCGCCCAACGCAAGCGCGCGATCACCAACCGTGACCTCAAGCGGCCCGAGAATCCGATAGTCCATACGCCCCGGTCCTGAGCTCCGCAAACAGGCTACCACCGAGAACACCACCCGCAGACGCCCAACAAGCAACCGGCAACCGGCCCGTCACCGGTTTGTAGGCGCGCTGTCACCGCCCGCGCCCACGCTGCCAGACAGCCATTGACCACACCGCGCCCCGACAAGAACGGAGCGGCGGATCCCAACCCCTGACGAATACCCCAGCTGCCCGCACCCGCGGACTCAGACGCGCAACCCCGCCGCGGTCGAACCCGTCCCCGGGCTCGCTGAGCGGTGGCGCAAACAGGGCGCCGAGCGCAAGCTCGCGCGGCTGCTCAGACCCCTTGGCCGCGCCGCCCTCGTCAGGCGTCTTCGCCGCACCGCCAGCGCCAACCACCGCGGGCGCAAACGCGGCGGACGTCACGTGTTGTTGCGCTATCGCGCCGCCGCGGTCCGCACCGACCTGCTCGAGATCGCCGCGCTGCTCGAGCAAGCATCCGACCCGGACCCGGCATCCGTGAAGGCGATTCATCACCTGCTCGCCAACCGCGACAGCCCGCTCTATGACCCCGCCGTCCACATCACCGAGCTCTACACAACTCTCTACTACGCACGCGCTCGGCTCGAGCGCAATCAGGCCTCGCGCTCCGGCCACGCATAACCAGGAATGGAACCCGGCCGCCCCCACACGATTCCCGGGGAACGCGAACGCGGTCAAACGGCGCAAACGCCGACGGGAGCAGCGGGCATCCAAACCGGCGGCAGATAGCCGCACTAGTCGCGATCCGCCGCTCGTCGCCTAACGCCCCGGCGCAGCCTTGAAACAGGAGCCTGCAAGGTCGTCGCTGCGCTCGCAGATAGATGCCCGGCCACGGTTCGCCGTGAGGCGATCCCCGCGAGACGTCCTCGTCTGCGGGCAGCGGCAGGATCGCCACTACCAAGCGCTGCTCGCACTCCGCCCAATCGCCGACTCGCCCGCCTTCCTCGGCCACCTGCAGCGGCCCGAGGATCCCAAAAGGCGCGCGTTCAACCCCCGCGGAGAAAGCGGTCGCCCGACCGTGCCGGCCCCCTCCCGCAAAAGCCAAGCACCGCGACCACGGGGCGCAAGCGCGTTGCAAGCCGATTTTCACCACCTCGCAAGCGGCGCCGGTCACGGTCCAGCACGAGCACGGAGAAACGATCCAACGCCGCGCCGCCGCGGGCCACAACCAACCGGAGCAGAACATGTCAACACCCCACAGCATCCCCCACGTCACCCCCCGATTCCGGATCGGACTCGGGACGGCGCTGAGCGCGCTCGGCGTCCTCCTCGCCATCGCGGTCACGGTCATCCTCCTCGCGCTGACCGGCGCAAACCACACCACCATCGCGACCCCGGTGACGGCCTCCCAAGCCAGCACCGGCTCCACGCCACAGGCCCACTACCTAGGCCCCCGCCAGCAGCGGGCCGCGATCAACCCACAGAGCGTCCCCGGCACGACCACCACCGGCGCCAGCAACCCAGCGGCGCACTACGCCTGCCTCGCAGCCGCCCGACGCTGCCTCCGGTAGCGGCCGATCAATCCGCGAGGGCCCCGAAGCCTGCCCTCCCGGACACCAGGCGCTCCGACCGCACACCCAAGCAGACGAGAGGACGGACGCGCCACCCAGATCGGCAGCGCTCATCACCTCGACCATCCCCCGGCCAAACGCCGTGAGACGTCATCACCTATCCACCAGGAGCACACCATGCCGAACACGACAATCCCCAAGCCAATCAACCGCCGCGAACTCCTCGGCGCGGCCGGCACGGCGATCGGCGCCGCCGCGCTCGCCGTCCCAGCGCTAGCGACCGCCGACGTCAGCCACGGCAGCGAGCAGATCGGCGAGATCTACCAGCTCCAGGCAGCATTCCACCGCGCCAAGAGCCACCAGGACATCGACCTAATGGTGTCGCTGTGGACCGAGGACTGCACGCTCACGCTAAACGGCACGACGTTCAACGGCAAGGACGCCATCAGACAGTTGTTCCTCGCGTCCGGCTCGTGGAAGCACCACCGAATCTCGCTCGTGCCCTCCTTCAAGGACCAGATCCAGGTGCACGGCAATACCGCATTTCTCTACTTCGAATGCCACGACGTCGCCCTCGACACCGACGACCCCGCCGGCGGACAAGGCACGATCGTGACCCATCTGTCTAACTTCGGCACGATCCGCAAAATCGGCGACGCATGGCTCTACTGGCACATGCACGGGGGCGCCGCGCCGCTCTCGGTCGACACCATCTACGACACGTAGGCAACCGCAAACGCGTCCGACCCAGCCACGCCGACCACCGCTCACCGAACTAAGCGGTAGCTCGGAGCTGACGTCCGCGCGCCCCGAGCCGCAGCGAGCCAAAGACCCGCACTCCCACTCGTCGGCACGAGCATCCCGGGATGTAACCGACAGACCTTCCCCGGCGACGCGGGAAGCGAACATCAAGCTGGCGATCGCTTCTGCCTCTGACACGCGGCTCCGGCGGACGAGCGCTTCGTCGCCTTATGTGAGGTCGAGGCCGTCGGACGCCGCGGTTGCCGGGGTTTGACGTCGTGGACATGTAGTCCACGTGGAGCCACTGCGGCGTGTCCCGACGCATCCACGCCGTACGGGACAAAAACGACAGAACTGGGCGGCGACCGGCGCGAAACGTCAACGGCGCAGCTGAGGGAGGACTATCGTTGCGCCGGCGGCCTCGAGGACCCCGGCCGCGGTCGATCGCCGAGCTCCCCGGCGCAGTGGACTGGGACCGCGCCGGCCGGCCTGGATTGTGACCGCAAGGACCGCACATCGGCCCACCGGAGCCCCCCTGGTGGGTTCGACCCCGGGTACGCTCAAGCGCAGCCAGCACCCAGTCGAGGTCGTTTACGTCGATGACGTCGTGGACGGCCTGACATATCGCCCCGGACGAGCGTCTCAGACGGCCCTCGGTAGACGTCGATTACACGCGAAATGCGACCTCACATAAGGCGACCAAACACAATCTCGCGACGACGCGGTGCTAACCGGTAGCGAGCAAGCGGACCGGAGTCGCACTCGCCATCGCCCCCGACCCCTCCGCGTGAATGCGATCGCGCGGCCTCTCGTGACGGCGCCACCGCTATGCCACCACGAAAGGGCTCGCCGACTCATGAACGACGGGGCGCGAGTGCGATCGAGACGCACGCAATCCGCGACCCAGGCGGAGTTCGTCATCGCCGGGGGGCCCCGCGAGCGGGCAGCCGGCGGTGAGACGGAACCTCCTTTGGGTGGCTTTCGGAAGGAACCACACCGGGCTGTTCGGAGCCGGTCGCATCGCGCTCGCTTGTGCATCGAGGACCAGGCGGTGTGGGCGCTCATGCCGTTCTCCGCTGACGCATGGACCATCCATCCAGCCACCGGCGCGACCTGGTGCGGCATGCCGATTGGCGGGCATGCGCACCGATCGATAGGGGAGTTCGACATGGGTGTCGATCGTCTCAGCCGCGGCGCGACGAGCGGCAAGGGGGAGGCGACCAGGGTCGTTTAACGCCCTGATTAACGCCCCGGCCCAATTTTGCCCGATGTCGGTCCCAACTACGCGAGCCACGCCAACAAAAAACCCCGCATTAGCGGGGCTTTCGTAGAGCGGCTGAAGGGGCTCGAACCCTCGACCTTCTGCATGGCAAGCATGTGAAGCGTGTGCGGAATGTCATGGTTGATCGGTCTTTCTCCTGCTAAACCGGCATTTTCACCTCTTCGCTGCTTCACTCTTGATAGTGGCGATTTGCGGAGATTCCCGGACGTTGACTTGACCTTTTCTTGACCCGAGAGAGTCGAGCGTGCCGTCGACGAGAGCCCGGAGACGGAGCTTCTCCTCGTCGCTCATCCGCATGGCCTGCGCGTACACCGCCAGCGCAAGCGAAGGATCGGTGTGGCCGAGCTCTGCCATAACCTCGGTCGGCGACGCGCCCAGGGCGTAGCGGATCGAGGCAAAGGTGCGCCGACAACCGTGTGGCGTGAGGTGGGGGAGAGGCGCCTCCCGGACCTCGACCAGTCGCTCGTTGGCACGTTCGACCGCCTTCGTGAGCACGCGGTTGCGCATGTTCGATTCCGACTGCCTGCGACCCCGGGCGGTGCCGAACACGTAGTCGCCACCGGACGGCTGGCGATGCGCCTTGAGCGCCGCCAGTTCGTCTCTGAGGGCGGGCAGCAGCCGCACCCACCGGCAGCCAGCCGGCGTCTTGGAGTCGAACTGGATGCGGCCGTTCGCCAGGTCTATGTCGTCCCACCGGCACTCGACCAGCTCGCCAATTCGCGGGCCGGCCAGCAGCAGCGTCGCCACGATCGCCCGCCGCGGCACGAGCCGCTTCTCGATCTGCGGGTGCGTCAGAGCCTCGCGGTCGAGTTCGCCGGCGGCCGACAGCAGAGCCTCGATTGCCGTTGCGGTGTCGAGCTGTGTCCGTTTTGGCCTGCGCTCCTTGACCCGCCGGCGTCGGCCGCTCGCGGGGTTCCGGTCAATCAAGTGGCGCTCCTCGGCGGTGTCCAAGATCGCCGAGAGCAAGATCAGGTGCATGTTGATCGCCCGCGGGCCGAGCGGTCGCCGGTCGGGCTTCTCGCCGCGCTCGGTGGGAGGCTTGCTCCGCCACGTCTCCCATTCCCTATTGAGTCGCGCGGCCTCCGCAAGTTTGTGCGCCTTGTAGCCGTCCACCCGGTCGACGTCGATGCTCGAGAGCCGTTTTGGCCCGAACCACCGCACCAGGTGATTAAGCCGCCAGGAGTAGTCGGTCCGCGTCTTGGAGGCCCACTCATGCTCGTGCTCGGAATACCAGGCGGTGGCGAACTCCTCGAATGTCCGCTCGGCCTGCTCGCGCTCCTCCTGCTCGCGTTGGCAGGTCGGGCAGTCGGTGTGTGGCTCGTCGCGGTGCAGCCCGCTCGCATGGGCGCGGCAAAGCTTCGCCTGACGCTCTGCCCGCCGCTTCCCTTCGCGTGCCTCCTCCAAGGTCCCGAACGTGCCGGATTTCCCGTCGTGCACGACGACGTAGGCACAATCGCACCGGCCGGACCTGTTGCAGCTGGCGGCGTGGCGGCGATAGATGCCCGGGATGCTGGTCTTAGTCAGCTTGGCCATCGGTGCGGCTCCCGCTTTCCACCGTAGCGGCGCCGACCGGTCACCGTGTCGATCCTCGGACTTCGCCAGCCCGCAAAAGTTGAGCCCCGGCTCGAGCGCCTGGGCTTCGGCAGCGCCGCGCTTGTCCTCGAACCGCCGATGGTCAGCTCCTGCCGTACACCGCGCCGCGGTTGTCTCGCGATCCGGCGTGCCCGCGCCAGTGCCGTCGTCGAGCCGTATCCCATGCGTGGTCGCGGTTGCACCGAACCCCCGTCGGACCGTTCGTATCAGCCTGGACCTCGCCGCGGCACACGGAAGCGGCGCCAAAACCCATTCTCGAGCGTTCCGAGGATTGCCGGCTCAATCGGTCCGCCCTGGAGTCTGCGCGAGCCCGATTGACCGGTTGGGCCTGCCTCACGGCCGCTTCCCGCCGCCGCACAGCAGCCAGGAGTCAAGCTCCGAGCGACGGGCCACCAGCGCCGAGCCGTCACGTTGCACAGGAATCCGCCTAGCGGACGCGAGCGCATAGACCCGGCTGCGCGGGCTCCCGATGTAGGCGGCGATTTGGTCAGCACCGCGAAGCCAGCCGTCTACGGAGGTCGTCTGGATGAGGCGTTCCGCGAGCAGCGGGGCAAGCCGGTCAGCGAGTTGGGCGAGCGCCACTTCGTCGCCGTCGATCAGTTCCGTGACCAGCGCGTCCAGGATCGCGCTCATATTGCCCGGGCCATACGGCCTGTGATCACTCGAGACGAGCTCGGGTAGCCATTCTGTGGTCTTCGGCTCTGTGGCGTTGGTGAGCTCGAGGGCCTTGGACCAGTTCTTGGCCCCCAGGACCTCGACTGCCCCGGAATCGTCTGCGTCGACGGGTGCCGTCGCATCGGCATGAAGGCGTCACGTGCGAAAAACTTGGGCTTCTCGACGGCAGGGTGCGTCGCAAGCTTCTCGATACACGGGGTGGCCGGTGGGCCGATTCCAGCGCTCAGTGAAGTGGCTTGGCATCTCGTTCGACAGGTACCTGGCACAGGACCCGACGCCTCTACGTCGATCGAGCGCTTTCAGCAGGCTCCCGCCTGGGGGCCGGGCGGTCGCAGGTTCAAATCCTGTCTCCCCGACTACAAAAGCCCTGCTAATAGGAGAGTCACTAGCAGTCACGGCGGGCCGCCGTGCAGCCAGAGGGCGACAAACGGGCGACAAACGTAGGCTGGCCGTGCAGAATCGCGGATGGAACTGGTCAGGCGATTCCCTCTCCGGAGCGACCCACAACCCGCGACCATCTCGCTTCTTGACGCGTCGTCTGAGGAGAGGGTTGTCCACCCGATCACCGGGGCGCGAGCGGAACCCTTGCCCCGGTCGCAGGCTGCGCACTGTTGGCCGCGACGGGCGTGGCTCGTCAGCACCGGCGGGGACGGATGTGTCGCTCGCTCACCTCGAGCGGCCAGTTGATGCCGAGATCGCGGGGGACGCGAGGCTTGGGCACCCGCCCGACAAGGTCGATCAGCGGCGGCGCGAGCAGCCCGGCATGGCGCTCATCAGCGAGCGCGAGCTTGATCCAGCTGACCAGGAGGGCCAGCGCGAGCGGTTCGTACGGATGCTCGACGTCGTGCCCGCGGGCGGGAAAGCCGTGCGCGAACCCTGGGACCGCGATCTCGGCCGGTTGCCCCCGCCGATGGCCGCCGTGGGACTGCATCAGCAGCACAGCTGCCAGTTCGCCTTCTGCGATCCGCTCTGGCCAACTGTGGACCGAGTACCTGTTGCCGTCCCGCTTCCAGGCGCGCTCGCGCGCCTTGCGCCAGACCGGGTAGTGCGTCGCGACGCAAACCTCGACGACCGGCTGCGCGCGCCACACGGTCACATCGGGTCGTGACGCGCGGGCTGCGAGCTCGTCGACCTGGCGCTGAAGACCGTGTCGCGCCCGTAGTCGCCGCCACCGCGTTCCGAGCCGTACCGGACCGCTCACCGCGCGCACCGCAGGGTCGACTCGTCAAGCAGCCAGCCGACGCGCACGGACCCGCCAGTTGAGACGCGAGCTCCTGCGGCATAGCCGGCGAGTTGTTCATCGGCTCGGCGCGGCGCGGCCGGTGATCCACGGCAGCTACCGTCCGGCGGTTGGACCGATGGGGCGTTGTCGGAACTGCGCACCATGAGGCCCTGGTCATGCGGTGCCCTGCGGGGCTGTGGAGAAGGTGGACATCGGTCTCGCCGAAGTCGTGTGCCTCGTTCCCGAAGCACGGGGTGCCACCGTAGCAGCGCGTGCCTGCTGTTAGCGCGGCGACGGACTACGACGTCGCAGTGGCGCCCAGTTGCGCGACCCGCGCAATGACGTCCCGGCACCAGCGCCCGAATTCCCGTGGGTCGTCGATGAACTGAGACGGCTTGATCACGATCGTCCCGACCCCGCGTTCTAGCTGCCGTGGGATCGCCGCGAGCGCCTGGTCGAGGTCTGCGACGCGGTCGTCGGCCGGGAACCGGGCCGGCGTCCCGCCGACCAGCTCAAGCTCGGAAATGTCGCGGCCGGCCTCCGTCATCGCCACAGCGATGCGAGCGAGGTCCTCGCGCCGCACCCCGTGCAGAGGCGCGAAGCCGTGGCCGTACGTGACCAGCCGGCGGACGAGCCGCGGGTGAACCTGGCCGCCGCCGATCCACAAGGTCGGACCGTCATACCGTTCGGGTCTGGGCTCGAGGTACACGTCCTTGAATCGGTAGTGGCGACCCTCGAACGACGCCGGCGTGTCGCGCCACAGCGCCCGCCACGCGGCAAGGTGCTCGTCGAGGCGCGCGCCTCGCTCGCTCCAGGGCAAGCCCAGCGCCTCGTACTCCTGTCGGTTCCAGCTCACCACTGGGATGACCACCAGCCGTCCGTCGGACAGCAGGTCGAGCGTCGCGAACTGCTTGGCCAGCAGCAGCGGATGCCGCAATGGGGCAATGACCGCGCCCGCCACCAGCCGCAAGCGCGTTGTGACCGCGGCCACCGCGCTCAGTAGCACGATGGAACTCGGCCACGGCGTCGCGGGATCCTGGTTATAGGCCATCGCCATGTCGCGCGGATTGCGCATGCGACCGTGCGCATCGGCGTCGGGCTCGAGGGCGATGTGCTCGCTCGCCATCACCCCGTCGAAGCCGGCGTCCTCCGCCTCGGCGGCCATCCGGACCAGGGCGCGCAGGTCGCGCGGAGCGACCATGGTGTGGTTCTCGGTCAACAGCAAAACGAGCTGAGGGCCAGTCCGGGCGGTCGATGGCGGCATCGTTGCACCGTAGTTGAAGTTGAAGCCGGTTTCAACTTTTCGCTACGATGGCGTTCGTGGCGACGCGCGGAACCCTCCCCTCGCAGACCGGTCAGCCGCCGGCGAGTGCTCGCGGGGCTCGGACCCGGGAGGCGCTCATCGATGCCGCCCGGCGAGTGTTCGAGCGCGACGGTTTCCTGGAGGCCCGGATCACCGACATCGCCGCCGAGGCGGGCGTTGCGGCCGGCTCCTTCTACACCTACTTCACGAGCAAGGAAGAGGCCTTCGCGGCGGTGATCGAACAACTCAACGAGGAGATGCTCCACCCGCGGCTCAGGGCAATCGCCGACCGCGACGACCCCGTCGCAGTGATAGAGGCCGCCCACCGCGCCTACCTCGCCGCCTACCGCCGGAACGCCAAGCTGATGGGGCTGATGGAGCAGGTCACCCAAATCGATCAACAGTTCCGGGCAGTACGACACCGCCGTACTCGTGCGTTCGTCGAGCGTAACGCCCGCGCGATCTCGCGGCTCCAGGAGCAGGGGCTCGCCGATCCCAGCCTCGATCCGAGGCTGGCCGCTCAGGCGGTCAGCGCGATGGTCAGCCGGATGGCCTATCAGCGATACGTACAAGGCTCGAGCAACGCGTCAGGCGAGGCGCTCGTCCGGGTGCTCACGCGTCTGTGGGTGAACGCACTCGGGATACCGCAGACACGCGAGGCCGCCCCGCCACTGCACACCCAACCATCCTCGATTAGCGGCAGGAGTGAAACGTAATGGATTTCGAGCTCTCCGACCAATGCCAGGAACTGCGTGAGCGCCTGCTCGCGTTCATGGACGAGCACGTCTATCCGGCCGAGCCGGTCTACCACGAACAGCTGATCGCCGCCGGCGACCCCCATGGCCAGCCCCAGGTCATGGAGGAACTGAAGGCGCGCGCCCAGGAGGTCGGGCTGTGGAACCTGTTCCTCCCGGACGGCGACGAGGACGGACTGGCGCCGGCGCTCTCGAACCTCGACTACGCGCCGCTGGCCGAGATCATGGGACGGAGCCACATCGGACCGGAGGCCTTCAACTGTGCCGCGCCGGACACCGGCAACATGGAGGTGCTGAACCAGTTCGGGACGGCCGAGCAGAAGGAGCGCTGGCTGCGCCCGCTGCTCGAGGGCGAGATCCGCTCGGCCTTCGCCATGACCGAGCCCGACGTGGCCAGTTCGGACGCCACCAATATCGAGCTGCGAATCGACCGCGACGGCGACGAGTACGTCCTGAACGGCCGTAAGTGGTGGATCTCGGGCGCGATGCGGGACCGCTGCCAGATCCTGATCGTGATGGGCAAGACCGACACCGAAGCGGCGCCGTTCCAGCAGCAGTCGATAATCCTCGTGGCCCGCGAGACGCCCGGGCTCACCGTCGTGCGCAACCTCCCCGTGTTCGGCTACATCGATCAGGAGGGGCACGCCGAGCTGCGCTTCGAGGATGTGCGCGTGCCCGCCTCGAACCTGATCAGCGAGGTGGGCCACGGATTCCTCATCGCCCAGGCCCGGCTCGGGCCCGGTCGCATCCACCACTGCATGCGCTGCCTCGGAGCGGCCGAGCGCGCCCTAGAACTGATGTGCGCGCGAGCGTCCTCACGCGTCACCTGGGGCGAGGCGCTGGCCCAGCGGGCCAACATTCAGGACTGGATCGCGGAGGCGCGGATCGAGATCGAAATGGCCCGCCTGCTGACGCTGAAGGCGGCCTGGCTGATGGACACCGTCGGCAACAAGCACGCCCGGACCGAGATCTCGGCGATCAAGGTCGCCGCGCCGAACGTCGCGCTCAAGGTCATCGACCGGGCAATCCAGGTCCACGGTGGCGGCGGAGTGTCCGACGACTTCCCGCTGGCCTGGATGTACGCGCACATCCGCACACTGCGGCTGGCCGACGGACCCGACGAGGTCCACAAGCGCTCGATCGCCCGCCAGGAACTACGGGCGCACGCCGCATCGAGTCACTCGCCGACCGGCACGCCCGCAACGCTGTAGCGAACCAAGCCAGCGCCCTCGGATGGGCACGATCTGCTCGGCTTACCTGTGAGGGAGACGATGAGCGCTCGGCTCGACTTTTGATCCTCGGTCGAGGCACGATCCGAGCCTGATCGAGATGCCCCGGCCGCCCAGCCGCACACATGGTCCCCGCGGCCGTGTGGTTGTCAGTCCTCAGCTCCTCGCGGTGCCAGGCGCCGGTCTGTGAAGGTCAGGTCCATGCCCCGTCGCTGTTCGCGACCCGGCGTCCGTCGGGGCCAGGTCAGGCTGGCCGAGGCGCGGGTTCGCCGCCGTGGAGCGCCGCGAGGAGGAGCTGCCGGACGCCTGGCTCAGTCACCGGCCCGGGGTTGGCGTAGGGGTTGGCCACGGCCAGGGCGGCGACGTGCTCCACGTCTCTCTCTGTCAGGCCGAGGGTCGCCAGCGACGGTGGCGCGCCCAGAGTCTGCCCGAGCCGCCATAGCGCGCTGGCCGGGTCGCCGTCGCTCAGCGCAGCCGCCAGACGCGACATGGCAGTCGGTGCGGCGGGTGCGTTGTAGGCGACAACGTAGGGGAGGACGGTCGCGTGGAGGTCGGCGTGCGGCAGGTCGAACGCACCGCCGAGCGCGTGGCACAGCTTGTGATGCAACGACATCGTCACGCTGCCCAGGCAGGCGCCGCACAGCCACGCGCCGTATAGCGCCGTCGCCCGAGCCTCGCGGTCGTGCGGAGTCATCACCACTTCAGGGAGCGCTTCGGCCAGGGCCTTGACTCCCTCGAGCGCCATGAGAGTCACGATCGGGCTGCCGTCCGGCGCGTACAGGGCTTCGACGGCGTGGGCGATGGCGTTCATGCCGCTGACCCCCGAAACGTGGGCCGGAAGCGTCAGCGTCAGGTCGGGGTCATAGATGACCGAGCGCGGGAGGACGCGACGGTCGCGTCCCGTCCGCTTGACGCCGCCCGAGGTGAGCCCCCAGATCGGCGTCATCTCCGACCCGGCATAGGTCGTCGGGACCGCGACGATCGGGAGGCCGCTCTGCAGCGCGACCGCCTTGGCCAGGCCGACTGCCGAGCCGCCGCCGACCGGGACCAGCGAGTCCGCCGCGCTGCCGATGACGGCGTCGAGCGCCGCCTCGACAGCCTCGACCGGGACGTGCATCACCGCGTCAGGCAGCACCAGCGCGACGGCATCGCAGACGGTGCCGGCCACTCGCCCGGCGAGATCCGCCTCGGCGCCGGTGCAGACGACCGCCGCCCGGCGAAAGCCTAGGTGGCTGAGCTCGTC
>Ga0335079_10003000_pt1 | contig 19471 bp, 16 predicted proteins | sample Lox_Sample_33_FD_206719 | JGI IMG/M metagenome (GOLD analysis project Ga0335079, IMG submission 206719) | Soil microbial communities from Loxahatchee National Wildlife Refuge, Florida, United States - Lox_Sample_3.3 | ecosystem: Environmental > Terrestrial > Soil > Wetlands | place: USA... | reverse complement strand
GGCGGGAAAATTTTGTAATCACAGTGTGGACACACCTCGCCGACGAGAGAATATCGTTGTTGCTTGAGGCGCCAGTGTCTTGGGATTTCCATAATTGCATTCCTTTCTTCGATGCTAATTCTATCCGGTTAGACTCTCATTCCCTATCAGAATTTGTTTAGTCCAGTTTTTGTAAAATATGAGAGACTGCCGTAGATGCCGGCCCGCCGAGGGATTGAATCAATCCATATTTCGCGCCCGCGATTTGATTCGTTCCGGCCGGACCTCGTAACTGCGCGGCTGCTTCGACAGCTTGATACACGCCGGTTGCGCCGCCAGCAAAGCCGCGTGCTTTGAGTCCGCCCATAGTTGCACAAGGAATTTTTCCTTTCAGCGCAATTTCGTTATCTGCTGCGAGCTTCCAGCCTTGGCCCTTGATCGCCAAGCCAACCGCTTCGAGTTGTAACGCGGCATAAATGCTGAACATGTCGTGATATTCAAAGAAATTAATTTGATTGAGCGTGATACCAGCCTGCTTCATCGCTCTTCCAGCAGAAAGTTGGGCTGTTTCAAAATACAATACGTCTTTTCGATCATGCAGAGCCAGAGTATCGGATGCAGATGCAGAGCCGGAAATCTTCACGAGTGAATGCGCAAAATTGGTCGGAATCAGTTCGCGGCGAGTCAGAACGAGTGCCGCCGCGCCATCGGCATTGGGAGCGACATCAAATAAATTAAGCGGTTCGTTGACCATTTCCGCTTTTGTATACGTCTCGAGCTTGATCGCTTTGCGGAACATCGCATAAGGATTGCTCACGCCATTGGCATGGGCAGTTAATGCAAAACCGGCAAACCCATCGCGTGGAACTTGATATTCGTGCATGTAACGTCGCATGAGAAGCGCGGCTTGCGCGGTGGGCGTCATTCCTTGCACGGCCTCAAAATCGGAATCGCTGGTGGTGGCAAGTGCCGTATCAACATCGGGGCCAATCTTGTCGGTAAACTTTTCCACGCCGACCACCAGTGCCACATCCAACATGCCGCTTGCAATTGCAAGATAACCCTGGCGCAACGCCGCACCGCCCGAGGCGCCCGCCGCTTCAAGAGTCATGGCTTCGATACCGGCAAGCCCAGCGTAATCCGCGATCAGCGCGCCGAGATGGGCCTGGTTGGAAAGATTCGGCGCGAGCATGTTGCCGATGAACAAAGCTTGCGGTTTGAGTCCGCCCGAATCTTTGACTGCATCTTGAATGGCATCAAAGGCCAGATCGCGCAAGCTAATATCCCAAAGTTCGCCGACTTTTGTTTGTCCGATGCCTGCAATAACAACGTCTGTCATTTTTATTTCCAAAAGTTCTTGATGAATTTCAACTTCTCAATCGTTTGATAACTTCCGCCGCCTTCGTGGCCGTTATACGGATACACCCTGATATCTTTTTCAGCAGTCCAGGAATTGAATGCGGCGAAGACTGTCGAAGGCGGGCAGACTTGATCCATCAATGCTGTAGAGAATAATGCCTTCGCTTTCGCGCGGACCGCAAAATTGACACCGTCGAAATAGGACAACGTATTGAAAACCACTTCCACTTTGTCGCGGTGGATGTGGCAATAATCTGCGATCTCTTTATATGGGTATGAGTCAACCAATTCGGTTGCGCGGCGATAATGACAGAGGAACGGCACATCCGGCATCGCGGCAACTACATCCGGGACGAGTCCGGCCGCGGCGAGGGTGATGCCTCCACCTTGTGAGCCACCGGTCACAGCGAGTTGTGTTGCATCAATGGCTGAATGTGAACGCGCGGTTTCAATCGCACGCACGGCATCCGTGAACACGCGGCGATAATAATAATGCTTTGGATCGAGGACACCATTAGTCATGCTTCCGGGATAATGTGCGTTGCCGCCTTCCGCATAAAGGTCAGGCGTATCGCCCGGCGACCAGGCACTACCTTGTCCGCGCGTGTCCATGATGAAATGAGCATAGCCCGCGCTCGACCACAAGAGCCAATCAATTGGGAAAGCGCGTCCGCCGCCATAACCGATGAATTCAACAATGCATGGCAATTTGCCATTACGTTGAATTGGCAGAATTAACCAGCCTTTGACGGGTTGTCCGCCGAAGCCATTGAAGGTGACGTCGAAGGTTTCCTGCGCGGTGAGACCATAATCCACTTTTTCAAATTTCGCATCGAGCGGATATTTGCGCGCTTCATTCAATGTAGATTTCCAGAACGCGTCGAAGTCTTTGGGTTCTTGGCGTGCAGGACGATAGGTTTTGAGTTCATCGAGAGTGAGATCAAAGAAAGCCATGATGTTCTCCTGTCATTGCGGGGAGCGATGAAATCGCGACGTGGCAATCTCGCCTAACCTGCGAACAGGAGATTGCTTCGCTGCGCTCGCAATGGAATGATTCTTATTTCATTGCCAGTTTTCCGCGATAGCGAACATAAGTTGCGTAATCAATCTCGGTGCGGCGCGCGATATATTCTTGAGTCTTTATTGCCAGTCCGGCGCGGGCAGTGACTTTGTCAGTGACGAGAATGTCGAAGGCGTCGGAACCCGCTCCCGATCCGAAAGAGACGACCAGGATTCTGTCGCCGGGTTGGGCAATATCGAGAGTCGCAGTCAGTCCGATCATGGACGCGCCCGCGTAGGTGTTGCCGATCACAGGCACAAGCAATCCGGGTGCAATCTGTTCTGGAGAAAACCCAAGTTGACCGGAGACGCGTTGTGCGAACTTTGTATTCGGCTGATGAAAGATCGCCCACTTGTAATCCTTGGCGGTTGTGCCCGCGGCTTCCATTAAATGCGTGGCGGCTTCAGTGATGTGTTTGAAGTAAGCGGGTTCGCCCGTGAAGCGCATGCCGTGCTCAGGATATCTTTGATATTCACGACGCCAGAAATCGGGCGTGTCGGTGACGTAAGAAAACGAGGCGTTGATGATCGCCAGCGACTCTTCAGCGGGACCGAGAATGTACGCGCCGCCGCCCGCGCCGGCCGTGTATTCGAGCGCATCGCCGGGCTTGCCTTGCGCAGTGTCCATGCCGATCGCCATGGCGTAATGTCCCATGCCCGAGCCGACCAAGCCCATCGCGGCGACCAGCGCTTCGGTGCCGGCTTTACAGGCGAACTCCCAATCCGCGGCTTGCGTGTTGGGGACTGCGCCAATCGCTTCTGCGACCACGGTGGAGGTGGGTTTGACCGCATACGGATGCGACTCCGACCCGACCCAGACCGCGCGCAATTCGGTCGGATCGATTTGCGCGCGCTTCATGGCGTTGCGTGCGGCTTCGATGGACATCGTGATCACATCTTCATCGAGTCCGGGGACGGCTTTCTCTTTGATGGGCAGCCCGCCTTTGCCGCCGGTCCATACGCGCGCGACTTCTTTGGCGGGCAGACGATAACGCGGCACGTACGCGCCGTAGCCAACGATGCCAACGGGCTTGGCGGGTTTGAGTAAAGTGGGGAATAATTGTGATTGAGGAGTTGTCATAAAATTTCCTTAGCGTAATTCATACCATATGCCTTGATTTGCTTCTTCTCGTGTTTTTGCATATAGGCTTTTATGTGACTTCAAATCTTCAAGATATATGCTATCAAAGCCTCGGTAATTAAAGTTATTGAATGTTACAACATATGTTATCCAACGGAATAAACGTACTCTTATTTGGATTGCTTTATCAATTGGTTCAATGACAATTCCATGAATTGTGTCGTATTTATTGCCACCGGCAAATTGCTCTACAACAACTTTATTCGTCGGATTTCCATCGCGAATGTATTGACGGATTTCATCAAATGCTTCATTGAGAATTACATTGCCAATGTGAATAGCCAGAAATTCAAAGGCGATGAGAGTTGGTAGTCGGTTATCGATCTTCTCTTTTGGATTAAGTTCAGGATGTAGTTGAGGAGTAATATGTTTTGTAAACACATAATTATCTGGAACATCTAATGGTACATCTTCTTGTAATTCTGCAAAAGCCTTTTTTATACTATTTGCCTCAATTGAAGATATTTTGTTTTTAGTGAGTATATTCTCCAGAGTTTTGCTCGCTTCTCTTGTGTCTTGAATTCTTGAACCATCAATTCCGTTTTTAAAGAGCACTCTTGGGCCATATTTTTTATTATTGGATACTCGGATTAGAGTACCATCTTCACTCTTTCCAATAAATGTCGCTTTATCCATTAAGTGTGAATATAGAGTTGGCAGTTCACTTTTTAAGTATTCCATAGCCAACCTAATTGAATCGTTTTCTTTTAGATTACCGACAAGTTCACTTCCAAATTTGCTATTACATGAAATGCACAAAATCCTTGCTTGTAAATTTCCTCCCAGGGATTCAGGGATGATGTGCTCCCAATTCTCAGGAGGGCTTTTCATACATAGTATACATTTTTCAAATATATAGTCTACTTGCATATCACAACTGCTTCTTGTCAGGTTTCAAAATCTCTTGCGCTCAGCTATTCTACGGATTCTGACGATAAATCACTGGCGCAATCCAGAGCGCGCCATTATCTTGCGGCGAACCACTTCCGTTGGATTGAATGCCCAAAACGAAATCCACTTTTTGACCTGCCAATGAACTCAGATCATAATCTTCATTGATTGGTGATTGACCGGCAACATAGTGCCAGTCCGCAAACGGGCTATGATATTTTCCATTGGCATCGTAATATTCGAGTCGGAAGTCAATATCGCAGGTGGTAGATGTAGATTGACATCGTAGTGCAGCGCGGAAGCGATCTCCGGCATGAACGCTGAACGTTGGATATCGTAAGAAGACAGCATTAGAAGTCGTGCCAACGACAGTCAGCATTACGGGCGTGTTTGCAGGCAAACCTTCTGATGTCGAATCAATGAGCTTAGCATAACCGCCGGAAAGGTCTGCGTTCGCAGATGGACAAGCTATAAGATGCTGCGCGCCGTTCATCCATTGTGCGTCACACATCAATGCAACGAAATCCAATGCAATGGTTCCCAATGCGGCGGGTTGAGTCGGTGCGATAGTTGTGGTTGGCGGAATCGGAGATGGAGTCAACGTTGGTGAAGCTGCGAAACTGCATCCCAAAATAAAGATGAGAAAGACGGAAAGAATGCCGAATTTTTTATTCATGATTTTAATTGTATTTGTCATTGCGAGAACTGCGAAGCAGTTCGTGGCAATCCCAATTAACCTGCCAAAAAATAATTGCATGAAAACACGAGATTGCTTCGTCGCCTTGCTCCTCGCAATGACATTTGCTATTTCATCCTCTTCAAAATCTCTTCGGCTCGATCAATGCGGACAACTTTTTCCGTGACCATCTGCGCGGCAACCTTTTCAATCATATCACCGCTCGCACCCGCGGCGATTGCTACCTGCCGCGCGTGCAGCGACATGTGTCCGCGTTGGATGCCTTCGGTGGCAAGCGCGCGCAATGCCGCCATGTTTTGAGCGAGTCCAACTGAGACGATGACCTCCGCTAATTCAGATGCGGTCTTTACGTTCATCAATTTGATCGCGGCTTGCGCGGCGGGATGGACTTTGGTCGCACCGCCGATGATTCCAACCGCCATCGGCATTTCGAGCGTGCCGACCAGATTGCCGTCTTTATCTTTGTTCCACGTTGATAAGGAAGTGTATCTGCCGAAACGCGCCGCGTAGGCATGCGCGCCCGCTTCGATAGCGCGCCAGTCGTTACCGGTGGCGATGACCACCGCGTCCACGCCGTTCATGATGCCTTTGTTGTGCGTCGCGGCGCGATAAGGATCGGATGCGGCGAAAGCGTAAGCCTCGATGATGCCATCCCGGACCCGGCCACCGCTATAACCCTCGAATGCCAATTCCTTCGCTGGGATGACACAGCGAGCACGCGCAATGCGACGATCCGCCAGATTGGATAGGATTCGCAGATGTACGTTTCCGCCAGTGATGGATTCCACATGGGGGGCGAGTCTTTCGCAAGCCGTGTTGACTGCATTGGCTCCCATCGCATCTCGCACATCGTAAATGAGATGAAGGACAAGAAATGCGCCGATGGGCGATGATTCGATGATTCGAACTTCGATGTCTCTTGCACCACCACCGAATTTTTTTAGCACTGGATCGATCGAATCAGCTTCGGCGAGTAATTCCGCTTTATGTTCATATAATTTCAACTTGGCTTCATTTAAGTCAATGATGTTGATGACTTGCATTTGACCGATCATCAATGGTTCGGTGGTTGTCGCAACAAAGCCTCCGCCTACGCGGGCGAGCTTCGCCATAAATGATGCGCCTGCCACCACAGAAGGCTCCTCGATTGCCATCGGAACCAAAACGTCCCGGCTGTTGACCATGAAGTTCAACCCAATGCCGAGCGGCAAGGCAAATGTCCCGATAGCATTTTCGATCATGTGGTCGGCGGCCTCAGCGGAGAGGCCGTTAGAAAACGGAAGCAGGTCATCGGGAGTCAGTTGCGACGCGTCAGCCAATTTTGCGCGCCGTTCGTCCAGGGCTAAATTGTAGAATCCGGAGATGCGGGATGTCGTCATTTTTCACCTTTGTAAGCTATATTTTATGGGATACTTCTGCCAAAATCTATCAAATTTTGTGAGATAATTATCTGGAGGTGTCTTTAAATGCTCCTGACGCGTGAACAACTACAGGATCGTCTGATCGCGTTGCATCGTGCCAGCCTGGAACTGGTTAAGGATGTTTCTTTAGATCATCTTCTGGAACGCATCGCGACTCTGGCATGTGAACAATCGGAAGCACGCTATGCGGCACTGGGCGTGCTTAATGATGAGGGAAAACTGGATAAGTTTATTACTGTGGGTATGACCAAGGAACAGATTAAACGGATTCCGCATCAGCCTGTGGGTCTGGGTTTGCTGGGTGCTTTAATGAATACAGAGGACCCCATCCGTGTGCCGGTAATCGGGAAAGATCCGCGTTCGGTTGGTTTTCCATCCAATCATCCGAACATGACTTCCTTTCTTGGCGTTCCTATCCGCACCGTGGATCGACAATTGGGGCAGATTTACCTGACCGATAAAATCGACGCAGCGGAATTTACTGCAGATGACGAAAAGATCATCCAAATGCTGGCGGCTTATGCCGCGGCGGCTATTCAGAATGCGCGCCATATGGAACAGATGCAGGAGCAGGATGCCGCGCTGACGCGTCGCAGTGAGGATCTTACTCTGGTCAATGAATTCGCCTCGGCCCTGACCTCATCACTGCAGCTCGACGAAATTTTAAATAAGACCCTGGCAGTGGTGATGGCTTATATGAAAGTGGATGCCGGTGAAATCTTTCTGCTGGAAGAAGATAATACGACCTTGCGCATGGTTCTGCATCGCGGTCAGGCGGCGGAAGCTTTCTGGACTAGGAATCGATTCCAAGTCGGTGAGGGGATCGTTGGCCTGGTAGCGCAATCGGGTCAACGAATGATCGTCGCCGATTTGGCGGAGGAAGCGCGCTACTTGCGTCCATCCGTTGTAAAGGCGGGATTCCGTCAAATTGTCGATTTTCCATTGAAGTCGGCAGTGAATTTGATGGGGGTGATGAGCGTGGCAACGCGTAGCAGCGAACCGCTTGAAGAGGAGAGCCTTAAGTTTTTGGATGGCGTGGCCAATTGGGCGGGACTGGCCATAGAAAATGCTCGCCTGCATGAAAACGCGCGGCGTTTGGCAATCTTGGAGGAGCGTGATCGGATCGGCATGGACTTGCATGACGGCATTATCCAATCCATTTATGGCGTTGGACTTTCATTGGATAATGCCCTGCATACTTTGGATGATGATTCTGACCTCGCAAAAGTGCGAATCAAAGAGTCGATAGAAGGTTTGAATCAGGCCATCCGCGACATTCGCGCTTATATATTGGATTTACGCCCGCGGCAATTGGGGAATAACGGTTTAATGGACGGTTTGAAACGATTGGTGACTGAATACCGGGCGAATACATTTGCAGAAGTCTCATTAACCGGGCCCAAAGGCGGGCTGGATACCCTGCCTCAGACGAATTCTCTGGCGTTATTTCATATTTGTCAGGAGACGTTGGCGAATGCAGCCAAACATTCAGGTGCAAACCAAGTGGCGATCACTGTGTGGACTACATCGGACCGCGTGATGATGGAGATCCATGATAACGGCAAAGGTTTCGACCTTGAAAAAATGGCGATGACGATTGGTCATGGGCTATCTAATATACAAACACGAGCGCGATCAGTGGGCGGTGATGTGGATATTACATCTGTCATCGGTGATGGCACGACTATTCTTGCATGGGTTCCGCGCCGTACACATCCATAGGGGATAAAACCCTTGATTCTTTAACATTTGAATCACTCAAACCAGATATTCACTCCATGCGAATTGAAGTTTTTTTGCGGCGCGGTTTTTTAACACATGATTAACGATAACTTTGCTCATCGTGTTCATAAAGTCTTCAATGCCCATATGTGGGGGCGAACCGTGTTTCAAGTATGCAGTTGGCCGAAACGCCTGTTCTGATTATGCACCACTTTTTCATCCTACGCGCGATCATTCTTTAACATTGGTTAACCTTAAAAAAGATAATGTTTTTAACTAAGCGTAGGCAAAAAGTGTTGTTATATGAAAGACTTTTCTGCTAGAATGTATTCACACTGAACGATGGGATGTGAAGTTCGTACACATCTGAAGTCCCTTATAGTTTGTTTGATTGAACGGAAATATTTCTATCTTACTAAGCCGCGGATTTCAGCGGGTTGGTTCAACATACTCTCACTCCGATTCGAGGATTGATTTATGAACCCGGAACAAGCATGGCAGTCCGTTCTTGGACAACTACAAATGGAGATGCCCAAAGCATCTTTTGATACATGGGTGCGCGACACCCAGCCAGTATCTTATGAAAGCGGCACCTTAACTGTTGGTGTGCGGAATGCGTACGCGCGGGATTGGCTCGAGAATCGTTTGGCAAGCACAGTGGATCGCTTGTTGGTTGGAATTCTCAACTCGACTGCTTCAGTGGATTTCGTTGTCATGAAAGAAGATAAGACAGAATCGCCTGAATTGAGAGCCGCCGGAAACATCCATGAGGAGGCGGATGAATCAGTGCCTGCACGCAACTCCACCATCAATCCTCGCTACACCTTTGAAACGTTTGTCGTGGGTGCTGGCAATCGTCTTGCACACGCAGCTTGCATGGCGGTTGCAGAGAAACCTGCGCGTGCTTACAATCCACTTTTCCTGTATGGTGGTGTGGGACTTGGAAAAACCCACTTACTTCATGCCATTGGCAACGCCTGCCATGCGCGCGGGCTAAACGTGTTATATGTTTCCTCAGAAGAATTTACGAATGACATGATCAATGCTATTCGGACTCATACCACTCAGGCGTTTCGTGAAAAATATCGCTCGATAGATGTATTGCTCGTTGATGATATACAATTTATCGCGGGCAAGGAAAGCACCCAGGAAGAATTCTTTCACACCTTCAATACGCTTCATGGCCAGGAGAAACAGATCATCGTGACTTCGGACCGTCCGCCGAAAGCGCTGGTCACCCTGGAAGAACGTTTGCGTTCACGTTTCGAATGGGGGCTTGCAGCGGATATTCAGCCTCCCGATTTGGAAACGCGCCTGGCGATTTTGCGTGCAAAAGCCGAGCGCACCGGCCGCTTCATCTCGGACGAAATTTTGGAGACCGTTGCCCGACGCGTCGAGTCAAATATCCGTGAATTGGAGGGGGCGCTGAATCGCATTATTGCTTTTTCGGATTTAAGCGGCTCATCCTTGACACCGCAACTGGTCGAGATGGCGCTGGTTGATCTTCTGCCTCAGCACCAGAATATTGTCCCTGAGAAGATCATCGAATTGGTCGCTCGCGAGTGGCAAACCAGCGTGGAGGCATTGCTTGGGCGGGACCGGACACAAAAAATCGCCGAGCCGCGGCAGGTTGCCATGTATCTCATGAGAAAAGAGACCGACGCCTCTCTGCCGATGATTGGTCAGGTCCTTGGAGGCCGAGATCACACCACAGTGATGTATGCCATTCAAAAGATCGCAAATGAGATTGAGACAAAAGCTGATTTAAGAAAGCGCATTATCAACGTCAAGCAGCAACTTTATGGCCAGGCCGGCGCCGTTTGAGAAGTCAAGAGCATCGACGAATTCGTCGAGGCTCTGTTTTTTTATGTTTGTTCGTTGATCGCGAATGAGTGGCCTGAATATTGTGCCTGCCAGTGTTGGTAAAGGTTGAGACTGGCAACATAAAAATATCCAAGCCAATAGACGCCCATCCATGGCACAACAAACCATCCCAAATGAGGCAGGAGGATCGCAATCGTCAGCAGGGCATATAAACTCAGGCCAACCTCGCCCCATACAATCGGGCTGATGGGTTGCAGGTAGGCACGGTCAACCTGTCCGGTTGAGTTGGGCCGGTTGGTCAGATTCAATTTTGGCGTCCGGACGAACGTCCCGCCTTTGCCGATCATCGCCTCGATAATTGCGATTGCAGAGTTGAGTGAAATACCAAATCCAATGACGGTAATTATTGGCAAAATCTTAAGTCTGCCCGCCAGCGATGGGGTTCCCTGTGCGCCAGCCAGGGCGTAAAGCATGGGTGGTCCGAAGGTGGCAAGAATGGAAATGGGAAAGAGTGTGAAAAAGGAAGGTGCGAGCAAACCGACAGGCAGGGTTAAGAAGAGCATAACGATCATTAGGGGATGAACGATATAAGCAGTCAGATGCAATAAACCGGTCAAGCGTTTATACCAGGGTATATTCGGCTGGCTAAACAGGCGCTTTACGGTTTTTCGTGTGACTTGAATACTGCCTTTTGCCCATCGAAATTGCTGTTTCTTGAATGCCTCTACAGAAGCCGGTAATTCCGCCGGGACAATTATATCGGGGAGAAACTCCAACCTCCAGCCTCGCAATTGTGCGCGAAAACTTAGATCAAAATCCTCGGTTAATGTATCGGATTGCCAGCCGCCTGCATCATCAATGCAGGAACGACGCCAGATGCCTGCCGAGCCATTGAAGTTCATAAATAGATGATTGTGAGAACGGGCAGTTTGTTCTACCACAAAATGTGCATCCATAGCCAGCGCCTGACCGCGGGTGAGCAGGTTGTATTCGCGATTGGTGTATCCCCAACGGGTTTGGATGCAGCCCAATTTTGGATCGGAGAATTGCGGCACGGTTTTTTTCAACCAATCCGGAGCGGGAATAAAATCGGCATCAAAGATTGCGATGAGTTCGCCGGTGGCGGTTTCCAGTCCCTTTTTCAGCGCGCCGGCTTTATAGCCGCCGCGTTCGGTACGGAAGATACATTCGATGTGCATGCCGCGGGCGCGATATTCTTCCACAAGACGGGCGGAGAGCAGAGCCGTATCGTCGGTGGAATCGTCCAGCACTTGGATCTGGAGGCGGTCAAGTGGATAATCGAGTTGGGTCACCGCCCATAGCAACCTTTCCAGCGTATATTTTTCATTAAAGACCGGAAGCTGGATGGTTACTTTGGGCCATTCTTCCGGTTCGGGCAGGGATGGTTCTTTCTTTGGGTCTCGTTTTGTACGGATAAAAAGGACTGCGGTTGTCATCGCATTTAAACCATAAAGAGACATGGCGATCATACACAGCAGATATAAACTTCCAGCGATATACCCGATTAAAAACATAGACTCCTTTTAATTGTCAAAGAGAAACCTCCCTGTTGGCAGGGAGGCTATCATCTATAATATTATATCGTGTTTTTATGGTTTGGAAAAAGTTGTTATAGCTGAAATTCTTGAATCGTTTCTAAGCATATTCATCTATGTTTATCTGTGGTTTAATTGCTTTATGATAATTCTTTCTACTATCCTTGTCTTCCTCGTTGCTCTCCTTCATCTCGGCTTCTTGACTCTTGAAATGTTCCTCTGGACGAAACCCTTTGGCCGTCGCGCATTTAATCTTTCGCCTGAATTTGCTGATGCGTCGAAGACGCTTGCTGCCAATCAGGGGCTTTATAACGGTTTTCTTGTCGCCGGTTTGATCTGGAGTCTATTCCTCGGCGCAAACGGTTATGAAGTCAAAGTTTTCTTTCTAGTTTGTGTCATTATTGCAGGCATCTTTGGCGCGCTCACGGTTAGCCGCAGAATTCTTTGGATACAAGCTTTGCCTGCAGTCGTCGCATTGATATTTGTTTTCATCGGCAAATAAGATGCTCATTCATTCCGCTTCCCAACTTCTGACCCTTAAAGGCGGTCCGCAGCGCGGACATAATCTCGGCACGCTGGGCATCATTGAAAACGGCGCGGTCATTATTCGCGATGAAAAGATTCTCGCGGTCGGCTCAACTGATGAATTGCGCGCATCCTATAAAGATGAACCGACTCTCGATGCGAGTGGATGCGTACTCATGCCCGGTTTTGTAGACCCGCATACGCATCTGATTTGGGCGGGTGACCGCGCCAATGAATTCGAGATGAAGATGGCGGGCAAGCCATATCTCGATATCCTCGCGGCAGGCGGAGGCATTATTTCGACCGTCAAACAGACACGCATAGCATCCATCGAGACGTTGATCGCCCAGACGCGTCCGCGTTTGTTTCGCATGTTCGCGCACGGCACAACCACCGTCGAGGCCAAGACTGGTTACGGTTTACAAACCGCAACCGAACTACGTTTACTCAAAGCTTTGTTGGGTCTCGAAGATGAATCTCGCATTGATATTGCTATCACGTTCCTCGGTGCGCACGCCATTGCGCCTGAATATAAAGATAATCCGCAAGGTTACACTGACCTCGTTTGCGATACGATGCTACCGACGGTTCATGCTTGGTGGCAGACTCACGCACCGAATCATTCTCTGCCTTTCGTGGATGTTTTCTGCGAAGACCGCGCCTTCACACTCGAACAATCGCGTCAAATCCTGACCCGAGCGCGGGATCTCGGATTCCCGCTAAAGATCCACGCTGACGAATTCGATAATCTCGGCGGCGCCTCGCTCGCGGTAGGATTGGGTGCGGCCTCTGCGGATCATCTCGTCAAGACTTCCGATGTGGATATCAAGGCGCTGGGCGAATCCAATACAGTTGCAGTTGCTTTGCCCTGCACTCCATTTGGTCTGGCCGAAAAAGAATATACGCCTGCGCGCAAGTTGATCGAAGCGAATGCCATCCTTGCCCTAGCAACGGATTGCAATCCCGGCACGGCGTGGAATGAGTCGATGCAGTTTGTGATTGCATTGGCCTGCCGCACCATGGGGCTGACTCCCGCGCAGGCCATCGCGGCCTCGACGATTAACTCCGCCCATGCCATCCGCCGCGCTGATATAATCGGTTCCATCGAAGAAGGTAAGCAGGCCGACTTGTTGATCATCAATGTTCCGGATTATCGTCATCTCGGTTATCGCTTCGGAACGAATCTCGTGAAACAGGTTGTCAAACGCGGCCGTGTTTATTCGGTAGATGTCGGTTATTATCGGACAGCATAACAAAGGAGTTCGCCATGTCTCTCTCAAATATTGATCTCAACACCATTGTTTATTTCGCCGCTATTATTGTGGCCGTGATTGTTGTGTTTGGTATTCTAAGCTTTATCTTCAAACATCTCATCCATTGGTTCGCACGCGGCTGTGGGTGCATCGTGTTTATCGTGCTGGCTTATTTTGTTGTGCATGTTGTGCTGAAATTATTGTAGCGGTTCAGTTCCATGTGAAACAAACGGGACAAGGTATTAGCTTGTCCCGTTTGTTGTTGTACAGTGTAGATAAAATATTAATGATGTTTTTTGGAGGAACCATGAAAGTTGACATTATCGGCATTCCCATCGACCTCGGCGCGGATCGACGCGGCGTGGATATGGGTCCCAGCGCGATCCGATACGCCCATCTTCAAAAGAAGCTGGAGGCTCTTGGATACCTCGTCGAAGATAAGGGCAACATCGAAGTGCCCATCGCGGAGATGTGTTCAGTCGCTGAACCGAAACTTAAATATATTGATTGCATCGTTCCGATGTCGCGGCGTGCGGCAGGCACCGTGGCTTCCTCCATTCAAAGTGGATCCTTTCCGGTTGTGCTGGGCGGCGATCACAGCCTTTCGATTGGTTCGATTCGCGGCGCGGCAAAGTTCAAAAAACTCGGCGTGATCTGGATCGATGCTCATGCGGATTTCAACACCGATCAGACCACGCCGTCTGGAAATATTCACGGGATGCCGCTCGCCGCACTGTGCGGGCTTGGGGATGCGCGCTTAACTCAATTGTGGGATGAACCGCGCCCGGTCGTGGACCCGAAGCGGGTTGCCATTATCGGAGTGCGAGATCTTGATCCTGGTGAAAAAGTCAACCTGCGTGAGGCTGGAGTTATGGTCATGGGCATGGAACAGATCGATCGTCTTGGTATGGTAACCGTGATGGAAAAGGCCATCGAACGGGTTTCGCGTGAGACTGATGGCATTTATTTGTCATTCGACATCGATGCCATGGATCCGCGTCACGCGCCCGGCGTGGGAACGCCAGTGCCCGCTGGTCTGACCCAGCGTGAAGCTCATCTGGCTTGTGAAATGATTGGTGAAACCGGCAGGTTGATCGGCATGGATATGGTGGAAGTTAATTCCGTTTTGGATATTCAGAATCAAACCGCATTGCTGGCAGTGGAGTATGTTTTGTCAGCGCTTGGCAAACGCATTTGGAATGGAAATTAACGCCGCTTGCCTTGCCTAGGGAAAAGGAATAGAATAAGTGCATGAACATAGCAACCGGGCCATTGCTGATTGTTGAAGACGTTCCAAATATTCTTGATTTTCTTGAGGTAACTCTTCAGTTTAAAGGGTATGGAGTCATCAAAGCGCGCAACGGGCAAGAAGCATTGGATGCGATTCAAAAGAAACGTCCTGCCATTGTCATCACTGATATTCTCATGCCTAAAATGGATGGCTTCACCCTTGTTTATCATCTGCGGACTGACCCTGCCACGCGCGATATTCCGGTGGTGTTTTTATCTGCCACGTATGTCGCACCGGAGGATAAATCGTTTGCCATGCTGATCGGCGCGACCCGTTTTATTGAAAAGCCCATTGACACAGAGGAATTTTTATTGACCGTTGCTGAGTTATTGACACAAGAAGCCTTGCCTCCACCTGCACCTTTAAAAGAACGCGAGTTCTTTGTTGGATATCGCGAGCGGTTGCAGATGAAGATTCAACAAAAGAATTCGCAAATCGCTCGTGCAGAGCGGTTGATTGAAACCTTGCCAATCGAACAAAAGCCAGGCTTTATCACTTTGCGTCAACAATCCATTAGTGACCGGGATGAGATACAGGCTGAACTCGATTACATTAAAGAATTTCTTGAAAAGAATGATTCATCTTATGAAATCTCCAACCCTTAGTGAGCTAGAGGATTTGGCGCGGCGCGGCGGAACGATCTTGCGTGCCGCTTATGACCAGGAACATCAAGTCGCTTACAAAGGTGTGATTGATATCGTTACCGAAGTCGATCGTGCTTCCGAAGATTTTCTGCTAGCCGAGATCAATGAACATTGGCCGGGTAGTTTTATCGTGGCAGAAGAAAGCGGCATTACAAAAGGCGACCAGGAACACATCTGGTATGTGGATCCGCTGGATGGTACGGTCAACTATGCTCACCGCATTCCCATCTTTTGTGTTTCCATCGGCTACGCTCAGGCCGGGACAATGAAACTGGGCGTCGTTTATGATCCGATGCGCGATGAATTGTTTAGCGCGGAACGCGGCAAAGGCGCGTGGCTTAATGACAAGGCGATTCGCGCTTCCAATGTAACCGAACTACAAAAGAGTTTGCTCGTAACAGGTTTTCCCTATGATGCCTGGAATACGCCGCACGATAACTTTGACAACTTCGTCCACTTTGGAAAAATGACACAAGGTGTACGCCGCTTCGGATCCGCGGCGCTGGACGCGTGTTATGTTGGAGCTGGCCGCTTCGACGGGTTTTGGGAATTATCCCTAAAGCCATGGGATGTCGCTGCCGGAGGTCTGGTCGCTCAAGAAGCGGGCGCCGTTGTAACAAATGTAGACGGTGGCGACGACTACTTGTCTCCACCGCAGTCCGTGGTTGCCGCTTGCCCCGGCATCCATCCTGAAATGCTGAAAGAATTGTGTGCCGCAAAACATTAAAAGATCTTATTAGAAAAACGGAAAATACAGCGCAATTGTAATTAAGTGGGTAAAATACTCAGGCTATACTCTTCATAGCCATGAGCGCCTATGAAATCCTTATTAGTAAAACCAAGACCATAGTCCCCAAGAGGCGTGTGGAACTGCTCACGCGCCAGCGCCTATTAAATGCGGTCTACGAAATCCTTGACCGCAAACTGGTCATGGTCTCAGCCCCGGCTGGTTACGGCAAGACATCCCTTTTGATCGATCTCGCACATCATAGCGATCTACCGTTTTGCTGGCTGGCCCTTGATACACTGGATCGTGAACCGCAAAGGTTCATTGCTTATTTCATTGCCGCGATTGCAGAGCGCTTTCCAAAATTTGGAAATCGTTCCCGATCTGCGCTGAATACTCTGACCGATTTGGAAGGGGGGATGGAGTCTATGCTGGTTACACTGATTAATGAAATCTACGATGAAATTCATGAGCATTTTGTATTTGTGCTTGATGATTTTCATTTGGTGGATGATATTGAACCGATTGCCTATTTCATCAATCGCTTTACGGAATTGGCGGATGAAAACTGTCACATCATCCTTTCATCCCGTTCTCTAACCAATTTATCCAATTTGACTTTGCTGATTGCGCGTGAGCAAGTGGGCGGCATTAGTTTTTCAGATCTTTCTTTTCGCCCTGAAGAGATACAGGCTCTCTTGGCGCAAAATCAACAAATCCACCTGTCGGACCAGGATGCCCGGAAATTGGTCGAGGCGACGGAAGGCTGGGTGACCGGGTTGCAGTTTACGGATCTAAATCTCGTTCAAGGCAAGGTAGCTACATATACATCTACATTTACATCCACCTCAGCCGCGCTGGGTGTGGATGTCTTTGATTATTTGGGCCAGCAGGTTCTGGAGCGTCAGCCTGAATCGCTTCAACTCTTTCTGCTCAGAAGTTCCCTGTTGGAAGAGTTTGATGCGGCGTTGTGTGAAGCTGTGCTTGCACCTTTTTATTCTGCCGGCCAGGATTGGTCGAAGTTTATTGATTTAATCATTCAGAAAAACCTGTTCGCTTTGCCCGTCGATGCTAATGGACAATGGCTGAGATATCATCATCTTTTCCGCGATTTTCTGCAGGAGCGGTTTCGCAACGAACAGCCTGAAGAAGCCTCACTAATTCTACAAAGCCTGGCGCAATATCATGAAGCACGTGGCAACTGGGAAAAAGCCTATCAACTTTACAAACAGTCAGGCGATTTTGACGCGCTGGTCAATTTGATCGAGCAGGCCGGCATCCCTATGTATCAGCATGCCATGCTGACTTTGGATTCCTGGCTTAAAGATATTCCACCATCTTTGTTTCAGAAGCGCGCGGGATTACTTTCTCTGCGCGGCGCGATTGAGGCGGCAAGAAGTAATTTGTCTGGCGGAATAGATTTATTCAATCGCGCAGTTAAAAAGTTCCGCGAGGAGAAAGATATTTATGGCTTGGCCTTGACACTGGCTCGACGTGGGCATACATATCAAGTGCTTGGAAATTACAAGGATGCCACGCGGGATGCAGAGGAAGCCTTGTCCTTGGTTGAAGCAGATGATAAGTTGCAATGGATCTGTGCCGATGCATTGCGCGTTAAAGGGCTCAGCCTATTTCACCAAGGCAAGACCTTCCAGGCCGCAAATTATTTGGAGCGTGCGCTGGATACCTATGTTCGCCTGAACGATGCACCGGCCATACCGGCTTTATTGATGGAGACCGGGGTAATATACACTGAAACGGGAGAATATTCCAAAGCCCGAAATTCATATCAAAAGTCGCTTGAAATATGGCAGCGGGCAGGAAACCTGACATGGCAGGCGGATGTGCTTAACAACATAGGCGTTTTATGCCAGCGGCAAGGAGATTATGAACAGGCCGCTCAGACGCTGGAAGAGGGCCTACTTTGTGCCAAACAAGGTGGCTATAAGCGCGGGGAAGCATTAATCTTGATAGGTTTGGGCGATCTTTATACTGAAGTAGAGGATTTCGAGATCGCGGAACAAAACTACATACTAGCCAGGCGAATAGTCTACCAACTTGGCGCACGCTTCTTGATTAATTACTTGGCTCTTGCTGAGTTCAATTTAGCCTTGTTGAAAAGGGATAAGGCGCAAGCAATTGTTGCGTCAGTGCAATGCTCGGGCTTAGTTACCGTGGAGAACTCAAATTATGAATTTGGACTATATCAGCTTCTGTGCGCCCGATTATCCCTCCTGGATGCGAAGCCGCGGCAGGCGGTGGACGAACTAATGAAAGCGAAACAATGTTTCAGCCAGGATGGCAGACAGGCAGAAATAATGTTGAGTCGGGTCTGGATGGCGGCGGCTCAATCGGAAGCCGGGGAACGAACCTTGGCATGGGAGGAGATCAGAAATATCCTTGGGGATCCTGATGGCATTAATCATCCGGCAATCCTTGCCATGCATCAGTCCCGTGATTGGATGAAAGGTTTACGTAATGACCTTCAGGCAAAGCTGAATCTGCGTAACTTGTTTAAAAAAGCGGATTCTTTGGATGCTCAACTGCCGCGCATAAGGCGTCAACTGCATCGGTCGGCAAGAACGATAGAAATTCCGCCTGCTAAATTGGTCATCCAGGCTTTTGGTCAAAGCCATGTTTTAGATAATGGCAGAACAGTCACGATAAAAGATTGGCAGACTCAATCCGTTCGGGAATTGTTCTTTTATTTCCTTTCTTTAAAACATCCGGTGACCAGGGAACAGATTGCAGAGGCGCTTTGGGCAGGAGTTACAGAACCCGCAAAATTGAATCTGCGCTTTAAGAATGAGATTTATCGGCTCAGGCGTGCCATGGGACAGGATGTGATTCTCTTTAGGGAAAACCGTTATCAGTTCAATCCCGCCTTGGATCATGAATATGATGTCGAGGCCTTTGAGGCTTTCGTTGCTAAGGGAAAATCTTGTTCTGATCCTATTGAACGCATCCGTCTCTACCAAAAAGCAATAGACCTGGTGCATGGACGCTATCTTGAAGATGTTGATGCTACATGGGCCTGGCCGGAGCGGGAAAGGTTAAATCAGGCTTATCTTTGGACATCGCTTGCACTGGCAGAACTTTATCTGAAGGAGGGTCAAACGCAGGACGCCTTGAGAATCTGTGAGGATGCCCTAGCCTACGACTCTTCGTTCGAGGCTACCTATCGTCTGAAGATGCAGGTGTATCGCCGTCTGGGGGATCGAGGATCGGTAATTCATACCTATAAAACTTGTGAACAAGTCATGCAAAACATTTATAATTTGCCGCCCTCAGAAGAAACACTGAAGCTTTATCAAGAATTAACTGCTTGATTACAGGATAAAATTTTGCGTTAAAAGGACAGCCAGCTCAGGCTGTTTTTTTA
>Ga0335079_10002998_pt1 | contig 19477 bp, 16 predicted proteins | sample Lox_Sample_33_FD_206719 | JGI IMG/M metagenome (GOLD analysis project Ga0335079, IMG submission 206719) | Soil microbial communities from Loxahatchee National Wildlife Refuge, Florida, United States - Lox_Sample_3.3 | ecosystem: Environmental > Terrestrial > Soil > Wetlands | place: USA... | reverse complement strand
TCACTCGCTACTTGGCCCAGTTGCGGAAGGCGGAATGGGTGGTCTATGCCAAGCCGCCCTTCGCTGGGCCCGAACAGGTGTTGGATTACGTCGGCCGCTATACGCATCGGGTCGCGATCTCGAACAACCGTCTGCTGGACATCCAGGCCGGCCAAGTCCGCTTCCGATACAAGGACTACCGCAGCCAGGGCCAGCAGAAAACCATGACGCTTTCTGCCGAGGAGTTCATCCGCCGATTTCTCCTCCATGTCTTACCGGACGGCTTCCAGCGCATTCGCTACTACGGCTTCCTCGGCAATCGCTACCGTCAACAGAAACTAACCCGATGCCGCCAGCTGCTGGGAATGCAGCCTCCACTGGCGTCACCGGAACCGCCCGAAGACTACCGAGACCGGCATGAAGAACTCACCGGGGTCTCGTTGCGCGAGTGCCCGGTCTGTCACCGGGGCCGCATGTTCAGAATTGAGACATTGGCCGCACACCGATCCCCGGCCATCCAGGACACCTCATGAGCAACAATGTCAATTCCACAAAGATCAACGACCCGGGCCAGTCCAGGCTGGTCAACTCACCAGCAGATCTGCGTCCCACGATGTCCCGGAGGTCATGCTCCAAGCTCAATTCCCTTTGGCCGTCCTCCTTTTCAATGCCTCGCTTTCCCACTCTCACCCGCAAGACCGCAGGACAACACTCCTCCGCGTGGCTCCTTGGCTTCGTGCAGGACTCTGTCAACCATTCAATACCCATAGGGGCGGGCGTCGTGCAGCGGTTTAGTCCAACCCATTTTTAGCCCACCGGCGCGGCCCTCAACGTTTTTACTCTTCTTTCGGGCTTCCACGGCCGCGCCGCCGGGCTAAAAATGCTCTGCACTATGCCGCATCCGGGATAGCCGCCATACCTATGCCACATCCATGCTGCGCGCCGATGTCAGCCTACCGGCTCTGATGAAACTGCTTGGCCATCGTACGGCCAACATGACCCTGCGCCATGTCGAAATCACCCAGAAAGATCTGCAGTGCGAGTTCTATCTGGCACAGACACGCCCCCGCCACCTGATTCCCGTTCCAGCTCCGCTGCTGGGGACGGATCCCGACTCCATCGACTCCGCCGCTCTCGTTGGGCGATTGTCCGCCGCCATGCGCGTACTGGATCTGTATCGGCAGCAGAATCCCCCCGGCACCGACAAGCTTCTTCCACTCCTGTTACGCCGGTTGGTTCGCGTCCGATCGGCCTTCCACAAGGCCGTCTCCAGTGCCCTACCTGAAAAATAGGCTCAGATTGGCCGCATAAGTGAATTTGTCTGACGAATGGACCTCTGGGCCCGGGTTTTTCCAGACCCATCTGGAGACCTGAGAGGTCACTGCAAGCGGAGCGCCGCCACTGGGTTCATGCGGAGGGCGCGCCACGCGGGAATAGCCGCGGCCGTCATCGTGGTCAGCAGACTGAAAGCGGCAGCCAGAGCGAATACAAGCGGGCTCGACGGGCTCACCTCGGGGAACACCGCCGATGCCGCCCGTGCCAGTGCACCGGCAACCAGCGATCCGGTCGCCAGCCCTGTCAGGGCGAATGCCATGCCCTGCCGGATCACCAGGCCCATGATGTCTCCTCGCTGGGCGCCCAGCGCCACCCGAATCCCGATCTCGCCAGTGCGCTGCGCCACCGAGTAAGCCATCACGCTGTACAGCCCGAGGGCCGCGAGCAGCAGTCCCAATCCGCTAAGCACGCTCAACAGGCTCGCCGCCACCTTGGCGCCGAACAGCGATCCCGCAATGTACTCCGTCATGGGCTCCGCATCGAACACGGTGAGGGCCGGATCGATGGCCGCCGCTTGGCGGCGCACGGCGGTAATCGCATCGTTCAACGCTCCCGAAGTCCGCACTTGGAACGTCAACCCGTACTCCGGCCGGAAGATCTGCCGGATCGGCGCGTAGAAATACGGCTGAGGGCTCTCCGTCACCCGATGATACTTGGCGTCCCTGACCACGCCGACAATCGTGAACCATTCGCCCCATCCGCGCAACCTGCGGCCGATCGCGATCCGGCCGCCCAGGAACCGCCGCACGAACTCCTGGTTGACGATAACTACCCGTTGCGACTGCGCATCGTCACTCAGGTCGAAGTCGCGTCCTTCCACAAGCGGAATCTTCATCGAGCGGAAGAAACCGGGCGACACCAGGTCGCGGTAGATTTTCATATTCTCGTTCGGCCCCGGAACGTACCCTTCCACCTCCAGACCTTCCCAGTTTCCGTAGTTGAATCCCAGCGGCGCAGTATCGTCGTAGGCGACCGCGGTCACTCCCGATTGCTGCTCCAGGCGTTCCCGGAGCCGGCGGCAAAACGCGTCCGTCTGCCGGGCGTTGTACCCGGCGGTGGAAAAATCGAATTGCGCCAGGACCACACCCTCCGGCGAGAAGCCGGGATCGATTCCGCGGGCGGTTTGGAAACTCTGCAAAGCCAATCCGGCGCCGATCAGCGCCACGGCTGCCAGCGCTACCTCTGACGTCACCAGCAGCCCGCGCAAACGCTGCGAATGGGAACCACCCGAAGCCGGGCCGCGGCCGCCTTGTTTCACGATCTCGTTCACGTCGGAGCGCATGGCGTGCGCCATCGGCGCCATCCCGGCAAGCAGCGTGACCGCCAGTGCCAGGGCGGCGGCGAACAGAAATACCTGGCTATCCAGCGGCGGTTGCAGCAGCGTCGGCCGGGCCACACCAGGAAGCAGCCAGTTCAGCGCTCCGCCGAGCCAACTCGCCACCAGCAGCCCGCACGCCGAGCCGGCAGCCGCCAGCAGCAGCATCTCGGTGAAGAGCTGCGCGGCCAGCCTCGCCGGCCGGGCGCCCAGCGCCATCCGGATGCTGAACTCCTTCAGCCGCCCGGTGCCTCGGGCCAACAGGAGATTGGCAAGATTCGCACAGACTATCAGCAACACTACACCGCTGGCCGCCATCAGGATGCTGATCGGCGTGAGCAGGATCGCCTGTGTCCCGAAGTGCGACTGCCACAGGGGCAGTACCGTGGCGCCGATGCCGCGGTTGGTGTCCGCGTCGGCCACCGCCATCCGGTTCGCAAGCGCCTGAACCTCGGACCGGGCGCGCTCGATTCGCACGCCCGGAGCCAGCCGCGCGAACAAAACGAAGTTGCGCGTGTTCCGGTCGCGCAGCATCCAATCGCCCGTGTGGGTCAACTGGCCGTACATGGTGAGCGGCATCCAGATCTCGTAATCCAGACCGGACCGTGTGCCGTGAAAACCCTCCGGCGCGACTCCGATGATAGTGAGAGGCGTGCGGTCGATACGCAGAATCGCCCCAAGCGCCGAGGGATCCGAGCGGTAGCGTGTCTTCCAGTAGGTGTGGCTGATGACCACCACCGGGTGCGCGTTCTGCGCGTCGTCGCGCTCCGCTCCTTCGAAGAATCGCCCCGCCTCCGGTTTCACGCCAAGCATGTCGAAGAAATTGCCGGATACCATTTCGCCGAAGACCCGTTCGGTGCGCGGCGCATCTCCCACCGAGAAGACATTCGCGGAACGTGCTGTGACGTATCGGACGGATCGCAGGTAGTCACGAAAATCGGTGAAGTCGAGGTAGGAGGTGGTGAGCGGATCGCCGTTGGACGCCAGGTTCTCGATGGCCACTATGCGGCCGGGCTCCGCTGCGCTTGGCAGGGGATTGAGCAGCATCGAGCGCATCCAACTGAAGATGGTGGTGTTGGCGCCGATGCCGATCCCGGTGGTGAGTACCGCCACCAGGGTGAAGCCGGGACTGCGAGCCAGGGTTCGCAGTCCGTAACGGAGGTCGTGGAGCAGGCGGCCCATGGGTCAAAAATGATGCAATCCGCTGCCCGTCGGCAAGCCCATGACAGCGAATGATAGTCTACAGCCACTTGTGTCCGTCTCTGGGACGAGGCATCCCTTGGGCGGACATGCTCACCATGCGTGCTGCTCCGCAGCAGGGCGGACGACAAACAACGATCGTCCGCCCCACCAGGCGCTTTCGGGCTATCCTTGGGCTATAGCCTTCATGGATCGCATCGGGCGATACAAAATCGTGCGGGAACTGGGGCGTGGCGCAATGGGTGTCGTGTATCACGCCATCGATCCCAATATCGGCCGCCCGGTCGCGATCAAGACCATTCAGTTGGGTCAGGGACGGAAGCCCGAGGAAGTGGAGCGCATGCGCGAACGCCTCTTCCGCGAGGCGCGCTCGGCCGGCATGCTCTCCCACCCGGGGATTGTGACCATCTATGACGTCGAGCAGCAGGGAGACCTGGCGTACATTGCCATGGAATATGTCGACGGCCCCACTCTGGACCACGTGATGAACGAGCCCGGTGTCATGTCTCCGGAGCACATGTTCAGCATTCTGGGACAGACCTCAGTGGCGCTCGATTACGCGCATTCCAGGGGCATCGTGCACCGCGACATCAAGCCGGCGAACATCATGATCGCCAAGGACGGCACCACCAAAATCACTGATTTCGGCATCGCCAAGATCAACACCAGCGAGCATCTTACGGTGACCGGGGCGATCGTCGGCACGCCGCATTACATGTCCCCCGAACAGGTGCAGGGGCAAACGGTGGATGGCCGCAGCGATCAGTTTTCTCTGGCCGTGATCGCCTACGAACTGATGACCGGCGAGAAGCCTTTCACTGGCGAACATCTCACGACGGTGGTGTATAAGATCGTGGCCGAAGAGGCGTCGCTGCCGCACAGGCTGAACTGCACTCTGAGCGCTGCGATCGAGGGCGTGCTGCGCAAAGGGCTTTCCAAACACGCCGACGGACGTTTTCGCACCTGCCAGGAATTCATGGAGTCGCTGGAGAAGGCATGCGCGGCCACCAAGGGGTGGAAGCTGATGCCGCGGGGCGGTCTGCTCAACGAACCCACGGTGGCCGACGCGGCCGCACCCGGAATGCAGACGAGACTGCCGCCGGCGCGCAGTCCGCGCCGCTCCGAAACGACCGCTACAGCCACCCACAAGAAAAAAGGATTCGTGCCCTTCCTGATTGCGGTGCTGTTCGTAGCAGGGATGCTTGCCGGCATCGGCTGGCAGGCGGCGCCCTGGCTTGTGCCCGGGGCGAAATCGAATCCCCAACCGGCGGGTGATCAGTCGCAGGCGCAACAACAGCCGCCGCCGGAAGTGCCGGCGCAGCAGCCGGCAGCGACGCCGGCTGGCGACGCAAAACCCAGCCCAGTCGGTCCAGCCGCGCCGCCCGTTCGCGCGGAAGTGCCGCCTTCTGCGCCGCCGCCGGTGGAAACCAAGCCAGCAGAGGAGACTCCCAAGAGAGCGATCGAAGAGCCGGCCAAACCCGAGGAGACCGCGCCCGCGCTGCGATCGACCGCTTCGAAGGACAGCCCTCCGGCGCAGGTGCGGCGCCCGGGTCCGCCTCAGGAAGTGATGGTGGTGAGCAGTCCAGGAGGCGCCACTGCAACGCTGGACGGCAATCCCGCGTGGGCATGCAAGACTCCGTGCACGCTCCAGTGCTCGCCGGGACGGCACACGTTAGCCATCACCATGCCGGGCTTCCAGATCGAGCGGCGGGATATCACCGTCGGCAGCGGGCCGGTGGAAATGCCGCCGGTATTTCTGCGCGCGATCGGAGGAACGCTCATGCTGTCTTCCGAACCGCGCGGCGCTTCTATCACGATCGATGGCCGGCAAATTCCCGAGGTCACTCCCGCTCAGATCTCTCTGACGCCCGGCACCTATACCGTCGCGATCGAAAAAGACGGGGTTCATGCAAGCGAGCGCATCGAGATCAAGAGCGGCATCAACTACAGCAAGATCATCTTGCGGCAATGAACACCTACGAAGTAATCGTCCTCGGTATCGGCGGGATGGGCAGCGCCACCGTGTATCACCTCGCGCGGCGAGGGCGAAAGGTGCTGGGGCTGGAAAGGTTCAGCCTGGGCCATGACCAGGGCTCGTCGCACGGCGTGAATCGCATCATCCGGCTGGCCTATGCGGAGCACCCGTCGTACGTTCCGCTGGTACGCCGCGCATACGAGCTATGGCGCGAACTGGAGAATCGCGTGGGCGAGCGCCTCCTGTTCATTACCGGCGGCCTGGATATCGGCCCGCGGAACGGCGAGATCTTCACCGGGAGCCTGCTCTCCTGCGAGAAGCACCATCTGCCGCACGAGATCCTGACCGCGCGCGAGGTGGCGCGGCGCTATCCCGGAATCCGGCTCCCTGACGAGCTATTGACCGTCTACCAGGCGGACGGCGGATTCGTACTCAGCGAGCGCGCCATCCTGGCGCACGTTGCCGCGGCCCAGGATTTGGGAGCGGAGGTGCACGCCTGCGAGCGGGTCATCGAATGGGCACCCGAAGGCCGCGGGGTGGTGGTGCGCACCGAGCGCGGCCACTACCGGGCGGATCGCCTCGTCATCACGGCCGGCGCCTGGGTGGGCGACGCCGTGCCCGCGCTGGCGCGAATCGCCGTGCCGGAGCGGCAGGTTCTGATCTGGACACAGCCGCTGCGGCCCGAATACTTTGCTTTGGGCGCCTTTCCCATCTTCAACATGGAAGCCGAGGAGGGCCGGCTGTACGGGTTCCCGGTGTATGCCGTGCCCGGCTTCAAGTTCGGCCGCTTCCACCACCGCGAGGAGCGGGAGCATCCGGACCAGATGAATCGCGGCTTCGACGCGGAAGATGAGCGTCTGCTTCGTGCGGGAATTGCGCGCTACTTCCCCGACGCGAACGGCCCGACTCTCGCGCTCAAGGCCTGCATTTTCACCCTCGCGCCCGACGAGCATTTCATCCTCGATCGACACTCACAATTCCAGCAGGTGTCGATCGCGTCGCCGTGCTCGGGCCACGGTTTCAAGTTCGCGCCCGTCGTGGGCGAGATCATGGCAGACTTCGCGCTCGATGGCGGTTGCAGCAAGTGGGATCTGAGCTTGTTCCGGCTGGGGCGATTCGGCTAAGAAGCCGGAGGAGAGGCTGAAGCCTGTCCCACATCCGCGCGCAAATACCGTCCCGTGTGCGATTCTGCCACGCGCGCGATCGCTTCCGGCGGCCCCGCTGCCACGATGTGCCCGCCGCGCTCGCCGCCTTCGGGGCCCAGATCGATTACCCAATCGGCCGCTTTGATCACTTCCAGATTGTGCTCGATCACGATCAGGCTGCCACCGTTGTCGATGAGTCTTTCGAGGGCTGCCAACAGCTTGGCAATGTCGTCGAAGTGCAGTCCGGTGGTCGGCTCGTCGCAGATGAACAGCGTGCCCGCGCAACTCGCGGAAGACAGATGGGCGGCCAATTTGACGCGTTGCGCCTCGCCGCCCGAGAGCGTGGTTGCCGATTGGCCCAGCCGCAGGTAGCCGAGCCCCACCTCGTCCAGCACCTTCAGCCGATGTACCAGCTTGGGCGCTGCGTGAAAGAACTCCATGGCCTCACGCACGGTAAGCTGCAGCACCTCGTGAATGTTCAGTCCGTTGTAGCGAACTTCCAGAATGCCGCTCTTGTAACGCGTCCCCTTGCACTCGTCGCAGATCAGCTCGACGTCGGCCAGGAACTGCATTTCGACTGTCACGGTGCCGTCACCCTGGCAGACCTCGCAGCGCCCGCCCGGAATGTTGAACGAGAAGTGCCCGGCGGTGTAACCCCGTTTCTCGGCTTCGCGCGTGGAGGCGAAGAGGCCGCGGATCAGATCGAAGGCTTTGATATACGTCACCGGGTTGGAGCGCGGCGTGCGGCCGATCGGCGATTGATCGATCATCACCGTGGTGAGGATGCGCTCGGCGCCCTCGACCTTGCGGCACATCACCTGCGGCCCCGGCGCGCCGTCCATCTCGGGTTCCCCGGTGGGCGGGGGCAACTCGGTGTCCGTCTCGCGCGATTTGTGGAGGGCCTCCAGCGACCGGTAGATCACCTCGTGCACCAGCGTCGATTTCCCCGAGCCGGATACGCCCGTGACCACCACCATCATCCCCAGTGGCACTTCCACGTCGATGTTCTTCAGGTTGTGCACGCGCGCGCCATGGAAGCGCATGACCTTCTTCGGGTCCACCGGCCGGCGTGCGCGTGGCGCGGAAACCCGGAGATCCCCGCGCAGGTATTTCGCCGTCAGCGAGCCGTTGCCCGACCGCACCAGCTTTTGCAGCGTGCCCTCGTACACGATGCGCCCGCCGTGCTCGCCCGCGCCGGGGCCGAGATCGACGATGTGGTCCGCGCTGCGCATCACGTCGGGATCGTGTTCTACCACGACGATGGTGTTGCCGAGCCCGCGTAGTTCTTCTAGGATGCGGATCAGGCGTCCGGTGTCGCGGCTGTGCAGGCCGATCGACGGTTCATCGAGCACGTAGCACGCACCCACCAGCCGCGAGCCGAGCGAAGTGGCGAGTTGGATGCGCTGCGCCTCGCCGCCGGAAAGCGTGGAGGCCAGCCGGTCGAGCGTGAGATACTCCAGCCCCACGTCGTTGAGAAATTTCAGCCGCTGGCGAATTTCCACCAGCACCTTCTCGGCGATCGCGCTTTCTTCAGTGCTGAGTTCGAGCCCGTCGAAGAAGTCGCGCGCCTCGGCGATATTCATGCGCACGATCTCGGCCAGGTTCTTGCTCCCCACGCGCACGTAGAGCGCCTCCTTGCGCAGGCGCGCGCCGCGGCACTCGGGGCAGAGCGCGTATCCGCGATAACGGCTGAGGAAGACGCGCACGTGCAGTTTGTACTTCTTGCTTTCCAGGTAGTCGAAGAAGCGGCGGACGAACTCCTCCACTGTTTCCCGCTCGCCTTCGGTCAGGTCGCAGTAAGGCGTCCGCACCCGGACGCTGGTGCGGTGCTTTTTGAAATTGCCGTACCAGGAGCGGTACTTGGGCTTGGTCCACGGCTCGATCGCGCCCTCTTCCATAGATAGCGACGGATCCGGAATCACGCGATTCATGTCGAAATCGATCGTGTTCCCGAAGCCCTGGCAGCGCGGGCAGGCTCCGAACGGCGAATTGAAGCTGAAAAGAATCGGCTCCGGCGGGTTGAACTCCTTGCCGCAGGTCTTACACTGGAAGCGCTCGTTGAAGCGCAGTTGCTCGCCGGTGGCCGCGTTCTGAAAGATCACTTCGCCAGCTTCGCGATAGCAGATCTCGATCGTGTCCACGATGCGCTGGTGCAGTCTCGGGCCGATCGCGAGCCGGTCCACCAGGGCGAACAGCGGCTTGGCGAAATCGATATCCAGCAGCGATTCCGGCGTAGAGAACTCGAACAGGCGTCCTTCCTGGAAGAGCCGGTTGAAGCCCTTCTTGCGCAGGTCGAAGAGGTAGTCGCGCAGCGCTTCGTTGGTCGCATGCTTGCCGCACGGAAACAGCGCGTACCAGCGCGATCCCTCCGGCTGCCCCAGCACGCGGTCGGCGACTTCGTCCACGGTGTCCTTGCGGACGCGCGTTCCGCAATTCGGGCAGAAGGTCTGGCCGACGCGCGCGTAGAGCAGGCGCAGGAAGTCGTAGCATTCTGTGGAGGTCGCGACGGTCGAGCGCGGATTGCGCGTCGAATTCTTCTGCCGGATCGCCACCGCGGGCGCGATGCCATCGATCTCATCGACCTCTGGCTTCTCCATGCGCTCCAGAAACTGGCGCGCGTAGGCTGAGAGCGATTCAACGTAGCGGCGCTGGCCTTCGGCGTAGATGGTGTCGAACGCCAGCGACGATTTCCCCGACCCTGAGACACCGGTGATCACGGTCAACTGGTTGTGGGGAATGGAAAGCGAAATGTCTTTCAGATTGTGGACCCGCGCACCACAGATCCGGATGTAGTCCTGCACTGGATCTTCTATTATACGATGGGTCTGGACGACGGCCGGATTCTCGATGGGGTCGCTTCAGCGGACGCCGTAATCGGCCTCGAGGACGAGGGTCTCGCTCCGCTTCAGAGTACGGCGTTCGGAGGCCACGGTAAGCCCGACGCGATTCTCCCCCTTCGCCGTCCAGTTCAGCAGGCAGCGCGCCACCTGCTCTTTGGCGAAGCGATTGACAGTGACCGGTCCGCCCGCGCGCGTCGCGATCGACCACTCTCCATTGGGCTGGTCGGCGCCGGCGTAGGACTCCGTGCCGGACGGCTGCCGCTCCGGGTGGATGAATGGCGTTTCCATCCGGGCTCCAGCCTGCGTCCGGTAGGAGAGCGACGCGGCATCGAGCGGCCCCGGATCGACCTCCCATCGCGACTCGAGCAGTGCATCGATCGGCTCGGCGGCCGTGTTCTCCAACACCGTCTGGGTACGTAGAGTCGAGCCTTCCAGCCACAGCCTGCGCCGCATCTTGAGGCCGTTCTCGCAACTCCCATCGAGCGCGGTTTCGGTGGCCGTCCCTCCGGGGGCCAGCGTCCATCGCACAGCCCACGGCGACCGCGCCACGTAATCGGAGTACGGCGCCACCGTCAGGCCTCCGAGATTCGGATACTGCTTGGCGCTCGGATCCGGCTGGTAAAGAAGCTCCCTGCCGCTGCGTTTATCGAGGATCCGGACCACGCGTCCGGCAAGTTCGGGAACCATGTGAACGCGCAGGTTTTCGTTCTCCAGGGTCACGGCGGCGTAAGGGCGCATGAACTCATTGAAGTCGCGTTCGTCCCGAGTGAGCGGGCTCGACTCACTGAGGTTCGTGATACCGAACTGGCCCAGCCTGGCCACGAAGGCGCTCCACCGCTCTTTGAGGCCGTTCAGATCGTCCGGGCGATACCACTGTCCATCGACCTGGAATCGCTTCTCGCGGGTCAGCCGCACGTAGTCGATCCACAGACGGGCCCTGCGCACGCGGGCGCGAACGGCATCGTTCTCGGCCACGGATTCCGCCTGGCGCAGCAGCTCCGCAGCCTTATCGACAAACTCTGCATTCAGGTAAGGTGCACCCGGGCTGTCGTAAATCCAGATGTGGCTCCCGAGCCCGGCGGGCGGCCGCCGGACCTGGCGGTGCATCAGTTCGAAATATTGCAGCATCGGGGCCGCGGCCTGGCCGTAGAAGGCCTGGTGAAATTCGTCGATGGCGCGCTTCACGTCCGTCCTGGGGTCCCACAGCAGTTTGGCCATTACATAGGAGCGCAGTTCCGCGTTCTCCGCGCCGCCGCCCGCGGTCACGGAGCCCTCCATAAAGAGACCCACGACGCCGTGGTCCCTGTACATCGGAATATCGGCCGCAAGCTCGTCGAAATCGGGGAACGGGAGCAGGTAATGCGCGAAATTCGTGTTGTAGTGCCAGATGTAGAGCTTGTCGGTGATCTTCGACCAGGCATTCAGGTTCTTCATGAAGTAGGCGCTGTACGCGCACTGCTCGTATGGATGTGCTTCGCATACGCCGATCGGGCACAAACGGATCCGTACGTTGGCTCGCGGGCGCACTTTGGCCGGCGGGTCCTCGGAATACCAGTAGGCCAGCGTGTCGATCAGCTTGTCGGGGTGCTTCTTTTCGATCTCTGCCGCCAGCGCGTTGACGTAGCGCAGCAGCGGTCCGGCGTGGGTCCCGCCCTCCTCCTGTTCCACGCGGCGGCAGTTGTCGCACTCGCACCAGCCGGTCCAGTCGTTCTGCGAGACGGAAAAGATCGTGGCATCGGGATGTTCGGCAATCCAACGCTCCACCGATTCGACGCCCACGCGAAGGACGTCGGGATTGGTGAGGCAAAGCTGGCTGCGTTCGGCCCGGCGCTTTCCGTCGATCAACGAAAAGTACTCCGGGTGCTCGCGAAAATACTTGTCCGGAGGCACCAGGGTGTTGAACGAGTGGACAAAGGGATAGTACTGCACCTTGCCGCCGGTCGAGGCGTCGAGCTTCATCAGGACGCCGTTGACCTTGTTGCGCGCCGCCCAATCCCGGTCCGCCGCCTCGCTGAAGAACGGCTCGCGATATTCGAAGGCGGGCTTCTGCGTCTCGTCGAGAGGCGGCACGGCAACCGTGCGCATGCTTGGGATGCGGCTCACTCCGGGCGCGAACCAGCGGCAGCCGAGCCTTTCGAGGAACGTGTACACGCCATACATGCTGCCCCGCAACTGTCCGCCGGCGATGACCAGGTGGGGACCCGCGGTTCTCAGAACAAAACCCTCCGGCCCGAGGTCCCGGAACGGAATGTTCAATCTGAGCGCGCGAAGCGGTCCGCTGTCGCCGACCAGGATCATCCGGGGACGCGCGTCGGTCGAGATCGGCAGGTGTGCGCCCGAAATCTGTTCCAGGAAGGTCTGGAGTTCCTCGGCCGCATGGCGCTCGGAGGGTGAAGCGTCGGACCCGATGACGATCGCGTATCCGGACTTGCCGTTCTGGGCCAGAGTGACGTTGGCCGCGAGCGCGCTGGACAGCAACGCGAAGAACAGCGTAATGATCCGAGCCGGCATTGCGACTCCGATTCTACCAATCCGGCAGCGGTGCGCGTCCGGGGAGGCGTGGAAAATCAGTGGCTGGTTTAAGGTGGAGCACGGTTATTGAAATATGGAGCGGGAGACGGGGATCGAACCCGCGACCAACAGCTTGGAAGGCTGTGACTCTACCACTGAGTTACTCCCGCTCATTCGGGCCTCGATTCGCCGCTGCCAGCCCACCAGCCTTTCCCAATCTACCACGGCTCTCCGCGGCCAGGAGTCCTTCCTACCAGAGAGGCTGACCGGCCGGTCCGCGCAGGCGCAGATTCACTCCTTTTGCGCGGACTTCGGCCGCCACCAGGACATCGCCATTCATACCGGCGACCGGGAAGGCGCTGATCGAAACGGCATCGCCTTCCTGCAGGCGCAAACCGCCCTGCCTGAGAAATCCGGAAGGCGCGAGACGGACCAGCCTGGCGACGGCGCCCGCCTGTACCCGTATGTCGACCATGGCGGTGTCCGGTGTCGCGCCCGGAAGGTAGAGGACTTCCACGACCTTGCCGTCCATGGTTTTCAGGCTGGCGGCCCAGTCCGACGGGGTGGAGGCTCCCGCCAGAGGGCTGGTCCGGCATCCTGACGCTCCACAATGGACGCAGCCGGGGCAGCCGCGCTCATCGTCATGGTGGCAGCAACCATGAGCGAGCAGCGGTCCCGCTATGCCGCAGGAGACGAGTGCGGCGATGACGACCCTCGATACCAATCGCATGACAATCTCCTCTTCGCCCGAACTTCGGCGAGCCGAGTCGATAATTACATATGCATGTAATTTACATATATCTTGCCACAGATGATACACTGGAGCAAGAGGTGAATGTAAGGCTCGCATGGCTCGTCGAACCTGTCCAAGGCACGGCAGGGAACATCCCTGCACATGCGCGATGGGAAACCTGTACCGGTTTGTGGAACCGGTATTGCTGTTCCTGTTGAAAAAGAAGGGGCGCTGTCACGGATACGAGCTTGCCAGCGAACTGCGGGAATACGCCCTGACCGACTCGGAAATCGAGATCGCGGCGCTCTACCGGACTCTCCGGCAACTGGAAAAGAACGGGTGCGTGAGATCGGAGTGGGACATTGGGGGCAGTGGACCGGCGCGGAGGCTGTACGTTCTGACCGCTCACGGACACGAGCACCTGCGGGAATGGGTCACGGTATTGGACCACATGTGCAGATCGATGAGGCGCTTTGTGACAGAGGCGCAGACGGCCCGGAGGGGAGTTGTTCCTCGCGCGGGCCGGGACGGACGGCAATCCGGAATTGCCGGGCGGCAGCCGGCATAGAGCGTTCTACCCGGAGGACGGTATGCCATGCGACGGATTCCCGAACCTCACTGACAGGCGCTTCCCGCGGTGAACTGCTAGCCGATTTGCCCGGCAAAGCGTGAGGACCACTCACGCGGCTTGGGAACCGGCGGCAGAACTGCGCGCCATCCTCATGGAGGACCATTCGCGGTACGCGGCCACGATCCTCTCAATCAACGGAGAGCCGTGGGTTTCCAGCGACTCGATCAGCACCTTGGCCCGATCCGGCGCGTGCTTCAAGCGCGGGAGAACCATCATCAGGTCGGGATCTCCTGAGTTCTCGACCGCTTTTTCGACGGCGGCCAGCGGAACGCTCGAGTAGCCGAACGTGCCGTCAGAGTTCCACGCGCCCATTTGCCGCACGTGAGGTCCGAACCGTCTTTCCAGCCGGCGCAGCTCGTCTTCGGCGATGACAATCATTTCCATGGTTGACCTAGGCCGCGGTCGCGGCCTTCCTTTGACCGGTGCGGACACGATGAAGATCATGCCGGTTCAGCCAGTGTTGCCAGGCCAGGCTGAGGACGCGAGTCACTTCGGAAGCGTCAAACGGCTTGGCCAGCACGTCATATACTCCGAGGTTCAGGGCTTCCGCCCACAGGTATTCATCCGCCAGGCGGGAGGTGACTAACAGAAGCGGAGGGTCTGGGAGAAGCGAGATCCGGGCCAGCATTTCCCGCCAGGAAGCCGGCGCAAGGTCGCGCTCCGCGATCACGATCGGGATCGTGTTCGCGCGAAGCGCCGTCAGTGCCGATTCTACGCCTGTGCACACTCGAAGCGCCCATTTCGACTCGCCGAACAGGCTCCAGTCGGCCCGGTCAAAGATAGTCCTGAGCGAAGCGTGGTCGTCTCGATTCGAGCTCACCGACAGGACGGTCACCGCACAGGAAGAGAGCACATTCGTTGCGGGTGGTTTTCTCATGGCCGCATCAGCCTTTCTCTGCCTCGGGGGTAGCAGGATTGACGAGCGGTGAGCGGTCAACTGAACGCGCCTTCGTTCACCGATAGCTTTATGGGACTCAAAGATATTTTAATCGCTATCCCTGGAGCCAAACAAGAATCTTTTGGATCATGCGAAATTCGACGGTGAAGCCGGGACGAACTCAGGGAATGTCCGGATGGGCGGGCTGATACACTTGGGTTCGTATGACCGACATACCCGTGCTGAACGGGCTGATTTTCGCTGCTCTCGGAATCGTCATCTTCGTGGTCGCGTTTGGGCTTGTGGTCCGGCTGGCGCCGTTGGATCTGTGGAAGCAGATTGCAGAAGAGCGTAACGTGGCGGCGGCGATCCTGGCGGGCGCGGTGGCGCTGGGCATCTGCTGGATCGTGGCGGCCACCATGCACTGACCCGATTGGGCCAGTGGCGCAACCGCCGAACCGGCTCGCACGTTTAAACTGTTTATATGCTAAACCGGGGTCTAACGCTTGTTGTGTGTCTCGGGCTGGGTTGGATGCCAGCCGCTCGGGGCCAGCAGTACACGATCACCACTCTCGCCGGAAACGGCTCGGCCGGATTCAACGACGGCAGCGATCCGACCCAGGTGCAGTTCAACAATCCGAACGCGATCGCCATCGATTCCAAGGGCGTTCTCTATGTCGCGGACACCACCAATCACCGAATCCGCACCATTACCAACGGCACCACCGCCACCATCGCGGGTACCGGAACCCAGGGCTACAGCGGAGACGGCGCGGCGGCCACCAGCGCCACACTGAACAGCCCGGGCGGCGTCGCGGTCGATTCGTCGGGCAACGTTTATATCTCGGACACCGCAAACAACGTGGTGCGCAAGATCTCCGGCGCCAACATCAGCACCTTCGCCGGCAGCGGCACCGCAGGCTATAGCGGCGACGGCGGACAGGCTACCAGCGCGGGCCTTTACGCACCCACCGGGCTCACCCTGGATTCCGCGGGCAACGTCTACATCGCCGACACGGCCGACAGCCTGGTCCGCAAGGTGGACAAGAACGGCATCATCACCTCGTACATCGGCGGCACCGGCCCCACGGCGGGCAGACTGAACCATCCGACGGGTCTGTGGATGGATGCTTCCAACACCCTCTGGGTGGCCGACAGCAACAACCGGCGGTTGATCAAATATGTCGGGAGCACGTTCACCGTGGTCGCCGGCAACGGCACGGCGGGCTTCTCGGGCGATGGCGGACCCGCCAGCAAAGCCCTCCTGAACAATCCGACGGGCGTCGCCGTGGATGCGGCCGCCAACGTCTATATCGCGGATTCAAACAACAGCCGGATCCGCAAGATCGCTCCCGACGGCAACATCGTCACCATCGCCGGCAGAGGCGGCTCTTCGTATTCCGGCGATGGCGGTCCGGCGACCGCGGCCGGCATGGCATTTCCGCGGAGTGTCACCATCGATTCGAGCGGCAACGTTTATATCGCTGACACGCAGAATTCAGTGATCCGGCTGCTCACACCCACCTTCCCGGCGATCACCTCCGGAGGGGTGGGCAATGCGGCCAGCTATGCGCCGCGGCTTTCGCCGGGAGCCCTGGCCAGCGTGTTCGGCACCGGTTTCGGCAGCGCCACGGCCCAGCCCGCGGCGCCGCTGCCGACATTCGTAAGCGGTGTGAGCGTGCTCGTAAACGGGACGGAGGCGCCGATCTATTACCTCTCGCCGACTCAGATCAACTTTCAGGTTCCCTGGGGCACTGCGACTGGCACGGGCAACGTCGCGGTGGCGGTGAATGGCGGCAGCAGCAACACGGTTTCGGTGCCGGTCTCCGCGGCTGGGCCCGGGTTGTTCTATCTGGCCAGCGGCGCGGCTATTGTACAGAACCAGGATTACAGCCTGAACGACCCCTCGAATCCGGCCGCACGCGGAAGCACGATCATTGCGTACCTGACCGGTTCAGGCCCGGTGTCGTCCGCGCAAACCGACGGCGCGCCTGCGCCCACCAGTCCCCTGGCGACGCTCAAATCGTCCTACTCGGCCACCATCGGATCCGCCACTGCCCAGGTCTCGTTCGCCGGGCTGGCGCCGGGATACATCGGCCTGGTGCAGATGAACATCGTGGTGCCCACGGGCCTTACGCCCGGAACTTATCCACTCACCATCACGATCGGCTCGGACACGAGTAACTCGGCCACCATCGCTGTGAAGTAACGGCGGGGCGGCTCCCCCGCTGTGCTACCCTCGAACGAGGATGCTGTTCGAAGCCGACAAAGTCATGTTCGAGATCTACCGGGAGACGGAGTATACCGGCAAGTACCGCGTGTGCTATTTCACCGAGCTTCAGGATCACAACAAGGAATCCGAGATCAATCACGCTCTCGCCGGGGAGCACTTCTTCGACGGCTTCATCCGCAACTACCGCAAGGATGAAGCCAAGCAGATCATCGACTCCATCGTGGCCCGCCTGAACAACGGCGAGCGCCTGGACCCGCAGGAAGTCGAACGGGCGCTCGGCGATCACATAACCAGTTAGGCGGCCGGTTGCGCATCACCCGATATCCCAATCTCAGCGCGCCGCAATTTTACGGTTGCGTTGCCGCGTTTCTCGATGCGTTAGCCGGCGAGCTGAATGCGGCCTCGGCGGCTCTGCGGCGCCTGGAGGGCCAGCCCAAAGGTGGAGCTTTCGCCTACGAAATGACGCTCGACCGCCACCGCTACGGAGCGCTGATCGTGCTCGACCGGTGGGCAACCACCGTAGAGGCATTCGGTCCGCACCTGGAGCTGCCGCGGTATGCCGGCATCGTGGAGCACGCCGCGGGCCGTGTGCGTGATGCCCAGCAGATCCTGGAACGCGCCAACCAGCTCATCGACGCCGCCGAACGCTATTCGAGTGAAGTAATCGAAGCCTGCTTGGTGGCCTGGCAATCGCTCGCCGCGACGTTCCAGGAGGAGCGCCGCGAGGCCGAAGAATCGGCGAAGCTCGGGCCCCTGCTGCCGGAGGAATACCGCGAAGCCCGGCGCATTTTCGCCGAGGATCTGGCCGCGAGATAGCTTTACGAAGCCGCTGTTATAATGTACAAGTAGATCGGAGAGGTTCCGTGTCCTTTCGTACGTACTTCCGCCTTTTTGCCCACACACAGCTTATGCCGCTATTGGAAAGCGGCGAAGAAACGCTCGTCGGCGGACAGGCGGTGATGGAAGGTGTCATGATGCGCGCTCCGCACAGCTACTGCGTGGCAGTGCGGAAGAAGAGCGGCGAAATCGTGACCGAGGAGATGCCGCTGGCGCGCATTTCCGAACAGCACAAGATCTTTAGGTACCCGGTGTTTCGAGGCGTGGGCACGTTGTTTCAGGCGATGTCGCTGGGCATGAAGGCGCTCAAGTTCTCGGCGGACGTAGCTATCGAGGACGACGCCCGGGAGCAGGCCGGGAAGCCCGCCAAGCCGAAGAAAGGCCCCACCGAAGTGCCGGCTTGGGCCATGGCCGTCAACATCATCATCTCGCTCGGCATGTTCATCGTGCTCAACAAGCTGGTGCCGCTTTCGGTCGCCACCTGGCTGAAGGGCTTGTACCCGTCCGTGTTCGAGAGCCGCGCGATGTTCAACCTGGCGGATGGCGTCGTTCGGATGGCCATTTTCCTGGCGATGATGTGGGCTCTCTCGCTGTCCAAGGATTTTCATCGCATCTTTGAGTACCATGGCGCCGAGCACAAGGTAGTCTTCAATTACGAATCCGGCAAGCCCGTTACCGTGGAGAACGCGCAGCAGTTCACCACATTCCATCCGCGCTGCGGCACCAGTTTCCTGTTCGTGGTGATCCTGGTCTCTGTCGTGTTCTACATGTTTATTCCGTTTGACGGTTTTCTGCCCAAGTTGCTGGCCCGCATTGCGCTGCTCTTGCCGATCGCGGGCGTCAGCTACGAGCTGATCCGCTTCGCCGCGCGGCGCCGCGGTTCCCTGCTCGCTCTGCTGACGGCTCCCGGCCTCTGGCTGCAGCGCATCACCACCAAGCCGCCGTCCGACGATCAGGCGGCGGTGGCCATCCACGCGCTGGAAGGCGCGATGGCGCTGGAGCAGAAGCAGGGCGGGGAGTTGGTGATCGCGTAATTCGCCATGCAATTCGTTCAGAAGCTCGATCAGCTCGAAAAGCGCTTCGACGAGCTCACTAACCAAATGGCCGATCCGGCCGTGATCGGCGATGCGGAACAATACCGTAAAGTCACCAAGGCGCATAGCGACCTTTCCGAGATTACGGGCAAGTATCGCGAATGGAAGAAGGTGGACGACGGCCTCTCGCAGGCGCGGCAGATGCTCGAAGAGCAGGATCCCGACCTGCGCGCGATGGCCGAGCAGGAAGTTGCACAGCTCGAGCCGGAGCGCGCGCGCATCGAAAACGAACTGAAGATCCTGCTGCTGCCTAGGGACCCGAACGACGATAAGAACGTGGTCCTGGAAATCCGCGCCGGGACGGGCGGCGACGAGGCCACGCTGTTCGCGGCCGAGGTCTTCCGCATGTATTCGCGCTACGCGGAAACCCAGAGCTGGAAGATGGAAGTTACCTCCAGCAGCGATTCCAGCGTCGGCGGGCTGAAGGAAGTCATCGCCCTGGTGAGCGGCGATAAGGTGTACAGCAAGCTGAAGTACGAAAGCGGCGTGCACCGCGTACAGCGTGTGCCGGTCACCGAGCAGCAGGGGCGCGTGCACACCTCGGCAATCACGGTGGCGGTACTGCCTGAAGCAGACGAAGTCGAAATCAAAATCGATCCCAAGGACATCCGGATCGACACGTTTTGCTCGTCGGGTCCCGGCGGCCAGAGCGTCAACACCACCTACTCCGCGGTGCGCATCACGCACCTGCCGACGGGCCTGGTGGTCTCCTGCCAGGACGAAAAATCGCAGATCAAGAATCGCGCCAAGGCGGAGCGCGTGCTGCGCTCGC
>Ga0335079_10002994_pt1 | contig 19484 bp, 16 predicted proteins | sample Lox_Sample_33_FD_206719 | JGI IMG/M metagenome (GOLD analysis project Ga0335079, IMG submission 206719) | Soil microbial communities from Loxahatchee National Wildlife Refuge, Florida, United States - Lox_Sample_3.3 | ecosystem: Environmental > Terrestrial > Soil > Wetlands | place: USA... | reverse complement strand
TGGGTCGAGGGCAACTCGCGCACCGAGGCGCGTCCGGCCGGCGATCCCGCCCTCATCCGCAAGGCGGTCGAGCTTCTCGCGTCCGCGAAGAAGCCGCTCATCCTCACCGGCAGCGGCGTGCTGTGGGCGCGCGCCGAGGAGGCCTTGCAGAATTTCGTCGAGGCGACCGGCATTCCATTTTTCACCACGCCACAAGGACGCGGCGTCATCGCGGAAGATCACAATCGCTCGTTCCCGGCGGCGCGTTCCACTGCATTTCGCGAGGCCGACGTGGTCCTCGTCATCGGAGCGCGCGCCAATTCGATGCTGTCGTTCCTGCGCGCGCCGCGCTTCTCGCCCGACGCGAAGTTCATCAACGTGAATCTCGACGGCCGGGAGATCGGTCACAATCGTGCGCCCGAGATCGGCATCATCGGCGATGCGAAGCTGGTGCTCGAGCAGCTGCGCGCCGAGGCCGGAGGCCGATTCAATCCGAAGCAGGAGAGCCAATGGGTCTCGCAGCTCGCCGCCAAGCATCGCTCGAACCTGGAGCGCTCCGCGCCACTGTTGCATTCGAACACCACGCCGATTCATCCGCTGCGCCTTTGCAATGAGGTCAAGGACGTCATCTCGCGCGACACGATCCTCGTCGTCGATGGTCACGAGATTCTCAATTTCGCGCGCCAATCGATTCCGATTTACCAGGCGCGATGCAGCCTCAATGCGGGTCCCCACGGATGCATGGGCGTCGGCATTCCATTCGGTATCGGCGCGAAGGTCGCGCGGCCCGACCTGCCGGTGCTGGTGCTCAGCGGCGACGGCGCGTTCGGATGGAACGGGATGGAGATGGATACCGCGATTCGGCATCAGCTCCCGATCGTGGTCGTGGTCTCGAACAACGGCGGCTTCACTTCGCGCAAAACTGGCGGCAATGTCGGCCGCGACCTCGGCTTCCAGCGCTATGACAAAATGGTCGAGGCGCTCGGCGGTTACGGCGAATTCGTCGAGAAGCCTGACGGCATCCGCCCCGCGATCGAGCGCGCGATTGCGAGCGGCAAGACCGCGCTGGTCAACGTGGTGACCGATCCGGAAGCGCAGGCGACGACCGACATGGGCTTCGCGGGATATTGAGGCGCGGATGGCTTGACGCGCGGCAAAAGAGGGCCTACGCCAAAACCAGGAGGGCCGTTCCATGGCACTCGATTTGATCATTCGCGGCGGCACGATTGTCGATGGTACCGGCGCGCCGCGCTATCAAGCTGATGTAGCAGTCGCGCAGGGCCGCATCGTCGAGGTCGGTAAGGTGCGGGACAGCGCCGCGCGCGTCATCGATGGCGCCGGGCTGATCGTCGCGCCGGGCTTTATCGATCCGCATACGCATTACGACGCTCAGATTTGCTGGGACCCACTCGTCACCTGCTCTTCGTGGCATGGCGTCACGACTGTGGTGATGGGCAACTGCGGCGTGGGCCTCGCGCCGTGCAAGCCCGCCGAACGCGAGGTCGCAGCGTGGAATCTGGTGAACGTCGAGGCGATTCCGTACGACGTGCTCAATCAGGGCATCACGTGGGATTGGGAAACCTTCCCGCAATACATGGATGCGGCGCAGCGCCGCGGCCTCGGCATCAATGTGGGATTTCTCGCGGCGCTCTCGCCGTTTCGGCATTGGGCGATGGGCGAAGAGGCGATGTCGCGCGCGGCGACGGAGGCCGAGACCGCGCAGGTCTCGGGCATGCTGCGCGATGCGATGGCGGCGGGCGCGTTCGGATTTTCGCTCACGGTGATGCCGCAGCATGTTGGATACAAGGCGCAACCGCTTGCGTGCCGCCTCGCCAGTCACGATGAGCTTCGCAGCTACGCGAATGTTCTGCGCGACGCGCGCCACGGTGTCGTCGAGATCGCGCTGACCCGACAGCCGAGCGGTTTATCAGAAGACGAGTACAAGCTACTCGACCTCTTGTCGCAATCCAGTGAGCGTCCGGTGACATGGCTCAACCTCCGCGATCGCGACGACGCGCCCGACGCGTGGAGTCAGACGCTGGAGAAGGCGGCGCCGCTGCTTCAGCGCGGATGCCGTCCGCAGGTCGCCGCGCGCCCGCTCATCATCGAGTTCAACCTGCGCAATCCGTTCCTCTTCGGCAGCATGAGTTCGATCAAGCCCGCATTCGCGGACAAGTCGCTCGAGGCGCAGAAGCGGCTCTATGCGGATAAGGACTTCCGCGAGCGCTTCCGCGGTGAACTCTCGCGCCGCGCGGTGCTGCGCGATATCTGGGATCGCGCGAAGATCAAGGAAGCCTCGAAGCCGTCGCTCAAAGCGCTGGAATGGAAGAGCGTCAATGAAGTCGCGCGCGAGCGCGGCGCCGATCCGGTCGAGGTGTTCTTCGATCTGTCGGTCGAAGACGATTTGAACCTCACCTTCATGATGCCGATCCTCGACATGAATGAGGAACGGGTGGCGCGCAAGTTCAGCGACCCGCGCACGATGATCGGAATCTCCGACGGCGGCGCGCACGTCGATATGCTGTGCAACGCCGGCTATCCGACCTACCTCATCGGGCATTTCGTGCGCGGCAGGCAAGCGCTCACGCTCGAACATGCGGTCAAACGCATCACCTCGGAACCCGCGCGATTTTTCGGCATGCGCGATCGCGGCGAACTGCGCGCAGGCCTCGCCGCGGACCTCACGATTTTCGATTTCGATCGCATCGACTCGCCCGAGCGTCCCGAAGTCCGCAATGACTTCCCGGGCGGAGGCCGCCGGCTGGTCACGCAAGCGCAAGGAATCCAATACACGATCGTCAACGGCAAGGTGTTGTACGATCGCGGAAAGCATACGGGCGCGCTGCCGGGAGAGGTTCTGCGCTCGGGACAGCCAACGACCTAGGGTCAGCATCATGCCATCACTGAAAATAATCTCTGCCGATTCGCATATGACCGAGCCCGGCGATTTGTGGACCACGCGCATCGATCGCAAGTATCGCGATGACGCGCCGCGCGTGATCAAAAAGGAGACCTCGGGCGCGTCGGTGTCGGGCGCGCCCTATGTCTTCGTCGGCCCTGGATTTCATCCGCTTACAATCGCGGCCACGTTTGCCGCGGGCCGCGGTGGCGAGGCACTTCGCGAGCACATGCGCCATGGCTACGAGGCCGCGCGTCCGAGCGGATGGGATCCCGTCGAGCGGCTAAAGGATCAGGAGATCGATGGCGTCTCCGCCGAAGTGCTGTATGCCAGTTTGGGCATCGCGCTTTTGAGCATGACCGATGTCGATCTGCAATTGGCGTGCATGCGCGTTTACAACGATTGGCTCGCGGAATTCTGTCGTCATTCGCCGAATCGGCTGGTCGGTATCGGTCTGTATTCGCTGCGCGCGCTGCCCGATGTATCGGAAGTCGAACGCTGCGCGAAGCTTGGGCTCAAGGGCATCCTAATGCTGGCGAGCAACACTATCGATATCGCATACAGCGACGAGCGCTTCGATCCGCTGTGGCGCGCCGCCTCGGAGTTGAATCTGCCCATCTCGCTGCACAAGCCGCTGGTCTCGGGCATGTCGCTGACACCGTTCATGCCGAGTCCTGCGGACCTCCAGATTCATTGCATCCACGTGGTCGAACAATGCATCACGCGCTTGGTTTATGGCGGCGTGTTCGAGCGCTTCCCCAAGTTGAAAATCGTGTCAGCGGAGAATGACGTCGGATGGATGCCGAACTGGGTCAAGCGCCTCGATCATGTTTATTCGAAACTGGCGAGCCCGCGCCCGCGGCTCACGCTGAAGCCGAGCGAATACGTCAAGCGCAACGTGTGGGCGACGTTCCAGGACGATCCGCTCGGGCCGGCGACCTGGAAATTTTTCGGCGAGGACAATTACATGTGGGCGTCGGACTTTCCCCACTCCGACTCGACCTTTCCTAATTCGGTGAAAACCATCGCGGAGAATTTCGAGGGCGTGCCGCCGGCGGTGCGGCTGAAAATCGTCTTTGACACCGCCAACCAGCTCTACAACCTCGGACTCAACTGACCATGTTCATCATGCGCTTCACCGAGCGGCCGTACGTCGCGTATAGCGAGGACGACGTACGCAAGAGCTTTCGCAGCTCGGTTCGATTGACCTTTTCCAATACCCATTTCGATCCGAAGTTAGGCGCGGATCTCTACAATCAGTATCTCGACGAGTACGAATTTTCCGAGGAAGTCGGCTTCGACGGTCTGATGCTCAACGAGCATCACAACACGCCCACCTGTATGGGCGCGACGATGAATCTGGAAGCCGCCATCCTCGCGCGGATGACGAAGAAGCCGAAGATCGTCCTGCTCGGCAATCCGCTGCCGATTTTCGAGAATCCGATTCGGCTCGCCGAAGAGTTGGCCGAGATCGATATGATCTCGCGCGGGCGGCTGGTATCAGGCTTCGTGCGCGGCACCGGCATCGAGAGTTGGGCGACCAACACCAATCCGGTCCACAATCGCGAGCGCTTCGAGGAAGCGCACGATTTGATCATCAAGACCTGGACCACGCCGGGGCCATTTCGATGGGAGGGCAAGCATTACCAGTTCCGCGTGGTGAATCCGTTGCAGACGCCGCTGCAGAAGCCGCATCCGCCGATTTGGATTCCCGGTGTGGGCAGTCCCGAGACCCTCGAATGGTGCGCGCGCCATCACTATCCGTACATTTACCTCGAAACCGATCCGCAGGTGACGGTTTCGATGACGGACTTGTACAGCAAGGCCGCCGCCGAAATCGGCTATCAGCCCGGGCCGCAGAATTTCGGCTACCTGTGGCGCATCCACGTGCAGGATACCGACGCGAAGGCGATCGAAGTCGGCAAGGGATTTCTCACCGGCAACGCGGGCATCGGACGCGTGCCGCTGCCGGGAGATTTTATGGCGCCGGCCGGTTACAACTCGCGCGAAGGTTCCAAGCGCCTGCTGGAGCAGTACAAACACGCGCTGCGCCCCGATCCACTCTACGGCGGCGTCGATTCCGCGGGATGGGACGCGGTGGTCGAGAGCAATCGGATCGTGGTCGGGAGTCCGAAAACCGTCATCAAGAAAATTCGCCAGGGCCTCAAGGTGTTTCGTCCTGGCATCCTGGGGGTTTGGAGCAACGACGGCACCATCGGGCACAAAGACACGATGCGATGCTTGCAGCTCATGAAAGAGGAAGTGCTGCCGGCGATTCGCGAGATCGGCAAGGAACTGGAACTTCCCGGGCCCTTCGAGCAGGCGCCCTAGTCGCGATGGTCGGATGACATCGGAACAGAAATTCCTGTCCGTAGGCGGCGCTGGCATCGAGTATCTCGTCGGCGGTTCGGGTCCGCCGCTGGTTTGGCTGCACGGCGTCGAGGGCAACCTCGGATGGCTGCGGATGCACGAGGAACTCGCACGCACCCATACCGTCTATGTTCCCACGCATCCAGGCTATGCGGGATCGGAGCGGCCGCCTTGGCTTGAGACGTTCCTCGACCTGTCGCGCTTCTATTTGTGGATACTTCAAGAGTTACGACTTCCGCACGCCATCGTCGCCGGCCACTTCATCGGCGGATGGCTCGCCGCCGAGATCGCAGTGATGTCGCCATCGATCGTGTCGAAGCTGCTGCTGATCGATGCGGCCGGGGTGCGACCGCGCGAAGGCGAGATAACCGATATCTTTTTGCATGGCAGCGAAGGTTCGCGGCGGCTGTCGTTTTTCGATCCGAAGCAAGTGGCAGATTACGAGCTGCTGTTCGGGTCCAAAGGAGGACCGGACGCGCGCGAGGCGCACATCATCAATCGCGAGGCGACCACGCGCTACTGCTGGAAGCCCTACATGCACGATCCGAGTCTGGCGCCGCTGCTCGAACGCCTCGCGAGCGTTCCGACCATGCTGATTTGGGGCCGCGAAGATCGTATTGTTCCGATTGAATGCGGCGAGCTGTATCGCAAAGCCATACCGGGCGCGCGGCTCGAGGCGATCGAGCGGTGCGGACATTTCCCGCATCTGGAAAAGCCCGCGGAGTTCATGCGCGCGACGGCCGCATTTCTGACCGGCGATAGGAGAGAGTGACGATGGCGAATCTGCCGCTTAAGAAGGTTGCGATCGTTGACTACGGTTCCGAGCAGGCCGCGATGGAGCGTTACCGGCGCGAGGGTGAGGAGCGCGCGATGGGCCTTGGCAATCGCGGGCCGATTCGCTTCGATGCCGACGGCAAGCTCGATCGCGCGATCCTCGACGCCTACCAGCGCTGCGGATTCTATGTCTTCGAAGGCGTGCTGCATCAGGACGAACTCGACGATATCGAGCGCGACGTCGCGGAGATCGTCGCACGCGCGCCGGTGACGAAGGGCGCGAAGGTCGATTCGCAGGGGCGTCCCGCGCTCGCGGTCGATTGCGAGGCGCCGACTCTGAGCTGGGTCAAGCCGCTCTCCGATCCGCTCGGCGGCACCGACTTCGCGCACGGACGCCATCCGGTGAAGATGAATGAGCCGGCGCCGCCCAAAGATGCGCCCGAGTACGTCCTCCAGCTCGTCCTCGGCTCGCTGCAATTCTCGGATGCGTGCCTGCGGCTGTACGGCCATCCGCAGCTACTGAAAGTAGCAGAAGCCGTCAACGGCCCCGACTTCACACCATTTAACGAAGCGGTGTGGATCAAGCAGGCTGGGCTGGGCGGTTCGGTCGCATGGCATCAGGACGGCTGGACCCATTGGGAGAGTCCCGACCTCGACGAAGGGACGCACGGCTTCAACTTCATGGCGCAACTCTACGGATGCAACGCCGCGAACGGTTTGTGGGTAGTACCCGGGTCGCATCGCGTCGGCAAGGCGGACATCAAGGCGATGGTCGCGAAGTGCGGATCGGAGCGCCTACCGGATGCAGTGCCGATGATATGCGCGCCGGGCGATGTTGCGATTACCAGCAGGCAGGCGATTCACGGATCGTTCGCGAACACTTCCGAGGATGTGCGCGTTACGATCAATTTTGGATTTCATCGGCGCCGTTCGGTGCTGGGCGTTCAAAGCGGAGGCATCCACAATCCGGTCGCGGTGTATGACGAGCAGCGCATCCGCGAGCGCTCGCGCCTCATCATGTATGCGATCGATGCGCGCCGGCAGCGCTTCCCCGAAGAGACGCCGTATCGGTACCAGCCGTTCGCAGGTCACGAAGACGAGTATCGCTGGACGCCGAGCTCGCGATCCAATCTCAAGGACTACAATTTGCAGGATCTCGGCATCTGATGGTTAAGGCATTCGTGTGAAGGTATCGTTCGGCATCCATCTCGCTCCCGGATTGTTCCCGCGCCGCGAGGAAATCGTGCGCGCCGCCGACCTCGTCAAGATGGCGGAGGACTACGGCGCTGAGGCGATCGGCACCTACGATTCCGCGTTCATCGGCGATGACGCCTTCGTACGCGTCGCGCAGATGGCGCTGGCCTCGACGCGGGCGCGCGTGGGACTGCGGCCGACTAATCCGCTGACGCGCGAGCCGCAGGTGATGGCGTCGTTTCTCGCCACCATCGACAGCCTCACCAACGGGCGCGCCTTCATGGACATCGCGACCGGTGACAGCGCGGTGCTGAACATCGGGTACAAAATCGCGACCCGCGCGCGAATCGAGGATTTCGTGCAGTGCGTGCGCAGGCTCATGGAGACTGGCGAGGCGACTTATCAGAAGCGGCCGCAGCGGGTGCGATGGACCTCGCGCGCGGTGCGCAAGCGCGTGCCGATTTCGATTTGCGCGGAAGGGCCGAAGATGCTGCACCTCGCGGGCCGCATCGGCGACGGCGTCATTGCGGGAACCGGACTGCTGCCCGAGGTGATCGCCGATACGGTCGCGCGTATCCACGCGGGTGCGCGCGCGGAAGGTAGGAAGCCATCGGACGTGGACATCTGGTTCACCACGCGTACCTCGCTGCACGAGGACCACGACATCGCGATTAGAAACGTGAAGGCGTCGGTGTCATCGATCCTGAATCATTCGATGCGCTCGACGCTCGAAGGCAAACTGGTGGCGGACGACATCAAGCCGCGCCTCCAGAAATACGTCGATGGCTACGTGTTGTACGATCATGTCGTACAAGAGGGCGCGAATCCCAAGCGCATGGACGAGCTTGGGCTGACGGACTATGCGCTGCGGCGCTTCGCGCTGGCCGGCAATCCGGAGGCATGGATCGCGCGCATCGAGGAGCTGGCGGCGGCGGGCGCGAGCAAGCTATGGCTGAATGCGGAAGGCGGCAACCTCGATCGGCAGTTTCATTATCTGCGAATGCTGGGTGAGAAAATTCTCTCGCGATTCGTTTAGAAAACTGCTCCCGAAGCACCTGACAGGCGTTGCGCGTTTTCGTGCCGATGTTGCTAGAGTCGGGCCACGCATGGACTTCGTGGGGGAGGCCCTTCGCTACGCGCGCATGGTCCCTGGCGCGCTGGAACTCGCGCGCACACCGGCATTGCCGAATCCTGAGGACAATCTGCGCGGCAATCTCGCCGCGCGCGAGGCGAACTTCCTCGAAGTTGCCGCGCGCGCGATCTACGGCAACCCGCGCAATCCCTATTGCAAAATGCTCGAGCTGGCGCAATGTCCATTTCCGGAGTTGGAGCAGAGCGTGCGCCGCGATGGTCTCGAAGCGACGCTGGAAGCGCTGCGCCGCGCGGGCGTGTATCTAAGCCACGACGAGATGAAGGGCAAGCAACCCATCGTACGTTCCGGCGTTACCATCGCGTCCGATGCGAGCAGCTATGCGAATCCGACCGTGTCCGCGCGAATCGAAGCGCGCAGCAGCGGCAGTCGAAGCACGGGCACGCGCACCGCTCTCGGTCTCGCTTCGCAGCTTCATTGGGAGCAGTACCAGGCGGTGCTCGCGCGCGATTTGGGTTTCGATCGCGATGAGTTCGTTGCGATGTTGCCGATCCTTCCGTCGATGACGGGTCTGCTGCAATCGCTGCGGGGGCGGCGCTTCAACTGGAACGTCGAGAAGTGGTTCGCGGCCGGCGGCACGTTGCGGGATTCATGGCACTTCCGCACTGCGACGAGCATCATGGTGATGATCGGCAAGATGGCCGGCATTGAATGCTGCTTTCCTACCTATCTTCCAGAGAATGATTTTGCGCCGGTGGCGGAGTACATCGCGCGCCGGAAGACCGAAGGAGAGCGATGCTGCCTCGGCGGCTTCGTGAGTCCCGCCGTGCGGGTTGCGACTGCTGCGATGGAGCGCGGGCTGGACATCAGCGGCACTATCTTTTCTGTTGGCGGCGAGGCGCTGACTCCGGCCAAGCGCGCGACGATGGAGGCGGCGGGCGGCCAAGTCTATCCCTTCTATGCGATCGTGGAACTAGGTCCGGTCGGCTACGCCTGCCGGAACATGAAGACTGGCAACTGCGTGCATTTGTTCGAGGACCTGCTCGCGGTAATCACGCATCAAAAGCGCGCGGCACTTTCCGAAGCAGAAGTGAATTCGCTGATGTTCACCACGCTAACGCCATACGCGCCGCGCGTGCTCATCAATGCCGAAATGGATGACAGCGGCACCATCGAAGAAGTCAGTTGCGATTGCCTCTTCGGCCAAATCGGATACGGGCGGCAAATCCGCGACATCGGCAGCTACGGAAAATTGACCGGGCAGGGTATGACGCTGACGGGCACCGATGTCGTGCGGATTTTGGAGGAGGTTCTGCCGCGGCGCTGCGGCGGAAGCCCGGGCGACTATCAGTTGGTCGAGGAGGAGAGCGAGGCGCAGACGGTGGTTACCTTGCGCGTCAGCCCGCGCGCCGGTGTATCGAATCTCGATGAGGTCGAGCGATATTTCCTGGAGCAGCTCAGGCAGCTCTACGGGGGAACGCTGACCGCGAGGATGTGGCAGCACGCGGAAGCGGTGCGCGTCGTCCTCGCGGAGCCGTTCGCGACAATCACCGGCAAAGTGTTGCCGCTGCATCTGCTGAACGCTCATAAATCCGATTCCTGACCCGATTCCTGCGCGTGACGCGGAAACCATCTTTGCGGTACAAGAACTTAACGGAGCAACATCATGATTGACGTTTACTACTGGCCCACTCCCAACGGAAAAAAAGTCACTATCCTGCTCGAGGAAGCGGGAATTCCGTACACTATCAAGCCGGTCAACATCGGACGCGGCGATCAGCTCACCGCCGCATTTCTGAAGATGTCGCCCAACGGCCGCATGCCGGCGATCGTCGATCACGAGCCCAAGGGCGGCGGCGCGCCGATCACGATTTTCGAATCCGGCGCCATCATGGAATATCTCGCGGAGAAGGCCGGGAAGTTTTTTCCGCAGGATCCGCATCACAAGGCGGAGGTACTCCAGTGGATGTACTGGCAGATGGCGAATCAGGGCCCGAAGATGGGCGAGCAGGGGCATTTTCGGCGCGCCAGCTCCAATCCGAAGAACGGCGATTTGGCCTACGCGCTGTTGCGTTTCGACAACGAGGTGCATCGCATCTTCGGGGTCATGAATCTCGGCCTGCATCAGAAGCGCTACCTCGCCGCGGGGCAGTACACCATCGCGGACATGATTTGCTATCCGTGGGCGGCGACCTGGAAGGGACGCCAATTCGAGATCGAGGAGTTCCCTCATGTGAAGAGCTGGCTCGAGGAAATCGGCGAGCGGCCCGCGGTGAAAAAGGCGATGGCGGCGGGACCTGAGTATCGCGAGGATCCCGCAACCGTCAGCGCGGAAGAGCAGGCGCGGCGCGCCAAGCTGCTGACCCATCAGCGCGCGCAGTCGGTGCCGAAAGAGTGGCGCTGATTCTCTGTTCCCCTTCCCTAAAGGGAAGGGGCGAGGGGTTAGGTTCCTACAACTTGTAGAAGTCGCGGGCGTTCTTCGACAGGATCTTCTCGATTGATGATTCGGGAAGATCCTTCAGGTACTCGCGCGCCTTCGCCACCGGATGCACGAAGCCTTCGGCGTGCGGATAATCCGACCCGATGAAGAATTTATCGTCGCCCGCGAACTGGACGACATACTTGAACATCTTCTCTTCGGGATCGCCGCTGATCCAGATGTTGCGCGCGAAGTATTCGTAGATCGAGCGCTTCATCGCGCTGGTATGCCCCATGTACTTGTAGCGATAGTCGATGCGCTCGAGCCATTCGCCGACCCATCCCGCCATCGCCTCGATAGTGCCGACGCGCAGGTGCGGGAAACGCTCGAAGACCCCGTCGATCACCATCGTGAGCAACGACTGCCGCGGATCCTGCAGCAGGTTCATCGTGAAGTACATCAGGCCGGGCTTGGGATCGCGATAAAAGTCGCTCCCCATATAGTGATGATGCGACACGACGTGCAGGCCGATCGGAATATCCAGGTCCTGTGCCGTCGCCCATACCGGATCGTAGTCGGGATGACCGAAGCTCTTGCCTGCGATCGGCATCGCGGCGACGAATGCGATTTTGCATCCGAGTTTCGCGACGCGATTTAGTTCCGCGACCGCGAGCGCCGGCTCGCGAATCGAAATGTGCGCCGCGGGAAACAGCCGATTGCGATGGCCCTCGACCAGATCGAAAGCCCAACGGTTGTAGGCGCGGCATAGCGCGTCGGCGAGTTCCGCGTCGCCGGTTTCGCCTTCCCAGATGATTCCCAGGGTCGGATAAATGATTTGGCGCTGAATTCCTTCGGCATCGAGGAAGCGCTCGCGCGCCGTCATGTCCTGCCACTCGCCGCTGTAGGCCGAATAGCGATCGAAGGTTGTAGTATTGCCGCCTTCCTCCTTCTGCCCGTATCCGCTGAGGATCGCGAGGACTTCCTCGACATCGCGCAGGCGCATCGGCTTGCCGTCAACCACCATCGCGCGCTTATGCGTGACCGGATCGCTCGCGATCCGCACCGCGCGTTCACGAAAGCGCGGATCGACGTTGCGCTCGAACAAGTCGAGCGGTTCCATGAAGTGGCTATCGCCGTCGATCACGCCGTCCATAGGAATTCTCCGTCAGTGATGTTTCGCGTGCTTGAGCGCGTCGGGATTCGCGACGCGAACCGGATTGCCGTTTGCGAATGCGACCACCGCGTCGAGCGTGTCGGTGTAAAACGCGCGCAGCGTTTCGTGCGTCACGTACCCGAGATGCGGCAGCACGGTCACGTTGTCCATGGTGCGAAATGGATGATCGGCGGGAGGCGGTTCGACATCGAAGACATCGAGGCCGGCGCCGGAGATGCGATGCTCGCGTAATGTCGCGATCAGATCTTTCTCGACCACGATTGGTCCGCGCGAGGTGTTGATGAGATACGATTCGGGTTTCATCAGCGCAAGCTCGCGCGCGGTGACGAGTCCTCGAGTGCGATCGCTCAGCACGACATGAATCGAAACGATATCGGAGAGCCGGAACAGATCGTCTTTCGATACGAGCCGCGCGCCAACCGAGGTCGCGGTCTCCTCGGTCAGGTTCTGACTCCACGCAATGACCTTCATGTCGAACGCGCGCGCATAGTGCGCCATCCGCTTGCCGATGCGCCCGAGGCCGAGCAGCCCGAGCTTGCGACCCGCGAGGATGGTTCCCATCGTGGTCTGCCACTGGCCTTCTCGCATCTGGCGTCCCGCAAGACCGAAATGACGCACCACCGCGATCATCAATCCCCACGTGAGTTCCGGCGTCGCATTGAAGATGCCCGCATAAATCGGATTGGCGAAATTCGAATGCGATACGATGACGCCGTGGTCGGTCGCCGCCGCTATATCGAGGTTCGGCAGCGACATTCCGATGATGGTGACGAGCTTGAGATTCGGCAGGCGTGCGAACAGCGAGCGCGGCAGGCTCATCCGCTCGCGCACGGTGCATAGGACGTCGAAAGCACGATGCTGCAGCGTCGCCTCGTCCTCAGAGAGATGACGATCGAAGACGGTGATCTCCGCTTTGCCGCGAAGCTGCGCCCAGTCGGCTGATTTCAGCGCAACCTTCGCGTAGTCGTCGAGAACAGCAACCTTGAGCATACAGCCTCGATCTATCCCTTATCGCAACGCCGTTTCAATCCTACAAACCGTAACCTTTTTACACTGGATGACTAAGATGCAGACAGGAATTGCGTCGCGTTCGGATAAGGCTTGAAGGTGTCAGACAAGTTTAGAGACGCGAGGGCATTGCAGTTCGGGTGAGAAGGCGGTCGGCATTGCGCTTGCTCTCTAGAGATTCGCAGCTCGGAACAGGAGGTGCTGGTGAAATGGCCGTCGAAGTTTTGATCGTTGATGACTCGGAGGACTTTCGCTTTCTCCTCCGCAAGCGCCTCGAAAGTTTCGGATGCGAAGTGGTGGCCGAGGCGCGCAATGCACGCGAAGGCCTCGAGCTCTTTCATGCAACGCGTCCACGGCTCGTGACCCTGGACCTGATGATGCACGATGCGCCCGAGTACATGCCGTTCGATTTGTTCCGGCAAATCCGGCGCGAGTCACCGCAGACCGCCATCGTCATCGCGAGCGTGCAGCGCGCGAGCATCAATGCACCGATGTTCCTGCGCGAGGGCGCGCTGGCCTACTGGGAGAAGTCGTTCCTCAATTTCAAAGACGTGCAGCGGCGCCTGACGCGAATCTTTCCGGATATGAAAGCGCCGGTGCTGCAGAGCCCCGGCGGTCTTTCACAACGGATTCGCGCGGCGTTGGAGCAAGCCCCCTCGCATCATTAAAACGCGAGGAGGCCTGCGAGCCTGCTCACCTAAGCTGCGGCGGCGGCCGTCGTCCGCTTCGCTTCGTCAGCAGCGGTCGGCCCCGGCACGTTGTAAAGCTTCTGCGAGTTGCCCCATAGAATCTTACGTCGAATAGAGTCCTCGCAGTCCGAGAGGCCCGCTTTGATGCGCTTTTGGACCTCGTCGCCGTAGAGCGACGTCGGATGCGGGAAGTCGGTCTCGAACAGAACATTGTCGATGCCGATCTTGTCGATCAGGCGCCGTGGTGCGGTCTGCTCGAACCAGTAGCAGGCGTACACATTGCGCGCGAAGTACTCCGACGGCAGCATCTTGTAGTCGGGATTCTCCTCGCGAACGCTGTTGCCCATGAATTGATAATCCATCGCCTCGAGCGCGAACGGAATCCATCCGATGCCGCTCTCGACCGACACGAATTTGATCTTCGGATAGCGCACCAGCACGCCTGACATCAGCAAGTCGTTCAACTGCAGCGCGTTATGCAGGAAGATATCGACCGCGAGTTCGGTGAACGCCGCCATGCGGCCGTAGGTCTCGACGCGCTGCTTCGCGAGGCCCTCTTGCATGTCGCCCGATCCGATGTGGAAGCTGATCGGCAGATCGCATTCGCACGCGACTTCCCACAGCTTGTTCCAATGCGGATCGCCGATGAGCGGCTTGCCATAATACTGCGGCTCGCCGGTGAACAGGATGCCCTTATGGCCCTTTTTCGCGCAGCGGCGAATCTCGGTCACCGCGGCATCGACATCCCAAAACGGGATTGAGGTGATGGGGAGCAAGCGGCGCGAATCGGCTGAGGCCCAATCGGTCTGCCAGTCATTGTAAATCTGCACGCAGGTGAGCATCAGTTCCGGATCGTTTAGCTTGAGGAACTGCTGCGCGCCGAAGCCGCCGACGTTGGGATACATCACCATCGCCCAGATGCCCATCTCGTCCATGTACTTCAGACGAGCATGAGGGTCATAGGCGCCCGGATGCATCTCGTCGTAATTCTTCGGCGGATGCGCGAAGGTTCCGCGTCCCGCGGTCGCGGTCATTCCAACGCTCGCAAGTGGACGGCCTTCGCCGATCTTCCAGCGCTGCGTGCCGTTGGGCAGGGTCTCGACTTGCGGCACTCGGTCGCGCATCGAAGCGGGCGCGCGGCTGGTCCACAAATCGGGCGTTTCGGTGACATGGGTATCGGCATCGATAATGGTATATCCGCTCATGGCATCCCCTCGTCTGATCGTCGCATCGGATCGATCGACTAACGCTTAGAGTTCTTACGCCGAAACTAGTACCCTTTGCGGCGCGTATCAACGACCCCCAAAAGCCTCTGATGTCTATTGAATTCTCCCTGCGCGAGTTTTTATCGCCGCTAGCGATTCTACGGATGCGACGCACGCTGATGCGCACGCAATGGCTGGACGAACAGGGGCTGCGCGACTATCAGAATCAGCAGCTGCGCGCGACGATCCATCAGGCGGCGCACGAAGTTCCTCATTATCGCAAGATCTTCGCAAAACTCGGGCTGCGTGCGGGAGATATCGCAAGCGCCGACGAGCTGGCAAAGTTGCCGAGGTTGACGCGGGACGAGCTTCGTGAAGATCCCGAGTCATTTCGCGCGGACGATTGGATGCGGTACCGCCCGCGTCCGGCGAGTACCAGCGGGACCTCGGGATTACCGCTGCATTTTTATACCGATCGGGAATCGAACGCGCTGGAGTTCGTGCATTACTGGCGGCATTGGGGATGGGCGGGATATCGGCTAGGCAACCGCTTCGCGGAGCTGGCCTCGATCCACTTCCTGCGCCGGCCGCATCTGGATGGAAAGAACTTCGACGTCCAATCGATGTATGGACGACTGCTGCTGAATTCGATGCGGCTCTCGCGCGATAACGCGCGCGAGTACGCATCGATGCTCGCCCGCTTCCAGCCGCGCTTCCTCAAGGGATTGCCCTCAGCGCTCTATCACCTCGCCGAACTCATCCCACATACTTGCGTGGCTCTCGGACCGATCCGGGCAGTGTTTTCCGGCGGCGAAACGGTGACGCGTGAGATGCGATTCGTGATCGAGAATACGTTTCAGTGCCCCCTGCTCGATTGCTACGGGCATATGGAGCGCACCGCGTGCATCGCGCAGTGTCCCGAGCGCAGCTATCACGTGCTGATGGACTATGGCGTGCTTGAGTTGGTCGATCGGCGTCCATCGGGAGAGAACGGCGTCGAGCTGGCCACCGCGATCGGTACAACACTCTATAATCGCGCGATGCCGCTGCTGCGGTATGAAATCGGTGACTTGATCGAAGTCTTCAGCGACACGCGCGGTTGCCGATGTGGCCGAAGCTTTCCGGTCGTGCGCGGCGTGCGAGGACGGATCGCATCCGCGATCATCACGCCCGAAGGCCGGGTCGAAAGCGCGCTGTTCGCGCTGCCGGCGATTTTGCCCGGCATCGCGTTTCTTCAGTTCGTTCAGCAGGTGCCGGAAAAAGTCGAAGTGCTTGCGGTGCGCAGCGAGAACGCGGACGACAACAGCGACGCGAACCTGCGTCGATGTCTGCGCGAGGCGCTCGGTCCCTCCGTCGAGGTGAGCCTGCGCTACGTGCGCCTCGAGGAGACCGCGCGCGACGACTCCGGCAAACGTCCGGTGGTGATCTCGACGGTCGGCACCGCGACGCAGGATCCAGCCGCGCGCTAACGCTTCATCGCAACCAGCTTATGACCTGCGGTCGCGCGAGGCTCTTCACGAACGATGGCGAACGTTTCCGCCTTGCCCCAGAATTCCGCGGCCATCGCCTTGCGCGGACCGCCACGGCGCAATTCTTCGACGATCTCTGCGACGAACTTCTGCTGATCAAGATTCGCTAGCTCCGGACTTATCGAAATTATGAGCCGATGAATTCCTGATTCTTCCGCGCCCTCGCGGAACTGATACGAATCCGGCCGTCCGCCCGCGCGTTCCACCGCCGCGCCGATGATCCCATCGAGTTCGGCGGTCAGAATCGTCATCCCTTCGATGGTGATTTTGTCATAGCTGCGCACATTCGCCAGATGAACGTCGAGGCCGAGCCGTCCCAGCGCGCATTCGCAGCGGCGGGTTGCGATGGTGCCGCTATCGCCGAGTTCGGCGTTGAACATCACCTTCGGCGTACGCGTGGTCAGCGTGGTGTAGAGAAAGCTGTCGGGCTGTTGGCCCCTGGTGGTATCGCGATCGCGATGAATCGCCGCCAGGCGGCCGGAATAGAAATGCATCTCGTCGGTCGAGGTCCGATAAGGGCACCCGGCCGCGACCACGCCGATTTCGGTGGTGACGTAGCGTGCGTAAACCTCAAGGCCGGCCGATTCGATATAGCGGCGGCGCGGTTCGGTGAGCGGTTCGCCGCCGGAGAACACCAGTCCGCCACGCAGATCGATGCCGCCCGCCAGCGCGGCGCGTGCCATGCGCAAAAGTGAACTTCCGAACGCGCGCAGCACCACGCGCGGCGATCGTTTGAGCATATCCGCCATCCATCGCACGACGATGTCGGCGTGGGAAAAATCCGCGAAGCGCGGACGTGGCGGCGCGAACCCCATCGCGCGGCCGATCCAGTAGACGAATTCGACAGCCGCGCGCGCCTCGAGCGAGGCGTCGCGCCAGCCGCACGGCGATTGCGAAAACCAACGCTCAGGAACCGCGCCTTGCTTCATCGTCATCAGCAGGTTGTGGATGCCGGCGATGCCGGGCGGCACCGGATACCACAGCGCGAGCGGCACCACGAGCACGTCATGCGCAGCATACAATGTGACTTCGTAGGCGGTTTCCTCCGCCATGAAGTCCCAGTTGAAGGTGACGCGCGAGCCGGATGCCGAGCGCGATCCGCTGGTCACGCCGACAATCGGGCCGCCAGACACAAACGGATTGTCGAAGTCGGCATCCACGGTTTCGACACGAAGTCCGTTGCGCACGATGGGTGTGCGCGCTTTGAATTCGTCGAGGGTGAGATAGGCGCCCGCATCGCGCAGCTTCTCCAGCGTCGAGTCGAGGCCGTGCGAGGCGACGCTTGCGCGCAAGTCGCTCAAGTCGCATCCGGCCCACATCAGCAGCGCGCGATAGGGACTTCGCGGGACCTCATAAATGAGCTGCTTCGCGACCCGGAGAAAGTTTTCCTCGCGCTGATCGAGCTGGCTGCGGATCACGTTCGCGGCGGAATCGACCGTGACGGGTGCCCGCAGATACCTGGGAAATCCCGCCGCGTGGCGCGCGAATTGGCCGAGGCGCCCCAAGGTCATCGAGCGCGGTATGGTTCGGAACAAGTGTTCAAGCCATCAGACGTTACGCATCGGATGACGATGTCACAAGCGCGCCACAGCTATGATGTATGTGCACGCACGAAGGCGATCATCTTGTCGAGAGTGCGAGGTACCGCCGGCGATGCCGCATCGCGCACGTATCCGGCGCCGAGCCCGCGCGGCGGATGACGTGGCGCGAAAGCGTCAGCGGCGCCCTCGTTGATTTCCAAGTCCACGGCGCCTCCGGCTTTGCGATATAGCTCGACGAAGCGATCCAGTTGCGCGCGCGGATGCACGATGTCGCGCGAATCCTGGATGTAGAGCACCGGCGGCGTCTCGACCTTCTCGCCGCGCTCCAGCATCTGCACCGGGCTCGCCTCACTCATCGCGTCCTCGGTCTTCCAATATTTGTCGTGGAGCGGAAGTACCATATCGACGAACTCCGGAGGCTTGCCTTTTTCCTTGAGGCCCTTCGCGTAGCGATAACGGCCGATCGGATCGATGACCGGCGCGCCGAGGATGACGCAGCGCACAGTCGCATCGCCGGCCAGCGCAATCGAGGCATAGCGGGTATCGCGCGGACGCATCCCGAGCAGCATCGCTTGATGGCCTCCGCTGGAAATGCCGAAGGTGCTTATCATACTGGCGCGCGTGCCCAGCTTCGCGGCCTGCGATTTGAGCCATCGGATGCCGTAGTTGATGTCCTGCAATGATGCGGGATACGAAGCGACCGGTGGCACGCGAAAATCCAGCGCCGCGACAAGGATGCCGGCGCGCGCAAGCTGCTCGTTGATGCGATCATCGTTCAGCCGATCGCCGAGGCACCACGCGCCGCCGTGTAACTCGACGATCGCGGGAAACGGCCCCTGTCCGCGCGGCTTGAAGAGCCGTGCGAGCAAAGGCGCATCGCCATGACGCAGATACTCGACATCTTCGATATCAACCTGATGCTCAAAACTCTTCGGAGCTGCGGCTGCCATAGTGATGACCTCCTGCTTACGAGTGCGTGGAGCGCGATAGTTTGGCCATCGCATGAAACCTCGCGATGCGCAAGGGCGGTGCATCGCGCTTCGGCGCCTTTGGGTGTAGAATCAACATGTATGAAGATGTTTGCAATGGCGGGTTTAGTGTTTGCCGCCGATGTGGCGGCGGTGCTGCTGATTGTCTTCTCGTTATGGGCCGAGAACTGGCTCGGTGTGACGCGCGGGGTGGTGCTCGATTTCATTTTTATCGCCGCGATTTGCTACGGCATCGCGGCGTGGATCGTCGGCAAGTTCGTGATGTGGGAATTGCCCGCGCGCAACAAGCCATCGCACGACGCGGGCGCGCTCGAAGAGCCCGCGCGTTCCGCAAAGTAGCGCGCTGGTCGATCGCAACCGCTACGGAATCATCAGCACGCGCCCGACCGCGGCACGGCTCTCGATGTATCGATGTGCGGCGGCGGCTTCCTTGAGCGGAAAAGTTTTGTCGATGACGACCTTGTACTGCCCGCGCGCGCATTCATCGACGAGGCGCTGAATCATGTTGTGCGCGCGATCGCCGGGAAGCTCGGGGCCAAGGAACACACCGGTCAGCGAGCGATTCCCCGCCATCAAGTAGGAGACATCCACTGTCATTGCTTCGCGGCCCGCTGCGCCGACCAT
>Ga0335079_10002993_pt1 | contig 19488 bp, 21 predicted proteins | sample Lox_Sample_33_FD_206719 | JGI IMG/M metagenome (GOLD analysis project Ga0335079, IMG submission 206719) | Soil microbial communities from Loxahatchee National Wildlife Refuge, Florida, United States - Lox_Sample_3.3 | ecosystem: Environmental > Terrestrial > Soil > Wetlands | place: USA... | reverse complement strand
AGGTTCTTTACTGTGGCCGCCATTCGTGGGAAAAGCATCGAAAGAACCGCCCTCGCACAGGAGGCATCTATGATTTCCGTAACGGAACTCGGTTACATCGGAATCGGGGTGAAGGATCTCGACGAATGGAAGAACTTCGCCGCCAAGATCGTCGGTCTCGAAGTCGCCGACGACGGCGAGCGCGATCGATGCTACTTGCGGATGGATTATTTCCATCATCGCCTCGTGATGCATCATGACCCTAGCGACGACTTGCAGTATCTGGGGTTCCGCGTGGCCGGCGAGTCCGAGTTTGGTGCGATGCAGCGCCAGCTGTCCGAGGCAGGCATCAAGTTCCGCGTCGGCTCCGAAGACGAGGCGAACGAGCGCCACGTCCTCGAGGTGCTGAAGCTACAGGATCCGGGCGGCAATCCGGTCGAGATCTTCCACGGTCCGGAAATTCAGTTCCAGAAGCCGTTCTATCCCGGTCGTCCGATGCACGGGCGGTTCAAAACCGGTGCCGGCGGCTTGGGTCATTGCATCATTCGCCAGGCTGATCCGGTTGCGGCACAGAAGTTCTACCATGCGCTCGGGATGCGCGGCGGCGTCGAATACAGAATCAAAATTGGCAACGGCCATCTCAACATTCGCTTCATGCATTGCAACGAACGCGATCACACCGTCGCATTCGGTGTGCCCGACAGCTCGCGCATGCTAAACCACATTATGCTCGAGGTGGACAACTTCGATGACGTCGGCATGACCCACGAGCTGGTGCGCGCCCAGAAGGTTCCGGTCGCGATGGGAATCGGCAAGCATTCCAACGACCACATGTACTCGTTCTACTTCAACACGCCCTCGGGCTGGATGATCGAGTACGGATGCGGCGCGCGCTCATCCACTTATCAGTCCGAGTACTACACCCGCGACATCTACGGGCATCATGCGGAACAGGGCGGCTTCGGAATGAAGCTCTAGGCGATGGATTTACTTATCAAAGGAAAGACCGCGCTCGTCTTCGGCGGCAGCAAAGGCATCGGCAAAGGCATCGCGCAGGCGCTAGCCGGGGAGGGCGTCGCGGTCGCGATTGTCTCGCGCACGCAGGCCACCATCGATGCGACGGTATCAGAGACCATCGCCCGTGGCGGCAAGATGATCGGCTTCGCCGCCGATCTCGCGGACTGGCCGGCGACGGAAGGCGCAGTAAAAGCGGCGCGCGCGCAGCTCGGGCCGATCGATATCCTCGTCAACAATTCCGGTGGACCTCCACCCTCGGGCGCGTCAGGCATTTCGCCAGAGGTATGGGAAGCGCAATTCCATGCGATGGTGCTGCCGCTGTTTCGCATCACCGACATGCTGTTGCCCGAGATGCGCGCGCGAAAGTGGGGCCGCATCATGACGGTTGCGTCCTACAGTGTCATCGAACCGATTCCGACGATCGGAATATCCAACACGCTGCGCAGCGCGGTTGCCGGATGGTCCAAGACGCTCGCAGGCGAGGTAGGCCGCGACGGCATCACGGTGAACATGCTGCTCCCCGGCGTCATCGCCACCGATCGGTCGAAGCAACTCCATCAGGGGAACGCGAAGCGCCAGAACATCACGGTCGAGGAGGCGCTCAAGCGCTTCGAGACCACATTGCCGGTCGGCCGGATGGGAACCATCGAGGAGTTCGGCGCAGTCGCGGCGTTCCTCGCCAGTCCGCTCGCTGCGTATGTCACCGGCTCGATGATTCGCATCGATGGCGGCCTGACGCGCTCCGTGTAAGTCTGCGCTATGCGCACGCAGGTCGGCATCGTCGGCGCGGGACCTGCCGGGCTGATGCTCTCGCATCTGCTGCATCTGAGCGGCGTCGAATCCGTCGTCATCGAAAACAAGAGCCGCAAGTATGTCGAGGAGCGCGTGCGCGCCGGGGTGCTCGAGCAGGGCACCGTCGATTTGATGATCGAAACCGGCGTCGGCACGCGCCTCAAGCAACTCGGCCTCGTGCATCACGGTGTTGAGCTGCGCTTCGACGGGCGCGGTCATCGCATCGATTTCGCGGATCTGACCGGCGGCAAAGGCATCACCATCTACGCCCAGCATGAAGTCGTGCGCGACCTCACCGATGCGCGCCTCGCGGACGGCGGCCAAGTCATCTTCGAAGTCGATGACGTCAGCATCCACGATTTCGATGGAACCAGGCTGCGCATCACGTATCGTAAAGACGGCGCGCCGCATCAGATCGAATGCGACTTCATCGCCGGATGCGACGGCTTCCACGGCATCTGCCGGCCGACGATTCCTGCGGGCGTGCTGACCGCATTCGAGCGAGTATATCCGTTCGCATGGCTCGGCATCCTCGCTGAGGTCGCGCCCTCATCGGATGAGCTGATCTACGCGAGTCATGAGCGCGGCTTCGCGCTGCACAGCATGCGCTCACAACAGCTCACGCGGCTCTACATCCAGTGCGCGCCCGATGAGCAGATCGAAGCGTGGCCCGACGCGCGCATTTGGGACGAGATGCATCGGCGCTTCGCGACGCATGACGAATGGAAACTGCACGAGGGGCCGGTGGTGCAGAAGGGCATTACCGAGATGCGCAGCTTTGTGGTCGAGCCGATGCAATACGGGAATCTGTTCCTCGCCGGCGATGCGGCGCATATCGTGCCTCCGACCGGCGCGAAAGGCCTCAACCTCGCAATTGCCGATGTGCGCGTGCTGGCGCGCGCGCTCGCGGAGTTTTATCGCCGCGGCTCGCGCGATGCGCTCAACCGCTACTCGGACGTTTGTCTGCGCCGCGTCTGGAAGGTGCAGCGCTTCTCGTGGTGGATGACCTCGATGCTGCATCGCTTCGAGGACGACAACGCGTTCGATCGGCGCCGCCAGCTCGCCGAGCTCGATTACGTCACCAATTCGCGCGCCGGCTCCCAGAGCCTGGCAGAAAATTACGTCGGTCTGCCAATGGAGCTATAGCGATGGCCGCTCGCACGATTCGCATCTACCTCGACTACATCTCGCCCAACGCCTACCTCGCGTGGCATCAGTTGCCCGCGCTCGCCGCGAAATACGGATGCGAAATCGATGCGCGTCCGCTGCTATATGCCGCGCTGCTCGATGCGAGCGGCACGCTCGGTCCCGGCGAGACCCCCGCGAAGGGCCGGTGGATGATGAAGAACGTGCAGCGCAAGGCGCTCCTGCTCGGCATCTCGATGCAGAGCCCCGTGTACTTTCCATTCAATCCGATCCTCGCGCTGCGGATGTCGATCCTGCCGATGGAAACCGCGACGCGCCACAAACTCATCGATGCGTTCTTCGAGGCGGTGTGGTGTCGCGCGCTACACGTGAGCGAACGCGAGGTCGCGGAACGCATCGCGAATGAGGTTGGATTGCCGGGGAAGGATTTGATCGCGCAGACGTCGAGTGAGGAAATCAAATCGCGTCTGCGCGAGGAAACCGACGAAGCCATCCAGCTCGGCGTGTTCGGCGTTCCTACGATGATCGTGGGCGACGAGCTGTTCTGGGGCTACGACGATTTTCCTTATCTCGAGATGCACCTCGCGGGCCGCGATCCGCTCGCGCGTCCAGGCGTGAACCGTCTGATGGGAGGTCCGACGCAGGCATCATCGCTTCGCCGCCGCGTCCGCCCCACCTAACGCGCGAATCTACCTTGCCGGCGCTGATCGTTTTTTCTTGGCCGCGACAAATGGAGTGAGCCGCTCGGCACCCATCCGGAGGGCGGCATTCATACGCTTTTGCCATCCGCTGCCGGTGGCCTTATAGGTCGCGAGAACATCCTTATCGACCCGAATCGAGATTGCTTGTTTGACGGGGGCCTTTTGAGGACCGCGCTCCCCCTGCTTGCGTCTCTTAGACCACTCGGCCAAATCCGGATGAATGAGGCGGGTAGGAACGGCACGCTTAAAATCCGTTTCCGTCCATTCAGGGTTTTCCTCGTCGATCATGTATGGATTTGGCTTCTTCGTATCGTTTTACCTCTTGTTTGCTCGCGCGCCGCAAGCTGATCACGCGAACCTTATCTCCGCGCTTGGTGTATACCGGAGCATGAAGGCGTTGGCGGAGCATTCCAATCGCTAGCGATCTTTCTTCTCCCTCACGATCTGACCGAAATTCTATCGACGTTTCGAACTCGAATTCTGCCGCGAGACTAAAAGGAATTCCTCTCTCACGGAGATTCCGATCGCTCTTGACCGGATCGTACTCGAACTCCACGATTTCATCGTATATACGAAATAAACCGGCGAGCAACTACTCACGAATCCGATCGCCTCGCAGAAATGATGTCGCGGACTTTGCGAAGTAGTCTTTCGCGGCGCCGAGGAAAATTGGGCTGTGGCCGGCGTTCGGCAGCACCAGTAAATGCGCGCGCGGAATCGATGCATACATCTCGGTCGCGATGCTGAGTGGATAGAGCGGATCGCGGTCGCCATACACGATCAGCGTATCGGCGCTGATCTTTCGCAAATCGGCGGCGGTGAAATTCAAATCGTCGTAACTGTCCTTGAATCCGTTTCCGATTCGATACAGCGCGCGAATCTGCTCGTCGCCGTGCCTATGGCGCGCCCGCATCTGCGCGAGTTCTTCCGCCGACAAATTCTCGAACGAAAACATCTTCATGATCGCGCGCGCCTGATCCGGGAAACGCGTTGTCGCGCTGATGATCACCATCGCCTCGATGCGCGAGGGTTGCGCGGTCGCCATGTGAAGCAGCGCGTTGCCGCCACCGCTCAGACCTACCGCTTTGAATTTGTCGATCTTCAAATGATCGAGCAGCGCGAAGATATCGAGCGCGCACTGCCGATGCGTAAACTCGCCCGAGGGATTGTTCGAGCCGCCATGCCCGCGCAGGTCCGGCACGACGAGGCTATAGCTCTTAGCAAGCTCATCGAACTCGAAGACATAGCGCCAGTCGGAACCTGCGCCGGTGAAACCGTGCAGCAGCACCAGCGCGGGGCCGGCGCCGCCCACCTCGTACGCCATCTCGATTCCATTGATCGACGCGATATGCGATTGCATTCCCCCTCCGCGCGCGCTCGGTGCTAGATAGAACGACACATACTGAGGAAGAGGTACCGTCACGTGAAGATCGGACTATTCGCAGGAATCGGCGGACGCGGCAACAACCCGATGGCGCTGCTCAAGGCTTATGCCGCGAACGCCGAGCGCCTCGGTTTTTCAACGCTATGGGTTCCGGAGCATGTCGTTCTGGTCGATAAATACGCCTCGAAGTATCCCTATCAGGATGACGGCGTGCTGCCCGCGCCGACCGATGCGGCGATCCCGGATCCGTTCATCGCGCTCACCGCCATCGCAGCCGCGACCGAAAAGATTCGTCTCGGTACCGGCATCTGCCTGGTGCCCGAACATAATCCGGTCGTCCTCGCGAAAGTTGTCGCGACGCTGGATTGGCTGAGCAACGGGCGCGTCGCGCTCGGCGTCGGTATCGGATGGCTGGAGGAGGAATTCCAGGCCATCGGCATCCCATGGGAGCGGCGTGCGGCACGCACCCGCGAATGTATCGATGCGATGCGCAAGCTGTGGGGCGATCCGATCAGCGCATACAGCGGCGAATTCGTGAAGTTTGACGGCGTGCGCTCCAATCCCAAGCCCGCGCAAGGCGCGAAGGTCCCCGTGCTATTCGGCGGTGAGAGCGCGCCCGCGCTGCGCCGGGTCGCGGAGTACGGCAACGGATGGTACGGCTTCAACGTGCTGCCCGATGAGGCCGCAACCAAGATTCGCCGTATCGAGGAGTTGTTGAAAGCGAATCATCGCAAGCTCTCGGACATCGAAATCATCGTGTCCCCCTATACGAAAAAGATCACGCCCGACGATCTAAAACGCTATCGCGATGCGGGTGTGCATGAAGTCGTTATCGTGACTCTCCGCGCGCCGCGCGCGCCGGAGGAAGCCTCGACGCGTCTCGAGGAGGCGGCGAAGGCGTGGCTCGAGCCCGCCGCAAAACTCTGATGGCGAAGGGCTGGACCGCCGATAACATACCCGACCTTTCCGGGCGCACGGTCGTCGTCACCGGAGGCAACAGCGGCATCGGCTATGAGGCCGCGTTGCAGTTCGCGCGCAAGGGCGCGGAGACGATTCTCGCCTGCCGCAGCCTGGATAAGGCCGGCGCCGCGACGAAGCAGATCGTCGCCACGAGTCCGAAGGCGAAGGTCGAAGCGATCGCGCTCGACCTGTCGAGCCTCGCATCGGTGCGCAGTTTCGCCGACCAATTCCACAAGTCGCATCGCACGCTGGATGCGCTGGTCAACAACGCCGGCGTGATGGCGCTGCCGTATCGCAAAACCGAGGACGGCTTCGAGATGCAATTCGGCACCAATCATCTCGGGCATTTCGCGCTGACCGGCTTGCTGCTCGATACGCTGCTGGCGAGCGGCGGTGCGCGCGTTGTCAACGTGAGTAGCGGTGCGCATCGGATGGGGCGCATCCGTTTCGACGACCTCCAATGGCAGCGCGGCTACTACAAATGGTTCGCATACGGGCAGAGCAAGCTGGCGAACTTGTTGTTCACCTTCGAATTGCAGAAGCGGGCGGATGCGGCCGGTGCGAAGCTGCTCGCGGTCGGATGTCATCCGGGATACGCGGCCACCAATCTGCAAGGCGCGGGTCCGCGGATGGCGGGCTCATCGGGCATGGAGTCGTTCTGGACGATGATGAATCGCGCATTCGCACAGAACGCCGCGATGGGCGCGCTACCGACGCTGTATGCCGCAACTTCGCCCGAGGTGCGCGGCAACGACTACATCGGTCCCGACGGCTTCGCCGAAATGTGGGGAAATCCTACTAAAGTGAAATCAACCGCCGCGGCGCATGATCCGGCGGTCGCTGCGCGGCTATGGGAAGTATCCGAGCAGCTTACGAATGTGCACTATGCATTCAAATGAGAACGCGAGAGAGTTACTCAATCGAGGAGGGAAGGGCAGGTGTTGGTGCGCAAGCCGCGCTGGTCGCGGCATCAGCTCTCGAGGCCGATGCTGAATCGCGGCATCGGCGCCGCGTCGCGCACCATTTAATGAGTTGTTCACGTTGCATTGGTGTTGCGCCTCTAATTTCGCCGCGGGAGCAATCGGGTTCCCGCAATGATCAGAGCCACAGCAATGCCGGCGATCAAGGAAATAGTCGGCATCCAAATTTCTCCTTCTGCTAATCAGTTAAAGACGAACCAGCGAGGATACCACCCAGATCAGGGTCAGGAGCGCGAAGGCAGCGCCCGGGAGTTCACTGAGAATCGCGTTGTGAAGCACGCGGAGGCTGGCGGTCGATTCCTTCTGATCCGTGACAAACGGATGAGTGGACTGGATAGTTGATGTAGCTTGCATTTTCGTACTCCTCCGAAAGCGGTCTCGGCGGCATAGGGAGCAATGCTGATGCCACCCATTCGGGTACGAAAATCTCTAGAGTTTTCGGTCGATCGGCCTTCTGCGAGCCTCGCGAAATGCGAATTGCGAAGGATTTTCGCCTGCTAGATTGCGAATTTTCATGGATTCGCGTCCCATCGCGGTGCAGTCCAAATGTTTCACGCAGAGACGCTGGCGCAACTTGGGAATGTCCGGCTATGCACTTCGTCTTTGCGCGATGGCGTCGTCTTCGCGTCGATGCCGCAGCAGCACGAACAGCTTGATTCGCGTCTCGAGCTCGCGCCATGCGCGGCGAAACGCGAACCGCTGCGCACTCAGATCACAGTCGCTGGCCGCCGGATCGCTGATACCCCACTGTGCGCGAATTGGATTGCCGGGCAATCCAGCCAGCGCCGCGATCTGATGCTTGCCCATCGTGATGACGAAATCCATCCTCGGCGCCGTCGCGAGCGTGAATTCCCGCAGACTTTTCGGCCGCGGATGGTCGAGCTGGATGCCTCCTGCATGTGCCATCTCGAGCGTCAAGGGATGCACCTCCGCGGTGGGCTCCAGCCCCGCGCTGTATGCCCTGAAGCGCCCCTCGCCGAAGCGATTCAGCAACGCCTCCGCCATGATACTGCGAGTCGAGTTCTTTTCGCACACGAACAGTACGTTCAGCGGGGTATGAGCCATCGACAGGACCTTTCCTCGGCGCGCACACCGGTGCGGCGGTTAGAGGAGCAGTGCGAGTTTTTCTACGAATCCAGCGTCCAGGAAGATACCGATCGGGCCTTCTTATAACGCAGGCACCAACCGAGGCCAAGACACCAAATCAGATCTGTCCACAAGATGAAAGGCTCAAAAAATTAGGGTTTTGGCCTTCGTCAGTTCTCCAGATGCTCCTGTGCGATGACGATGCGCAGCGGAATCCCCTCAATGTTGGTTGGCACTTTTATCGGATTTTCCCAGTCCAGCTGCCGCACACGAACCACGATCACCAGCACCCCATCGGGAAAGGTCTCGACTCCGTAGCTGAAGATCTGGTCCTCACCGCCGATACCCGCCAGCTCATGTTTGTGACGCTCCAGCACATCCTCAACGCTCTGAACGCGGACCGGATAACCGTCGAGTTGTTTGGGTATTAGCGCCTCGAGGTCCGGGGTCAGCTTGCGTACTCTGACCACGATGTCGCTCGCGGCGTTCACGTACACCAGCGACACGCCACAGATCTTCACCAGCTCGGCGCGATGATGTTCGAGTGCCGCTCGCTGATCGGGATAGGTGTTCGGTAGAGCTTCGTCATAGGCAGCGCGATGCTCGGCAGATGCGACGGATGGAAAAAGCGCAAGCACCCATACCAACGCGGCGGCCATAGTACGGCGACCTCGCGCAGTGAATGTCATCATAACCGCATGCGACTGTAGCACACTGCCGGCAACAAACTTCCTGCGTAAAGCATCGAGCAGCACGCTATTGCACGAATTGCGCGCGATCGCGCATCGAAGTTTGCATTTTTCCAAATCAAATCCCACGCCGTCGCGTCTAACTAACGATGCTCGAACCTGAGGAGTGACCTGATGAATATCGGCAAGAACGCGGAACAAACCCTCGACCGTCTGATTTCTGTCGCCATCGACAGTGAGCACCGCTATCGCCACGCCAATCTCGATTCCAGCCGCGAGCGCGTCGCGCGCTTTTTCGCCGCCAAAGCCGCATCGCGCAAGAAGATGGCCGATGAACTCGAGGCCGAACGCGAAGCTCTCGGCATCCACAAGCGCGAGCATGGCACGCTGGGCGGCGTGCTCAAGCGCATCGAAATGGAAATCAATGTGCAGATGAGCATGGGCGACACCGGCATCGTCGACTGGTGCCGCAAGGAAGCTGACGACGTCATCGACGAGTACAAGAAAGCCCTCGCCCAACCGCTCCCCGATCATACCCGCGCGATCGTTCAGCGTCAGATGAACGAGATCGTGCGCACCGTGCGCGAGATGGACAAGGAACTCGCGCTGTACGGCGGTCCTCGCTCGTAGGAGCTGATGCGGCGGTAGCGATGCTTCCGCCGCATCACTCGATCATCCGACCACAATTTCGCGCGCGGCGTGGGCGTCGATCTCCAGTTGCATCACATCGATCGGCGGCCGCGTGTAATGCCACGTCACCCCGCGATGCGCCGCCACTCCGATGGCCGGCAGTATCGTCGATGCGATCACGGCATTCGCATCGTGCACCATGTACAGATTCACTGCGGTCGCATCGGCCCACGTCATCTTCATCTCGCCGAGGCGTGCGGCGAGCAGGTCGAGCACGAACATGGTCTTTTGCGCGAGCCCCGCCGGCGAGACATCGGCGCCGGCGACCACCTCGATGCTTCCGGCGGTCATCGATTTCACTTCACCCGCGCCCGCGAGGACGAACGTGCGCGACGGTTTCGACGACCCCGTTGTGTAGTAGAAGCCGTACAGCATCGGCTCGGATATCGGCGCGACCTCGATCGCAACGTTGGTGCGCGCGATCGGATTGTTGCCGTCGAGATGCACCTCCCACGCTGCGAGGCGTTTCAGATATCCGCGATTGAACTCATCGAAGCCCGCGGAGGTCAGCGGCTTCGGGATGCGCAGCTCGATCCCGCATACCGCATTCAGAGGACGGCCGACCTCGCGCATGTGCCGCTCGATGACGCCGTAGCCGTCGTCGAGTTTGATAAGCGGCAGCGCGACCGCATGCACGGTCTCGAAACCGGCATTCGCCACCGCGCCCGAGGAAAACGGACCGATACCTTTGACGAAACTGAAGCCGCCCTTGGGATTGTCGATCAGCATTTCGCTATCCTCGCCGCTTTGCTGAAGCCCTACAAGCACAGAGCCGTACCTGATTTAATGAACATCCATTTTATGAAGCGGAGCGCGCCGTCGCGATGAAACTGTCCTGGGATCGCATCAAGGAAGAATCACTCAACCATCTGCGCGAGCTGGTGAAGCTCGACACCAGCAATCCGCCCGGCAACGAGCGCATCGCGATCGATTACTACTCCAATGTGCTCGGCCGCGCGGGAATCGATTTCACCGTCCGCGAGAGTGCACCGACGCGCGCCAACCTGGTCGCGCGGATGAAGGGCCGCGACGCCTCGAAGCCCGGGCTGCTGATGTCCTCGCATGTCGATGTGGTTCCGGTTGAAGCAGCGCAGTGGACGAGGCCGCCGTTTTCCGCTGATATCGCCAACGGATGCGTGTGGGGCCGCGGCTCCATCGACATGAAGCCCAAGTGCGCGATGGATTTGGCGGTGATGACCTCGCTCAAGCGTGCCGGCATCCAGCCCGAATGCGATCTGGTCCTCGCCGCGGTTGCCGATGAGGAAGCGGGCTCCGAGATGGGCGCCAAGTTCCTCGTCGATCGCTATCCCGAGCTGATTCGCGCGGGATACGTGCTGAATGAAATCGGCGGCTTCACCGTGCATCTGGGCGACTCGCGTTTTTATCCGATCCAGGTCGCGGAGAAAGGATTCGTCACCGTCAAAATGACGGTAAATGCGCCTCCCGGGCATGGTTCGATGCCGCGCGCCGGCACCGCCATCGAGAAGATGGCCGACCTCATCACCAAAATCGTCCACACTCCGATGCGCCAGCGCGCCACGCCGCTGATGGAGAAGACGCTGAAGTCACTCGGGGTGCCGCTCGATTCGCCACCCGCGCTGTTCCGTCCGATGCTTGCCAACACCGTCAGCCCGACCATCCTGCGCGCCGGATACAAGGACAACGTCATTCCGGGCGAGGCGAGCGTCATCCTGGATGGGCGCACGCTGCCGGGCGAGAATCCGGAAAGTTTTATGGCGGAGCTGCGCGCGATCGTCGGTCCCGAGCCGTCATTCGAGCTGGTAAAGACCGCGCCTCCTGCCGAGACCACCCTCGACACGCCGCTCTACGATCTCATGAAACAGAAGCTCGAGGCCGGCGATCCGGGCGCGCGGGCGATTCCGTGGATGATACCGGGTGCAACCGACAACAAATTTTACGCTGAGCTCGGGATGGCGTGTTACGGCTTCATGCCGGTGAAACTCGACCCCCACCTGCCGTTCGGCTCGCTATTCCATTCTAATGACGAGCGGATGCCGATCGAGGGATTTTACTGGGGCCTGAAGGTGTACACGGACACCGTGCTGACCTTCGTCGGCACCCGCTTCCAGGATGTCTTCGAGTGAGACCTAACCCCCTTTTCCCATTCCCTGCAGGGAATGGGGAAAAGGAAAACGGAAAGCATTTTCTGGTTGCCCCCTCCTGGAGGGAGAGGGGCTAGGGGTGCGGTCAGTTCGAGGCGCTGCCTTGCGGCGTGAAGGTCACCAGCAGCCGCGGAGGCTCGGTCAGCGGCACCACCGCGAAGCTCGTCACCGGCACCGTATTCACCGTCACCATCGTGCCCTGCGCGTTGGTGTCGATGTCGCAATCCTTGAAGATCGAGCGATCGAACACCACATGATGCTGGATGCCCGCGTCAGGCGTGACATCCTTAAGCAGCACCTTCACCGTCGTGTAGCCGGGACCGCTCTCCATGTGCTGGTCGTACTTCACCGGCTTGGACAGATCGAGGATCACCGACATCGGCGGATTCGAGGACGACAGTCGAATCGTGCGCAGCGTCGCCGGACCGGAGGTCTCGGCCGCGGCGAGTTGCCTGGGTTTCTTCGGCGCCGCCACCGCATTCAGGTTCGGAAGATCATCCTCTCCGTACGCGTTTTCGGTGGCAGGCTCCGGGCCGGTATCTTTCTGGCGCACCAGCACATTGTCAGTGGCATCGTTGACGGTCTCGCCGTAGCCATTTTCCGCGAGCACCAACTTGAGCGGATCTTCTTCGTTATCGACCGGCTGATTGAGCTTCTTAAGTTCGGCGCGCGCCTTCCCCGCGTAGGGCGTATTCGGATAATGCTGCACCATCGCGGCGAAGGCCTGCGCTGCGGAATACTTCTTCCCTTCCTTTTCGAGCGCTGTGCCGAGTTCCCAGAGCGCATCGGGTGCGACCGGAGTATCGGGATATTTCTGCATCAGCTCGGCGAGGCGCGATTCGGCGGCGCGGAAATTTGCGCGCTTGAAATAATAATCGCCGACCACCTTCTGATGGCGCGCGAGGACCTCGCGGCAGACTTCGGATTTTTCTTTCGCCAGCTCGGCGAATTCGCTCTCGGGAAAGCGCTGCTCGATGGCCTTGAAGCGCGCCAGCGCCGCCTCGGTTTTGCTCTGATCCTGATCCTCGCGCCCGATCTGATCGAAGTAGCTCATCGCGATGTAGTAGCTGGCGAGCTGGAGGTTCTTGCTGGTCGGATGCATCCGCTGGAAGTCGTCGAGCGCGGCAATCGCTTGCGGATAGTCCTGGTTCTTGTAGTAGGCGAGTCCGATCTTCATCTCGGACTCCTCGGCATAGGGGCTGAAGGGGAATTTATCGACCACGTACTGATAGTTCTCGATCGCGGCCGAGTATTCCTTATTGGTGAAATTCAGCTGCGCCTGCTGATAGTAATCCTCGCCGGTGGGCGGCTTTTTGACGGTACATGCCGACAGCAATACGCATAGCGCGCAAGCGATCGGAAACAGTGAATAGCGTGTCATCGGGGAGCCGTAGTCACGTTAAACGGTCGCAAGGCTGAGCGCAACTATCGCGATTGCAGCCGTGCCGAAGGCTCATTGACATATGATGCGGAATAGATCGGCTTGCTCTGCGCGAGGTATTTGCGCGCGAAGCCGGTGCGCGTCGCGCCCGGAGCCTCGCGTGCAATGCGACGGAAGCCGCCGCCTTCAAGCAGCGCGAAAATTTCCTCGGCCCATTCCTTCACATCGGAAGCCGCATAGACCAGGCCTTCGGGTACCAGCACGCGCGCGAGGTTGCCCACGAAAGTCGGATTCACCATCCGGTGCTTGAGGTGACGCTCCTTCGGCCATGGATCGGGAAAGTAGATGTGGAGCGCGGCGACGCTGGCATCTGGGAGCATCAGATTGATGAGCGTGCGCGCATCCATCTTGGCGACGCGCACATTGGGCAGCTCGGCGCGGCCACATCGGACCGCGAGCAATTGGCATACGACATTGGATAGTTCGATCGCGAGAAAGTTTTTTTCAGGATGGCCCGTGGCATACCCGATGATGAAATCGCCGCGGCCTGCGCCGATCTCGATTTCCAACGGCGCACGGCGTGCGAAGATCGCATCCGGATCGACCGTGAAGTAGGGGACCTCCTGCGAGAGCATCACGCGCGCGGCGGCCTCGCGTGCCGATTCATCGCGCCACATCCGCGAGGCTTTGCGCAGTCGTGACATAGCGAATCAGTATTTGTCCGCGCGCGGTGCTTTGAAAGGGAGACGCGCAAGAAAATCGCGCGCGGGCGTTCTAATCTACGAGCAGCCGATGTTGCGTCGAATCATTCCAATGATGGTCGCCCTCTGCGCCTTGGCTGTCTCGGCTCACGCGCAGCCAGTTGTGATCCGCAACGTGCGCATCTTCGATGGAGAGAAAATCATCGATGCGAACAGCGTCGCGGTCGCCGACGGCAAAATCGTCACGGTCGGGAAGGATGTCGCCTCGCCGCCGGATGCGCAGGTGATCGACGGCCGCGGCGACACACTGCTGCCGGGCCTCATCGACTCGCACGTCCACATCTGGACGCGCGATGGGTTGCGTCAGGCGCTGGTGTTCGGCGTGACCACCGAACTCGACATGTTCATGCGCTGGCAGCAGGCGCAGCAATGGAAGGACGAGGAGCGAAGTTCGACAGACATCGCGGACTTCCGTACTGCGGGCACCTGCATCACGACGCCGAAGGGGCATGGCTCCGACTACGGCGTGTCCGGGACCGAGATCAGCGGACCCGAGCAGGCGCAGGCGGTGGTCGACGATCGCATCGCGCACGGCTCGGACTACATCAAGATCATGTATGACTACTCGCCGCCGTTTCCGCTGATGTCGCGCGAGACGCTGGCGGCCGTCGTCAAAGCCGCGCACGCCCGGCACAAGCTCGCGATCGTTCACATCTCCTCGTACCTCGGCACGCGCGACGCGATCGAGGCGGGTGCAGATGGCATCGCACATCTGCCGGAGGATCGGCCGCCGGATGCGAACTTCGGGCGGATGCTCGCCGAGCATCACGCATTTGTCATCACCACGATGGCGATCGATGACCTGGTATTCGGGCAGCGGAGATTTGCGACGGAAGTCAGCGAGCCGCTCTTCGCCACGATGCTAGCGCCCGCGCAAGTTGCGGCGATTGAGCATTTGGGGCATATAGATGACGCGATGCGCGCGCGGCTGTTTGCGATCGAGACCGCGCAAAAGGATCCGCCGCGGTTCCAGTACCGCCGTATCGAGGACATCCGTGCGATCGCGCCCGCCAGCTATCACGCCTACGCAAACCTCGAGTCGGCGCTGCGACTGGCCCGCGATGCGGGCGTGCCGGTGCTCGCGGGCACCGACGCTTCGAGTGGTGCGTTTCCGCCTGGTGCGATGATGCATACGGAACTCGAGCTGATGGTGAAGGCGGGACTCAGTCCTTCGGAAGCGCTAGCCGATGCGACGTCTGTGCCGGCGAAAATTTTCGGGCTCGACGATCGCGGCCGCATCGCACCCGGAATGCGCGCGGACCTATTGCTGGTGCGCGGCGATCCGACCAAGGACATTTATTCCACTCGCGACATCGTCGCAATTTGGAAGCGCGGCGCGCGCATCGATCGCGAGGTTAGCGAGCGTCCGCTTTAGCAATCAGCCGACGCGATCGAGGAATTCGTCGATGCGACGAGCGAGTGGTGTCACGTCAGTCGCGAGCGCTGGATCGTTTGGAAGGGTAATCGAATCCGCCAGCAATGAACGTTCATGAAGAAGATGACGGCCGGCGAACGCGCTCGTTGTCGCGTCGCACGCGAGGCGAAAAAGTTTCGTTCGCTCGCGGGTGTGGGCGTACGCGATGTCCTCCTCGCGCGCGGTTGCGATTAGATTCGGGCCGCTAAGGAGTTGCACGAGTTCTACGATCCGCGGATAAAGCTTCGCAAACAGGTTGCGCGCGGATTCGAGCGGAATGCGCCCAGGCTTGAGTACTCCGAATTGATCGAGCGCGGCTAAGTCCTCGGCCTCGCGAAGCGATCGGCGAATTGTCCCCATACCGATTATCGCTTCCGTCAACCGATCGAGAAAGCTCTGTCCGAGTTCAGTTGCGCCTGATGGCTGTGCGACTTTGGAGGCGAACCCCAGCGTTGATTGTCGCAAGCCCGGCAGATATCCAATATTCGATTCGCCGATGCGGACGGCGATGCCCAGGAACAGTTCCACTTTCGCGAGGTTATGCACTGCCGCTTGATGCATCATGTTGGCGCGCGCGCCGGTTTCATCCAACAGCGCTTCGCAGCGCGGGGCGTCACCGGAGAGAAAAACCCTCGACCACGGCACGAGGACGTTTTCGAAAACGACCGAGCAGTCCATTACATCGAAGCGCGAGGACAGCGGCGCATCGAAGGCGGAGCGGTCGGAATCGAAGCGATCGCGGCATAGGAACTTGAGGCCCTTGGTTTGGCATGGAATCGCGAACGCGAGCGCGATGGCGCCGCGCTCCCGCACTGACGGAAACACCACCAGCTCCTCGGCGAATGGCGCCAGCGCCGTCATAGCGCCTGGTCCACTTACGATGACCCCATCGGCGGTCTTTTCGAAGTGCGCGTCCGGACCGATGAGCGTATGCGTCGCGCACCAGTCGTGTTTGCGCGCCTCGAGGTAGTAGGTTGCGATGTTGTCGCCGTAACGCGGATCGCTCGCGGCGAAGAACTCGCGCGCGGATGCCATCGCGGCGATCGCGACGTTGACCGTATCGGGTGTCTGCAGCATCATGCCGCCGCTGAAATTCGCCCACGCCGCCATCATACGGGAGCGCTTGCGCAACTCCTCGATACTTTTGGGCTGAATAAATGACAAACCGGAGCGCCCGCCGTCATCGGTGCGATAGGTCATCTGCTCCACTCGCTCCATCTGCATGTCGTAGAGCGAGGCGATGGAGCGGGCGCATTCGCGCAACGCCGGATGCGAGGTGACTTCGGCGACGCGCTCGCCGCCGAGCCATACCTCGGCCTTCTGTCGCTTGAGCGCGGAAAGATAGTTGCTGCCCGAGCGCGCTCCCATGTCAGTTCGCCTTGATGCGTGGATCGTCGGAGGAAATGCATTGCAGCATCATCCAGTAGTAGAGCTCCATCGTGCGCGTGTCGTTGTCGTGCGAGGCGTTCTTCGCATGCAGGATGACGCGCTGCTTGTCCACTTCGCAATCATGCTCAGAGGCGAACGCGATGTCGTGACGGTTGTACCAATGCTTGAGCGGCGCGCCGCTGATCGGATGCCATGGCCAGTCGCGCGTCAACGGCGTGACCATCAGGAACCATCCCAGAAACCATCCGAAGAGCGCGGCGGTGGGGGCATGGCGAAACTTGACGCGCATACCGTGAAGATAGCGCCTTCGTTCGGTTGCGAAAACTTCTCCCGCGCCAGCCGGGATTGCGGCGCAAGCGAAAAAGTCATGCAGGTAGTTTTAGGACTCTTACGGGTACCTTGACCTAAGCGTCGGATAGACTTAATCTCCGCCCAAAATACCCGGCGCTGGTGAAGGTGGCCGAGCTACCGAGAATTATTCCGCTGTTTCCGCTGCCGAACCTCGTACTGTTTCCAGGCGTCGCGGTTCCACTGTACATTTTTGAGCCGCGCTATCGCGAAATGATCGCCGACGTCTCGGCCTCGCACGGTATCATCGGCATGATGCTGCTCAAGGGCGATTGGGAGCGCGAGTACTACGCTAATCCCGATACCTATGAGATCGGATGCGCGGGGAAAATCTCCGAGCTGGTCAAGCTGCCGGACGGACGCTATCAAGTCATCCTCGAAGGGTTGAGCGAGTTTCGCGTCAAACGCGAGAGCCGCGAGCGCTCATATCGTCAGGCCGAGGTTGAATGGTGTCCGACCGACCCTCCGATGGATATCGATGCGGAGGCGACCGAAGGTCTGCGCCAACTGCTGTTCGAGTATCTGGGCGATACGGCTGCCGCAGCGTGGAAATCATTAGAGGAGCGCGGGCTGAGCGGTGCGCAACTGGTCAACTTCCTCTGCTTTCATATCGATGTTCCCGCCATCGAGAAGCAGACGCTGCTCGAAGCGCGCGGCTCACGCCTCGATTGCCTATTCGACGTGCTCACTTTCAAGCTGGAAGAGCGGAAACTGGGCGGTCCGGGACCGCATGGCGGAGCAGGTGGCGTGCAGTAGAGAGCCTGCACTGTCGAAAAACGATCGACAAATCATCGATTCGATAAGCCGAACGGATCGTTGTAGCGCGATTGCCACTAAATTGCCACGCAGCTCAGGTCGGGGGTTATTCCAATTGACGCGTCTTGTCCCAACCTACTGCGTGGAAGCGCATCGGTTATTTCGGTGAACTTGGAACTGTAAAGCGGCATCTAAGCCACTGACAGCGCAAAAGAGCCACATAGATGCAACATCGACGCTGCTCGCAAATGGCGCGATGGTTCGCATTATGCGAGATTGAAAGGGAAAAACCTCGATATTTCCGAGATAAATCCTCAATCGACGCTGCCGCACACCGCTGATCGTTTGTTGCGTCGATGCCAAGCCAGTAGGCACAGACATTGCTTAATCGCTGCCTGACCTAGATACAAGTTTCATTTGCGAGGCAAGAGGGTCCCGCGATGAAACAGGGGGATGCTCCAAAACGGAGCACAGACTGAAGATGGAATGGGAAAACACCGCGATCGGTAATCTCTTTGTCCCCGACGTTCTTACGCCGGAGCAGTTCTATGACAGCCGCAAGGATGACAGCACCATCCGGCCGGTCAAGAAGCTGATGATGGCCATCCTCGAGGATGCGCTGCGCTGCTTCCAGAACAACTGCGACGCGAAGAGCGGCTCGCGCAAGCGTCTCTTCCAGGAAGCGGAGCATTGGCTGTGCGGCGAAGGCGGGGAAGGGCCGTTCTCCTTCGAGATGGTATGCGAGACGCTCGGTATCGAGCCGGGATTCTTGCGCCACGGGCTGAAGGAATGGCGCCGTCAGCAGATCGAGGGAACCTCGACGCGCCGCCTCGCGCGCCGCTCGCCGGTGGTGCGCACCGGACGTATCAGTGCTCCGACCCGGCGCAGCTCAAAGGCCATGCAGCAGGTGCAGTAAGCCCTCAGGCCCGCATCAAATCGCATTAAGACAGAGGCGATGCCGGATGCGTAAAGCACTCGGCATCGCCTCTTGTTGTTCTACCCTGATAGAACCAGTCGCGAGCGCGGTCGGCTCTCTCCGCAAATCCAACCGATTACTGCTTGGTCGGAGGGGCGCTCGCGCCGCCTTGGGCCTGCGCTGCCGGAGCACCGCCCGGAGGAGGCGGAACGTATCCCTTGGGCTGGGCCGCGGTGAAGGCCTCGCAGGATGCGATCTCTTCGGCAGTCACGTTCTCATGGGACATGATCTTTTCGTCGTCCCACTTGAGCTTGGTTTTCTCCAGATGTATCCCCGGGCACTTCACCTGAAGGTTGAAGTCGCGAACGCCTGAGCTGTTCGCGGCGGTCTGTTTTGCTTGCGCCTCAGCGGCCGCCGATCCTTCTGCTCCGGTGGATGCTGACGTGCCGCCTCCTCCCCCACCTGCCGCACAGCCTGCGACCAGTAAAGCCAGCCCGGAAGCTAGCGCGAAGCCAATCGAGCGTTTCATCGCATCCTCCTTACGATCTCTGGGAGCACTCCCCCAAAAACTCACGCGTCCGGTTTTGATGTACCCTCATCACCCCGAAACTGCGACAAAAATACACTAGGATTTAAAATTAGCAACCCCCCTGAACCTCGGGAAAACCTAGATAGCCTGAAACAGAATGCGCCCCTCGTGTTCCATCTTCTTCGCCCGTCCTTCGATGTAGGCATGCTCGAGATGCGCGAGCGTTTCAAAGGTCGCCGCCATCACATGAAAAATCGGCCGCTCTTCATCGGCGAAGATTTGCTGCGCGATCTCGAATGCGGTCTGCGCTTTGCGCCGCGTCAAATCGAGCATTTCCGCCTCGCGATAGGCATGATGCTCGATGAGCTGATTGGCTCGATGACGATGGTCGGAATATACGTTGCCGTGCGCCGGCAGCACGTGCTCGACGTCAAATTTTTGAACCTT
>Ga0335079_10002991_pt1 | contig 19489 bp, 14 predicted proteins | sample Lox_Sample_33_FD_206719 | JGI IMG/M metagenome (GOLD analysis project Ga0335079, IMG submission 206719) | Soil microbial communities from Loxahatchee National Wildlife Refuge, Florida, United States - Lox_Sample_3.3 | ecosystem: Environmental > Terrestrial > Soil > Wetlands | place: USA... | reverse complement strand
GGCGAGATCGCAGCCGTCGCGTCCGACGTCAGCACCTGGCGATGCGGGGATTCGGTGTGCGCGCTGGTGGCCGGCGGCGGTTATGCCGAGTACGTGGTCGCGCCTGCCGCGCAGTGTCTGCCGCTGCCGCACGGGATCACCATTGTGGATGCCGCCGTGTTGCCGGAGACCTTCTTCACTGTCTACCTGAATGTCTTCGAGCGCGCCGCGCTTGCGCCTGGGGAGACCCTGCTCGTGCATGGCGGCTCGAGCGGCATCGGCACGACGGCCATTCTGCTCGGCACGGCATACGGCGCTCAGGTGCTCGCCACCGCCGGCGATGCGCGCAAGTGCGCCGCCTGCCTCGATCTCGGCGCCCAGCGCGCCATCAATTACCGCACCGAAGACTTCGTCGCCGTGGTGCAGGAGGTCACCGCTGGCCGTGGCGCGGATGTGATCCTGGATATGGTGGGCGGCAGCTATCTGGCGCGCGATGTGGCGGCAGCGGCGCTCGATGGCCGGATCGCGCTCATTGCGCTCCTGGGCGGTGCGCGGGCGGAGCTCGATCTGCGCGCCGTGCTCACGCGGCGTCTGAAGATCCTGGGGTCGACGCTGCGGCCGCAGTCGCTCGCGGCAAAAGGCGCGCTTGCGGCGGCGCTGCGCACGCGCGTGTGGCCGTGGTTCGCGACCGGTAAGCTGCGTGCACCGCCTGTCTATGCCCGATTCGCGCTCGCCGAGGCGTGGCGGGCCCACGCCCTGATGGAGTCCGGCGAGCACATCGGCAAGATCCTGCTCACCGTTACTTGAGTGCGAGTTCCATCCGCGCCTTGCCGTCCACGGCGGGCCTGGAGGTCGCGGCAACGACAAACACGCGTGCGGGCTCGACTTCGCCGCCGCCCAGCAATGCGTCCTGGACGGCCGCCGCGCGGCGCCTGGCGAGTGCCTCGAGATCGGCCGCTGTCACGGGCGTGCGCGCCGCGAGATTCGATTCGAGCTCGGAGATCGCAGCCGGATAAGCGGCAGGATCGGCCTGCTTCTTCTTGCGGGCTTCAACCAGAGCGGCGCTCGCCTCGGGCAGCGCGGCATCCTTGCCCGACAGCGCCTTGAAGTCCTCGACCAGCAGGCGGAAGTGCTCCGCCGGGTCGGCCAGCACAGCGCTCTCGACGGTCTCATCACCCTGGGCCTTGCGGCCGAGTTCCTTCTTCTTCAACGCCAGCAGCGAGCGATTCAGTACCCGGGTGCCCAACCCCGCCGTATCCACTTCCGGGGAGTAGATGCTCGGGATGTCCATCTCGAGATGCGGCCGCTCCTTCAGCGCCTTCACCACGCCGTTGAGACGGTCCTTCGCGGTGGCATCGAGCTCGGCGCTGCCCGGTGCGAAATCGATGAGATTCATCTGCTCGCTGCCGCCGAACAGCTTGCCGAGCAGCGTGAAGGGGGCCGTGACGATTTTCGTCAACACGTTGACGATCGCCTTCCAGATGATCGGCCCAAGCTTGAACTGCGGATCATCGAGGCTGCCGGTGACGGGCAGCCCGAGGTCGATCACACCGTTACGGTCCTTGAGCAGCGCGACGGCGAGCTTCAGCGGCAGGTGCATGGCATCGGGACTGTCGACCTTGTCGCCGAGCTGCAACTGATCGATCACGAAATGATGATCCGCGTTGAGCTGACGGTCCTCGACGTGATAGTGCAGATCGACCGAGACCTTGCCCTTCTCGATCTTGTAGCCCGCGAAGTGCCCGGAGTAGGGCGTGACGCTGCTGAGCTCCATGCCGTGGAAGCTCATCTTGATGTCCGTGAAGAGCGCGGCCGAGAGCGGATTGATGGTGCCGGCGATCTCAACCGGCGCGTAGCGGTCGACTTTGCCCTTCAGGTCCACCGTCGCCCGTGAAGCCGGGTCCGACGACAATCCGGTGATGGTGCCCGCGAGTTGCTGGATGCCGACTGCGAAGTGCGGCTGGATCCACAGGTCTGCGTAGTTCGCCGAGCCATCCTGAATGCGGATTTGCGCAATCTCGATCGGTATCGTTGTTGCGGCCCTGGGCGGCGCGGCATGACGCACCGGCGCGACTTTCTTGCCATGCCGTGCCTGTTTCGGCACGGGCACGGATACAGGCACGGTAGCGGGCGCGGGCGCCGCCGCAGGAGCCGGAGTTGCGCCGGCCGGCGACTGTGCGCCTCGGGGCGCGAGGGCCTCTGCGATATTGACGCTGCGGTCGGATGCGATGATGACGCGCGCGTAGGGCGCGCGTGCCGTGATGGTACGAATCTTCAGACTCGTGGGCAGCAGGTGCAACTGCATTCCCGCGACCGTGAGCTGCTCCCATTTGACGAAGTCCTGTTGCAGCAGCTCATCGACGGTGCGGAACCTGGACACTTCCGTATCGCCGCTGACGGCGATCTCGCCCTTGGCGTTGCGGTCGATCGTCAGTTTCGTCGCGAGCAGACCGGAGCGCAGCGACAGTGCGGTGTAGTGCGACAAATAGGCCTGGAACGGCTTCAAGTCCACGCCCGCGAGCTGCAGCTGCGCGTGCGTCGTGTTGGCGGGCAGATCGAGCTTGCCCTGCGCCTGGATGCGGCCAGCGCCATTCGGGATCATGTCTGCCGAAAGATCGAGCGTCACATCCCCGGGACTGTGATAGCCGCCGAGCTTGATGTGGATCTGCTCCAGGGTGAGCTGTGCCGCGGGGTCCAGCGTGCGGTCCTCGCCCGCCACCTTGTAGTCGCTGAGCTCGATGTCGGGAACGGACACGACCCAGGGCGGCGCGGTGCTCGGCGGCGCGGTGCTCGGCGGCGCGGCTGCACTCCCCGGCGACGGGCTCGCCGCCGCTGCGCCGGTCAATTCCATGAGATTGATCTTGCCGTCCGCGGTCAGCCACACATGGGTCTGACCGCCTGCAACGCGCACTTGTGGAATGGTGACGGCTCGGCGGCTCAGGTCGAAGCTCGTGCCCTGGACATCGAGGTGATGGATGTCGATGTAGTCCATCGTGCCGCCGCGCGGCCGCACTCCGAGATCGTCCAGCGTGAGGCTGTCGACTTTGATCTGCAGCTGCAGCGGATTTGTCCCCGTGCTGAAGTCGTATTCGCCTTGCAGCGCGATCGTGCCGCTCGGGATCTCAAACTGCACGGTGTCGCGCACATAGCTCCACAGGGTCTGCGCACGCAGCGCGGTGATGGAGAAATGACCGCGTGAGGCAACCGGAGCGGTGCCGATGTTGCCGTCCCAGTGGAAGCGCTCGCCCACGGCGCTCGAGAAGTCGAGCGTGAAGCGATCGGTGCCCGAGCCGGTGGTGCTGAAATCGCGCAAATCGAATTGGATCGGCGAGATCTCGGCGTGGAAGGGCGTCTCGCGCGTGAAATCCTCATAGGAGGTCCGCCCCGCCGTGACCGCCAGCCGATCCAGGAACAGCCGCAACGGCGCGGATTTCGCAGGCGGCGGTGCCTTCGCCGCGGGCGCTTCGAGAGGCTTGGCCAGATCCGCGAGGTTGAGAGAGCCGTCGCGCCGGATCAGCACGCGCGTATAGGGACGATCGAGGAGGATCTCCTGGAAGGCGGGCCCGCGGCGCCAGATGCTCGCGAAGCGCAGCTTCACGTGCAGCCAGCCGACGCTCACCATCGGCGCGCCGTCGGCATCGGGCATGGAGATGTCACGCATATCGAGCGTGAGCGTGAAGGGATTGAAGTGAATCTCGCCCAGGCCGAGCCTGCGGCCGTAGTGAGTCTTCACGAAGTCCTGCGCCTGGGAGCGCAGTACGCGCGGCACTTCAACGAAACCGGCGAAGGCGTAGACGGCGATGAGCAGCGCAAATACGCCGGCGCCAATCAGCAGGCGACGCGCGATCCGCGTGGGCAGCCACGAAGGCAGGGGCATCGCATTCCCCGATTCTGAGTCGACTGTTGACTCAATGATAGCCGAGATCGGCCCGCACCTTGCCGCGGAACACCCAATAAGACCAGGCGGTGTACAAGAGGATCACCGGCAGCAGAAACACGGTGCCGATCAGCAGGAAGGACTGGGTGCTGGGCGAGGAGGCGGCCTGCCATAGCGTGAAGCGGTGGGGAACGATCATGGGCCACAGACTGACGGCAATGCCGATGTACGACAGGACGAACAGCAGGATCGCGGCCAGGAAGGGCGCAAGCTCTGCGCGGCCCCGGAATGCGCGCCAGCCCCAGGCGGCGCAGGCGAGCGTCGCGAGCGGGATCGGCGCCAGGAAGTACAGGTTGGGGCGCGTAAACCACCGCTGCGCGATGGCGGAGTCCTGCAGCGGCGTCCACAGACTGACGACACCGATCGCCACCAGCACGCCGATCAGACAGCGCACGCCGCAGCGGCGCGCCCAGGCCTGCAGCTCGCCTTCGGTCTTCAGGATCAGCCAACCCGCTCCGAGCAGGCCGTAACCGAAGGTCAGTGCGACACCGGTGAAAAACGAGAAGGCCGTGAAGCAGTCGAAGGAGTTGCCGGCGAACTGCCTGCCCTCGATGCGAAATCCCTGAATGTACGCGCCGATGACGATGCCCTGGGCGAAGGTGGCGACTGCCGAGCCGTAGCAGAAGGCGTGATCCCAGAAGGTGCGGTGCTCGGAATCGCGAAAGCGATACTCGAAGGCGACGCCGCGGAAGGCCAGCGCCAGCAGCATGATCAGGATCGGAAAGTAGACCGCCGGAATCAGGATCGCGAAGGCCAGCGGAAAGGCCGCGAGCAGAGCGACGCCGCCCAGTATCAGCCAGGTCTCGTTGCCATCCCAGACGGGCGCGATGGAGTTCATCAGCAGATTGCGCGCGGCGAGATCCGGCGCGAAGCCGTACAGCATCCCGACGCCGAGGTCGAAGCCGTCGAGCAGGACGTAAAGGAAGATTCCGACCGCGAGGAGCAGCGTCCACACCGGCACCAGGTCGAGCACCGGCGCGCCCATCACGGACTCTCAGTCTGCCCGACGGCGGGCAGCGCCTGCACCGGCCGGTCGGGCCGGCCGCTCTCGATGTGCTCGGCCGCGGTTGCCGCCTTGCCGGTGCCGCGCTTCACGATGCGGTACATATGGCGGATGCCGAAGGGAAACATGATGAGATAGACGATCGTATAAGCCGCAAGCGACAGCGCCACGTCGCTCGCCGTGAGTGAAGGCGACACGGAATCGGCCGTCCGCAGCACGCCATAGATAGTCCAGGGCTGACGGCCCACCTCGGTCGTGGTCCAGCCCGCGAGTACTGCGAGAAATCCAAGCGGCGCGGCCCATTCGCAACAGCGCAGAAACGCGCCCGAGCTGTGCAGCTTGCCGCGCAGGCGCAGCCACCAGCTGGCCAGCACCAGCATCAGCATCAGGATGCCGATACCCACCATGATGCGAAAGGCGAAGAACGGAATCGCAACCGGCGGCCGCGCATCGCGTGGCCAGTCTTTGAGGCCGCGCACTTCGCCGTCGCGCTGGTGCGTGAGGATCACGCTGCCGAGCCGCGGCACATCGAGCGCCCAGTGATTGGTCTCTTGCGCCTCATCGGGAATGGCGAACAAAGTGAGCGGTACGCCGCGCCCGGTGTCCCAGCGCGCCTCGATGGCAGCGAGCTTCTCCGGCTGAAACTCGCGGGTATTGAGTCCATGCAGATCCCCGATCGCCACCTGTGCCGGCACCAGGATCGTGAGCAGCCCGAGCGCCATGTTCATCATGGTGCGGCCGTCCTCGGCGCTGGTCGCCCGGCGTACGAGGTACGCGCCGACCGCCAGCACCAGCAACGCCGTGGTGATGTAGAACGCGACCACCGTGTGCGTCAGCCGGTAGGGAAAGGAGGGATTGAAGATGATCTGCAGCCAGTCCCTGGGGAACAGCCGGCCATCGATCAGCGAGTAGCCGGCCGGTGTCTGCATGAAGCTGTTGGTGGAGAGAATCCAGAACGTGGAGAACAGCGTCCCCAGGGCCACCATCAGTGCCGCGACGAAGTGGGCCCAGCGCGGCACCAGGCTGCGGCCGAACAGCAGCACGCCGAGGAATGCCGATTCGAGGAAGAAGGCCGTCAGCCCCTCATAGCCCAGCAGCGGCGACAGCACATTCGCCGTCACGTCGGTGAAGCGGCTCCAGTTCGTGCCCAGCTGGAAGGGCATGACGATGCCGGAGACGACGCCCATGCCGAAGGAGACCGCGAAGATGCGCGTCCAGAAGCTCGACAGGCGAAAGTACTTCTCGTGCCCGCGGGTGAAGTACAGACCCTCGAGCACGGCGATATAGGAGGCCAGTCCGACCGTGAGCGCCGGCAGCAGAATGTGCCACGCGACCACCCACACGAACTGAAGTCGCGACAGCAGTAGCGGAGTCCAGCTCACCCTCTGCCTCCCTGAGCTTTGGATGAGGCAGGAGTGTCGCTCAATTCGCGGCCCGGCGAAATAGCCGGACCGCGCCGAGGCTCAGGCGCGGCGGGCGCTGTCGAGGGCCGAGCTGCCTTCGCCGTCGGTGCCGGCTGCGACGCCCAGACGCTTCTGCAGCAGCGGACTCGTGGTGGTGTACTGCAGGTGCACCTTCTCCCCGGGCCGCAGGTGCTCCTTGACCGCGAACGCCGCGAGCGCGGTCTCGTGGAATCCCGACAGAATGAGCTTCTTCTTGCCCGGGTAATCGTTGATGTCGCCCACGGCGTAGATACCGGGCACGCTGGTCTGAAAGCGGGCCGTGTCCACGGCGATGGTGCGCCGATTCAGCGCCAGGCCCCAGTTCGCAATCGGCCCCAGCTTGGGATGCAGACCCCAGAACACGAGCAGCTGATCGAGCGAGACCGTCCGGGTCACGCCATCGCGGGCCGTGACGCGCACCGCCTTGAGCGTGCCGTCCTGCTCGACGAGCGACTGCACCTGACCTTCGATGAAGTCGACGAGGCCCTCCTCACGCAGTGCGTGCATGCGCTGCACCGAGGCCGGGGCCGCGCGAAAATCCGCACGGCGGTGCACCAGTACGATGCTGCGCGCCTTGCCGGCGAGCTCGAGCGTCCAGTCGAGCGCGGAGTCACCGCCCCCCAGGATGACGAGATCCTTGTCGGCGAACTGCGCCGCATCCTTGACGCGATAGTGAATGCTTGCGCCCTCGAGCTTGTCTGCGCCCTCGACACCGAGGCGCCGCGGCTGAAACGAGCCGACGCCGCCGGCGATGATGACGGCGCCGGCATCGAAGCGCAGGCCGCGGCTGGTGGCGACATCGAAGCGCCCGTCCGCGCGCGGTGTCACTTCCGTGACTTCCTGGCCCAGGTGAAAGCCCGCGTTGAAGGGGCGGATCTGCTCCGCCAGGCGCTCGATGAGCTCGCGCGCAGTGCATACCGGGATCGCGGGGATGTCGTAGATCGGCTTGTCGGGATAAAGCTCGGTGCACTGCCCGCCGATCGCGGCGAGCGAGTCGATCACTTCGGCGCGCAGGCCGAGCAGGCCCAGCTCGAAGACCTGGAATAAGCCGACGGGACCGGCGCCGACGATGACGACGTCGGTCACGGTCGCCAGTTTTGAACGCTCAAGCGACAAGGACATTCTCCAGTGTGATGCGCTCGCTCTTCGGCGGCGCGCCGGCAAATCCGGCGAGTCCCTTCTGGACGAGCCATTCACGGTTGAAAAGGCGTGACTGATACTTGGCGCCACCGTCGCACAGCACGGTGACGACCGTGTGGCCGGGACCGAGCTCGCGCGCGACGCGCACGGCCGCGGCCACATTGATTCCGCTCGTGCTGCCGAGGAACAGTCCCTCCTCGCGCAGCAGCCGGTAGACCCAGCGCACCGTGTCTGCATCCTCGATGTGCACGGCATCGTCGATTGGCGCGCCCTCGAAATTCACCGTGACACGGCCGATGCCGATGCCCTCGGTGATCGAGCCGCTGCCGGTGGCCTTGAGCGCGCCGTGCTTCACGAACTCGTACAGGCTGCTGCCCGGAGGATCCGCGAGTACGCATCGTACGCGCGTGGACTTCGATTTCAGGAACTCGGAGACACCGCCCAGTGTGCCGCCGGTGCCGCTCGAGGCGACGAAGGCATCGATGCGCCCCTCGGTCTGGGCCCAGATCTCCGGCCCGGTCGTCTCCACATGGGCGCGGCGGTTCGCCGGATTGTCGAACTGGTTTGCCCAGATCGCATTGCGCAGCGAGCCCGCGAGGCGCGCCGCCACCTTCTGATACTGGTTCGGATTGCTGTAGGGAACGGTGGGCACCTTGTACAGCTCGGCGCCCAGCATCTCGAGCAGCTGGTATTTCTCCGGCGACTGGTTGTCGGGCATGACGATGATGCAGCGGTAGCCGCGCGCGTTGCACACGTGCGCAAGGCCGATGCCGGTGTTGCCGGCGGTGCCCTCGACTACCACGCCGCCGGGCTTGAGCTCGCCGCGCGCTTCGGCGTCGGCCACGATGGCGCGCGCCGCGCGATCCTTCACCGAGCCGCCCGGGTTCATGAACTCGGCCTTGCCGAGAATCTCGCAGCCGGTCTCCTCGCTCGCGCGCTGCAGGCGGATGAGCGGCGTGTTGCCGACGGAGCCGGCAAAGCCCTGCCGCACGCTCATGCGGCCCCTTGGAGCGCGCCCGCGAGCGCATCGAGCGCACAGGTCTCAACGACTGCGGTCACTTCGCCCACGATCAGCAGGGCGGGGGCGGCGATCGCCTCGGTGCGGGCGCGCGCTGCGATCTCGGCGAGCGGCGCGCGCAGCGTGCGCTGTCCCGGCAGCGAGGCCCGCTCGATGAGCGCCGCCGGGCGCTCGGCGGGAGCGCCCGCGGCAATGAGCCGCGCCACGATCGACTCGAGCTGCGAGACGCCCATGTAGAACACGACGGTGTGACGCGGGCGCGCGAGCGCGCGCCAGTCGAGGAGGTCATCCTCCGCGAAATGACCGGTCGCAAAAGTGACCGACTGCGACAGCTCGCGCTGCGTGAGCGGCACGGCCGCGGCCGCCGCGGCGGCAAGGCCTGCGGTGATGCCCGGCACGACGCTGAAGGCGATGCCGTGGCGCATGAGCACCTGAACTTCCTCGCCCCCGCGTCCGAAAATAAACGGATCCCCGCCTTTCAGCCGCGCCACCTTGCGGCCGCGCAGCGCATGCTCGACCAGCAGCTCGTTGATGCGCTCCTGGCTGGTGCGGCAGCCTCCTGCATCCTTGCCCACGAAGATGCGCTCCGCATCGCGCCGGGCGCGCTCCAGGATCTCCGGCGCGACCAGCCGGTCGTAGAGAATCACGTCCGCCTGCTGCAGCAGTTGCACGGCGCGCAACGTGAGCAGATCGGGGTCGCCGGGCCCGGCACCGATCAGATACACCTCACCGCGGGGCGGGGCGCCCGTGTTGCGAAACTCGGCGAGCTCGCGCGTGAAGGCCGCCTGTGCCGCCGTCTCCTCGCCACGCAGCAGCTCGCGCGCGACGGGCCCGCTGAAGAGCCGCTCCCAGAACGCGCGACGCCGACTTGCCGGCAACGCCTCGCGCACCAGCGCGCGGCGGCGGCCGGCGAAGCGCGCCAGCGCGCCCAGGCGCGAAGGCAAGAGGGACTCAAGCTGGGCGCGCAGCTGACGTGCCAGCACCGGGGATGCGCCGCCGGTCCCGATCGCGACCACCACCGGGGAGCGATCGACGATCGCCGGCACGATGAAGCTCGAGCGCTCCGCATCATCGACCACATTGACGGGCAGGTTGCGTTCGCGCGCCGCCCGCGAGACCTGCTCGTTCACCTCAGGACGATCGGTTGCAGCGATGACGAGGACGATCCCTTGCAGCAGTTCCGCAGTAAAGCTTGCGGCGATGTGGCGCACCGTGTCCGAGTGCGCGCGCACCAGCGCCTCCGCCTCCTCACCGAGCTGCGGCGCGAGCAGACTCACGCGGGCACCGGCGGCGAGCAGCAGCTGCGCCTTGCGCGCGGCCACGGAGCCGCCACCCACGATGAGTGCCCGCTCGCCGCGGACGCGCAAGAAGATCGGCAGATGATCCATCCTGTGTGCTCCCCTGCAGGAGATGCAGGGTGCTAACTCCGTGCAGCGCTCGTTCGCACCCGCGGATGCAATCCGCATTCGCGAAATTCCGGGTTCTCCCACCACCAGCGGCCGGCGCGGCTGTCCTCGCCGGGCAGCACCGCGCGTGTGCACGGCGCGCAGCCGATACTGGGGAACTGCCGGTCGTGCAGGGCATTGTACGGAAGCTTGCGCGCGCGGATGTAGGCCCACACCTGCTCTTCGGTCCAGTCGAGCAGCGGGCTCACCTTGTGCAGCCCGTGGTGCGAATCCCATTCCATCGGCTGCCCGAGCGCGCGCGTCTTCGACTGCTCGCGGCGCACACCCGTGACCCAGGCCGCGTAGCCTGTGACAAAGCGCTCGAAGGGCACCACCTTGCGCACCTTGCAGCAGGCGACGCGCGCCCCCTGCGAGTGGAAGAAGCCATTCACGCCCTGGTGGCCGACCAGCTCGGAGAGCTGCTCGCCATCCGGATAGATCACGCGAATGCGGTTGTGATAGCGGCGCTGCAGTTTCTCGAGCAGCTCGTAGGTTTCCTCGTGCAGCCGCCCGGTGTCGATGCTGACGATGTCGATTCCGGGTTCATCGGTGCAGATGATGTCGGTGAGCACCATCGCCTCGGCGCCGAGGCTGTTGGCATACACCACCCGGCCGTGGGTCTGCACGGCGCGCGCGAGCAGCTCGCGGACCGCGGCCGCCTTGGATTCCAGCTCGAGTGTGAGTACCTGGCCCATGATGCTTATCGGGCACTGTATCGGTGACAATGCGGTCGCAGAACGAATCATTGCTTCTGATGTTCTGCGGGGCGGTTATGTGGAGAAATGCGGACTCAGCATATGAATAGACTCAACGGTTATGAGCCGATCCGGGGGGCAGGGGCATGAAGTTGCACCAGCTGCGGTATCTCGCGGCCGTGGCGCAGAGCGGATTGAACATCACCGCCGCGGCCCAGAAGCTGCACACGTCCCAGCCGGGGGTGAGCAAGCAGATCAAGCTGCTCGAGGATGAGCTCGGCTTTCAGATCTTCACCCGCGAAGGGCGCAATCTGACGCGCATCACACCTGCCGGTCAGCAGGTGATCGACCGTGCGCTGAAGATCCTGCAGGAGACCCAGTCGATCCGGGACCTGGCGACCGAGCTGCGCGACGAGGGGCGGGGGAGCCTGTCGATCGGCACCACCCACACCCAGGCGCGTTATGTCCTGCCGAGCGTCATCGGCGTATTCCGCGAGCGCTATCCCCAGGTGCGGCTCAATCTGCACCAGGGCACCTCGGAACAGATCGCCGAGATGGTGGCGCAGGACCGCATCGACTGCGCGATTGCGACCGGCTCCGAGCAACTGTTCGGCGATCTCACGCTGATGCCCTGCTATCGCTGGCACCGCGTGATCGTGGTGCCTCGCGATCATCCGCTTGCGTCCAATCCGCGCCCGAGCCTCAAGGCGCTGGGCGCATTCCCGCTCGTCACCTATACGTTCAGCTTCGCGGGTCCCTCCTCGCTCCAGCAGGCGTTTGCCAAGGCGGGGCTGGTCCCGGATGTCGCTCTGACCGCGCGCGATGCCGATGTCATCAAGACCTACGTGCGGCTCGGGCTCGGTGTGGGCATCGTGGCGCAGATGGCGGTGGATCCGAAGGAAGATGCGGATCTGGTGTCGATCGATGCCTCGCACCTTTTTGCCGGCCACGTGACCTGGATCGGCTTTCGGCGCGGAGTGCTGCTGCGCCGCTACGTCTATGAGTTCATCCAGCTGCTCGCGCCGCATCTCGACCGGCGCGTGGTCGAGCGGGCGCATCGCATGACCAATGCGGCCGAAGTGGCGCAGCTGTTTGAGAACGTGCTGCTGCCGGAGCGCTGAAGTCTCAGGCGGCGAAGAAGCGCTGCGCAGGCACGGGAGCGCCCGGTGCGCCGGGCTGATAGGCGACGGAGTAGCGCTCGAGCGCGGCGCGCGCGAGCTCGATGTCCTCGCCCGGCGCGACTTCGAAGGCATCGAAGCCTGAGCGGGCCATGAAGAAGATCTGGTCGCATTTGACCTGGCCGACGGCGCGGATCTCCCCGCCAAAGCCGTAGCGCGCGCGCAGCAGCCGCGCATAGGTATAGCCGCGGCCATCGCCTGCGTTGGGAAATTCAAACGCCACCAGCGACAGCCGAGGCAGCTCCACCGCCAGCTCCTCAACTTTCTCGGCGGCGCCGACTTTCACGCCCAGGCGTCCTTCCCAGGACTGCCAGCGTGAGGCATCCGCCTTGAGCTCCGCGCTGCTCACGATGATGGAGCGCACCGCCTCGCCCGCGGCGGTGGCCGCGGCAACTTCCGCGAGGTAGCGCCAGTCATCGGCGCGAATCTCACGCAGCCGCAAGATCTTTCGCATACACACGCTCTTTGAAGGGGCCGATGCCGATGCGGCGGACGGTGTCGATGAAGCGCTCCTCGTCGGTGCGCTGCTCGCGGTAGACCTCGAGGATGCGCGCGACGGTGGGCGCCACTTCGGCCTGGCGCACCGAAGGTCCGATCACCTCGCCGAGCGCGCTCGCCTCGCGCGCCGAGCCGCCGAGGGTGATCTGGTACCACTCCTCGCCATGCTTATCGACACCCAGGATGCCGATGTGCCCGACGTGATGATGGCCGCAGGCATTCATGCAGCCGGACATCTTGAGCTCGATCTCGCCGAGGTCGTAGAGGTAGTCGAAATCATCGAACTGCGCCTGCAGCTGCTGCGCCACCGAGATGGTGCCGGCATTCGCCAGACTGCAGAAATCCAGTCCCGGGCAGACGATCATGTCCGTGAGCGTGCCGATGTTGGGCGTCGCGAGCTTCAGGCGCGACAGCTCCTGCCACAGCGCGTACAGCTGCGACTGGCGCACATCGGCGAGCAGCAGATTCTGGTTGTGGGTGGAGCGCACCTCACCGAAGCTCACACGATCGGCCAGATCCGCCACCGCATCGAGCTGCGCCGAGGTGATATCGCCCGGCGGGGCGCCGTGCGCCTTCAGCGAAATCCACACCGCGCGATAGCCGCTTCGCTTGTGCGCCACCGTGTTGTAGCGATACCAGGCGCGGAAGGCCGCATCCTGTCCCAGCGTCGGGTCGATGTCGGGCAGCTCCTGATAGGGGGGCGGGGTGAAGTGGGCGCGCACGCGCTCGACTTCCTCCGGCGGCAGGCGCGGTGCGAACTCGCGCGAGGCGCGCCACTCGGCCTCCACTTCATCGCGAAAGGCAGCGATGCCTAAGGACTTCACCAGCACCTTGATGCGGGCCTTGTGAATGTTGTCGCGCCGGCCGTAGCGGTTGTAGGCGCGCAGGATGGCCTCGAGGTAGGCAAGCAGGTCCGCCAGGGGCAGGAACGGGCGGATCATCTGCCCGATCGCCGGCGCACGGCCGAGGCCGCCGCCGACGAAAACCTCAAAGCCCAGGGCCCCCGCCGCATCGCGCTTCAGATGCAGTCCGATGTCGTGCACTTCGGAGGCGGCGCGGTCAGTCGGGGAACCGGTGATCGCGATCTTGAACTTGCGCGGCAGGTAGGAAAATTCCGGGTGCAGCGTGGCCCACTGGCGCACGATCTCGCAGTACGGCCGCGGGTCTTCCAGCTCATCGCGGGCGATGCCGGCCAGGTGATCGGCGGTGATGTTGCGGATGCAGTTGCCGCTCGTCTGGATGGCGTGCATCTGCACCGAGGCCAGCAGCTCGAGAATGTCGGGCACGGTCTCGAGCCTGGGCCAGTTCAGCTGCAGGTTCTGGCGCGTCGTGAAATGTCCGTAACCACGGTCGAACTCGCGCGTGATGCGGGCGAGCATGCGCAGCTGCGTCGAGGACAGCAGCCCGTACGGCACCGAGAAGCGCAGCATCGGCGCAAACCGTTGAATGTAGAGACCATTGCGCAGACGCAGCGGGCGGAATTCGTCCACCGAGAGCTGCCCGGCGAGGTGCCGGCGGGTCTGGTCGCGGAATTCGCGCACGCGCTGATCCACGATCGCCTGGTCGATGGCGTCGTACTGATACACCCTGGGGACTATAGGCGGGGGGGCGCCGGGCGCTAAATACCGCCTTGTTAGACCCGCCCCACGTCCGGTTATGACCGTCCTTATGACACACTTGCCGGCTAAAAGCCGCCTGGGGGGAGCCATGCCGGGGCTGTATTTCGAGGAATTCGTGGTGGGGCAGCGCTTCGACCACGCCGTTCGGCGCACGGTGACCGAGACGGACAATGTGCTGATCTCCACCCTCACCATGAACCCGGCGGCGCTGCACCTCGATGCGGAATACGCGCAAGGCACCGCCTTCGGCAAACCGCTGGTGAACAGCGTCTTTACCCTGGGGCTCATGGTCGGCATTGCCGTCGGGGATACGACCCACGGCACCACGGTCGCGAACCTCGGCTGGGAGAAGGTCACGTTTTCCAAGCCGGTCTTTGTGGGCGACACGCTGCACATCCGCACCACAGTGGCCGCCAAGCGCGAGAGCCGCTCCCACCCCGACGCCGGCATCGTCACCTTCGAGCATCGCGCCTTCAATCAGCGCGACGAGGAGGTGGCGTTCTGTCTGCGGGCGGCGATGATGCTGAAGAGACCTGCGCGATGAGCGAGCGCTCCTGGCTGTTCGTGCCCGGCGACAGCGAGCGCAAGCTCGAACGGGCCGCGAGCTGCGGCGCCGATGCGCTGATCCTCGATCTGGAGGACTCCGTCGCCGCTGCCCGCCTGCCTGCCGCGCGCGAGTGCGTGCTCGCCCATCTCAACGCCCACCCGACGCGCGAGCGCCAGCGGCTCTGGGTGCGGGTGAACGCGCTCGGCAGCGGTCGGCTGCTCGAGGATCTGGTCGCTGTGATGCCCGGAGTGCCGGACGGCATCCTCCTGCCGAAGGTCTCATCGAATGCGGAGCTGAACGAGGTGCATCACTATTTATCTGCGCTGGAGCACGCAGCCGGCCGGGCGGAAGGATCGACCGGCGTGGCCGTGATCGCGACCGAGACACCGGAGGCGCTCTTTGCCATGGGTGGGTATCGCCGGGCCCCGGCGCGGCTTCGCGCCCTGACCTGGGGCGCGGAGGATCTGGCCGCCGCCTTAGGGGCGAGTCCGCCGGGAGCGGGCGATGCGAGCTTCACGTTCGAGCTCGCGCGGGCACTGTGTGTGGTCGCCGCCGCGGCCGCCGGCGTGCAGGCGGTGGATGGCGTGCATACGGCCCACAAGGATGCCGAAGGACTGTCGCGCGAGCTCGCGCGCGCGCGGCGCGATGGCTTCACCGGCAAGCTTGCGATCCATCCCGATCAGGTCGAGCCCATCAATGCCGCCTTCACACCCAATGAGAGCGAGCTTGCGCACGCGCGCAGCGTGGTGGCGGCGTTCGCCTCCAATCCGGATCTCGGTGTCGCAAGTATCGAGGGCCGCATGATCGATCGGCCACATCTGCTGGCAGCGCAGCGGCTGCTCGCGGCCGCTGAGCGCGCCGGACGGCGCGGCTGATCACTCCGGCGAGTCGATCTGCAGCAGATCCTCGGGGGTATCGATATCCACCGCAGCGCTGGCGAGCGGCACGCGCGCCACGCGCGGTGAGTTCGCGCGCAGCAACGCACGCGCGCCCTGATCGCCCCGCAGCTGCAGCAGTGCCGGAAAATCCGCGCGCGGAAAGATCGCCGGCACGCCGAGCGTGGAGGCGTACTGCGCGGCCGCGATGCCCTGAGGCTGACGGCGCCACGCGCCGATCAGGCGCCGCAGATCCTCGCTGGTGACGGCGGGCTGATCGGCGAGCATGAGGAGCACGCCCTCGCAGCTCGGAGGCAGCCGGGTGACACCGGCGCGAATGGAGCTGGCGATGCCTTCGGCCCAGGCGCGATTGACGATGACACTCGCGGGGGTGTGTTTCAGGAGCGGCGCGAGCTCACTCGCCTGAGAGCCCAGCACTACGGTCACCGCGTGGCCGGCGACCTCGGTAGCGCGCGAGACGGCGAGGTGCAGCAGCGGCCGGCCGCGCAGACGCACGAGCTGCTTGGGTGAGCCGAAGCGTGTCGAGGCGCCGGCCGCCAGCACGATGACGTGCACGGCCGGGAGGTCGGATTCCCCGGCTGCGGCGCTCACGCGGGAAACGGTCCGCCGCTGCGCCCGTGAAGATGAGCCTGGATGCCGGCGATGATCGCCAGCGCCACGGATTCGGGCGAGCGGCCGCCAAGATCGAGCCCCACCGGCGAGCGCAGCCGCCCCCGCAGGCCCTGTCGCCCGTCGCCCAACTCGGCGAGCAGCCGCTCGCGACGCTGCGCCGGGCCGAGCAGTCCCACATACGCAATGCGGCTGGTGCTCAGGGCTTTCAGGTAGGCCAGGTCCGCGCTCAGGTGATGACTCATGATCACCGCGGCCTCGAATCCGTTCGGGTCGAGCTGCTGTGCAACCTCGTCAGTGGGCGCGAGCACGACGCGGTCGGCGCCGGGGAAATGTTCCGGGCGTGCATAGGCGGGGCGGTGGTCGTATACCGTCACGCGCCAGCCGAGCCGGGCCGCGAACTCGACGAGCGGTTGCGCATCCGGCCCGGCGCCCAGGAGCAGCAGGCGCGGCGGCAGCGCGAGCGGTACGGCAAAGATGCGCAGGCCGCCGGATTCGAGCCATTCCGCGCGGCCGCTGCCGGCGCTGCGAGCCAGCACCGTCGCCAGTTCCTGTGTTACCGCAGGCGCAAGTGCCTCCGCCGGCGCGTCACTCATGAAAAGCCGGCCGGCCGCAAGCGCACTCGTCGTGCTTTCGACCACCAGTCCCATCGCCGCGGCGGTGTGATGCTCCAGCGCACGCGCGAACGAGGCCACCGGCTCCCAGCCGTTCTGCGGCCCGACGCGGATCAGCGCAATCTGCATGGCGCCTTCGCAGCCGATGCCTAAGCCCCACAGGGCGTCATCGCTCCCACCCGTGTTGTAGGTCACCGTGCGCAGCTCGCCGGAATCGATGACCGCACGCGCGTGCGCCGCCAGATCCGCCTCGAGACAGCCGCCGGAGAGCAGCCCGGCGTAGCTGCCGTCGGCTGCGATCGCCATCAGGGCACCGGGTTTGCGGTAGGTGGAGCCGCTGGTGTGCACCACGATGGCCAGGGCGAAGGCCCGCGCCGCCGCGCGCTCGCGCTCATACAGGGGCAGAAGGGGCCTCAAACTGGCTTCCACAGCAGAATTATGCGTCAAGTTGCACCTGCCCGACCGCGTCAGTAGAGTCGCACGGCCTTTTTGACCGCCTGCTGACTACCCGATGACCACTGCCAACCCAACCGCCCCCGGCGACGCATGGATCGTTCACAAATTCGGTGGCTCGAGCGTCGCGGACGCCGAGTGCTTCCGCCGCGTCGCCGCCATCCTGGATTCGATGCCGCAGCCGCGCATCGGCGTGGTGCTGTCGGCCTGCCGTGGCGTCACCGACTCGCTCCTGCGCCTGGTGGCACTTGCCGAGCAGCAGGATGCGGCTTACCAGAGTGAGCTTGCGCGGCTGCGCGAGCGCCATGCGGCGATCGCGCGCGATGTACTGTCGCGCGAGTCAGCCGATGAGTATCTCGCCGGCCTCGACCGCGACTGCCGCGATATCGAGGGTGTGCTGCACACCGTGCAGCTCACGCGCGCCGCGGCTCACAACGTCTCCGATCTGATCGCCGGTTACGGCGAGATCTGGTCGACGCGCCTGTTCCACCGCTTCTACGAGGCGAGCGGCGCGCGTGCTGGCGCCAAGCAGTGGCTCGATGCGCGCCGGGTGGTGGTCGTCGAGTGGGGTCCGCTCGGCCCGGGCGTGCAGTGGAGCGAGTCGCAACGCAATATCGCACGGCTCGTGCCGGCGGATTTTCGCGGCACGCTGCTCATCACCGGCTTCATTGCCTCGAACCGCCGCGGCGTGCAGACGACCCTGGGGCGCAACGGCAGCGATTTCTCCGGCTCGATCTTTGGTGCCTTGCTCGAGGCCGCCGAAATCCATATCTGGACCGATGTGGACGGTGTGCTGTCGGCCGATCCGCGCCGGGTGCCCGATGCCAAGGCGATCGACTCCTTGTCTTATCACGAGGCGATGGAGCTCGCGTACTTCGGCGCCAAGGTCATCCACCCGCAGACCATGGCGCCGGCCGTGCGCCGCGGCATTCCGATCTGGATCCGCAACACCTTCGCGCCGGAGAAGGCCGGTACGCTCATCTGCGCCCATCCGAGCTCGGGACTGCCGGTCAAAGGCATCACGACCATCGAGCACGTGGCCCTCATCAACCTCGAGGGCGCGGGCATGATCGGTGTGCCGGGCACGGCGCATCGGCTGTTCGGCGCGCTGCGCGAGGAGTCGATCTCGGTGATCCTGATTTCCCAGGGCAGCTCCGAGCACTCCATCTGCTGCGCGGTGCCTCTGCCGCAGGCCGAGCGTGCCGCCAACGCGGTCCGCGCCGCCTTCGAGCGCGAGCTCAAGGACGGCCAGATCCAGAGCGTCTCGCTCGATCGCGAGCTCGCGATCCTCGCGGTCGTGGGCGATGGCATGGCGGGCACGCCGGGCGTCGCCGCGAAAGTCTTCAACGCACTCGGCGCGGCCGGAGTCAATGTGCGCGCCATCGCGCAGGGCGCCTCCGAGCGCAACATCTCCGTCGTGATCGACGGCAAGCAGACCACGCGCGCGCTGCGCGCCGTGCATGCACGCTATTACCTCTCGCCGCACACGCTGTCGATCGGCATCATCGGTCCCGGCACCGTCGGGCGCGTGCTCCTCGCGCAGCTCGCCTCGCAAAGCGCGCGCCTGCACGAGCAGTTCCAGCTCGATCTGCGCGTGCGCGGCATCCTTGCCACCAAGCGCATGCTGCTGTCGCAGTCCGCGGTGTCGCTCGCAGACTGGCGCACGGCCTTCGAGCGCAGTGAGGAGCCCTCGGACCTGGCTCGTTTCATCGAGCACGTGCACGTGGACTACCTGCCGCACACGGTGATCATCGACTGCTCGGCCAGCGAGGAGGTCGCCCGGCACTACCGCGACTGGCTGGCCGCCGGCATCCACATCGTGACGCCGAACAAGAAAGCCAACAGCGCATCGCTCGGCTCGTACCGCGCGCTGCACGAAGCGCGGCGCTTGAGCGGCGCGCACTATCTGTACGAGGCCACCGTGGGCGCCGGACTGCCGGTGATCCAGACGCTGCGCGACCTGCGCGAGACCGGCGATGAGATCACCAGCATCGAGGGCATCTTCTCCGGCACGCTCGCCTACCTCTTCAATGTGTATGACGGCAAGGTGCCGTTCTCGCAGATCGTGCAGGACGCCAAACAGCGCGGTTATACCGAGCCGGATCCGCGCGATGACCTCTCAGGCACCGACGTCGCGCGCAAGCTGATCATCCTGGGGCGGGAGATGGGACTGGCGCTGGAGCTCGCCGACGTCGAGGTGGAGAGCCTCGTGCCCGCGGGTCTTTCTTCGGGCTCGATCGACGAGTTCATGCGCGAGCTGCCGCGCCACGATGGCGCGATGGCGAAGCGGCTGGAGGCTGCGCGCGCGCGCGGCAAGGTACTGCGCTACATCGGCCGCCTCACCGCAGATGGCAAAGCCACGGTGGGCCTGGCCGAGCTCGATACGCGCCACGCGTTCGCCAACATCGCGCTCACC
>Ga0335079_10002990_pt1 | contig 19490 bp, 17 predicted proteins | sample Lox_Sample_33_FD_206719 | JGI IMG/M metagenome (GOLD analysis project Ga0335079, IMG submission 206719) | Soil microbial communities from Loxahatchee National Wildlife Refuge, Florida, United States - Lox_Sample_3.3 | ecosystem: Environmental > Terrestrial > Soil > Wetlands | place: USA... | reverse complement strand
GAATACTCGAAATTCCAGAGCAGAACCGAGGACATCCGAGCCTATGTGGAGGTCGGCTCTGAACCCCAGACAGGTCGCCGCCGAACCAAGGTCTCCGCAGCGGTTGACCGACTTCTCCCGGCGGGGGCTTGTCATTCGGCGGGTTCTCAAGCTCCTAAACGTTTTCGTGGCGGCCTGCAGTCTCGGTTTTGCCTTAAATCCTTCGCTCGACATCAGCCAGTATGCGCACACCGCGTGGACCGTCCACGAGGGGTTTTCCCTCGGCAACGTCTACACGATCGCCCAAACGCCCGATGGGTATCTCTGGCTTGGCTCGGAATTCGGCTTATTTCGGTTCGATGGCGTTCGCAGTATCTCCTGGCAGCCACCGCCGGGTCAGCATCTTCCCGACACCAACATCAACAGTCTGCTCGTCACGCGCGACGGCACTCTCTGGATTGGCACCTTCGCTGGCCTTGCAACATGGAGTGGCGGCACGCTGACACAGCGCCCGGAACAAGAGCTTGCGACGTTTGTGGCATCGCTGTTCGAGGACAGTAACGGAACCGTGTGGGCAGGCACGCTGGGGGCTCCCTCTGGCAGGCTCTGCGCAATCCAAAGGGACCGAACGCAGTGCTATGGCGCGGATGGCGCGTTCGGTAGGGCCGTGTGGGCTTCGTATGAGGACAGCTCCGGTAATCTCTGGGCCGCTGCGCAGTCGGGGCTTTGGCGAATGAAGCCCGGGTCTCCAAAGCGATTTCCGACAGCAAAGGAGCTTATCGGCCTGAGTAACGCCGACAACGGACGGCTATTGGTCGCCTTGCACGCCGCAGGACTGATGCAGCTTGCCGGAGACAGAGTTCAATCGCTCCCGATTCGAGGCGCAGCCAATTCGAGCAGCCTGCTGCGTGACCGCGAGATCGATTCGAACAGACTGCTTCGGGACCGCGATGGAGGCCTCTGGATCGGAACAGTGGAACGCGGGCTGATCCATGTGCATCAGAGCCGAACGGATGTATTTACGCGATCTGACGGGCTCTCAGGAGACGTTATCCTCAGCCTCTTCGAGGATCGTGAAGGCGATGTTTGGGTGGCGACCACTGGAGGACTCGACCGCTTTCGAGAACTCCCCGTTAGCAAGGTTTCCGTCAAACAAGGTTTGTCCAGCGATGCATCTCAGTCCGTGCTCGCAGCCACGGATGGGAGCATTTGGGTTGGCGCTCATGAAGGTTTGACCAGGTGGGAGAACGGACGAACCAGAATCTTCCGCCAGGCAGACGGGCTGCCTGATGAACCGCAAGCTCTCTTCCAGGATGATCACGAGCGAGTCTGGGTGTCCACCTTAAACGGGCTTGCCTATTTTCAGGACGGAAGGTTTGTTGCCGTAAATGCCGTGCCTCACGGAGAAGTGCATTTCATAACGGGGGACACCGCGGGTAACGTTTGGCTTTCAGGGGAACAGAGTCTGATGCATTTGCTGGAGGGACGTTTGGTGGAGCAGATCCCCTGGTCAGTGCTCGGACGTCGCCAAAGCGCCGAATTTGTACTCTCCGACCGTGAGCCCGGGGGACTCTGGCTCGGGTCCTGGCTCGAAGCACGCGTTTCGTATTTCAAGGAAGGTCGGCTTCGAGCGTCGTACACCGCGGCTAACGGGCTGGGGAAGAGCTCGATCGGCGATCTTCGACTCGATCGGGATGGGGCGCTGTGGGCCTCAACCCAGGGTGGCGGCCTGAGCCGGATTAAGGACGGCCGTATCACGACACTCACCAGCAGATGCGGCTTACCCTGCGATTCGATTCACTGGACGATGGAGGACGACGAGCGTTCGTTCTGGTTGTATACAGCCTGCGGGCTGGTGCGTATCACGAGGACCGAAATGGACGCGTGGATCGCCGACCCGAAACACAGGATGGATACGACGGTTTGGGATGCGGCGGACGGCGTCAGGCTGCGTTCGAGTCCCGGTAGCGCCTATGGTCCCCGCGTCGCGAAGTCCGCCGATGGCAAGATCTGGTTCGTAACGGGGGAAGGCGTCCAGGTGATCGATCCCCGTCATCTGGTTATCAACAAACTCGCGCCGCCGGTGCGCATCGAGCAAATCAGCGCCAACCATAAGGTCTATTGGCGGAATTTGACGGGTGCCCCCAATTTGAATCTGCATCTGCCGCCGCGGACCCGGGATCTGCAGATCGACTACACCGCCCTCAGTTTCGTAGCGCCGGAGAAGGTTCGCTTCAAGTACAAGCTGGAGGGCCAGGACCAGGACTGGCAGGAAAAGATCAACGATCGCGAGGCGGGGTACACGAATCTCGCTCCGCGCCATTACCGCTTTCGCGTACTCGCCTGCAACAACAGCGGAGTGTGGAACGAGACTGGAGATTCTCTGGAATTCTCCATTGACCCGGCGTTCTATCAGACAAACGGGTTTCTCGCCCTCTGCGCGGCCGTTTCTGTGGCGCTCCTGTGGGCGGCCTACCAGTTGCGTGTCCACCAGTTGCAGCGTGCCTTCAGAATGCGCCTGGAGGAGCGCGTCGGTGAACGCACCCGCATCGCGCGCGAGTTGCACGATACGCTCCTGCAGAGTTTTCAGGGTTGTCTATACCGTTTCCAGGCGGCTCGCAACCTCTTTTCGCGGCGTCCCGAAGAGGCGCTCACCACGTTGGAATCCGCCATCTCCAGCGCCGAAAACGCTCTCGCGGAGGGCCGGGCCGCCATTCAGAACTTACGCCCGGCTTCGGCTCAGAGCCGGCTCGAGGACCTGCTCGCAGCAGCCGGCAAGGAACTCGGGACCGCCCAGGATGGAAACACTCCTTGTCCCGTCTTCCAGGTCAGCATGGAAGGACATCCGCGAACCCTGTCCCCTCTGCTGCAGGACGAGATCTACCGGATCGCTCGCGAGGTGTTGCGAAACGCGTTCCAGCATGCTGGCGCAAGCTGCATTGAAGCCGCAATCGATTACGATCCTGATCTTTTCCGTTTGCGGGTTCGTGACGATGGAAAGGGGATTGATCCGAAGGTGCTGCGGGAAGGCGCGCGCGCCGGTCATTGGGGGCTGCCCGGGATCCGGGAGCGCGCCAAGCGGATCGGAGCGCAATTGAAAGTGTGGAGCGAGAATGGAGCCGGCACTGAAGTAGAGTTGGCTGTCCCCGGCTCCATCGCCTACGCTGCGTCTCATGTCCGCCGCCGATTTGGGCTCTTTCGGATCAAAACCAGCGCCTGATGCGGTCCGCTTACCTGAATGGAAAGGGCCTCCCGCGTGATGAGATGATGGGAGTCATCGGCCGTACGCTGTGGGCCGGACCCAAACCGGCACGCCGGAATGAGGCGGCCACAGGGGCCCGAGCGAAAACGTGAACGCGAAACAGAACTGGGATGGAGATCCGGAGGCCGCCGGGCTACCCTCCGCCTCTTCCGCCCGTTTCTCCCCGCGCATCGCGCGGCCGATCGGCCCAAACGGAGCACGCGTCGCGGTAGCGCTTGCCGCGACTCTGCTAGCGAGCCTGCAGGTCGCTTCCCTTCACGCGCAATCGTATCCCAAGCAGTACATCCCCGCGGTCTGGACGACCGAGCAAGGCCTTCCGCAGAACTCGGTGAATGCATTGCTGCAGGACCACGACGGCTACCTCTGGATCGGTACATTCGGGGGCCTGGCGCGCTTTGATGGAGAGCGCTTCAAGTTTTTCGGCTCGGCGGATCTGCCGGGTCTCGGCGGGATTGGGATAACCTCCCTGTACGAAAGTAGCCCGGGAGTTTTGTGGGTGGGCACCACGGGCGGGGGTCTTGCCCGGCTGGATCACGGGGTCATTACCACATACACCGACCGCGACGCCATGCCGAGTGGCTTTATCGACTCTATCCGCGGGGACGCCGAAGGGAACGTCTGGGTCAAAACCTCGGGGGGCCTGGCGCGTTTTGACGGCGCGAGGCTGGCACCCTACCCCACTCACCGGGGGAAAGCGGTGCGGGAGTTTTACCTGAGGGCGCGGGACGGAAGCTTGTGGTTCCGCTCAGGGGAAGAAGTATTACGTTTTGGAGCCGACGGCTCCATCGCGACCCTGAATGTCGGTAAGCCGAGCGTCTTTCTCATTCATGAAACTCGCGACGGAAGTGTCTGGATTGCGGCTCGCGACGCGTACAGGCTGGTGCGCTACTACCAGGGCGTGTTCTCGGATGTATCGCTGCCGCCGGTTACTAAGCATGTGTTGGCGGACCCGCGTCCCGAGTTTGCTGTCACCATGGCTGAGGAGACGAATGGGGAATTACTGCTTTTCACCCCGGCGGGACTCGTTAGGACGACGGGAGGAAGGCTCAGTTCTGTTGAAGCACTACATTTGCCGTCGAACGGCGGCGAATTGCCAAAGGTACGCAGTCTCCTGGTGGATCGCGAAGGCAACCTCTGGGTTGGCCTGATTGCAGCCGGCCTGGTTCGTCTCAGGCCAGCCCCGCTGACGGCCTATGGAAAGGAGGAGGGCCTTTCAGACTCGAGCTTCAATACCGTGTTTCAGGATCGGGAAGGCCGCATCTGGCTCGGTGGAGACTTGCTGTACTGGCTCGATGGGCATGGGTTTCATTTATTTCCCAGCGTGGCGGACACGACCGCCATTGCGCAGACACGCGATGGCGACCTGTGGTTCGGCGGATATGGCCGGCTCTATCGCTGGCATTCAGGCGTGCTGACCCATTCTGAGGTTGAATCCTTCTATGTGAGCGGCATTTATCAGGATCGGGAGGACACGATCTGGATCGGTGGGGTCAAGGGCGATCGTCCCGGCGGGCTTTACTGTTTTCGCGAAGGGAAATTGGATCGGATCCCCGGCATTTCCGGGGTGCAGGACATGACCGAGGATTGGAGCGGCGGATTTTGGGCGATGGCCAACGAAGGGCTTCTTCATGTGAGCGGTGGCAAAATAACGCCCTATGAGGAGAACCAGGGCCCGCCTCGCCAGGGCCTGCATTTTTACCAGGATTCGACCGGGACTCTCTGGTTCGCCACTAGCGATGGGAGACTGTCGCGGATGCGGGACGGGCGGATGAAGGTGGCCGCCTTCAAAGGAGGGCTATTGAATAATATCTTGCTGGGCATCCTCGATGATGGAAAAGACAACCTGTGGGTCAGTTCCCATCGGAATATCTTTCGCCTGAGTCTGAAAGAGCTGAACGACTTTGTAGACGGGCGGCTCGCTTCCATCCTGCCGGTCTCCTACGGCGTCGCCGAGGGCATGAGGAGCAGCGATTGCAACAGGGGGAACCCTGGGATCTGGAAGAGTACCGACGGGCGGGTCTGGTTTCCCACGGTACGCGGCGTGGTGGCGATTGATCCCAACGCGGGCAGCCACCTCCCCCCGCCTGTCGTGCTGGAGGAGGCTTGGGCGAACAAGGTGGCGCTCCGGCCTGACGGCGGGACTTCGGCGCCGGCCGGCAACAACACGTTCGACTTCCAGTTTACGGCCCTGAGCCTGACCGCAGCGGAAAGAACGCGCTTCAAATACCGGCTCGAGCCCTTTGAGAAGCAGTGGGTGGACGCCGGCACGCGCCGTGGCGCGCACTATACGAACATGCCTCCCGGAGAGTATTCGTTCCGCGTGATAGCGGCGAACAGCAGCGGAATCTGGAATGACGAGGGCGCGAGCGTGGGTTTCGTTCTGCGGCCGCATTTTTACCAGACGAATTGGTTTGACGCCCTCTGCGCTGGCGTCTGTATGGCGCTGCTGAGCGCCGCCCACCGATTCCGTCTCCGGCAACTGCAGCGGCAGTTCGACCTGACCATCGCAGCGCGAGTCGACGAGCGCACGCGCATTGCCCGCGAGTTGCACGATACGCTGTTGCAGAGTTTTCAGGGGCTGATGTTCTCGTTCCAGGCGGCGCTCAACCTGCTTCCAGGGCGCACCGAACAAGCCATGCAGACGCTCGAGGGCGCCATCCGCAAAGGAGACGAGGCCATAGCCGAGGGCAGGGATGCTATTCAAGGTCTGCGAGTCGACCCGGTGCTGGAGAGCAATCTGGAGCATCTGCTCACGACCGCAGGAAAGGAATTCGCGACATCTTCCAGTGTCGGGGGCGAACCGCCGGCATTTAAGGTTGCGCTGGAAGGAGTACGGCAGCCCCTGTCTCCGCTCCTTCAGGACGAGATTTACCGGATTGCTCGCGAGGTTTTGCGAAATGCCTTCCAGCACGCCGCCGCACGCCGCATCGAAGCTGCAATCCAATACGACCCTGATCTGTTCCGTTTGCGGATTCGTGACGATGGAAAAGGGATTGACCAGAAGGTTCTGCGGGAAGGCGCGCGCGCCGGTCATTGGGGGTTGCCCGGGATCCAAGAGCGGGCGACACGGATCGGAGCACAGTTAAAATTGTGGAGCGAAAGCGGAGCCGGCACCGAAGTGGAGTTGACCATCCCAGCTCGAATTGCTTACTCGAACGTACATCCCCGCCAGGGATTCCGGCTGTTTCGAAAGAGAAAGGTGGAATCATGATCAGCGGACAGAAACCGATTCGGGTCCTTATAGTTGACGACCATCCGCTGCTTCGGGAGGGAATCGCGGCGTTAATCGGCGCCGAACCGGATATGGAGGTGGCGGGGGAAGCTGCCACAGGCCGGGAAGCCCTTGAACAATTCAAGCTCAAGCACCCGGACGTCATCTTGATGGACCTGCAGATGCCCGAGATGGGGGGCATCGAGGCAATCATCGCGATTCGTGGAGAATTCCCGAACGCCCGAATCATTGTCCTGACGACCTACAGGGGTGACGTCCAGGTGCTCCGGGCGCTGAAGGCCGGCGCGCGGGCGTACCTCTTAAAGGGACGCGTCAACACCGAACTCCTCGAGGTCATCCGTGCCGTGCATCGCGGACAGAAACGCATCCCGCCGGAGATTGCCGCCGAACTGGCCGACCATGCCGCCGAAGACGACCTGAGCCAGCGGGAGATCGATGTGTTACGTTTGATTGCGCACGGGAATGGCAACCGGGAGATTGCGTCCCAACTGGCCATCACAGAGGAAACTGTCAAGAACCACGTGACGCACATCCTGGCGAAACTGGGAGCCAATGACCGAACCCATGCCGTGACCATAGGGATCAAGCGCGGATTCATCGAAATCTAGAAACGGGCCGGGTAGCGGATCGTGTGGCCCAGGAGGCGAGCCTAAGGCTCCGGAGGGAGAATCTGCTTCCTGCCATAGAGCCTGGCGTCGATGGACCAGGCGCCCGGTCCGATCATTGCAAGGCTGACAGCCAACGTTGCCAAGATGATCGCCAAGGGCTGAGTTCCGGATTGCGTGAAAGCGATCCACCCCTCCAGCATGCCTGCCGCTAATCCCACCACCGGAGTCCAAAGGCCCCCGAGTATCAGGACACCCGCGAGAGCGCCGATGATTTGTGGAGCAATCATGCCGGCAGGAACGCCCGCGTTAACAGCAGCGATCCCCCGGTTAATCAGTGCACCTCCGGCGAGCAGGCGTAGAAGTAAAATCCCTCCGCCCGGCATACCATCTGCGAAGGTCGAAAAGAGCCGTTGCAAAATGTAAACCCGATCTAAGCGTAAGAGATTTACAGGCTTACAGGAAGACCCGAAACGGGGGTCCGGCAATCCTACTTTCGTGTTATTGCAATTCGATTATCCCGCGCTTAAGACCGATCGTCACCGCGTGCGTGCGGTCGTTCGCACCCAGCTTCGAGAGGATATTGGTCACGTGTTTCTTGACGGTATCCTCGGCAAGATCGAGTTGCGCCGCGATCTCTTTGTTGGCGTTGCCGGCGGCGATCAACCGCAGAACTTGAACCTCCCGCTCCGACAGGTCGTCCTCCCCGGTATGTTCGGCCAAATCGGCAGCAATCTCGATGGGAATCCGCTTTTCCCCCGAATGTACGGCCCGTACAGTGGCCAGCAACTCCCTGTTGACATTTCCCTTCAGCAGATAAGCCCGCGCGCCGGCCCTCATCGCCCGGACCACCTGCACGTCGCCCGAATACGTGGACAACACGATGATCCGGGCCTCGGGAAACTCCCCGCGGATGGCAATGATCGCTTCGACACCGTTCATGTCGGGCATCTGCAAGTCCATCAACGTGACGTCGGGCTGGTGTATCCGGAACGCCTCGATGGCCTCGCGCCCGGTGGACGCCTCTCCCACCAATTGCATGTCGCTCTCCGCGCCAAGCAGCGTGCGGATGCCCTTCCGCAACAAGGCATGGTCGTCCACGGTAAGGACCCGAATGGGTTTCACTCCGCCGCTCACAATTCCACCTTACGCTTACGGAACAGCCGCAATCCCTCGCGGCGATGCCCTGTTCCGTAAGCAATTCGGGCCGGAACGGTCAGTTCCGCTTCCGTGCCTGCACCAAATTCGCTCCAGAGTTGCAACCGTGCCCCGATTCGTTTCGCGCGCTCGCGGACGCCTGGCAACCCCCAGTGTCCCTGGCGCGCGCCTTGCTCCAGGACCTCGCGGTCGATGCCTTTTCCATCATCGCGAATTCGCAACCGGAGGAACTGCCTATCAAACGCGACTTCAGCCTCGATACGGCTGGCGTGCGCGTGGTGGAAGGCGTTCCGCAGGATCTCGCGCGCAATCCGGTACACGTCATCCTGAAGAAGTTGGGACAAGGGCTGGCGTGCTCCTTCTACAATGACCCGGAATGCGGGCGGTTCACCCTCGGCGCGGGAGGATCTCGCGAGCTCTTTTCCCGCGGCCGTAAGCAGATCCTCCAGATTGCTCACCAACGCCGGGTCCGCCCGCAGGCCTTGAATGGCAGTCCTGCCCTCAGCGATGGCTTCGTCTCCCTCGCGGATGGCCTCGTCGAGCGTGCGCATGGCCTCTTCGGTGCGCCCGGGGAGCAGGTTGCGCGCCGCTTGGAACGAAAACATCAGACCCTGAACGCTCTGCAACAGCGTATCGTGCAGTTCGCGAGCAATCCGCGTGCGCTCCTCAACACGCTCCTTGATTCGCGCGTCAAAGCCGCGCTGCAATTGCCGGAGGCGGAACTCGTATGCTGCCCACAACAGTGCCAGAAAAGCGCCTCCACAGAAGGTCCAGAACCAGGCTGTCTGGTAGAAGGCAGGCAAGACAGTGAAGTCCGCTATTGCAGTATTGTCTGACCATAATCCGTTGGCGTCGCTGGTATTGACAAGGAATTGGTAAGAACCGGGACGCAAGTTCCAGTAGCTCACGGAATTGGCCCCCCCCGCTTCGTGCCATTCCTGGTCGCTTTCCCTCAGCCTGTAGCGAGAACGAATCGCCTCCGGGTCCGAGAGGCTTACGGCGGCATAGCTGATCTGCACGCTGGAGGTGTGGGCGGGCAGTCTGATGAGCGAATCAAGCGGACAAGCTTTATCATCGGCGGAAATCGCCTGGATCGTCACCATGGGCGGCGCGACCTTGTTCGAAGACCGCGCCGGATCTAACCAAACGACTCCGTTGTTCACGGTGAACCACAGGCGCCCATCCGTGCCCTCGATAACGGTGGGTCGTGGGCGCATTTGCGGCGCCAAGCCAGGCAGTCCTTCCCGTCTGCCAAATCGTTCACCACGGACCTGATAAGCGGAGTTCTTCAGCGCCTCTACAATTTCTGTCCGCCGAATATGAAAGACTCCTCCCAGTCCATTGAGCCAGAGATCTCCATCCGACGTCTCCACAATGCCCGACACTCCCCGGAGGCATTCCTTATTCGCAGCGCTGATGCCGCGGAAACGTCCGCGATCGAACTGCTGCAATCCAAGCTCCCCGCCAATCCAGATCTCCGATCCTCTTCCGTAGATCGCGGTGATCTCCCCGACGCGGATGCCGTCATCCGGGCCGAACGTCTGGACTTGTTCCCCGTCAAGCACTGCCAGTACATCGTTCCTCGATCCGAACCAGATGCGGCCGAGCTGATCCCTGTATTCGATGTAGACTCTCTGCTTTGGAAGATCGTGGCGCCCGCCATCTTGCGTCCAAGTACCGTGGTCAAACCGGTACAGCCCGCGATTCCAGAACGATACCCACATTCCGCCCGATCGATCCCCGGCAATTGCTTGAAGGAACTGAGCGTTGTCGGCATTACTGAGCGCCTGAGGTAGCTCGATTCTGGTGAGACGGCCACCTGCCATATGCCACAGTCCGCCTTCGCCGGCGAACCAGAGTGTCGAGTCCGGCGCCCGGTATGCGAAATTTGCCAGTCCGCGCTGGTCCTTCTGAAACTCGACTTTCTCCCCTGCCACACGATACAGCGTGGATTCTCCGGTCCCGGTCCCGGAGCTGATCCACACCGCCCCTGCGTCGTCGGGCGCCAAAGTGAACCACCCATGCGTTTTTGGAAGCTGCATTTGCATCAGCGGACTATAGGAGAAACGGTGGACTCCCCTCATATCTCCAATCCAGACACTGCCCTCGCGATCCACGATCCTCGAATAGCGGTACGGATCGAAGTCGTAGACCTGAGAATTGCGTCGCGATGCCTTGCCGATGACCTCGGCGAGTGAGGCGCCGGCAGGATGACGAAAGAGCGGATCATAAGAGGAAACAAACCAAATGCCGTTATTGCGGTCAAGGGTTTGTTCAGAGTTTTTCCTCAATATCGGATACGCAGGAAGTGAATCCTCTAACTCGAGACCGGAACTGGGCCCACTTGGTCTTTTTTCGTGAGTGGTCAAAATGGCAGCGTCGGCATCCCATGTAAAGCCTTCTACGAATAGATTATTTCCGGCCTTTTGAAACCTCGCTCCGCCCGGCAACAGGTAGAAGAGTTGCCTACCAACCTCCGTGCTTTTCCGCTCTGTTAACGCCCAAAGTACGCCTTCCCGATCGAATCCCCCTTGAGCGGCACTCCATTGCGCATTCCACACATATGGATTCTGCTGCCATTTAGAGCCATCGAATCGCCACACGCCACGGGTACTGACCGCCCATACGATTCCATGGCGGTCCTGAGCGAAACCATTGACAGTTCCCGTCGAGGACGAAAACTTGAAATCTATCACTTTGCCGTTCTTTAGAAAGCTGAAGCATCCCCCGATACGATAACCAATCCAAAGGCCCCCGGTGCGCGGGGCAAACAAGCTTGAAATGTCCGTCGCCGGAAGTTGATCGCCAAACGGCGACTGAAATCGCTCAAAGCGTACACCATCAAAGCGGTATAGTCCGGACTCAGTTCCCAGCCAAAGGTAACCGTCCGCAGTTTGAGCAAGCGATTCGACGACCTGTGGTGCGCCCTCCCGGAAGGACCAGAACTCGAGATTAATTTGCCGCCCGCCCGCTGGAGTTTGCGCTCCTGCCCCTCTCGGGCCGAACGCAAGAAGCATAATCACGACGACCCGAAACAGGGGGCTGTGCGTGTCTGCCGCAACGGCCCGAATCGTTTTCTCTCTTGTGGTCACGGTTCCACCTTGCTCTTAGGAGAATACGGCGCTCCCTGCCTCCGATGCGGCTGCCGCCTCTCCAGATTCCCACGTCCTGCAGGGCCGAATGCGGCAACTGCCCAAGTCCGAAGCGGGAATGCGCCGCATTTCGGCAGTCGGCACGGCGCAGGCCGCCCCGCCGCCACCGCACACCATCGAAGACAACAACATATGTCGCGGGAGTTTGGCAATCACCGTGCTACACCGTCCCCTGAACTCTGACTGGAGTAATCGGGAGGGAGCTGACGTGAATAAATACAGGACGTTGGTCATACACGATCGCGAGGAATTCATGGCCAATTCGCGCCGTGAGAACATCCGGATTGTCGAGCCCGACCGGGGACAACTGACTCAGAGACGCCAATGCCTCACCTGCAAGAACAAAGGTTGCGTCGGCCGATGCAGATTCACCAAACCGGCAACCGCTCGCACTCCGATCGATATAGGCGACAGAGCCGCCTGACGAAATGCCACGTCTGTATCGTAGTCCCGGAGAATCACTCCACTGGCTGGTCTGGACGGAGAATCTCGGCTGGTTTCGTTTCCCCGCCAAAATCGATGGGCGGCCGAGCGCCGTGCCACCACAGTCTCACGCCGGAGGCTCCAGCAAGTCCCTCTGTGAATGGCCTTCAACACCGGATTGATCGAGTTCTTCGAGCGCTGCGGCCGAATCGAGCCGCATAGGAGCGCGATAAGAGCTAAGTCACTCGATCGCCCAGCAACCGGCCGTACGGCTCTAAGCTCTTCACGTGGTCGCAGACCGCCTTGATGCCGGCGGTAAGGGGAATTGCCAGGATCAGACCGGCGGCGCCCCACAACACACTCCAGAACATCAGCGCCACGGCAGCCACCGGCGGGTTCAGGTGGACGCGCTGCCCCACGATTTTCGGGTACAGCACGTTCATCGTGAAGAGATGAAGCAGCGCCACGACGCCGGCGATGATCAGGTACGGCGCCGGCTTGCTGTAGACCGTCAGGGCTGCCACCAGCGGCGGGGCCAAGGCTAGCGGACCTCCGAGCGACGGCACGAGGCTCAGAAACCCGCTCAAGGGTCCGATCAGCATCGGATACGGCAGCGCAAACGCCCAGAAGAAAATCGAGCTCGCCGCCGCCAGCAGCAGGCCCAGCAGAAAATTGCCAACCACGAACGCCCGCACCATGGAGGCGATGCCGTCCAGGCTCGTGGCGGCCGTGATCGCATCCGGCCCTTCGAACAAATGGAGAAATGCTGGCCGGATGTGGTCACGCCAGCTCAGCAGGAAATACACCAGGAACGGCACGAAGGATGCCATCAGCAGCGTTTCGTACAGCGAGTCGAGATGCGAGTGGATGAACTCCAGGAGTGGCGGACGCTCAGGCTGGATGTGCACTTCCTGAACTCCGATTGCGGCGGGCACCGGCTCGGGTGTGCTTCGCTTTTTGGCCGGCGGTTTCTGCGAGGGTTGCCGCGGGTGTCTCCGCGTCACCATTGCACGAGCTGACGCGTCCAGGCCTTCCAGCTTCGTCAGTACGCCGTCCGAGAGGTCGCCGATGCGCTCCGCATACTTGGGAACATCCTCAGCGAGCCGAGAACTCTGTTTGTATACGCCAAGTCCTGCGACGTAAACCGCGCACACGGCTAACGAGCAGACGATAAAGCTGGCCAGCGCCCGTGGCACGCGCACGCGAATCAGCAGGCTCACGAATGGTTCCAGGATGAAATTGATGATAACGGCTGTGAACAGCGTCACCAGGAAAACCTGGCCGTAATGCAGCAGTGCGATAGCCACTCCCAGCGAGATCAGACCCCTACTTCGGCACCTGGGTTTCAACCTCTGAAACGGACCAACCATCAATTTTTCGCTATGAGCCAGGGCGCCTTTCATTTTTCCACCGCGCTCCCGCGGATTTCGGGCGAGGGCGTTAGCGACCGATACGGGAGTATGGTTGGCGTCAAGTCACGGGCGGTCGCGCTCGGTAGTTCCTCCGTCATCGACGTAAGCAACCGATCGGCAGCAGCTCGAGCGGCCGCCGACAGGCTGCTGACGACACCGCGGATATCACGCTTCTCTACCTGCACCGTTTCGGACGCCGTGTGACTCCAGACAACTGATCTCGTTCGACTATCCAGCAGTTGCGCCGAGATCGCGCAAACGGCGTGTACTTCGCGGCCTTGGTCGACTTCCTCCAATCGGTCTATCTTGCCGCTCAGCACATAGGCCGCTTCCGGACCGCGCTCGTGGATCGCCACACTCTTGAAAATCGATTCGGCCCGAAGGCCCTCCACCACGTATTGCGTGATCGCCTCGCGCGGATTCACCGCCCAACGATGGTATTCGTAGAATCCGACCTCCTCAGTACTGGAACGATATACAACGCGGCCTTCGCAGAGGTATTCGGGACATTGGAATTCACGGATCGCGACGGACTCCAATGCGCCGTTGGAAGGTGCCGGCTGAGGAACCGGGGCCGGCAAGTTAAGGACATAGGTTGCGGGGTAACGAACGCTCCCACACCCGGCAAGCACAAATGACGCCATCAAGGCGACTGCAAGATTCTTCATTGCGGAACTCTCCTATCGGCGGGCTGCTTGGTTCGAATCAGGCTCCATGGCCGCTGTTTGAGCGACTCACTCATCACGCGAACATTTTCCGACGCCGAGCGCAGGTTGCGGACGGTCTCGCCGATGTCTGCTTCGTTGGAGCCCACGATGTTATCCACGTCCGCAATCGCGGCCTGGGCGGCCTGGAGCGTCTTTTGCAATTCCGCGAGATCCTTCGTGAGCGGCTCACGAAGCGCGATTACGGTGTTGTCGACGTTGGCCACGGTCTGATCGACGTGCTTTACCACCGGCTCCACGGAACCGACGACGGAGTCGACGTGTTTCGTGAGCTCGGAAACCTGATCCGTGATTTGCGCGATTTTGGGGGACTCCCGATCCAAGAGTGTGTTGACGCTCGCAAGGATTTGCCCGATTCTCTTTTGGTTCTGAGCGCCGCTGATCTGGTTCAGATTTCCGAGCAACGTCCGCGCGTCGCCGGTCAGCGCCGGAACGGATTGCCGGAGCTCGGTTATAAGGGCGTCTGCCGAGTCCGCGAGTTTCGCAGCGCGACCCTCGATCTCTTCCAAACTGAGAGACTCAGCGGACGGGACCACGTCACCCGTACGCAGGCGACCGGCTTCATTGCTGCCCGTCGTGATCATGAGCGCCGGAGTGGTCATAAGACTAAGGGTCGCCACTCGCGCCAGCGACTTCTGGTTCAGAGGAGTCCCGGACTGTACCGCAAATGCGATTTCGATACGGGTCGGATCTTCGGACCAGGGCCGGACAGCGGTTACCTGGCCCACCCTGATACCGCCGAAGAGCACCGCCGCTCCAGGAGCCAGGCCGCCGGCATTGCGCAGGTGGGTGTTGTAAGGTACCTGGCCGCGCACCGTCTGCGTGGTACGGACGAAATACGTGGCCGAGCCGAGCACCAGCACACTGGCAATGACGAAAACGCCGACTTTTGCCTCAGTTGTCATCTTTTGGCCCCCTCAAATAGGCCTCTATGAATTCCTCCGCCGCCACCCGCGGCCTGGCGTCAGCCTGACGGTCGAGGAACTGCCGGATCCGCGGATGGGCGTTGTGGGCGAATTGCTCCTTCCTGTCCACGGCAATCAGCTTCCCCTGGTAGAGCATCGCCACGCGGTCGGCGATGTTGAATGCGCTTTCCAGTTCGTGCGTCACGACGAGAATCGTAATGCCGAACGAGCGCTTCAGGAATAGAATCAGTTGATCCAGGCCCGCCGACACGATGGGATCGAGTCCAGCGGAGGGCTCGTCGAGGATCAGAATCTCCGGATCGAGCGCCATGGCGCGCGCTACCGCGGCTCGCTTTCTCATCCCGCCGGAGAGCTCGGGAGGGTATAACGAGCCGGCGTCCGACAGACCGACCGCGATGAGCTTCATCCAGACCATCAGCTTGATGGTGGAATCCGCGAGCCGCGTCAGCTCGCGCAGCGGCAGGGCAACGTTCTCCTCGACGGTCAAGGAATTGAAGAGCGCCGCCGCCTGGAAAGCGACCCCGATTCGCCGCCGAACCGCGCCCAGCTCGGATGCCGAACAGCGCGTGATGTCGACGCCGTTTATGGTGATGCTGCCGGCGTCGGGCTTCGCCAGCCCAAGCACGTGCCTCAGCAGGGTGCTCTTTCCGGATCCGCTTCCCCCGAGCAAGACGAGTATCTCGCCGCGGCACACATCCAGGTCGACGCTCTCCAGCACCGGCCTCGTGCCGTAGGACATGGATACGCCCCGAATCGAGATTACGTTTTCATCGGGTTTTGCCGGACTTGAATTGCTCATCGGAGCGAGCTCCAGCCCATGAGATAGAAGATTGCCGTGGCCACGAGGTCCGCGAGGATTACCAGGAATGTCGATTTTACGACCGCGGCGGTGGTGGAACGGCCAATCGCTTCCGGACCCCCGCGGACCCTCAGGCCCTCCAGACAGCCGACGTGAACGATGATGCTGGCGAAAACCACGCTCTTGACCAACATGAAGGCGAGGTCGCGCAAGAGGACCGCTTCAGCGACTGCCTGGAAATAGAGGCGGAAACTCATGTCCATGCTGAAGGCCAGAAACAAGTACCCCGCGGAGATCCCACAAAGCGTACTCAGGATCGTGAGACACGGCACTGTGACGAGGGCTGCCAGATACTTCGGCGCCAAAGTGAACTCCACCGGATCGAGGCCCATTACGCGGAGCGCGTCGATCTCCTCCGTCGCAACCATCGTCCCGATCTCCGCCGAAATGGCCGAGGCGGACCGGCCGCTCACGCTGAGAGCGGTGATGAGCGGGCCCAGTTCCCGGGTGAAGCCGATTGCGACCAGGTCAACGACAAACTCCAACGCGCCGAACCTCCGTAATTCGGAGGCACTTTGCAGAGCCAGTATGAACCCGGTGCATAGCGACATAATTCCGGCCATCGGGAGCGCGCTCGCTCCGATCGCAAGCATTTGCTCGACGGCCGAACGCCAACGCCTTCTGACGCCCACAACGGGCAATACACGCGGAAGCTTCCGAAGTACCGACCAGGCTTGCATGGTCAATGCACCCGCATCCTCCACGCGGACTATGGCGGTTTGGCCGACTTGCTCCAGCAAAGTCATCGGAATTCCACCTCCGATCCCCACGCGCGAAATATCGTATCCAATTGGGCGATTTCCACGAGGGTTCTGGCCTCGCCGCTGATCCCGGTCACTCTCAGTTTCACCGAATGTTGGTGGGCGGCCTTCAATGCCTCCAAAAGTACTGCGAGACCGGACATATCCAGATAGGACACTGCGGAGAGATCGATAACCGTGACTGAATCCGCACGCCGGCGGATCAGTTCCAGGAGCGCCGAACGCAGATCCGGCGATGAATCGACCGTTACCCGCCCCGCGACGGCGACAGTCAGCCGGCCGCTGCCAGGCATAACGTGTACAGTGATCTGCCCCGCATTGAGCCGGATTTCCCCGGCCGTTCCGTTATTCCTCCATCTGCGAAACAGTGCCGTCTTCATTCCGCTCCATCCGTGAGCGCCTTTGATGCATCCGCCGCCTTGGTCTAGCGTGATCGCCACGGTCGTCTGCCGTCATCATGGGGCAAGTGAGACTCCATTCCTGCGGCATTGTGGATCAATTCGTTACAGACGATGTGCCATGTCGCGTGCCGATCCACTCGGCACCCGGCGTCATCAAATGCCGAAACCGATGCCACAGCCGCCACGAGCCTGGAAGCGTTCGCCGATGCGGCCCGAAGGACCACGTAAGTGGCACCAGCGGTGGTGCGATTCCGTCGGCCAGCGCCGTCGGTCCGCGCGGCACCGCGCCATTCTCAACGGCTGCCAATAAGCCACGCCGAACTCGGCGACTGCCGTAGCGACTGCCATCGCTGATGCTGCTTCGCCGGAGCAAAGCCCTCAGCATAGCGCGCAACGATTTGGCATGCGCCGTGCCTGACGACTCATCGGAACCCAGACGAAAACAATCGCGCCTGCCGGTGAGCGGCGACGATGGGAACTCTTGGATGCCCGCCGGACCTCACGACCGGCGTGGTTCCGAGCCAGGAGAGGTCGTTGTATATGAGAGAAGCTGACGTGAATGAATACAGGGCGCTATTGATCGCCATGCGTGACGGGATCATGATCAAGTCGCACACACGCGAGGACATCTGCATCGTCCAATCCAACGAACAGATCGAAACCGTGCAACTTGCCGGTCAGCGGGAATTCGCGGCACGCGTTCTGGAGCGCGAGACCAGAATCCTGATGGAAATCGGTGCGGCTCTCAAGCGAATCGACAACGGCGATTTTGGAATATGCCTCGAGTGCGAGGAGCCGATCTCTCCCAAACGCCTCGCTGCTTTGCCGTGGGCTGGATATTGCTTGCACTGCCAGGAATTGCGCGACTCGCAAGAGGCGATAGAGTTTGTCGTGCCGAAAATGGCTGCATAAGTCCCGATTGATCGCTTGCATCGTCAGGAACATTCCCCAATGCGCGCCCCGTATCCGCAACGCGGAGCATCCGCGCCGGGTCGCCGCCGGCCCTCGGGGAATCGCTCACTGAAAGAAGCGAGCGATGTTGTATTTCCGCATGCGTGATTGCAGGGTTGTCCGCTTCAGCCCGAGCCGGGCGGCTGCTCCATTCGGTCCTCCAACCATTCCGTTGGTTTGCTTCAAGACTTGCAGTATGCGCGCGCGTTCGGACAGTTCGGTCACGTTCGAGGCCGGGGCATGCAACACGACAGGCGCGGGCCTGCCAATACTCTCCGGTAACACGAGGAGGAGCTCTGGCCCGTTGCTCAGAACTACAGACCGCTCGATCACATTTTGCAGTTCGCGAATATTGCCGGGCCAGTCGTAATTCGTGAGCGCCTCAACCGCATACGATGGGATACTCTCGATGTTTCGGCCCATCCGCTGCGCATGCTTCCGGACGAAGTAGCGAGTGAGCGAAGCGATGTCCTCACGGCGCTCGCGTAAGGGAGGAACGTTCAGCGGAAAAACGGCCAACCGGTAGTACAGGTCCGCCCGGAACTTGTTTTCCTCCACCATTGCCTTCAGGTCCCGATTGCTTGCGGCGACGATTCGCACGTCGACTTGGATGGTCCGGTTGCCGCCCACCCGCTCGAACTCCTGCTCCTGAAGAACCCGGAGCAACTTGGTCTGCAGGTGCAGCGGCATCTCGCCGATCTCGTCCAGGAACAGCGTGCCGCCGTTTGCGCCCTCGAAGCGGCCTAAACGCTGCGCCATAGCACCTGTGAACGCGCCTCTCTCGTGGCCGAAGAGCTCGCTCTCGAGCAGCTCTGTCGGAATGGCCGCGCAGTTCACCTTCACGAATGGCCGATGCCGGCGTTCGCTGTGCATGTGGATGGCGCGCGCGATGAGCTCCTTGCCCGTACCGGTTTCACCTCCAATCAGCACCGTGGCATCTGTGGACGCCACCATCCGAACCTGATCCAGGACGGCGCCCAGCGCCGGGCTTGAACCCACAATCCCATGAAATTCTACGGAGCACTGGTCGTATCCGGAGTTCACGAACTCGCCGAGATCGATCCGCGATCCCAACCGTGACTGAACCCGCTCGGCGCCCGAGAGGCTCGAAAATGACCCGAACTCGATTACTGCTGCGGTTGCCATGTTGTCCTCGTTTGAAACTGATTCTGCGCCTGTTGCCGCTCGCGGAAAAGCTCATTTAGTTGAGGATGGCAATAGTTGGATGGTTCAAGTTCGTGCTACCACTTTTGGGGGAATAGGAGTTACGCGGGATATGGGGGCTTCCCCCTGGACCGCGCCTGACGCACTCATCGGCCTCTGCGAGCGCTCGAAGGCGTCCGCCCCAGGATTCGCCAAGTTATTTCAGAGACAGCACTCTATGGCTTTTTCATCTCGACTGCTAGCTGATCAACGCGGGGGATGCGCAACTTATGGTAAACCGCCAGTTCCCGGCATACGACGGGACCGGGGCGCTGGATGCACAAATTGCGAAGCCATCGGATTTGCTGCCAACACTCCGGCGAAGCAAGTTATCGCCCGCAGAACGCGGAGTTCGGGGACCGGCTGCACGGTGCTAAAGCCTGGGAGGGACGAAATGCTTCCTGCCGTAGAGCCGGGCATCGACGGACCACTCGCCCGGAC
>Ga0335079_10002989_pt1 | contig 19492 bp, 22 predicted proteins | sample Lox_Sample_33_FD_206719 | JGI IMG/M metagenome (GOLD analysis project Ga0335079, IMG submission 206719) | Soil microbial communities from Loxahatchee National Wildlife Refuge, Florida, United States - Lox_Sample_3.3 | ecosystem: Environmental > Terrestrial > Soil > Wetlands | place: USA... | reverse complement strand
ACCCAAAGAGAACAAGGAAGAGTTACGCTACACCGAGGCATCCTTGGCGAAGAGACCAACTCGAAGTTGAGCTTCACCTAATCGGCGACTTCGGCCTACGCAACAAAAGAGAGCTCTGGCGCTATAAGACGATGCTTTCTGAAGTCCGAGGCATAGCGCGATCTCTACTAGGCTCAACCGGCGAAGAGCGTGAACGATTGGAACGTGAATACCTCTCGAAGCTCGGCCGAATCGGGGTCCTCTCTGAATCCGCCTCTATCGACGATGTACTCGACCTCGACATACGTGACCTACTAGAGCGTCGATTACAAACAATGGTCTTCAGGCGAGGTATGGCGAAGACCCTATACCAAGCCAGGCAACTGGTCAGCCACGGACACATCAGCGTTGCAGGTAAAGTTGTTTCAGTGCCTGGCTACCTTGTGAAACGGGATGAGGAAGGAAAACTCAAGTACTTCACGCACAGCCCACTCTCGAAAGCAGACCACCCCTTAAGGAAGATTGCCACGGCTAGCGCCGCAGGGCAGGCAATCGCAGAATCGGCGGCTTAGAGAAAGAACCTCTTCTTTCTCAAGATTAGAAAGAAGGCAACCATAACCACCGTTAAGACCGCCCCGATAGCAACTAACGCAAAAGAATTCGGGCCGCTTCCAAGAATTATTGGAATGGGTCCAATCAAGATTACTGCACCACCACTCGTTCCCTGACTCAAGTTCGAGACTGAGCCGAGAACTAGGAGCAACATGCCAATGAAAATCGCGGCCGTTCCCAGAAACATCAAGATGCTCAGCAGCGAGAAGTGTGTAAGGCTTGATGTTGAGGTCTCGGTGTTAGCGCTTGAAGTGCAAGCAGAGCATGTCCAGGTGGTCGAGTTGAGACAGTTGCCGCAAACGGTTCGGCCACAAGTCTGACAAACATAGCTCGCTACTTGCTTGCCACACAAAGCGCAGATTGGTGCACTCATTCTCTCACCTACCGATAAAATATGGAAGAAGCATGAACGTCAGGACAACAGCGATCAGCACTATTGCTAAGACTACAAGAACTTTTACAGAGTTCTTGTCGCTACCGAATATGATTGGAATAGGCCCGATGAGAATTATGCCGGCGCTCTGCCCTTTGCCTGAACCGCCGCTTGCCGACTTGAACGCCATCGCAATCATGACCGCAAATACGAGAACAAAACCAAAGATGACGAGCAAGAAGCCGATTTCCGTTATTGGAAGTGAATCCGAGTCCTTCACCAGCTGCGAGAACTCGACGTGGAACGCGAAACATTAATTCTTCTCAATTATTCTTCGTGAATTGCTTTCCAACTCGTAATAGTTTATAAGCCCCGCAGAGGCTACCTCGCAAAGCTTTCGCACAGAAGTGAAAATATCGTGGACTTCGGACCCAGAAATCATTGTTCAGGCCGAAATGCTGCCGTAAACGGCCCACGAGAGAGCATTCTGTCCGTGAGGGGTCCGTAAGTCTTGGACATCACGATTCTTGAAGAGAAAGATAACAAGCTCAGGTTTATCCTGAAAGGCACGAGCCACGCCCACGCCAATGCGCTGCGCCGAACGATGATGGCTGAAGTTCCAGCCATGGCAATCGAAGACGTAATCATACTTGAGAACACGTCTGTGCTTTACGACGAGGTCGTAGCCCACCGCCTTGGCCTAATCCCACTAAAAACCGACTTGGACGCATTCGTTCTTCCGGAGGAATGTGACTGCAAGAGCGAACTAGGCTGCAGCAAATGCCGAGCCTCTTTCACTCTTGACGCAGCAGCCGTGGACGAGCCCGTCATGGTATATTCATCAGACCTTAAGCCTGAGAGTGAGGTTGTCCCCGTAAGCCTGAATATTCCAATAGTCAAACTTGGCGCATCACAACGCTTGAAGCTTGAGGTTTACGCGAAACTAGGTCGAGGGTTGGAGCACGCAAAATGGCAACCCACGTCAGCATGCGCGTACAAGTACCTGCCAAAAGTCGCAGTCAACCCTGAGAACCTCGCGAACCCAGACGAGGTAATTAGAATCTGCCCAACCCACGTTTTCACACAGGACACGGAAAATAAGATCGCCGTCCGAGACGAGCTGGCCTGTACTTTGTGCATGGATTGCGTAGCAAAGGCAAATCCAATAGATTCCAAGAAGACACCACCGGTCAAGGTAGAGGAGGATGACACGTCGTTCGTCTTCTATGTGGAATCAACCGGTGCCATCCCCCCAAGAAGAATCGTTGATGAAGCAGTAAAGATCCTGGATAAGAAATCAGTTAACATAACTGATCTAGTAAAGAAAGCCATAGAATGAAGCGGAGAAGAATGTTTTGCGACGCATGATCACAAACCCTCAACTCTTAGAGACCATTCGGTTCCTCAAGGTAAAGGCGAGAGAGAACAAGGCCGATATTTGGTCAGTCGCTGCCGAACAACTCTCCCGACCGAGACGCTCACGAGCAACTTTAGACCTGAACCATATCGCGCGCGCATCGAAACCGGAATCTCTCGTACTAGTACCCGGTAAAGTCTTGGCATCCGGCTACATCAAACACCCAGTAACGGTTGGCGCATTTCAGTTCTCGCATACGGCAAAATCAAAAATCGAACAGGCCGGAGGAAAGTGTGTCGGAATCAAAGATTTCGTTGACAAATACCCGAAAGGGTCAAACGTTCAAATTCTCAGGTGAAGTGCATGTCAGACGAGCCAATCCTACTCGACGCCAAGAATCAAATCCTTGGCCGCTTGGCCAGTTACGCTGCAAAGCAGGCCTTGGGCGGAAGCCGGATAGTAGTTCTGAATGCTGAACAAGCCGTCATCTCGGGCAGAAGAAGAAACATAGTCGAAGAAGCAAAACACCGTCTTGAAACAAGAACGCTTGCAAACCAAACAACGGCCCCCGTACACCAAAGGCGCCCAGATCTTTACCTTAGGAGAGTAATTCGCGGCATGCTTCCATGGGAGAAAGCTAAGGGAAAGGCTGCCTTTCACCGAGTCTACGTATTCATGGGCGTCCCAGAAGAATATTCGAAGAAGAGTCCAGTAAAGGTTCCTGGAGCTGACGCATCAAAACTCAACACCGCATACATCACTCTATCCGATTTAGCGAAGGAGATTGGAGGTTAGTAATCCTTTGAGTGAGACGGTTGAGAAGTTAGAGAAGCCCGAAAAGATTGAAAAACCTGAAAAGCCAGAAAAGGCAGAGAAGGCTGAAAAGAAGAGGCTTCTACTCGTAACTGGAAAACGAAAGACCGCTATTGCTCGTGCAATCGTGAAAACGGGGTCTGGAGTAATTTTCGTCAACGGAATCCCCCTCCCACAGTTTACCCCGGAAATCGCACGAGTGAAAATAAACGAGCCAATTGCACTTTCAGGCGAGAGATGGAAAGCCGTAGACATTAACGTCCGGGTCACGGGTGGCGGTTTCATGGGCCAGGCCGAAGCGGCACGTATGGCGGTTGCAAAAGGGCTAGTGCAATGGAGCCGAAGCTCTGAGTTAAGGAAAGCTATGACAAATTACGACCGAACAATGCTTGCCGGGGACCCGCGTAGAAAGGAACCCAAAAAGTTCGGCGGACCTGGCGCGAGAAGACGAGAGCAGAAATCATACAGGTAGAAGATGAATGATCATTCCAATTCGTTGTTTCACATGTGGAAAGCTCATAGCGGACCGCTGGGAAGAATTCGCAAAGCGAGTCAAAGCTGGCGAGCGCCCAAAAAAGGTCCTTGACGATTTGGGCATGGATCGGTACTGTTGCCGCCGTATGTTCATTTCGCAAGTCGACGTGGTCGACGACCTGCTACGCTACGCACAAGTCACCGCGAAGAAACGCGCACAATTCGAATAAGTTGAGGTAATGGCACCGTGTCTGAAACTGATGAAAAAGAAGGAATGCCGAAGTCCGAAGACCTACTCATACCACTAGAAGACCTCCTCGCCGCAGGGCTGCACATCGGAACAAGAATCAAAACAGGAGACATGGAGCCGTACATATACCGAGTCCGGCCCGACGGCCTATTCATCCTCAACATCGGTAAGACCGATGAAAAAATCCGCCTAGCCGCCCGCTTCATCGCACGTTTTGAAACCGACCGGGTCTTGGTTATCTCGTCAAGGCTGTACGGTAAAACTCCAGTAGAGAAATTCTGCGAAATTACAAAAACCGTCCCAATGGTGGGACGCTTCATGCCAGGCCTCATCTCAAACCCACTCCAACCCTACCACGCAGACCCCCAAGTCATCATGGTAACCGACCCGAGAGCAGACTGGCAGTCGATTAAGGAAGCCTCCACAGCTGGCGTACCGGTAATCGCCCTATGCGACACTGATAACGTGTTCAGTGGCGTTGATCTGGCAATACCCGTAAACAATAAGGGTCGTCGCGCATTGGCCATGCTCTACTGGTTGCTGTCAAGACAAGTACTGCGTGAGAGAGGAGAATTACCCGCGGACGGAACAATTACCGCCACGGTCGACGATTTCGAAACCAAACTCGCAGCCATCGCCCCAAGATCGAGCGGCGAGCTTTGAAACTCAGACAACCTTGTGTCGCAGACGCATTCTACGCAGGAACAAAAACTGAACTGAACAAGCAAATAACCGAATGCTTCACTCACCAGTTTGGCCCGGGCTCGATCCCTCAACCAAATCCAGCTGGGCCAAGGAAAATCGTCGGCATAGTCAGCCCACACGCAGGTTACATGTACTCAGGCCCAGTCGCCACAAACGGATACAGCAAACTTGCATTGGACGGTAAGCCCGACGTCTTCATAATTCTCGGACCGAACCACACCGGAATGGGAAGTGGTTTGTCGATTCAGACTGAAGGTGCGTGGCAGACTCCAATCGGAACCGCCGAGATCGATACCGCCCTTGCCAAGAGGATCCAGAAATCAACCGACATAATCGACGTGGACGAAGCGGCCCATGTGAATGAACATTCTATAGAAGTCCAACTCCCGTTCCTGCAATTCGTCTACAAAGATACCATCAAATTCGTTCCCATCTGCATGATGATGCAGGATCTCACAACTTGCAGAGAAGTTGCGAGAAGCATTTTTCAAGAAACTGCAGACAGCAATGCTGCGGTAATCGCGTCAAGTGATTTCACACATTACGAATCGCATGAGGCGGCAAGCAGGAAGGATAGAGGAGCAATCGATGCTATTCTCAGACTCGACGAAGAGCAAGTCAATGAACTTGGAGAGACTAGCCGCGTAACAATGTGCGGCTATGGTCCAATTACGACGCTCGTCGTGTTATCGAAGCTAATCAAAGGTGTACGGCCCGAGCTGTTGGCATACCGAACCAGCGGTGACGTTACTGGAGACAAATCCGCCGTCGTCGGATACTCCTCGATAACCTTCACTCGTCAATAATTCATCATTGCCGCTTGACTTTTCTAGAAGGCTAAAGGAGAACGAAAGGAGGATGCGTAGGGTTTGGGTAAGGGTGAAGGGTTCGGCAAGGTAATCCTCTTCAACGAACATTTCGTAGTATACGGCCTTCCAGCAATTGCATCGGCGATTGGAGCGAGAACAACGGCTACAGTTGAACGCAGCACTGGGTCAGGGGTGGAAATGCGAGATAATAGACCAGCGACGCCGGGATACAAGGCGGAGAAATTCGACCAACAAAAAGAATCGCTGGATAGAATGCTCAAGTTGATGCAGATCGATAGCGAACACAATCATTTCACTGTAACATTGGGTGGCAGCCTAATCGCAGCGAGCGGAGTGGGGGCAAGTGCTGCATCATGCGCAGCAATCGCCCGTGCATTCTCAGACGAGTTAGGATTGAACTATTCGGACGAGAAGGTGAATGAGGTTGCGTTTGAAGGCGAGAAGGGTTATCACGGCACTCCCTCCGGCATCGACAACACTGCTGCCACGTATGGTGGCTTGATCTGGTACAGGCGTGAGGGTGAATCCCAGATAATGGAACGAATGCGAATCCCCAAGCCGGTAGAAATCGTAATGGGAAACACCGGCAAAGTAGCGGACACGAAAACCGTCGTAGCTGGCGTACGGGAAAGAAGAGCAAAGGAACCAGCGAAATACGAACAACTATTCAAGAACGCAGATCAACTTGTGCGAATCGCCAGAGAACAACTTACTGCCCTAAATCTTGAGAAGGTTGGCGAGTACATGAATGAAAACCACCGGTTGCTTCAGGAGATAGGCGTCTCGTCAGAGGAGTTGGATGTACTCGTCGACGCCGCTAGACACGCAGGCGCTCTTGGTGCAAAGTTGACTGGGACGGGAAGGGGAGGGTACATGGTCGCGTTGACACCAGGCCGGGACCTACAGGACCGGGTGGCTGAGGAAATTGGTCGGAAGGGTTTTGAAGCGCTCCGTACGACGATCGGTATATAGAGTGCCGATCGTTCCGGTGCACTGATTGGACTTAACAAAATTCATTCACGTACTTGATGAAAAGGGCGCGCTAACGCGAATTAGCAAACCCGTTGACCCAAGATTCGAAATTTCAACCCTAATGAAGATGCTAGACGGACAAGTCCTACTCTTCGATAACGTCAAAACCTCAACAATGCCTATTGTCGCAAACCTGTGCTCAACCCGAGACCTAGTGGCGACAGGACTAGGAATTCGCAGACAGGAATTAATCTCAAAACTAGCTGAGGCGATCGATAATCCTAAGAAGGCGCAACTTGTTGACGCTGCGAATTACGACAGCGTGGGAGCCGACTTAGGGAAACTGCCGATTCTAACCTACTACCCGAAAGACGGCGGACCTTACATTGCGTCAGGAGTCGTAGCGTGTTATGATAAGGAATATGGAGTGAACCTTTCGTATCACCGCGCAGAAGTTCTAGCAAAAGACAGATTGGTTCTAAGAATCCTTGAACGCCACTTTGATACTTACATTAAGCGCGGGTTGAAGGAGTTCGCATTTTGCATATCCTCACCAGTACAAGTGCTTGTGGCAGCAGCGATCAGCGTCGACATCGGAAACAGTGAAGTGGACATTGCGAACGCACTCGACGAGACGCCCTTGATGAGAGTGGGTGGCCAGCTAGTGCCCCCATCAGATATCGTAATCATAGCGGAGTTGACCGGTGAACTGCAGGAAGAGGGCCCATTTCTCGACCTTACGGAGACTTTCGACATTATACGAAAACAACGTGTCGCGAAGGTGAAGGAGATCTACCTTAGAAAGAACGCAATGTTTCACGCCCTCCTTCCGGGCGGATTGGAGCATAAGGTGCTGATGGGTATGCCCAGAGAACCAACGATCTACAGGGAGGTAGCGAAAGTGTGCGACGTGAAAGATGTCCTGGTCACTCCTGGAGGTTGTTCATGGTTGCACGGCGTAGTTAGCATTCACAAGAATCATCCGGAGGATGGTAGGAAGGCTATAGACGCCGCATTCAAAGGCCACAAGTCAATGAAACACGTCTTCGTCGTGGACGACGACATAAACATCCACGACCCGAACGAGGTTGAATGGGCTATGGCGACTCGGTTCCAAGCCGATAAGAACATGATGACAAAACGCGAAAAGGGATCCTCCCTTGACCCCTCTTCGGATATGGATACGCAGATGACTTGTAAAGCGGGCTTCGACCTGACCATTCCTGAGGGCGGAAAGAAAGAGTTCAAACGACCACCGCTCCCAATGCAACTCAACCTAAGCGATTATGTTTCGAGCAAGTAACAGGAGTCGCATTCAACAATGTACCTAACCAAAAACGAGGAAACAATGCTCTCCGGTGAAAAGGGCGAGGTTGTGGAACGCTCCTTCCGCCTGCTTGTCCGTCTTGGAGAGATATATGGTGCCGACAAAATGATCCCAGTGAGCTCAGCCCAGGTCTCAGGTGTCTCCTACAAATCCATCGGCGACCCCGGCGTGGAATTCCTCGAAGACTATGCGGAGAAAGGGGCGAAGGTACAGATGGTGACCTTCCTCAACCCCGCCGGCATGGACATTGAGGATTGGAAGGAGCTAGGGATCCCGCCGAATTTCGCTGAGAAACAACTACGTATAATGAACGCATTCAGAAAAATGGGCATAATCGTAAGCGCAACCTGCACCCCATATCTCGCTGGAAACCTACCCAGATACAGAGAGCACATAGCGTGGTCCGAATCATCAGCCATATCCTTCTCAAACTCAGTCATCGGCGCGAGAACCAACCGGGAAGGAGGACCTTCAGCGCTCGCGGCCGCGCTCTGCGGCGTCACTCCCAACTATGGCTTACACTTGGACGAAAACAGGAAACCCGAACTAGTCGTGAACGTTGAAGCTAAGCTTGAAGACAATGCCGACTTTGGCGCCTTAGGATACGTTGTAGGAAAGCAAGCCAAGAACAAGATACTGTTCTTCAAAGGAATCAAGGAAGCCGACACGGATCAATTGAAAGCTTTGGGTGCAGCTATGGCCGCGTCAGGCGCCGTCGCCCTTTACCACGTCGAGGGTATGACACCAGACGCTCATCTAATGAATACGCAGGGCCTAGAAGCCATCACAGTTGATGGCAAGATTCTAGATGAAACGTTCTCGAAGCTTTCAACTGGAAAAGAACCTGATATCGTAATCTTAGGCTGCCCACACGCCTCACTCAAAGAGATCATGACGCTTGCTGGCAAACTGGAGGGAAAGAAGCTCAGAAAACCGCTCTGGATCTGCACGTCGAGAATGGTCAAAGAAGCGGCGAACAGAATGGGCTTCACTCAAACTATTGAGAAGGCCGGTGGAAAAGTAGTAGCCGACACCTGCATGGTTGTATCACCCATTGAAGATATTGGATACAAAACGACTGGAGCAAACTCAGGAAAGGCAGCTAACTATTTGCCCGGGTTCTGCAAACAAAACGTAGTCTTCAGCCGACTCGATACACTGATCGACCAGGTTATTGAGTAGAGAGGTAGATTGGAATGGAGGTATTGCAAGGAAGAACGATAAACCCCGGTAGAGTCGAAGGAGAAGCCCTAGTGTCAAAAGAACCGATCGGATTCTACGGCGGAATCGACGCCAAGACTGGCCTCTTTATAGAGAAGGGACACGAGCTGGAAGGCAAGTCAGTGAAAGGTAGAATACTGGTCTTCCCTTGCGGCAAAGGCTCAACAGTTGGATCCTACGTAATCTACGGCCTCGCCAAAAACAATCAAGCCCCCCTCGCAATCGTGAACAAGGAAACCGAAACCATCGTAGCGACCGGCGTAATCCTCGCAGGAGTCCCATGCGTCGACAAGATAGCCGTCGAAAAGATCTCAACAGGAGATCATGTGATGGTTGACGCAACTGTCGGCACCGTAGCAATTGTCAGAAAACGAGAAAGATCAACAAATTAGAATCCGTCTCGACAACCGATCAACTACTTGAGGCGTAAGTAAGGTGCAGTTACGCGGAAAGGTAGCTTCAATAACCTGTGGCATAATCGAGGGCGGCAAAGGGAGCATTTTTGGGAAAGGCAACTGGGAAAGCCCACGTCATTCAAGGCCTAATCAAATACCACGGCCTCAAGGACAAGAAACGCAGGTTACCGTTTCACGATAGCATTTCCGTATGTGCCGAAAAACTCTACACTCTGGCCACAATCGAATTCGACAATTCTTACCTGGAAGATAAGATAGAAATCAACGGAGTTGCCGCCGTTGGCAGAGAAGCGGAAAGAGTTCTAGATGTCGTCAATTACCTGAGGAAGCTTACAAAAACAAAAGAGCATTTCCGGTTAGCGAGTAAGAATAACATTGCCGAGGGAAAGGGCCTAGGTTTCTCCGCAGCTGCATTCGCATCAATCGCCATCGCCTCAAGCAAAGCTTTGGGCCTCAACCTCAGCAGGGAGCGCTTGAGTGAAGTAGCCCGACTAGGAGCAGGCTCTGCCAGTCGAAGCGTTGCTGGAGGTTTCGCGCTTTGGCATGCAAACAAGAACGGTAGATCCTACGCGGAGCAACTTTCAATGGGCGAGAGCATGAAGTTTGCCATGGCCATCGTTCCCATCGCCTCACCAATCAAAACCGATATGGCACATGCGGAAGCGGTCTCCTCGCCATTCTTCAAGGCTAGGGTGAAGGAGACTTTCAAGAACCTTCGACTAATGCGCTCCGCCATCAAGAAAGGTGATCTTGCGAAGATAGGAAATCTAGCGGAACACGATTCCTTAAGCCTGCACGCGATCACAATGACCGGCACAACACGTCTCTTCCTAATCACACCGGAAACAATTCAGATAATCCGACGAGTTGTCGATTTGAGGGAGAAAGAGGGATTGCCTGTTTGGTTCTCTTTGGACACCGGTCCATCAGTATGGATGAACACGACCACGGAACACGTTGACCGTATCGCCAATGATATCCGGAAGGATACTGGGATGACCGTCTTAACGAGTGGAGTAGGTGGCCCCGCAGCAGAAGTAAACGAACATATCTTCTGACCTCTCTGATGTACCTCTTTCAAATCCTGGGATGTTCGCATGAGCGTGTTGACTGAGACACAATCGGCAATTGTATAATACAAATTCGACGACTAAACGTCCCTTGGTGCGCTATCTCAAGCCCTAAAGCTGAGTATCTAACCTCATTCAAGTGACTGAGAATGGCGAAGAACTCCGAACTTGCAGGTTTCTATAAGCTCTCCGTTGCTGACAGGGTGAAGACACTGAAGCAATTTGCTGGGCTGAGCGAAGAGGACGCAACGTTGCTTCAGAAACCTGGAGCCTTAGGTTTTGACGTTGCGAACCGAATGGTTGAGAATGTCATTGGCGTGATGCCCGTCCCACTCGGCGTCGCGGTCAACTTCATGATCAATGGCAGAGAACTCGTGGTTCCGATGGCGATTGAAGAACCCTCAGTAATCGCGGCCGCAAGCAACGCAGCCAAGATGAGCAGGCCGAAAGGAGGATTTCAGGCCACAACCACCGAACCGGTCATGATTGGTCAAATTCAGGTGGTCGGAGTCAAGGATCCCAGCAGGGCCAGATTCGAAATTCTCGCGCAGAAAGCCGAGATTCTGAAACACGCCAACGCCCAAGACCCTGTACTGATCTCGCTTGGTGGTGGAGCGCGCGACTTAGAGGTGCGAATCATTGAAACCTCGCAAGGAACAATGGTGATCGCAGAATTATTGGTTGATTGCAGAGATGCTATGGGTGCAAATGCTGTAAATACGATGGCTGAAGCTGTGGCGCCTCTAATCGAAAAAATCTCAGGCGGCCACGTCTACCTTCGAATAATATCCAACCTGGCAGTAAAACGGTTGGCTCGAGCCAAGGCAACCTTCGCAAAAGAAACGTTGGGTGGGGCTGAGGTTGTTGATGGTATCGTGAATGCCTACGCGTTTGCTGCCGCTGACCCATTTCGTTGCGCGACTCACAACAAGGGAATCATGAACGGTGTTACCGCCGTAGTGTTAGCCACGGGAAACGACACTAGGGCGATAGAAGCGGGCGCCCACTCGTACGCCGCTAGGTTAGGGCACTACACTTCGCTTACAACTTGGGAGAAGGACGGGAACGGAGACCTTGTGGGAACTCTCGAGATGCCAATGGCGGTGGGCCTAGTCGGCGGAGCAACTGCATCGAACCCAGTCGCGAAACTCGCGGTCAAGCTTCTCGGAATTAAGACTGCGAGAGAATTAGCAGAGGTAATTGTCTCAGTTGGATTAGCTCAGAATTTGGCGGCGTTGCGGGCTTTGGCGGCTGAGGGAATTCAGCGCGGCCATATGGGATTGCACGCGCGCAACGTGGCGATAAGTGTGGGAGCTACTGGTGAGCTAATCGATAAGGTTGCCGCAAAAATGGTAGCGGAAAGAAAAGTTAGAATGGATCGGGCGAAGGAACTGCTCGAAGAGTTCTCGAAGGGTTAGCTTGGGTCTGCGGAGTTTCAACCTCTACGAGCATTTCCATTCTACGAATCTTCGGGATCGCATCCTTCTCCATCCATTCCGATATGGTGTCGTACATTTTCCTGTAATATTTCTTGGTCGCGTGTTTGACGATTCCAAGTCTCTCCATTCGGCGGATGTAACGCCATTTCATGCTTCGTGAAATTTTGTCTCCCATTAGACGATCAACGTCAACCTTCTTGAACACTTTAGGAAGGTGAGCGAAAGTTCCGACGATCTCCTTCGGAAAAGCAGTCAATGCTTCTTTGGAGAGCTTCCTCTTACCGCGTGATTCAATGCCTCGCAGTTTGGTGCTACTTACTTTCATTATCTCGCCTCAATTGTCGTTCTACGGTTTTGATCTCATAAAAGTGTTCCCCCTTGACTTCGAGTGTCATTCTAACGGTAACAAAGCTAGGCCAGCAAACTAGAATGTGTCATAAACTCTTGAAAGAGAGTGAACTATTTTGAATTCACTCTTGAAAGTGGAGTAAGTTTTGTGCTAGTGGGCTCAGACCGATCCTAGCACAAACGCAAGTAAACCAAACGTCATCCAGATCAACACGAATTTCTTGCTCCGTTTCGCGTTTCCTGCGCTCGAGTTACTTAGCAGAGAGTAAGCTGTTAGGAGAAAACCAAAGTCGCAGATTACTACCAATGGTATGTAATAGTATGTAACGAGGCCGAGCAGAAGCGGCGAAACACTCAATCCCACTGCAGTGACAAAGAAGGCTGAACCGTATTTTGCAGCCGTACCATTTCCCTTTATGACGGCTATTGACCTTACGCCTCTTGCCTTGTCCCCTTGAACATCAACGATGCCCTTCACGATCTCTCTTCCCACGCTCGCTAAGAACGCGAGTAGCGCAAAGATCGCTAAAGCCCACGTAGGGCTCCCGACTGCGAATCCTCCGTAAATGAAAGGAACTGCCACATTCGTGCTCACAAAAATGTTTCCAATTAATCCAGTTCTCTTGACTCTCGTGTTGTAAGAGATCATAATGGCGATAGTTAGAAGCGCGATTAGTAATGTGGCAATGCCCGTATACGCGGCCATGAGAATGCCAAGTGAGCACAAAATGAGAGCGAACGATAACGCCTCAGAGGGTTTGACTATTTCAGCCGGAAGAGGGCGCGTCGGTTCGTTGATTGTATCGATCTCACGATCGAAATAGTCGTTTAGAACCATGGACGCTCCTAAGAGAAGAAACGCCGCTAAGAAACCGTAAATGGCTACTCTTGTTGGCACCAATGTTGACGCCAAGAATTCGCCCACGATAACTGCGAATCCTATCATCAAGCAGTTGGGCAAACGCATCATGCTAATCAGAGTTGGAAGCTTTTGCATGAAGGTAGGACTTGGCTGTACTCTGTCCGGCCCAACCTGATTCATGGTCGCATGTTAACTTCCTGCTTGCTTTAATGATATTGTGGCTTCATCAACGTGCGCGAATGTGAACAGATACTGACCGGGGAATGCTTCGCTTATCGTAGAGAGTATGTGAAGTGTGTTTCAACTTTCGCGGAAGATCACCCCACCATTTAATAGTGATTAGTTGTCTGTGAACGACTGTTGACAGCGGCTTGGGTAAGTGAGTGGCTGGGTCGTTGGGTGAAATTCGGATAGGCAAAGTGGAGTCTCATCTCCAAAAAGTAATGGACCGTGATGGGGTCGCCCATCTCACATTATTCGACCCAGAGAAGTTGACGCCTTTAGCGGCTAGGAGATTGGCCACAGAAGTCAAACGCGCTGGTACGGCTGCGGCAATGGTTGGTGGCTCAACCGCCGCATCCGTCTACGAATTAGACGCAGTGGTCAAGGCCATTAAGAGTTCCGGGTTGTATACGATTCTTTTTCCAAATGATGTGGCCGGGCTTAGTCGACACGCGGACGCTGTTTTCTTCATGTCTCTCCTTAATTCGCTGAATCCATACTACCTGTCAGGAGCCCAAGCGCTTGGGGCGCCGCTCGTAAAACGGTACGGCATTGAACCGATCCCTCTCGCGTATCTGATCATCGGAGCGAACGCAGGAGCCGCAGGATTCGTAGGAAACGCGAACCCGATTCCGCGTGATAAGCCTGAGTTGGCAGCGATATATGCACTGGCAGCGGAGTACCTCGGAATGAGATTTGTCTATTTGGAGGCAGGGTCGGGAGCGAAACAAAATGTTTCCCCTGAAATGGTAGCGGCTGTTAGCAAGACTAGCAGAATGAAGATCATCGCAGGCGGGGGAATCAGAACCCCTTCACAAGCCAAATCCTTGGTTAAGGCTGGGGCTAACATAATTGTTACTGGGACAGTCGCTGAGAATGCTTCTGTGAGGAAACTCCGAGAGATCGTTCGAGCCCTACGCTGAAGATAGTGTGGGTCACTTTATTGGCGCATACCTTTTCGCGTCGTATCAGTGGTACGACCCCATATTACAATATGATTCGGCACGTAGCGTTTCCGTCCACCAAAACAATCATAATTACATCGCTACTGCTCCCCTCGATTGGAACCGGTCTGTCGTTTCTCATCGCTCGAACGACGCTCAACTCGCTGACGTTTGGTATAGTGTGGGGAGCTGTTGCTCTCACTATACCGTGCCTTGTCTCGGACTTGGTCACTTACTCTACGATTTTGAGGAAGGATCCTCTGTTCTATCTTCGACGATGCCTTGCGCTCTCACTCTTCTCAACCACGCTATGGGTTCTAATTTTCCTTGTCAGTGCCCTCGTGTCCCGCTTTGACCCACGGTTCATTTTTCCAGATTTCGCCATCATCGTAGCCCTGTTCGCAAGTGTGCCATTAAGATCCCTAGCTGTGTTTTCCATGTCGAGAACTAGTTTCTTCGGAAGAGCTGTCTTTGCACTCCTTGAGCCCTGCGCGATTGTCGTGAGTGTAGTCTTGGTGCTTGGGTTGCCGGCCTCACGAATGGTGGCAGGGCTAGTTCTTGCTTCTACTGTGGGGTTGACGCTCTCGTTCGGGCTGATAAGCCTGATAGAGTTCAACGGACGAAAGGCCATTGGTTTCTCACCAATTCGCATGTTTCGCGCATTCCTAGGGGACTGGTTAGAGGGTGATAATGAAGGGTTGGAATCCTATCTCAATGAGCTGGGGGTGCCAACCGAGATTGATGCCACTGCTTTTGCCTTTAGGAAGAAGGGAAATGTAGACCCAAAAGGAATCATGCTCGCGACAAGCCTACACGCTGGGCCATTTCTGAACATTGGCAGCAGCGTAATCCCATACCTGTTTCAGTCTCTAATGCGTAGAAGGCTCAACGCTGTTGGTATGGTTCCGCATGGCGTTTCAGGCCACGAATTGAACCTTGTCTCGCAAGAACAGAATGAACGAGTTATCGAGTGGGTGCTTGCAGGGTTGGGGGATGCTAAGTATGATGGAGTTGCTACTCGTGTTACCCGGATGACAAACGAGACCGCCACGGCAACATCCCAGCTTTTCGACAGTTGCGCCCTAGTCACCATGACCACTTCACCCTTAGACATGGAGGATGTACCCTCAGAAGTGGCCAGCAACCTTGCTGGACTCACGCACGGTAGGTTCCGTGCATTGGCACTGATTGACGCTCACAACTCCCTAATCGGGCCAGCAACTATGTCGCCCAAAAAAGTGGGAGCGCTCCAAGAGGCAGCACTGGCCTCGCTTCAGGAATCAGCGGAGAGGAAACCGAACAATTTCAAAGTCGGAGTGTTCCACTCAAAGCCCCCCTGGTTTACGTTGCAGGACGGATTCGGACCAGCCGGTATCTCAGTCATAGCGGTGGAGACCGAGGGACAGAAATTTGCCTATATTAACATCGACGGCAATAACATGACCAGAGGCCTCAGGGAAGTAATCCTTCAAAGTGTCAGAGACATAGGGTTTGATGACGCAGAAGTGATGACAACCGACACTCACATGGTTAACGGAGTGGTGCACGCGAGACTAGGCTACCACCCCATAGGAGAGGTTGTCGTCTGGGAGCCAGTGCTATCTGAAATCGTCGACACCTGCAAAGGAGCGATGGCTGATTTGGAGTTATGCGAGGTTGGCGTGATTTCGGGGCAAATACCAGTGATGACTCTTGGTCAAAAATCCTTGAGAAGGGTCATGACAACTGTGTACAAGACGTCTAAATTGACTGCACTGACGCTTTTTCCCATCGTTCCAGCAATAGCGGTCTTGTCGTTGTTGTTTCTGGTGTGAGTATGATTCCACCCGTGCCACGCGATTCGCATTACATGCAGCTGCCACGGGAGGTGCTCATTGGGAGGAACGTAGCGCCGCTTGTTGGGCAAACACTGGTGAGGCTTGGTTTTCATGGTCCCGTATTGATGATAACCGGTGAGAAGGTGAATGCGATTGCAGGCGGAGTCGTGCTTGATTCGCTCAAAGGCGCGAACTTTCGTACAGAGACTCTGATCGTTCAGAGCTCAACCACTGAGCAAGTGGAGGAGGCTGAGCGTAGGATTCGGCAAGTGGCGCCTGATATAGTCGTTGGAGTTGGTGGCGGTAAGGACATTGACGTTGCAAAGCTTGGTAGTATGAAAGCCGGAAAAGGTTTCGTGAGCGTACCTACCGCTGCATCGCATGACGGCATCGCTAGTCCACTCGTCTCCATGAAGGGGCTAGACCGACCCTACTCGTACGTTGCCCACGCACCCATCGCCATCGTCGCCGATACCTCCATCATTATGAAATCACCCTACCAATTGATTGCTAGCGGTTGTGGGGACGTGGTCGCGAAGTACACTGCAGTGAGAGACTGGAAGCTAGCGCATAGAATCAAGAATGAGTACTATGGGGATTACGCGGCCGAGCTTGCGCTAATGAGTTCACGGGTCGTGATCAAGAACGCAGCCAGCATTAGAACTGTGACTGATTCAGGCGTTCGCACTCTTGTCGAGGCTCTGATTAGTTGTGGAGTATCCATGAGTATCGCCGGCACAAGCCGACCGTGTAGCGGCGCTGAACACCTCTTCAGCCACTCACTCACCATGCTCGCTCCAAAACCTGCTTTGCATGGGGAGCAGTGCGGGGTTGGAACTATCATGTGCGCTTACCTGCACGGCGCAAACTGGCAGCTGATCAGAGATTTCCTTCAGAGAATTGGAGGACCGACAACCGCTATAGAGTTGGGGGTTGACTCTGATTTAGTAGTAAAAGCGCTAACGACGGCCCACTCGATCAGACCCGAGCGATACACGATTCTAGGGGAAAGTGGTTTGACTCAAGAGGCTGCCGCAAAGGTTGCAACGATCACAGGCGTAATAGAATAAGCAAAACTTGTGAAGGAACATGTCCTCCGACTTAACCGAAAAAATTCGAAAGGCCGCAGTTCTGAACGCGCTTAAGCATGATGGCAAAGCGGACCCGGGAGCTGTTCTAGGAAACTTACTGGGTGAGAACGCAGACCTCCGACCTCGAGCCAAAGAAATTACACAGCTAGTTCGGCCGATCGTCAAAGAGGTCAACTCGCTCTCGGTCGAGAAATTAAGACAGGAGGCGTCGGAAAAGTGGCCGGGGGAGTTAGTGAAAGAGAAGGTGGAAGAGGAGAAGAAGAAGCTTCCACCGTTAATTCATGCCGACAAGTATGACAAGGTCGTCACTCGAGTCGCACCCAATCCCGACTTTGTCCTGCATATCGGTAATGCCAGGGCGGTGGTGCTAAGCCATGACTACGCCGCCATGTACAAGGGACGTTTCATCGTCAGGTTCGAAGATACTGACCCACGACTCAAGAAAGCGCAGCTAGTATACTATGATATAATTCGCGAGGACTTGAAGTGGCTGGGTTGCCCGTGGGATGAGGAAGTTATCCAGAGCGACCGCCTAGCTAACTATTACGCAGTAGGAAAGACCCTGCTTTCTCAGGGACACGCGTACATTTGCCACTGTCAACCTGAAGATTGGCGTGCGCGAGTTGCGGCAAAAGCCCCGTGCCCCGACCGGGAACTCGGCGTGGAGAAACAGATGGCGCGATGGGAGAAGATGCTTGAGGGGGGCTTCAAGGAAGGGGAGGCAGTTTACCGTGTAAAAACAGACATGACACACCCAAACCCGGCTGTACGGGACTGGCCTGCCTTTCGCGTAGTGGATTCCGAGAAGAATCCGCACCCACGCGTCGGCTCCAAGTACCGCGTATGGCCGCTGTACAATATGGCATCAGGCGTGGATGATCATGAGCTCGGGGTCACGCACATTATTCGAGGCAAGGAGCACCTAACCAATATGGTCCGCCAAGTCTTCATGTACCAGTACTTGGATTGGAAGTATCCTGACGCAATTCACTATGGAAGGCTCAAGGTTGAGGGCATGAACCTCAGCAAGTCACGAATGATGAAGGCTGTGGATGAAGGTGAATACAAAGGAGTAGACGACCCAAGACTTGGAACTTTAGCGGCTCTGAGAAGGCGTGGCTTCAATCCTGAGACTATTAGGCAATTGATCTGGGACGTGGGTCCTAAGCCGGTAGACGTGAGAATTAGTTGGGATAACATCAACTCTCTTAACCGTAAAATCATAGACCCAACCTCGCGAAGATACTACTTCGTCCCAGACCCAATCAAGACCCACATAAGCGGCGTGGTCGGTCCACTTGAAGTGAAAGCAGCCCTTCACCCGCAAAATCCGCAAATGGGTAATCGTACATTACACCTGCAACCCCATGATAGCGCAACAGACGTGTTGTTGTCGGGCAGCGACAGGGCGCGACTTGTAACCGGTAAAGAGGTTCGGTTAATGGGCTTGTTCAATGTCAAACCACTTGGTTTTTCGGGGGATGAATTGCGAGCGGAGTTTCTGGGGGAACGAGCACCGAAAGAGGGCGAAGCTGGTTTACCAATATTGCAATGGGTACCAGATGGCGAGAAGACTGGCGTTAGCGTGGTGATGCCTGACGCCACAGTGCGGCATGGTTACGCTGAGAAAGACTTCGGGCAAGAGCGGGTTGGGGGTGTGATTCAATTCGTTCGTTTCGGCTTCGGGCGGGTGGACGAAGTTAGAGCAGACCGGACGGTTGTTTACTTTGCCCACGAATAATGGAGAGGTGGTTGGAGTGTCGAAGGTCCCTGATGGTTTAGAAAGTGAACAGCTTTGGAAAGCTCTTGTCGACACGGCCCATGCGCTCCTGATGTTCAAGAATCACAAGTATTACGTCGCGGAGGTAATGTTGAAGGAAAAACCTGACATTTCAGCCCAGGAACTCGCCATACAACTCAACATTCCATTAGGAGAATCCATCGTACTCTTGGCCGAAACACGCGGCGACTTGGGAAAACCAAAGGCTCCTGATCAACCCGCGGCCAAGAAGAGTGACCATAGTCTCTTCGACTTCAAGTGACCCGTCTTTTCCATTGCATTGCTTGAGTGTTCGACTGGTTATGTAAAATTCGGGATGGCACCAGTCGGTTTTTGACATTTGGCGTTTCGATGTATCGGCTCTGAGAGCTGGGGTTTATATGAGTCGGAGTGTACTACACATATTCGCTGGTACACCACTGTGCTATCAATGGGACATTTAAATATCAAGGCATACACTCCCCTAATTGTAGCCATAATCTACGTAGTAACAGGCGATTATCTCTCTCTACTAAGACACATGCAATACGTCCTGTAAGCTCTCCATTACCCATTTTCCACGCTGCCGCTTCCATACTCCAATAGGAAAC
>Ga0335079_10002988_pt1 | contig 19495 bp, 32 predicted proteins | sample Lox_Sample_33_FD_206719 | JGI IMG/M metagenome (GOLD analysis project Ga0335079, IMG submission 206719) | Soil microbial communities from Loxahatchee National Wildlife Refuge, Florida, United States - Lox_Sample_3.3 | ecosystem: Environmental > Terrestrial > Soil > Wetlands | place: USA... | reverse complement strand
AGCCCTCTTGGTAAAGAGTCGTCGCAGGATCGGACACAGTCAGCGCTCCCCAGACTCGGCACGATGCTGACTGATCTATCGGCTGAGGGCCATGTCCCGGCGGGAGCCCGCCTTGTTCCGGGCGACAAGAGCGGCGATCCGGGCGCACCCGCAGGACCGGGCGTGCCCGCTGCGCAGGTTGGACAGCCGGACGGCGAGGATACGGCCGCAGTCGCAGAGGCACACCAGCGTGCGCCTGCCGTTAGGGCGGCCGGCGTCGGCGGAGACCCGCGGGCCCTCGCGCAGCACCAGCAGGCGGCCGTAGCGCTGGCCCACCAGCTCCAGACGGTCCGCCATGCCGAGATGGTAGCGGACCGCCGGATGCCAGATCAGAGCCTGCGCGAGATCCTCGTGTGGAACGGGCCCCGCATGCTGACCCACACGCTGAGGCCACGGCGGCGGTGGTGCCGGTAGAACAGGCGGTGGATCGTGCCGTAGACCAGCGCGATGACGATCAGCAGGACCCACCCCCTGCCCAGGTGCGCGTGCGGGTAGTAATGCGAGTAGGCGAGCTGGCCGGCCGGCCAGTGCCGCAGTCGGGTAAGCATGCCGCCTGGTACCCGGCAGGGATAATCAGGCCGGGCTCCGGCCAGTCCGGCGGCAGGAGCCCGGCGCGGAGACATGCGGTCAGGCGGCCCACATGCCGTCCGCCGTGTCCACATGCCAGGCATGCGGGGCGGATCCGGATGGAGCCGGGTCAGCCCAGTGCATGAGGCTGAAGTAGTACTCGTGCGCCGCATGCAGCCGGGGCGCCGACACCGTGATGGTCACCTTGTACGTGCGGTAGGTGCCGCCGGTACTGGCATGCAGGATGCCGGTGGCGCGCCCGCCGGCGTGCGCGTAGGCGTGCCAGCGGATGTAGGTCACGAACGGCGCCGCGCGGCCGTTGGCCAGGTACAGCTTCACCGGCTGGATGTCCGGCGTCCAGGAATCCGCATTGGAGAGCACGGCCGGGCACGCATAGGACGTGCTGCCGCAGCTGACGAAGCTATCAGGCGCGGCTCCGGTCCACGAGGTGGTGGAGGCAGCACTGGGACTCGCCGAGGCCGGTGCCGCCATGGACAGGGCGCTGAGACCCAGCGCCAGGGATGTCGCGGCTGTCACAGCAGCCACTCTGAGTGTTCTCATGCGCAGGAGAGTACGGCGAGCAATTACGTATGTCAACTACGCAGGGCGGTGACCTGGCCTATCCGGGCTCGAAGATCTCGTAGGCCACGGTCGAGGTATCGGTGCCGCTGGAGCTGGTGATGGTGAAGTTCGTGCCCGCCGTCCGGTTGCTGACCCGCAGCCAGCCGGGCGTGCCGCCGTCGGCCTGGCTGGTCAGGAAGATCCGCGAGCTGGCCGTCACGCTGGTGTTGGCGACCACGGCCGAGCCGCCGACCAGGGCCGTGGTGCCCTGCTTGGCGTTGGAGCCCTCCGCCACCTGCAGGCCCTGGCCGACCGTCTGGACGTCCGCCGGCCCGTAGTTGACCGCCGCCCCGGTGGTGCTGACGTTGCCGTCCGCCCTCACGTTCTGCGCTCCGGCGCCCGTGATGGCGGGGGCGGCCCCGGCGGCGATGACATTGCCGGAGTAGGTGCAGGCGCGGCCGCTGGACGAGGAGGCGTCGGTGATCCAGGCGACCCCGGCGTGGCCCCAGATGTTGTTGCCGCGGATCACGACGCTGTAGACGGGGGTCGCGGTGATGGCGACCGGGGAGGCCGAGGCCGAGGCCGAGGCGATCAGCATCCCGCTGATTATCACGTCGTGGGTGCCGCCGCCCGTGCCGTCCAGGACGACCGCGGACCCGGTGGAGTTGTTCAGCCAGCCCCCGATGAACTGGACAATGGACGAGTTGACGACGCTCAGGTACACGGGGGTGGACGAGCCGGAGGCGTAGAGGTCGGTGAAGCGCACGTCGGTGCAGCCCGACAGCGCTACCGAGGCGGTGCTGCCGCCGTTGGCCTCGAAGTCGGTGAACGTGGAGTCGTTCGTGTTCAGCAGGTAGAGGCTGTACGCCGGGTTGTTGTTGCCCTGGCAGGCAATGAGGATGATCGTCTCGCAGCCGGAGAAGTACATGGCGTAGGTCGCCGTGCTCACCGGGGCGAAGTTGCAGCGGCTGAAGAAGACGATCGTGGAGGACACGCAGGACAGGGCGTAGGTGCCGTTGGTGGCCTGGGTGACGAGGTCCTCGAGCACGCTGCGGGTGACGCTGGACAGGGATATCCCGCCGACCTGGGACAGGAGGATGTCCTTCAGGCTCAGCCCGTCCACGCCGGAGGCGAGCACGCCGATGACCGAGGACGCCGAGCTGTAGGACGTGACGGCGAAGCCTGCCAGGGTCACCTGGTGGCCGGAGCCGCTGACCGAGAACAGGCTGGTCCCGCCGAAGCCCGAGCCAAGGTGGAAGTTCGTGCCGCTGCCGGTCGGGTGGCTCCAGTCCGGCGAGGCGCTGGCCCCGGTGAACACGATGCCCTGGGTGGTGACGGAGATGCCGGTGCCGGAGTTGATCAGGAACGTCCCGGCCGGCGCCGTCACCCGCCCGGCGCCCAGGCCGACGGCTGCGGCTGCCGCAGCGAAGGCAGCGGCGACGATGGAGGCGGCATCGGTGCCGCCAGTGGGATCGGCCCCGCCCCAGGCGACGATGTCGAAGGCCCCGCTGATGACCGGCGCCAGGTTGCCGGCCGTGATGTCCTTGAGCAGGCCCGGCAGGCCGCCGGTCACGTCAACGATGGGCAGGACGTCAGCGGGGACCGCGCTGGACAGCGACGGGTAGCCGGTGATGACGCCCACGCCCCGGGTAATCGGAGCTACTCCGTCATCTCCCGCACGTCGCGGATGACCCGCAGGACGGCGCTGTCCTCATCCGGGAGCTCGTCCTCCTGCGCCCGGATCCTGGCGCACGCGATCATCAGGCGCACCCGCTCCCGGCGGCGGGACTCCCGCGCGGCCAGCAGGACGACGGCCAGGATGAGGCCGGCCCCGGCAGCGACCGGAATCACTATGCCCATGGGCCGAGCGTAGGACTGCCGGCGGCATCTGTCCCGCAGGACGCCGGGCCGTTGGCAGGAGACAACCGGATGTGCCACCCTGGAATCGCCGCAGCCAGGACAGCAGGAGGCGAATATGCAGGTTACGTTCCGGACTGACAGCAATGGCGGCCGGGTCACCACGATCACCATGTCCGGCCAGGAAGTCACCCGGCAGGTCCGGCACCTGCGGACGCTGGCCTCCCGGTGCCCGGATGCCTACACCCTGGCGCCGAGGGAACTGCGGGAGGCACTGGAGGCAGCGGCCTGGCAGCCGGCCCCGGACGCCGAGGCCCAGGAGCAGGCCGCCGAGCGGCTGGCCTGCCTGTCCAGGGAGATGGCGGACGCCGCGCTGCTCATCAGGGCCGCAGCGGAGAGGTCGCGCGCCGCCTGAGCCCGAGAACGGGCCGGGAGCTAAGCAGTGATGACCGCCGCCCCCGGCCTTATCTCCGGAGCACGTCCCTTGGCTCGTGCCCGCTGACTGTTACGGCCGGTCTGTATCTGGCCTGAAATCATGATCATAGAAGCTGGTGCCCGCGATGTGCTCGGCTGACATCGCCGGCAGGTCGCAGTAGTTCCCGCGCTCCCGCTTTACGCTGCAGCACAGCGCGCGCGAATCCTCGGCCAGCGTGCGGCCGCCGTGCTGGTACGGCCGGGTGCGGTTGTAGGCGATCTTCCGCTCGAACTCCCACCGCAGGCTGACCCCGTAGATGTCGCAGACGTCCAGCAGCCGGATGAGAACGTCGGCGAACTCGCTGCCGACGCCCTCGGGCTTGGGCGGCCGTGCGATGTCGCCGATCAGGTCCAGCCGAGTTGCGTCGGCTAGCCGGTGATCCCGGTATGCCTCGAGCGCCTCGCTGAGCTCGCTGTGCAGCAGCGCGATGTAATCGCCGAACGAGTTGGAGCCCTGCCGCCACCCCTTCAGGATGTTGACATCCCGTACCTCGGCCTGCATTTGCTCAAGTGTCTTGTCCATGACTGCTGATACCTAGCCGGCCCCGTCCGGCTCGTAGAAGGCGGTCGGCTCCCACCAGGAGTTCGGCGACCACGGGTGGAAGCTGACCGTGGTGCCCGGCTCCAGGGCCCCGTAGGTCCGGTACGAGCCCGCGACGAGCTCGACATGGCCGGTGCCGTAGAACGCCAGCATCCCCCACCGGATGAGGTCATGCGGCACCCACTGCAGCCGGCCAGAGGCAAGCATCTCGTAGGTGTCCCGGCCGAAGTACGGGACCCCGGCAGCCTGGTAGGCGGCGTAGACCAGGCCGCTGCAGTCGTAGCCGTCCGGTCCGGTGCCTCCCCAGACGTAGGGCTTGCCCTCCTGGGACAGCGCCCACTCCCAGGCACGCCACCGCGGGGAGCGCTCCTGCGGCCGGGACGACGCGCTCACAGGCGGGGCTATCGCCACCACGGCCAGGGCCAGGCAGCAGGCCAGGGCGACGGCTGCCGGGGTCAGCAGCCGTCGGACGGCGCCCACGGGCTGGCTCCGCTCTGTGCGTACAGCCTGGCGAAGGCCGCGTTCTGCATGGCTACGGAGGCATCCTGCGGCAGGCCAGGATAACCGAGAGAAGACCATACTGAGGGCAGGAACTGGTAGAGCCCGCCGGCGCCCGAGGCCGGGTTGACCGCAGCCGGGTTGCCGCCGGACTCCCGTGCTATCACGCACCGCTGGAAGCTGCCGGCTCCCGCCACGGTGACGGCGACCGTGCTGGCCGCGCGGGCCGGCGGGTCAGCCGCCGGGGCGGGAGCGCGCCGGGCCGGGGCAGGCCCGCGGCCGATCTTCCAGCACGGGATGTCGTAGCCGTCGCCGTCTCCGTCGCCGCAGTAGTAGGGATAGCCGTAGGTGACGCCCCAGACCCGGCCGCCCGCCGGGGCGCGGCGGTCACGGGACGCCAGGTAGTGCCGGACGGGGGCGGCGGGCGGGCGGCTGCCGATGCGCAGGTACTCGCCAGGCTCGATCAGGTTCGGGTCGGCACCGATGAGAGACTGGTTGTCCGCGTAGATCTGCGTCCACATGCCTGCATCGCCGTAGTCACGGGCGGCTATCTCGCTGAGGGTGTCACCAGGGCGGACGGTGTAGCCGCCAGGCCAGTAGGAGGACAGAGCGCGCGCAGCTGCAGCCGCAGGACGGGGCGAAACGGCCTGCGGCTGCACGGCTGCATCCGCTGCGGAGGGGGAGGAGAGCGCCGCTGCGGCGGCGGCAGCGGCGGCGATGAAAGGGAGCACCCGGCAGAACCGGGATGCGGATATTCCATGGAGCTGCTCCACGGGGACTGCACCTCTTCACGGCCGCCGGCAGCGTCCCCGCCGGGGCCGGGTCTCCTTTCCTGTGCAGGGGCACGCGGGCCCGCCAGCCCGGCGGCCTTGCTGGATCTCCGTGCACATGCTCCCCGGCAGGGAAGGCATGTCTCGGTACGGTAACGAGTGCGCACGCACCGTGCCACCGGAATCGCGGATCGTGATGACCGGCACGGGCCCCGCCAGCGGCGGCAGGGGCCTGCGCGTGCAGGACGCCAGGGCCAGGACGAGCACCAGGACGAGAAGGAGCCTCACGACAGCCAGGATCCCCCGGGCTTGCTCGGGTGCCGCCACTGCACTATCAGGGCCGCCAGGTCGGAGGGCATGACATCGCCTGTCCACCGCCCGCCGGCGAAGAGATGGATGCCCGCCGACTGGTAGCACCAGTCCACGTACTGGGAGCAGATCATGCTCCCGCTGGCCGCGATCGACGCGCGCAGGCCGGGCACCGGGATGTGCAGGTGGTGCGCGGCCAGCCAGGCGTAGTCCAGCCAGGAGTACGGCGTGCCGAGCGCCATGATGGCGGCGTTGCTGACGGCGGTGCGCTGCGCATCGGCCAGCACCAGGGCGCCCGTGCTCCACAGCCCGCTGTCGCCGTAGCGGGCCAGCGGGTCGTCTCCCAGGCTGCGCCAGTGCGCGCCGCCGGGGGCTGCCTCTATCACGTAGCAGCCGCGCCCGCCGCTGCCGTGCAGCCAGGCAGAGCCGGGCCGGATGTCGAGCTCGCCCATGTAGACGAAGGCGTGCCCGTACTCCGCTGACCGGCCGGCACCCGCCAGCCGCTCGGCGAGGCTGACCGCGATGCCCTCGTCCCCGCCCATCGGCACGCAGGCGAAGTCCCCCGGCTGCGGCTGTAGCAGAGTGTTCACACAGGGCCTACGATCTGTAACTTGTGTTCACTAGGAAAAGACGAGTGAGCTACTGCCGCTGCGGCCACACAGCCGACGCACACACCCACTATCGGGCCGGGACGGACTGCGCGCTGTGCCGCTGCCCCGTCCTGCGGCACGTCTGGTTCTGGCCGGCGCGCAGGCCGTTACAGGCGGGAGGGGCGCACCCGCAGCCCGGATGCGCCCCTCCGCCCTGCCCCCCTGGCTAAGGCAGCGTCCACTTCTGGCCCGGCGCCGTGCCGGAGCACGACCGGATGACCAGCTGCGTGCCGCGCACCGCCGAGGGCGCCGTCAGGCACTTGCCGCTGGCGTGCGGGCTGGTCAGGTGCATGCTGACGGCGTCGTAGCGCCAGATCTGCGCGGGCGTGCCGTTGCACGGCCAGAGCCAGACCGGCGTGCCGTTCGCGGTGCCGCCGAACTTCACGTCCATGCACTTGCCGGTGCCCGGCTTGAGGATGATCAGGCCGGACTTCGGCTCCCACACCTGGGCGCGGGTGCCGTTGCAGGTGTAGATGTCGATCTTGTTCCCGATGACGTTCAGGCCGTGCCAGTTGTCCGCGCACAGCGGGCCGGGCAGCCGGGAAGTGATCGGGCCGTCCACCGGGGGCGGCGGGGAGACGATGTAGGAGTAATGGTCGGCCGCCGTCACGGGCGAGGTGCCCGCCCCGGTGGTCACCCGGACGTCCACCGTGCCGGTGCCGGCCGGCGCCGTCACATGGCAGTCCGACGCGGCGCAGGTCACCGCCGTGGCAGCGCTGGCGCCGAACCGGACCGTGCCGCCGGTCAGGCCAGTCCCGTTCACCGTGACCGCAGTGCCGCCGGCCGCCGGGCCGCTGGAGGGCACCACGCTGGTCACCGCCGGGGGCGGCGGAGGCGGCGGCCCGCCCGAGCCCGACAGCACGCAGCCGCCCGCAGAGTTGCTCCAGAGCGACTGCATGGCGTACGAGCCGGTGGACAGGGTCACGTCGCCGGCCGGGTCGGAGGACCCCCACAGCTCCCCGCCCCAGACGCACTTATCCGCCACCTCGCCGCCGGAGATGGTGTCGGCGGTGTCGATCCAGCCGCTATCAGGCGCCGGGTCGGTGACGGACTCCGCGTACTCGTGCCCGCCGACGATGGAGAAGCCGTCGTAGGTCCCGGCGCTGCCGGAGTTGACGAAGTTCTCGCCGCAGCCGGCCCCGGCGTCGAGCTGGTACGGCAGGTTGGTGAACGCCTCCCCCGCAGCGGAGCTCGTGTGCCACGCGCAGTAGGCAGGCGGCGAGGACGCGCAGCTGCCCGGGTTGCCCGCGAAGCCGTCCGCGAAGCAGGTGCCGGACTGGCTGGCGACGACGACCTGGGCGTCAGCCTTGTCGGCGATGCTGAGGTAGGACGTGAGCGCGTCGGCCTCGGCGTTGAGGTCGTTCTGCGTCACGCTGGCCGGCGGCACGGTGGTGTCCTGCCAGGCGCCCTCGTAGACGGTCCCGCTGAAGGCCGGGTGCCCGGAGCCATCGCCGTACTGGCTGGTGATCGTGGACCAGTCGTCCTGGGGCTGCACGCCCAGGCCGGCGTAGAAGCTGGTCAGGTAAGACAGGTCCGCGCCCAGGACCGGGCCCCAGAACAGCAGATAGACGTGCGGGGAGTGCTGGACCGGGCCGCCGTTGTAGGGCAGGTCGCAGTTGGGCTCCGTGCAGGGGGACTTGGGCGCCGCCTTCGCGGCGGGCCGGCCCGTCTCCTTCTTCCCGGCCAGCGGGAGGATCTTCACGGGGCCGTGATGGACGAGCGGCAGGGCCTTCTGGTAGGCGCTGTGCAGGTTGATGACCTTGACCGAGGGCACCGGGGCCGTGGCCCTGGCCTTCCTCGCCGTCGTGCTGGCGGATGCCGCCGCCATGGTCAGGCTGAACGCCAGGACGGACACCACTGCCGCCAGCGCCAGCCACGCATGTCTTTTCATGAAGCTCCCTTGACAGGCGGTTTGCCTTTGACGGGGCTGATGCTACGCCTGTCAAGTCCTGCTCGATACTGAGACGAACGCAAAGACCGCGCGCCCGTAAGCAGGACGCGCGGTCCGGGCGGGAGGTTTACTCCGTCCTGCCCAGCGCCTCGAAGATCATGGTCACCGGGGACCTGCCCGCCGGGACGGCAGGCTTGCGGGCCCGATGGCGGGCCAGCGCCCGCTCGAAAGACTCGGGGTCGCCAGCGCAGGACTCCGCCTCGGCGACGACCTGGGCCTGCGGCGTGGTGCCGTGCTCCAGCCAGTGCGCCACGCCCTCGGGCATCCGGTACGGCAGGCTCTCGCTCATCACGCTGCCCCCGGGTCTTTTCCCGCCAGCACGGCGGCTATGGCCTCGATCTGCTCCAGCGTCAGCTCGCAGGAGTAGCCCAGCTCGACATGGTGCGCCCGCAGGACGGCCCTGGCGGCCAGGAGGCGGTTATCCCGCACGACCTGCCCCGGCGTCCGGAACCACTGATGCCGGTAGCTGTCATTGCGCTCCTGGGTATTCAGCCGGAACACCTCGGTCCGGCCCAGGTAGCGGATGTGCACGAGCGTGCGGCCTACCTTCTCTACCCTGCCGGGCCAGCCGTCGCCGCACTGCTGGCCCGTCCTGCGGCCGTTGACGTCGAAGACGTCGAACACCCGCACCTCGTCGCCGACCGTCAGCCTCTCGCTCATCACGACACCGCCGCCTTCTCGCGCTCTTTCAGTGCCAGCACCAGGGGATGCCCGATGACCAGCACCGCGCCGCACTCCGTGCAGATGCCGACCCCGCTGTTCCCCCCGATCTCCAGCGGCTCGTGCTCGCCGGTCAGGATGCACATCATCACAGTCCCGCCTCCCTCTCAGGTGTCTCTCGTGTCAGCAGGAGACTAGCAGGAGAGGTTGACGGGTGTCAACTAGCAGGCGGCTCGCGGCGCCGCTCGGTAACCAGCACGCCGCCCGATCCCAGGGCATGCGCAGGCTGGCAGGCGGTGTACTGGCAGTGCCAGGACTCGCCCTCGGCCAGCTCGGGGAGGTCCCAGTACCGGCCCTGCCAGCAGCACCAGCCATCGGTGCCGATGACCACGATGCGGCCGCGCCCGGCAGGCTGCGGGCCGTGCATGCCGAAGCAGATGCGCACGCCCCGGCCGGCCAGCTCCAGGCAGGTGACGGGGAACCGCAGGGGGCCGACGCGCACCTCGCCGAGATCCACGTCAGGGAGTATAGAGAGGGTCGTCCGCGAAGGGGTCGGGATCGCCGAGCTCGTCATAATCGTAGTCCTCTGCCCTGGTTACCTCGGGCACCCGCAGGGCCAGGAAGCCGCCGTCTGGAGGGTCCCCGGGCGGCGGGCCGGGGCGCTCCGGCGGCCTGTCCGCATGCACCGCCCCGTCATCGCCGCCGCTGGCCGCGTCGCCCGTGACCTCAGCCGCGCGGAAGACCTCCAGGAGCCAGGCCACCGCCTCGGTGTGGCTGCGGTGGTCAGCCGGGAAGCCGCCGTCCGACGGGTAGGCCCGCCAGCGGGAGACGGAGCCGGACACCCGGCGCTGGGTATAGCCGATCATGACGGCGGGCTGCCGCGCGGGCGGGCCGTAGAAGATCGTGTACTCGGTATTGATCTTCCTGCCGTGCGCGTCCTCGATGGTAGCGCGCCTCACCCGGCGGATGCCGTCGGGCTGGGAGACCATCACCATGCGGCTGCTACCGCCCGGTGCCGGGCCTAGGCGCCGACGGCCGCAGGCAGATCCACGCCGCCCTCGGCCAGCGCCCGCTCGAACGCCTCGCGCAGCGCGGCCGAGTAGTAGTAGCTATTTCCCTTGCGGGTGACCTCGAACCCGTGCTCGGCCGCCCAGGCGCGCATGATCCGCCCCCGCGCGCGCAGGCTGACCAGGCCGACGGAAGGGCGGACGGGGGGCGGCGGGCGCATCTCCGCCGGCAGCGGAGTGCCGGACTCAATCAGGGGGAAGAGGATCTCCTCCACCTTCCGCAGGCTATCGTCGCCGAGGTCGAGCTGGTACCACCGGCCCTCCCAGCCCACCCGGACCGTGACGGGCTCGGGAAGCTCGGCACCGGTCAGGTCGTCGCGGATGATGATCTTCAGATCGCGGGACACGGCTAGGCTCCCCGCACCAGCGAGAGCGCGCCGGCCTCGTCAAGCGCCTGGCGGATGAGCTCCAGCCGCACCTGGCCGGTCGCCTCGCGGCCCATCCTGGCCCCGTCCCCGCCGTCGAACAGGTAGCCCTCCGGGTGCTGGTAGCGGCGGGACTCCCCCACGTACCCGGTGCCCTTCTCCACCACCGACCACACCTTCGTCCCGCAGCGCCGGCACACCCGGTACATCTCGTAGACCCCGCGCTGGCGCTGATATTCCAGCCCGATGTTCTCGCTCTTGCCGAAGGCGGAATAGGGCTCGAGATCGTGCCTGTTCTCCGACCGGCATTCCAGCCAGGCGGAGGGAACGCTCTGCGCCCATTTGCGGGCCTTGCGGACATTGGGCGGAGTGACCCCCATGAAAAGCCTCCGGTTGACGCGCGTCGCACTTACCGTGCCGACGATACAGCCAGCCGGGCCGGGAGTCTTAAATCCTTCCGCTCTTCCTCGGTGTACCCGCCCCATATCCCGTAGGGCTCGCGCACCCGCAGCGCCTCGTCCAGGCACACCGCGCGGACCGGGCACGCCCGGCAGACGGCCTTGGCCCGCTGCACCCGGCGGCGCTGCGGGCGCCGGGTCTCGCCGTCGGGAGCGAAGAACAGCGAGGACTCCATCCCCCGGCAGGCCGCGCTGTCCTGCCAGTCCCTGCTCAGCCTGGGCAGCGACAGCTCCTCGCTCGCCAGCACCCTGCGGCGGCGCCCGCCGTGGTTTCCGGGCATGTCCTCACCTACTCCACTATCAGGGTCTCCACCAGCTCCCCCAGGAAGTTGTACCTGTGCAGCACCCGCCGGATCATCCGGCCGCGCCGGCGCAGCGCGGCCCGGCAGTGCGGGCAGGACATCTCGATGAGGTTGTCCGGGTGCACGTAGGACGGCCGCTCCCCCGACAGCCGCAGCCTGGCCAGCAGGTTCCCCGCCCCGCACTCACCGTGCAGCGAGCCCACCGGGCACCGCAGATCCACCTCTGCCAGCTCGGCCATGACCATGACAATCGGGCAGCCCCGGCTAGCCCGGCCGCAGCTCCCCCTCCCTGCGGGACGGATCCCTCCGGCAGGCGTGCGCCAGGTCGTAGACGAGCTGGCCGTTGTGCGGGACCAGATCGCGGATGCGGCGGAACAGGTCCTCGACCACCACGCTCCAGTCGCACATGGACGGGATGATCCGCGCCGCGAGGTCGCCCTTCTGCCGGGCCTCGGCACGGCAGGTGTAGACGTGCCACATCACCCGCTTCAGCTCCTCGACAGAGACCCGGGCGTCGTGCGCGGCGTCGGGATGCTTCGGGAACGTCGGCTTCAGCTCGAAGGCCAGCGGGTAGGCGTAGGCGTCGCTCATCCAGTTCGTGTGGCCGGCGTAGTCAGCGGCCGCCACCACGCCGCCGGTCGCCATCATCTCCAGGGCGGGCAGGTTCTTGCCCTCGCCGCGCGAGGGGCTCAGCAGGCAGTGGCCGGCGGCGTAGAACGCCTCGAGCGTCTCGTGGTCCCAGGCCTCCATGAACACCCGCAGCCCCATGTCCTCGTAGATCTGGTTCATCTCCGGGAACAGGCCGGGGGCCATGGTGTGGATGGCGAAGCGGGCGGCGCCGAACTCCGGCCGCTCGTGCTTGAGCTCCACGTAGGCCTGGACCGCCGTCCAGGGAGCCTTGCGGGTGTTCAGCGCGCCGTGCATCAGGAACATGAACCGCTCGGCGTTCCAGTCCCGGTCAGCCTTCTTCCACTGGCCCGCGTCGAAGCCGCCCTGCAGGATGCCGCTGGCGACGCCCCTCGGGATGTAGGGGGACAGCGAGCCCAGGGTCACCTGGTCGTAGCCGAGCACCAGGTCGAACAGGCCCAGGCGCCGGCGCAGGGTGCCCCGGTTCCGGCAGTGCGGGATCAGGCCGGACTTCCCGGCAGGGCCGCAGGCGAACTCCCACATCGTGTTACCGGTGTAGAAAATGTGCCCGTCGCTGCGCGCCAGCCAGTTGCCGTGCCGCACTGACGGGCACCAGATGATGCCCTCGTACACTTCCCGGCACCCAGCCTCAGACAGCCGGGCGTCCGGACGCCGCAGCAGGCCGACACTGGCCAGGTGCGGATGCTCCTTGCTGCGGCGAGGCCGGGACGGGCGCTTGCCAGCAAGAATGCAGGCGAACACGAAAGCGTCCATCCTGGAACCTAGCGCCTGAGAGAAAGAGCAGCCCGCCTGCGCGCATCCAGTCCCGTCGGCCTGGATGCTCACCTCGATGAACAACTCAAGCTGCGCCCTGGTCAGGCTCAGCAGGAACTCATGCGACGGAGCCTTATCAGGGCACACCGCCAGGATCTCCTGTGACGCCGGCCGGGAGATGTTGAAGATGACCATGCCATCTGGCTTGCGCGGGCTCTCCGTCCAGGTCTCGTACCCGGACCACTGTCCCAGGAAGCCATTCGTGCGCTGATGCTCATAGCACTTGTGGCACAGGCCGCGCGCCCTGGTAATGCGCCCTCGGCTATCTGGCTCCGAGCGCCCGCAGCGCAGGCATGAATCGAACTTCCCTGCCTGAGGCGGGCCGAGCATGGCATACAGAGCCGCCCTGATGCGCTGCGTCTTCTCCGGGTAAACCCGATCGTTCTGCCCCAGTCGGATGGACCTGCCGCGCTCCAGCCAGCCCTCAGTGTAGATCCAGGCCACCAGCTCTACGAAGGCATCGCTGTACTTCGGCTCAGCAGGCAGGTCGGCGCACGGCACACTGCACGGAATGCTGTCTCCAGGCCGCAGATCAGCCGACTGGCACCACTGCAGGCCACCGTCCAGATTACGGACCAGCCAGCGATGATCTGGAGTAGACAGCGACTGGTGCCCAGGGCACTTCAGCCGCACCATCTCATGACAGGCCGCGCCGGACCGGTAGATATGCTCAATGACCTGCCATTCCGAAAGCCCCGTCACCGGGTTGATGCCCAGCGACTGGTCACCCTCCCGCACCTCGTGCTGCTGCAGCCAGCCCCGGCGGGTAAAAATCTCCACGTCCTCTGATACGCACCAGACGACAGCGCAGCGGGTCATCTCGCGGGCCTCGGGGGTGATCTGGATGTTGGCCGGGTCCCAGTGGTTGATGGTCAGGTCGAACGGGCCGGTCAGCGTCTTGCCGAACAGCGGCAGCAGGTCGGCCGGGACCGGCACGTCCAGCCAGGTCGGCTGCGGGTAGACATCGCAGCCCCAGCGGTCCAGCGCGCGGATCAGGCCGTAGCCGTCAGCGCCGTCAATAGCCCGAATACTGGGAGAATGGCGATTTGACCACGACCTTCATTCGGCTACATCACCTCCCCGGCGCGGCGCAGGCCGCGGGCAACCCTGCTGACCGTGACCAAGGCAGAACTCCGCTCGCCGCAGGTGGCCGGGAAGACAGCACGAAAGCCTCTACTTGACACCCGCAAGTCACCCGGTGTCAACTCCCGGTTACAAGTCGTATCGGAACTACGGGATCGTCACGTCCGTCCAGCCGGTGACCTCGAGCCCGTAGAACACCTCCTTGCGCTGCAGGCCGTCGCCGTCCGGCACCGGCAGGAACTCGCCGCCGGCCAGCAGCTGGCAGCTGATCGTGACCATGTCGCCCCACACCTGGATGTCCGGGTCGGTGCGCTGCAGGTGCGAGTGCAGGTAGGCGGACAGCTTCTGGCCCCGCAGGATCGTCGCGCCGGAGGTCTCGATGATGTTGCGGGAGCTATCGCGCAGCGGGTCCACGTACATCGCGACGGACAGCCGCGGGTAGCGGGCCGTGCTCAGCATCGGCGCCACCTGCATGGAGCCGGCCGGGGAGCACACGATGGCCGCCTGGCTGGAGCCCTCCATGGTGACCAGCAGGTCGTTGAGGAAGATCCACGGCAGGCCGGCGTTGGCCGCCACCGGGTCGGACGCCGGGAAGGACCCCAGCAGGCTGGTGACGGGGGCCAGGCCGGCCAGGTACTGGACGGCGGCGCTGCCGATGTCGTCCACCTACCGGCCTTCTCCCAGGAAGTCCATCACGGCCTGCTTGTACTGGTCCGGCGTCCGGTAGGCGGGCTCGTAAAAGTGATGGCCGCCTTCAGGGTGATTTGCGGTAGGCGTGTCGCCGCGGGCGAGCTCGAAGATGCCGGGATGGCGGACGAAGCTCATCTTCCCCGTCCAGGTGTCGCCGTCGAAGCCAGACTGCGGGTGGCCGGAGCCCCTGAGCACGCCGGTTATCACATGCACCCGCGCGGACACCTCGGCGAACGATGACATCAGGATGCTCTCGAAGGCCATCGGGTCCGGGCCCTTCGCCAGCCGGTCGAGCTCGGCGATGACCGCCTGCGCGTCCACGGTGAAGCGGACGGTCATGCCGGGGAGCCCGGGAACGGCGTGGGGCTGCCTGGCTGCAGAGCCTGGCTGGTCTCCAGGACCTGGAATTCATAGTGATGTGCGCCCAGCAGGTCGAGCGCGGCCTCGGGGATGACGCGCACCTCGAAGGTGCCGAAGACCGGCCCGCTGATCATGGTGAAGCGGTCGCCCGACAGCACCAGCGGCAGGCCGGAGACGGGGTCGGTGACCAGGTCGCAGAACAGGATGCCGATCCTATCCGGCGCGCGCCCGGCGGCCAGCGGCATCGGCTGGTCCTTGCCGGGCCGGGTGAACTGCAGGTCGAGGCGGCAGGCCAGCTGGCCGGGGATCTCCAGGAACGGGTCCAGGATGTCGGTGACCGGCGCCCAGGACACGCTCATCGCGCCGACGGTCTCCATCACGGGGGTGAGCCGCATCACCTGGGCGATGCTCCGGTAGAACATCCGCAGCCCGGACTGCCCAGGCGCGAACGGGACATAAGGAGTGGAAATCTTGATCCCCTCCGTCCCGTCAGTCGGTGACGATGCCAGCCTCCACCCTAAGAATCGGATATAAGCTCAGCGCAGCAATCCCTCGCGCTCCAGCACCTCCACCGCGCGACGGTAGATCTCGCCTGCCTCTTCCTCGGACTCGAATCTCCCCAGGTGAACACGGGCTACCCAGGGCGGAGTCGGCTTGCCGTCGTGGTAGTGATCCCCTTTGAGACGGCTGACGCCCTTGATCCTGCCAGCACTCGCCCGACGGTTTCGGTTCTGCCGTGATGGCGTGCTCCAGCGCACCTTGCCAGGCTCGTAATTGTCGTCCGTGTCGATCCTGTCCAGCGTGTAACCTGCAGGACGCGGACCAATCTCCCGCTCGATATCCTCCACGAACATGCGCACGTCGTGCCAGCGATCACAGACCCTGATGCCACGGCCGCCATAATGAGCGAAGCGCGGGTTATCAGGTTTCTCGCAGCGATGCAGCATCATGGTCCAGACACCGTACAGCGGGTGATCTGACAGCCCGTGGCTGTCCTTCCAGCGACCGCGCTGAGCCAGCTTCACAGTCTCTCGCCCGACTGCGCCAGCCGCACGCCGCTGAGCGCAGCCGCACGAGGTGGTATTGCCTGAGCGCAGTCGGGCGAGCGGCACCGTGAACTCCGTGCCGCAATCGCATCTGACTTGTACCAGCCGCCTGTGATCCTTGGACAGGCCGACATAAGGATCCAGCACTACGACGTGGTTATAGCGCTGCCCAACAGGAACTTCGTGTCTGACTCCCATGCGTACAGTGTAATAAACGCTGAACACACCTGTCAACCCAGGCCAGGATCAATGGGAAACGACTCTGCATTAACGGCATAGGCCGTGGCCGGTATGAGATTGAACTCGTCCGGCCCGCGCAGCACCAGGTTCCCGCTGCAGACGTCCAGGAACACCCCGGCGTTGTCGAAGCGCACGCTGCCGTTCTCGAAGACCTCCACCTGGCCGGTGAACACGCCGCCGGCCCGGGTGCGCCGGGCCAGCATGCGGACGGACAGGTCGAACATCACCACGCCCGTGGACTCGCCGATGACCTCAGTGGCCTGGGCGTTGCGGGCTACCTCGCCGGCCGCCTTGGCATAGCTGTAGGAGCCGATGCTCTCGGAGGTGAACGGGCCGGCGATGGCCTGCTGGTAGGGCTGGCGCAGGTAGATCCAGTCGGCGTAGGCCAGGATGCCGTTATCCGCCAGCATCTGGTCGTCGGGGTCCAGCGCGGACGGGTCGGTGACCTCGGTCAGCGTGGTCCAGATCAGGGTGGCCTGCAGCAGGGCGCTGTTGGCGAACGTGGTGTAGCTGGGCTCCGGGCGGCCGCTGTAGGCGGCCAGCTGGGAGATCGTCGGCACCACGTACATGCCAGGTTAATCGCCACCGCGCCCCGGGCCGGTCAGTCGTCGCCCATCAGGAAGCGGGCGATGCGGAGCTCCTCGGTCACCCGGAGGTCCAGGCTGGACTCGTACCGGTCCTTGCTGTAGCGGCCCTCGCCTGTCTTCTCCGTCAGCATGGCCGTCACGTACTCATGCGCGACCTTCAGGGCGCGGAGACGGCGGGCCGCACAGTCTTCCTCGGCCGAGGCGCGGGCCTGGTCTGCGGCCTGTGCCGCCTCCAGGACGTCCTTGTCGGCCGCCGTGCGGGCCGCGCGGGCCGCCGCAGCGGCCTCCTCCAGGCGCTGCTGCTGCCGGGCGCCCTCGCTGAAGTAATCCTCAAGCTGCTCATCAGTTCCCATGCCGCTGCTACCGGGCCAGGCTTATCAGACAGGAGGCACGCTACCGCAGCGACGGCGCGGGCACGCCCCGGCCCCGGCGGCGCTCGGCCTCCTGCGCCTGCTGGAGCTGCTCCAGCGTCGGGCCGGTCACCGGGGCGTCGCCGCTGGCCGGCGCCATCTGCTGGAACTGGCCGGCGGCAGCGGCGTAGCCCAGGCCGGGCCAGGGGCCGGGGCGGAACATCACCCGGCCGTAGCGCTGCATCTGGCCGCGGTCGTTCAGCAGGATCCACCGGCTGGCGTCGGCCCAGCGCGGGCCGCCGACGGCCACCTCGATCTCCTGGCCGCGCATCCACACCGTGCCGAAGGCCGTCAGGCCGTCCTCCACCAGGTGCACCAGGACCGTCCTGCCGGACGGCGGCAGCACAGGCGCCGGGCCGGGGTCGCGCGAGCCGGCGGCCAGGGCCGCAGCGTGCGCCCGCTCGCGCTCAGCCCGCTCCTGCGGGGTCAGCAGGGCATCGGGCTTAGGACGGGAGCCCGGAGGCTCAGCGGGCGGCTGGGAGCCGCTCAGGGCCGCGCCGCACTCGGGGCAGAACTTCGCGGGCACCGGGGCGTCGTGGCCGGCCGGGCACTGGCGGGCCGGGGGCACGGGCTCGGGTACAACCAAAGCTGGAGGCTGGAGGAGAACCTCCAGCTTCAGGGGCGTTTCGTTATAGGTGCCGGGAGGCTCGTCCGCCGCCGGGTCCACGACCTGCTGGCCGGGAGTGCCGTAGATTCCGTTGCCGCTCACGCAGGAGCTATCGGGAAGCGCGCCGGCCTCCCCCGGATGCACCCGGGAAAGGCCGCCCAGAGAGGTCACGCGCTGCCAGGCTACCCGGCCTCCAGCTGCTCCATGCGCTGACGGGCGTCCCGGAGTGCCCGGGCGCTGCCCCAGTGCTGGTTGGCGCGGTCCCACTTGTCGCAGTCCCACTGGATGCCGGTGCCCTGCTCGCTCTGGTCGTCGCCGAGCCGCTGATGGGTGTCGGCGTCACGCGCGAGCTCGGCCTTGAGCTGCTGCCACTTGTCGTACACGCGCTTGAGCTCGGCCATGCCCTGGTTGCCGCCAGACGGCTCGCCGTCCGCGCTGGTCTCGGGCGGGCGCCCGGTCACCGCTGGCCGCCTCTCTGGCTGCGGAGGCACAGGATCCCGGATGCGATTGCGACGGCAGCGAACCCGGCGGCCCACGCCCGCGCCGGGCTGGCGTCACCCAGGACGCACAGCAGGACCTGGGAGACGGCCACCAGCAGGTACACGGTGATGCAGACGGCCACCAGCCGGGTCACCGCTGGCCGCCGAGCTCGGCGCGCAGCGCCCGGTAGGTGCCGCTGGCGGCCAGGTCGGACAAGTGGTCGAAGCACTTCCCGGACGCGCTGACGGCGCAGTCGCGGCAGCAGCTGTCCGAGCCGCGCGCCTCCCTGGCCTCGGCGGCGTCGTCCAGCGCGGCCAGCACCGTGCCCAGCTGCGCGCCGGCCAGGGCCAGGACCGAGGCGCCGGGTGCCGCAGACACCTCGGCGCCGGACTGCCAGCCGGCCAGCGGGCCGTGCGCGGGGCTCAGGTACTGCTGCCCGGTTCCGTAGAGCGTCATGTCATCCTCCGGTGTCTCTCGCTGCCCTGTTACGGCAACGCTAGCACGGGAGGTTGACGTATGTCAACGCATAGGGCGGCTACCGCTCCAGCGCGGCCACCCAGGCAGTGACCGAGCCGGCCGCGCCCGCCGCCGTCAGGTTCGCGCGGACGTAGCGGGCCATGACCGGGCCCGCATAGACCACCGGCACCGCCGTGGAAGTCACGGACAGCCCGCCGGTATCGACCCAGTTCCCGGACGGCACGCCGGCGGCCACGGTCACCGGGGCGTCGGCAGGATCGGCGGGGAACCAGGTGGCGCCGTCCCAGGAGACCTCGAGCACGGCCGTCCACGGCCCGGCGTCCAGGTCCGCGCTGCCGACGGCCACCATGCCGTACCCGGTGGCCACGCCGCCGTAGTCCAGCGCCGCGCCGGGCCCGGTGGCCGCAGCCGCGACCAGGGACGGGAACGGCACCGACGCATCGCCGATCATCGTGCTGCCCGGCAGCGGCAGGATGGCCACGGAGATGATGGCCATGCCGCCGTCCGAGTACAGGTAGACCTCGTCGCCGAAGGTCTGCAGGGTGACCGGCTCGTCCATCATGGACAGCACCGGCCCGATGTAGGGCGGGGTGTCCGTGACGAGCATGACCTCCGAGCCGTAGACCTGGTGCAGCATCACGGTGTACCCGCAGATTCCCTGGGCCAGGCAGCCCAGGGAGCCCTTCACCCCGGTCGGCACCGGGCCGCTGACCGTGATGCTGCCGGTGTAGATCGTCACGGGAGCGGAGCCCTAGTCCGTCGGCGTCGGGTAGTAGGCGCTGAGGTCGCCGCTGTTGCCGTCCGTGATCAGGTTTCTTGCTACCAGCATCTGCTCGGGCCGGGCGACGATGGGCAGCAGGCTCCACTCCAAAAGGTACTGGCGAGCCGACGGGTCCTTCTCCTTCCAGGTCTTCGCGTACTTGCCGGTGAAGCCGTCCGGGGCCTCGTCGTCGGCGGTCGGGCCGATCAGCAGCTCTATCGGGCG
>Ga0335079_10002986_pt1 | contig 19500 bp, 14 predicted proteins | sample Lox_Sample_33_FD_206719 | JGI IMG/M metagenome (GOLD analysis project Ga0335079, IMG submission 206719) | Soil microbial communities from Loxahatchee National Wildlife Refuge, Florida, United States - Lox_Sample_3.3 | ecosystem: Environmental > Terrestrial > Soil > Wetlands | place: USA... | reverse complement strand
CTCCGCCTCGGCGTCGCGCAGCGCCAGCTCGGCCGCCGCCAGCGACTCCGCCGCGGTCACCGACGCCCGTTCCAGCTCCGCGAGCGCCGCGCGCCGCTCCACCAGCTCCTCCTGCCAGGCCGCCCGCTGGCCGTCGAGGGTTCCGATCTCGGCCTCGAGCGCGACCTGCTCGGCCCCCAGGCTGTCCCCGCGGTCGGTGAAGTCCCGGGCCGCGCCGGCGCTGCGCTCCTCGCGCTCGAGGGCCGCCGAGAGCCGGGCGCCGACCTGCGCCTCCTCGACCTGCCAGTGGACGCGACGCTCCCGCGCCGCCTCGTGCTCGTTCTCGGTCTCGGTGACCCGCGAACGCTCGGCGGCGAGCGCGCCGTCCAGCCGTACCCGCTCCAGCTCCGCCGCCGACAGCCCCTCGTCCACCTCCACGAGCCGCTGCTGCACGATCCCCAGGCGATCCGACAGCCGGTCGTGGAGCGCGCGCTCGGTGGCCAGGTCGCGCTCCACGTGCGCCAGCTGGCGCCGGGCGTCGTCCGCCTCCGCCGCGGCGTGGCGCTCCTCGCCACGGGCGAGCTCCACGGCCGCTTCGGCGTCGGCCGCCTCGGCCTGGCGCAGCTCCAGCCGTCCGGCAGCGGCCTCGAGCGCGCGGTCCTGCTCGGCGAGCGCGTCGGCGAGCCGGCCCGTGTCGTCGCGCAGCGCCTCGAGCTCGGCCCGGCGGCGCAGCGGCCCGACCGCGTCCGACGGCCCCGGCAGGAACACCGCGCCGTTGGCGCGAATGACCGCGTCGCCGGCGGGCGCGAACGGCCGCGCGCCGGCCAGCAGCGCCCGCACCCAGCGGTCGGCCGGTCCGCCGCCGGCCGTCTGGGCGGTCGGCTCGCCGGCGTCGGGACCCGTGGGTCCCGGCTCGAGCGGCAGGAGGAGGAGCGGGCCGGTACCCGCGTCCCGGTGCCAGGCGTGGATCTGGTCGCAGGCGGCCAGCGAGGCCACCACCACCGCGTGCATCCACTCGCCCAGCACGTGCTCGGCGAGCGCGGCGTCCTCCCGCCGCACGTGGACGTAGTCCGCGAGCGGCCCCAGCACCGCGCCCCCGAAGCGGTCGCGCGCGCCCAGGAGCGCGGCCGCCGCCGGGGCCAGCCCGACCCGGTCGCGCTCCAGCTGCTCGAGCGCGCCCCGGCGCGCGGTGGCCTGCGCGAGCGCCTCCTCGGTGGCCCGGCGCTCGGCCCGGAGCCGTGCCTCGTGCTCCCGCGCCTCCGCGAGCGCGTGCCGCGAGCGGTCCGCCTCCAGTCCGAGGGACACCAGCCGCTCGGCCAACTGCCCGTGGCGGGCCTCCGCCGCGGACGCCTGGCCCAGGGCGACGTCGCGATCCCGCGTCAGCGCCGCCCGACGCGCCTCGGCGGCGGCCAGCTCCGGGCGCAGATCCGCCATCTCCCGCTCCAGTGCCTGACGCTCGCCGTCCAGACGCCGGATCCCCTCCGCCTGCTGCTGCAGCGCTTCCTCCAGGCCCCGCAGCTCCGCGCGCTGCTCGGCCAGGCGCGTCCGCGTGGCCTCCTCGGCCGCGAGCCGCGCGTCGAGCTCGGCCTGCACGGCCGAGCGGTCCCGCTCCGCCGCCTGGCGCTCCGCCGACGCCGCGTCGCGCTCCCGGGTGACCCGGACCGCCGAGGCCTGCGCGTCGCTCCGCTCGGCCAGGGCGCGCTCGCGCCGCGCCGCCGCGTTGGCCCGCCGCTCGGCCGCCAGCGCCACGTCGCCCTCGAGCGCGCTCACCGCCAGACGGCTCTCCCCCACGCGGCGCTCGACCTCGCTGCGCTGCGCCTCCGCGCCGGCGCGAGCCTCGGCCGCCGCCTCCCGCGCCGTCTCCAGCTCGGCCTGCCGCCGCCGCTCGTCGGGCAGCTCGACCGCCAGCGCCGCGCGCCGCTCCGAGACCAGCCGCAACGCCGCGTCCACGGTCGCCACGTCGAGACGCGCCAGCGCCGCCACCAGCTGGTAGCGCCGCGCCACCAGCTCGGCGTGGCGCTCCGAGCGCCGGCGCTGCCGCGACAGGCTGCGCACCCGCGACTCCACCTCGACCACCACCTGCTCCAGCTGCGCGAGGTCCGTCGTGGTCTCCTCGAGCCGCCGCTCCGTGCTGCGCCGGCGCTCGCGGTACAGCCCCAGGCCGGCCGCCTCCTCGAACAGCGCGCGCCGGTCGTCCGGGCGGTCGGAGAGCAACGCGTCCACCATCCGCGCTTCGATCACCACCGCCTGGTTCGTCCCGAGCCCCGTGCCCGCCAACTTCGCCAGCAGCTCGCGGCGCGTCACCGGCGCCTGGTTGATGAAGTACTCGGACTCACCGGAGCGGGAGACACGCCGGCCCAGCACCACCTCGACGAAATCGAGGTCGATCAGCCGGTCGCTGTTGTCGAAGTGCATCGAGACTTCGGCGATGTTCTGCGCCCGCCGGCCGGCGGACCCCTGGAAGATGACCTCCTCCATCCGCGCGCCCCGCAGCACCCGCGGGTTGTGCTCCCCGAGGACCCAGCGCACGGCGTCGGAGATGTTCGACTTCCCGCACCCGTTGGGGCCGATCACCGCGGTCACGCCGGGATCGACGAGAACCTCGACGGTGTCGGCAAAGGACTTGAATCCGGCCAGCTCGAGACGGCGCAGCTTCATGGACGGTATCCCACGCGCGGGACGAGCTGGCCCGCGCTCCGGGTGGATGCCAGCAGGGTGTCGAGGTACGCGGCCTGCACGGCCGACGCGAAGGCGCCGGTGTACAGCCGGAACGAACCGTCGGCCTGGCCGAGCACGAACGCGGCGATCCCGGCGTCGCGCAGCCGGGCGCGCTCGGCCCGCGCTGCGGCGAGCGTCGCGACCCGCCGCAGGGCGAACGACAGCGGCGCCAGGACCGTGCTCGCGGAGCTGCTGCCGTCGAGCCCGGCGCCGCGCACCGCGCGCAGCAGCGAGTCGGCGGCATCCTGCGTCGCCACCGGGCCGGCGTACACGCGATACCAGCGCGCCCGGTCCACGTAGAGCGGCGAGACCATCGGCACGAAGCCGCGGGCCTCGACGGTATCCGCATCCTCGAGCGCCTGGCTGAAGTTCGTCCACGCCGCCACCTGCACGGCGAACGGGAGGGAATCCACGCCGTGTGGCACCAGGGCGCGGGGTCCGGGAACCATCCGCGCGGGCAGCTCGGCCGGCTCCGGCGGAACCGGCGCCTGCTCCCAGCCGAACTGCCGGCGGTACGCGTAGACGCCCGCGGCCAGCGCCAGCACCAGGCCGAGGGCGAACAGGTTCTTGCGGTGGCGGGACCACCGGCCGGTCGCGTGCCGCCGCATCAGCGGCTGGCCCAGCCGTCCGCCCGGCACCACCAGCTCCTCGTCTCCCCCCTCGAACCCGTCGTCCGCGGGTCCGCGCGGGAAGGTCGCGGGCCCCTCGTCGGCCGGGCCTTCCACCGCGAAATCGGGGATCCCGGCGTCGTTCACCGGGGCCGCGTACTCCGCGACGCCCTCGGCCGCCTCGGCACCCACCCACGCGGCCCCGGTCTCGGCCGCCGGCCCGCCCCGGCCGAACGGCGGAGCGGCGTACCCGCCGTCGGATGGGGCCGGCGCCGTGCCGGTGGTGTCCGTGAAGGTCCCCAGCAGCGGGATGCCGCGGTCCAGCGCGGCCTGGATCTCGGGCGTCGCGGCCAGCCCGTCATCGGCGCCGGGTGCGAGCGCGACGAGCCCGTCCACCGGCGTGGCCAGCACGTTGATGCAGCTGGGCGGCAGGAACAGCAGCATCACCGCGTCCTCGTGCCGGAATCCCGCCGAGAGGCGGGCCCAGCGCGGGCGAGCCATCAGGTCCTCGGGGCTCGGGGAGAACGTGCCCGCCGGCACGAAGAACAGGGTGCCCTCCGGCTGCGCCCGCGCGATGCGGGACAGCGAGGCGCCGTACTCGAACACGTCCACGATCCCGTCGCCGTTCGGCTCGCCGGTGACGCTGTGCAGCCGCGGTGCGTCGACGTAGCAGTCGATGAGCGCCACCCGCCGGCCCGTGCGGGCCGCGCGGCGGGCGAACTCCCAGGCCGCCTCCGCGGCGCGGTCCACGTCGTCGGTGGCGGGGACGAGCGTGACGACGGCCGCGTCGCGCGGGATCTCGGGTGCGCTCCAGGGGTCCAAGGGCGCGGCCTGCTCGGGCGGCCTCATGGCGCGGAGGGACCTCCCGGTCCCCGCCCGGTGATCCAGTACGGCCGGCCGAGGGTCCGGGCGGCCGAGTCGGCGGACGAGCGCGTGCCATACGGCCCGATCAGCACCCTCCAGCTCTCCGTCGGCGACAGGGGACTCGCGACGTGGGAGGCGTAGCCGGCCCGCGCCAGCTCGGCCGCGAGCTCCCGGGTCTGCCGCTCGTTCTGCGACGCGGACACCTGCACCCAGAACTCGGCGGCACGCTCGCCCGTCGCCGGCGCCCCGGGCTCCGCCTGCTCGGGGGCAGGCGCGGGCGCCGCCGCCGGCGTGGCCGGTCTGGAGGCGGCGGGAGCGTTCGGAGCCGGACCCGAGGGCGGGCCCGCGACGGGCGGGGCGGGGCGCACGGCGATGGCGGGCGCGGCCGCCGCCGGCTCCGTGGCGGCCCGTCGGGCCTCCTGTCGCGCCGCGACGATGGCGGACGAGGGCTTCCAGCGCCCGAGGAACCAGAGGTCCCCGGCGCCGTCGGCCACCGCGCCCAGCGAGTCGAGCGAGCGCACGTCGTGCGCGACCACCGCCCGCCCCTCGCGCGAGAGGAGCACGCCACCCTCCGACACGGTCGGCAGGTCGCTGGACCACTGGGTGCTCAACCGCCCGGCGACGCGACCGCTGGCGACGCCCACAACCCAGGTGTCGCCCGGCCGGTCCGCCGGCCTGACCATCACCACGCGGCCCCACGGGTCCATGCGCAGGTCCGACGCGGGTCCAGGCAGCGGGATCGTCGGCCGCTCCTTGCGCTGGAAGCGGTCCACCACGGCCAGCTCGCTCTTGTCCTTGAGGGCGACGTACACCCGGTAGCCCGACGGGGCGAACGCCGCGGCCACCGGCGAGCCGGCGAGGCGCACGAACCACGGATGCCACTGGTCGCGGTCCTCCGCCACCACGAGGCCCGAGTCCGTGGCGAACGCGATCGCGTCGCCGTCGCGGCTCCCCGCCACGGCCGCCGTGCGGGGGACCGGCACCGCGACCGGCGGCTCCGGGTCGCGGGCGAGCGAGATCAGGGAGTCCCTGCGGACGACGATCAGCCTGGAATCGGGGCCGGCGAACGCATCGCGCACGCCGCCGCCGACGGTGGCGGGCCAGCGCTGGATTCCCCAGGGCTCCGACTCCACGACGCCGCCGTCCGGGGTGACGACGAGCAGCGTGCCGTCGGTCGCGAGGGCGGTGAAGCGGCCGCCCGTGGCCACGGTCTTCTGCAGCAGCGCCACCAGGTCGAGTGCGTCAATCGCGCCGCTGCTGTCGCGGTAGAGCAGCCGGCGCCCGGCGGCGTCGACCCCGATGGCCGCACGGGCCGGCGAGGTGCGCGCGCCGGTCTGCCACTCCGCGGGCGCGAGGCTCGGCAGGCTGTACACGCGGACCGGGCCGCCCCTCGCGGCCAGCCGGACCGCGACGATGGGGATGGCCCGCGGCCCCTCGGCCGGTTGCTGGCTCGAAGGTTCGTTGCCTGGGGTGCCGCCGGACTGTCGGCCGGAGCACGCCGTCGCGAGCAGGATCAGCGAGAGAAAGCGTTTCAACAGACACCAAAACTAGTCGCCGGGGGCGGCGCGGCAATGGCTGCGCCGGCCTCGACCGGGGCCGCGCCGCGCGGGGCGGGGGAGGCCCGCCGCGGCCGATCGCCCGGGGGGCCGGCTAGAACGGCGGCCCGAGGCTGAGCATCCAGTAGCCGCCGTGACCCGGCCGCTGGTTCGGGATCGCGTAATCCACGCGAACGACCGCGATGCCCAGCACGTTCACGCGGAGCCCCACGCCATAGCTGGTGAGCGGCACCCGCACGGCGTTCGGGTCGGCGTCCGCCGGCCGCGACCAGCGCACGGACGAGTTGCTGTTCCAGGCGATCCCCGCGTCGTACCACAGCGCGCCCTCGATGGGCGGGAAGCCGACCGGCAGGAACCCCAGGGTGAGGTTCCGCACCAGCTGGAAGCGGAACTCCGCGTTGAACACGGCGATCCGCGACCCGATCAGCTGGTCGACCTCCGGACATCCGGTCGCCGAGGGGATGCTGGCCCGCGAGGCCGTGCACATGGACGCGTCGTACGACCCGAAGGTGTAGCCGCGCACCAGGTCGGTGGAGCCGAGGTAGTTCGGGAACAGGTCGCCGTCGCGCCCGAACCGGCCCAGCATCAGCAGCCGGGTGGCGAAGGTGAACGGGTACTTGATCAGGTCGTAGCGGCGGTAGTCGCCGAGGAGCTGGGTGTAGCGCCAGTTCCCGAAGACGGGCGAGACCTCGAACCGGTAGCGCTGCCCGAAGAAGGGGCTGGTGTAGCCGAACAGGGAGTTGTCGTAGACCAGCGCCAGCGACGGCTGCACCAGGTTGAGGCTGCCGCCTTCGCTGCTGCTGTCCGAGTACCCGACCGCCTGCCCGGTGTTCGGATCGACGGCCGTCTCGAGGGTCAGCGTGGCAAGACCGACGTTGGTGTACCGCAGGCCGAATTCGAGGCGCCGGAACCGGTTCAACGGGTAGTAGGCGTCGGCGAACGCGCTCCGGAGCACCAGGCGCTGCACCTGCTCACTCAGCAGATCGGTGCCTCCGGGGCCGGCACCCGCGGTGTACGCGGAGTTCACGTAGTAGTACAGCGGCTGCTGCTGGAAGCCGAGATCGTAGTTCACGCGGTGGCCCTGGTCGAGGTACGCGGCGAGGACCTGGGCCTCCGAGATCCGTCCGTTGACGGCGCCGGAGAAGATGAGCGACTGGTTCCCGAGGATGTCCGACAGCTCGATCGCGGTGCCGCCGAAGACGCCCCGCCCGAAGTTGTCCCGCGTGTAGCCGATGGTGGGCCGGCTCACGTAGTCCGGCGTGAAGCGCACCCGGTAGGTGTGCAGGCCGAAGCTGGCCGTGTCGGGCAGGGCGAGCGTCGCACTGTCGAGCAGGGCGGCGACCGACAGGGGCTGGGCCGCGGCGCTGTCGGCGCGCGTCGGGCGCGCGTCCGAGGGCCGGAACTCGCCGCCCGAGCGGTAGATCGAGGTCGAGACGCCGGCGGGCGGCGGGCTCGGGGCGGTCGGAGGCTCGGCCGGCCGGGCGGGAGCTCCGGACGGCGCCTCCCCCAGCCGGGCGAGCGCGGCGTCGCTGACCGGCGCCGGGTGGGCGCCCTCGGCCACGGCGACGTCGCTTCTCAGGGGCAGGGCGCTCGCGTTCGCCAGGGCGATCCAGTCGGGCTGGGGCTCTCGGTACGGCGCCTTCTTCAGGGACCGCGGGTTGTCGATGGCGTAGACGTCGTAGTCGCCGTTCTGGTAGTAGGTGAGGAGCATCCGGTCGGCGCCGCTCGCCCACGAGATGGCGGGCGAGAGATCGGTGATCCCCGTGATGCCGGTGTAGGCGTTGGTCAGCTGGTAGAGGGCCCCGTCCCCCAGGTCGTACAAGAAGACGTTGTCGATCCCGGACCGGTCGGAGACGAACGCGAGCGAGCGGCCGTCGGGCGCCCAGACCGGATTGATGTTCTTGCCCCGGTCCATGCCCGGGAGCACGCGGATCGAATCGCCGTCGAGGTAGTACAGCCCGATCCGCAGGTTGCCGAAGCGGAGGATGCCGAAGTCGGTGTCCGGCCCCCGGTCGGTCGTGAAGGCGATGGCACGGCCGTCGGGCGACCAGGACGGCATCAGGTCGGCAAACCGGTCGGCGGTCAGGCGCCGCAGGTTCTGGCCGTCCGCGTCCACGACGTACAGGTCGGACCAGCCGCCGTCGTAGCCGGTGAAGGCGATCTGCTTGCCGTCGGGCGACCAGGTCGGGTCGGTGATCCCGTCCACGTCGAGGCGGTACTGCCCCACGATGCGGTCGTGCGGCACGTCGAGCACGACCAGGTTGTCCTGCCCGCCGCTCTTGGCGGCGAACGCGTACTCGGTGCCGTCGGGCGACCAGGCCCCGGTGGAGTTGATGAACCGCAGGGTCTCGAAGTTGGGGTTGATGGACGAGCGCACCAGGCGCCGCAGGACGCGTCCGGAATCGGCGTCGGCGAGGTACAGGTCCACGAAGAAGAAGTCGCGCTCCGACAGGTAGGCCACCTCGCGGCCGTCGGGCGAGATCTGCGGCGAGACGTGGAGGGAGCCCTTCGCCGTCTTCTCGGTCAGCAGCGCCCGCGCGAAGTGCCGCGCGCGCTGGTGATCGGCGAGCTGCGGCAGGTACATGGTCTGGACCGCGTCGCGCCAGTCCTCGGAGAACTGCTCCAGCGACTCGCCCAGCACCCGCCGGAACGCCTTGTCGATGCCGCCGGACATCACGCCGTGGAGGATGGCGCCGATGGCCTCGTCGCCCCAGCGCTGGCCGATGTACGCCCAGATGGAGTGGCCGAACCGGTACGGGAAGATGCGCGGGTCGTAGGTCAGCTGCTCGATGGTCGGGAGGTTGCCCTCGACCGCCGCGTCCCGGAGCCACATCGCGGTGTGCGGATCCACCGGGCCGATCGAGAGGTACTCGGCCATTCCCTCCATGAACCACAGCGGCGGGTTGATCTGGCCGAGCGCCTGGAGCCCGGCGCCGGGGTGCCCGTGGCTGAACACGTCGAACTGGAACGCGTGCACCATCTCGTGCTGCAGCACGTGCGCGAAGTCCGCGTACGAGCCCGTGAACGGCACGACCATCCGGTGCTTGTAGGGCTCCGTGAAGCCGCCCGTGCCTTCGCCGACGTCGCCCTCGGTGGCATTGGTCTGCTGGAAGTCGGACGAGGAGGCGTACAGGAGCAGCGGCTTGCGCTCGATCCACTGCTGCTGGAGGATGCGCGACAGCCGGGCGTAGGCGCGCTCGGCCATCCGGGCGCCGTCCAGCGCGGCGGCGCGCTCGCGCCCGTAGAAGTAGACGTCGAAGTGCTGGGTCGCGATGACCTGCCAGTGGAAGCTGCCGTACTGGACCTTGTTCTGGCCGAAGTACTGCGCCCGGCCGTCCGCCGGCCGGAGGACGACGGCGCCGAGCACGAGCAGGGCCACCGCGAGGGTGCGCTTCATCGCCGCTCCTCTCCGCCGGTCATCGCGCGCTGCGGGGCATCGGCCCACAGGCCCTCCAGCTGGTAGAACTCCCGCAGCGCCGGGTGGAAGACGTGCACCACGAAGTCCACGAAATCCAGCAGCACCCAGCGGCCCCCGGCGAGCCCCTCGATGTGGTGGGCCCGCACGCCGCGCTCCCGCAGGTCCTCCAGCACGTGCTCGGCGATCGCGCGGACGTGGGTGTCCGAGGTGCCGGAGACCACCACGAAGTAGTCCGTCGCGTCGCTCAGCTTGCGGAGGTCGAGCACCACGCCGTCCAGCGCCTTGCGGTCGGCGCATGCCGCCTCGACCCACGCGAGCGCGTCAGCCTCGGCGGGGCGCGGGGGCCGGTGCCGGGCCGGGCGTCGCGCCGGTCTCCTCCCCGTCATAGCCTGCCGGAGGAGGAAAGGTTCCCGTCGCGGGCGCCGTCCTCGACCTGATAGAACACGCCCCACGCGCCGGGACCCACGTGCGCCCCCAGCACCCCCGTGACGGGCGCGACCAGCACCTCGAGAGGCCGGTAGCGCTCGGCCAGGGCGCGGCGCACCCGCTCCGCCAGCTCCGGCGTGTCCGCGTGCGCGACCGCGAGCCGCAGGCGCACGCGCGTCGGAGGCAGCACAGCGTCCAGGAGCCGGCACACGCGGTCCAGCAGCGCCGCCTGTCCGCGCACCCGTCCCGCCGCCACGACCTTGCCGTCGTGGTCGAGCGAGAGGATCGGCTTCATGTCGAGCAGCCCCCCGAGCCAGGCCTGCACGCGGGACACGCGGCCGCTGCGCAGCAGGTACTGGAGCGTGTCCACCGTGCAGTACATCCCCGACCGGTCGCGGACCCGCTCCAGCTCGCGTGCGATGGTCGCGGCGTCCCAGCCCGCCTCGGCGAGCTCCGCGCCCCGCAGGGCCAGCAGGCCGATGCCGAACGACGCACTCCGACTGTCCACCAGGTGGATGCCGCCCGCCGCGAACGAGCGCCGGGCCGCCTCCGCGTTGGCGTAGGTGCCGGACAGCGCGGACGACAGCAGCACGGCCACCACGCCCTCGGCCTCGGCTCGGGCGTGCTCGAACGCCGCCAGGAACTGCGCCGGCGACGGCTGGCTGGTGGTGGGCGGGGGCCCGCCGCCGCGGAGCCGCCGGTAGAACTCCCCCGGCGCCAGCTCGACGCGGTCGAGCAGGACCTCGTCGCCGAACAGCACCTGCAGCGGCACCAGGGCGATGCCGTACCGGTCGAGCACGGTGTCGGGGAGATCGCAGGCGCTGTCGCAGACGATGGCGACCCGCTTGACGGCCGTCGTCAGCAGCCGGTGCTGCTCCCGCATGTCGTCGGCCTTCCGCGTGACCACCTCGCCCCAGCCCTCGGCGATCCGGAAGACCGCGGCCGCGTCGTCGGTGTGGATGTGCACGCGCAGCAGGTCCGCCGCCCTCAGGGCCAGCAGCGAGCCGCCGAGCGGCGCGAGCGCCACCCGGGCGTCGGCCGAGCCGGGGAGGCGGTCGCCCTTCACCAGGACCTCGGTGCAGAAGCGGTAATCCTGCTCGGCGGCCACCGCGGCGACGGCCGCCGGCGCCAGCGCCACATCGGCGGGCGGCGGCAGCTCGGCGGCGTGCATCCCCTTTTCGATGAGGCGCACCACGCCCTCGAGCATGCGCACGAAGCCCTTGCCCCCGGCGTCCACGACGCCCGCCTCCTTGAGCACGGGCAGCTGCTCCGGCGTGCGCTGCAGGGCTTCGTCGGCGTGGGCCAGCGTGGCGCGGAGCATCGGGACGATGTCGGTGTGCTCGCTCGCACCGCGCTCGGCGCCCCGGGCCGCTTCCCGGGCGACCGAGAGGATGGTGCCCTCCACGGGCTTCTCGAGCGCCTCCTGGAGCCGCTCGAAGCCGCGCCGGATGGCCGCCGCCAGCTCGTGGGTGCGGACCTGCATGCGCTGGCCGATGCCCTCGCTGAAACCGAGCAGGAAGTGCGAGAGCATCATGCCCGAGTTGCCGCGGGCGCCGCGGACCGACGCCTCGGCGGCGGCGCGGGTGACCTCGGGCAGCTGCGGTGCGTCGCCGAGCCGGTGCAGGGCGTCGGCGATGGAGCGGACGGTGTGGGTGAAGTTGGTGCCGGTGTCGCCGTCCGGCACCGGGTAGACGTTGATGCGATTCAGCTCGTCGCGCCCTGCCACGACCCACGCGGCGGCCGCCAGCAGCGATCGCCGCAGGCGACGGCCGTCCAGGTAGCCGATCGCCGTGCCCACGTCGCTACTCCTTGACCACCCAGACGCGGACTTCGGGCTTCACGTCGGCGTGCAGGCGGATCGGCACCTTGTACACGCCCAGCGTCTTGATCGGGTTCTCGAGCTCCACGGCCTTGCGGTCCACCGCCAGGCCCTCGGCGGCGAGGCGCTCGGCGATGTCGCCGGCGGTGACCGAGCCGAACAGCTTGTCCCCCTCGCCCGCCTTCATGGTGAACGACAGCGAGACGGTCTCGAGCCGCGTCGCGAGGTCGCGCGCGCTGGAGACTTCGGCCGCCACCTTCCGGTCCCGCTGCCGCTGCTCGGCCCCGAGCCGGCGGCGGTTGCCGTCGGTGGCCAGGTAGGCCAGCCCGCGCGGCAGCAGGAAGTTGCGCGCGTAGCCGTCCTTGACGGTCACGACCTCGCCGGCGCGCCCGAGCTTCTCGACGTCCTCGCGGAGAATCACGTCCATGGCAATCGTCCCCTAGGGTTTGCCGGCGGCGCGCGCCAGGCGCAGCCGCCAGTCGACCAGCGTGTCGGTGAGTCCCAGCACGAGCAGCGCCGGCGCGAGGATCCACCACAACAGCACGGTGCCGAGCAGCACGACGGCCGAGGCCAGCAGCCCGGTGAAGCGCGCGGCGACCGCCACGGCCGCCAGGACGGCGACGCCCCGCACCAGGTACAGGCCGCCGAAGAACAGCAGCAGGTTGCCGCCCATGGCCCGCGCCCAGCCGAGCCGCGGCAGCAGCACGGCGACCAGCGACAGCGCGACGCCCCAGATCAGGTGGTCGTTGAAGCGGAAGCCGGCCAGCGCGCCCAGCGGCTCACCGCGTGGCGCGCGGGCGATACGGTGGTAGAGGGCCCACGCCAGAGCCTGCGCGGCGAGCGACTGGAGCAGCACGACCCCGGGCAGGAAGCGGCTCAGCACGCGCACGAACGCCAGCAGGGACTCGTTGACCGACTCGCGGGCCGGAGCGCCGACCGGGGCGACCAGGTCGACCAGGGACCGGGCGGGCGGGAAGAAGTGCTGCTCCGCGACGCCGGCCACTTTCCCCCAGGACAGGTGGGTGACGACCATCAGCGCGGCGGCCGCTCCGCCGGCCAGCCCGAGCGCGAGGAGGCTGGTCGTGACCCAGCTGCGCCCGCCCGTGATCACCGCGATCGCGACGGCGGCCGTGAGCAGCACGACCCAGGCGCGCTCGAGCTGCTCGAACTCGTCGGCCGGGCCCCAGCACAGCGCCAGGGTCACCAGCACGCAGGCCGCGGCGTACGCCAGGTCGCGGCGGGCCGACGGCTGCAGCGCCAGGTACACGGCGAGCGGCGCGGCCACCAGCGCGACCGGGGAGACGAGCGCGATCCCGAAGAAGTAGCTCAGCGCCCCCAGGATCAGCGGCCGGAGCTTCGGGCTACTGGCCGTACCCTTTGATGTAGGGCAGCAGCATCAGCTGCCGTGCCCGCTTGATGGCGGTCGATATCTGGCGCTGGTGCCGGGCGCACATCCCCGACAGCCGGCTCGGCAGGATCTTGCCCCGATCCGTGAGGAACCGGCCCAGCGTGCGGTCGTCCTTGTAGTCCACCACCCGGACGCCCGCTTCGCACACCGGGCACGTCTTGCTGCGCGTCCTCATTCCTCTTCCTCCTCGACCGCCGCCGCCACCGGCGCCTCGACCGGCACCGGCGCGGGCGTGGCCGCCTCGGCCAGCACGATCAGGAAGCGAAGGACGCCCTCGTCGAGCTTCACGGCCCGCTCGAACTCCGGCAGCACCGGCGGCGGCGCCTCGAACTGGGCGATCACGTAGTAGCCGGTCTCGTGCCGCTTCATCTTGTAGGTCAGGGAGCGCTTGCCCCAGTGATTGACGCTGACCTGCACGTCGGGGCCCAGCAGCGCGTGGAACCGCGTCAGCTTCTCGCTGATCGCGGGCTCCTCCAGCGCGCTGTTGAAGATGTAGACGACTTCGTAGCGACGGGTCACGTGCGGCACCTCCCCTTTGGTCTGAGCGGCCCCCGCCGGGTGTGGGCGGGAGCAGGTTGCGTGTGGAGGGAAAGATAGCGTCAGAGGTGAGGGGTGAGAAGTGAGAGGTTCAAGGGAGAGGTGCGGGGCGGAAGGCGTGAGAGGTCGCCTCTCACCTCTCACCTGAACCTCTCACCCCTCACTTCTCACGCTTCACCCCTACAGCAATATCCCCGCGATCGCCGCCGACATGAAGTTCGCCAGCGTCCCTGCCAGCATCGCGCGGAAGCCGAGGCGGGCGAGGTCGTGCTTGCGCTCCGGCGCCAGCGCCCCGATGCCCCCGATCTGGATGCCCACCGAGCTGACGTTCGCGAAACCGCACAGCGCGAACGACGCGATGGTGAAGCTGCGCGGGTCGAGCGCCGCGCGCATCGGCCCCAGCTGCGCGAAGGCGATGAATTCGTTGAGCACCGCGCGCGTGCCCAGCAGGCTGCCGATGGTGCCGGCGTCGCGCCAGGGCACGCCCATCGCCCAGGCCACCGGCCGCCCGACCCAGCCGAGCACGGTCTGGATGCTGGCGGGGAACCACGCGGCCCAGCCGTGCACCCAGGCGAAGCCGCCGTTGAGGAGCGCGATGATCGCGATGAACGAGATCAGCATGGCGATCACGTTGAGCATCAGGTGCAGGCCCTCGCCGGTGCCGCGGGACGCGGCGTCCACCACGTTCACGTCGGTCTTCGGCACGTCGAGCCGCACGATCCCGAGGGTCTCGGGCTGCTCGGTCTCGGGCTGGAGCAGCTTGGCCATCACGATCGTGCCCGGCGCGGTCATGATCACCGCGGTCAGCAGGTGCCGCGCCTCGATGCCGAACGCGATGTAGGCGGCCATGATGGAGCCGGAGACGTGCGCCATGCCCGCCGTCATGACCGTCATCAGCTCCGACTGGGTCATCTTGTTCAGGTAGGGCCGGATGGTCAGCGGCGCCTCGGTCTGGCCCATGAAGATGGAGGCCGCCACGTTGAGGCTCTCCGCGCCGCTCGCCTTGAGCAGCTTGTTCATCGCCAGCGCCATGCCGCGCACCACCACCTGCATGATGCCGAGGTAGTAGAGGATCGCCATCAGCGCCGAGATGAAGATGATGGCCGGCAGGATCTGGAACGCGAACACCACGCCGATCTTGGCGTGCTGCGCGCCGATGTCGCCGAACACGAACTCGGAGCCCGCGTACGAGAAGCTGAGGATCCGGGTGACGATGTCGCCCAGGCTCCGGAACAGCCGGATCCCGAAGGGCACCCGCAGCACGAAGACCGCGAACGCCAGCTGGAGCCCGAGGCCCCAGCCGATGGTGCGCCAGCTGATGGCACCGCGGTTGCGACTCAGCAGGTAGCCGACCAGCAGGAACAGCGCCATGCCCAGCAGGCCGGTGAGGCGGGTGGGCAGGGAGACGGGGGTCGGGGCTTGGAGGGTGGGGCTCGGGGAAGACGGAGCCGGGCTCTGGGCTGCGGGCGCCGCGGCCGGGTGCTGCGCGCCTGGCCGGTCCCCGGTCCCCGCCCCCGAATCCCCGACTGCCGCCCTGGGTGCCTGGGCCACCGCCGCCGTCACCGAGTTGTACACGAAGCGGGGCAGGGTGAACACCGCCAGCGCCGCGATGAAGGCCACGGCGAAGGAGAACAGGACACGGCGCAGGCTCATCTGGCGTCCTTTCGGTAGCGGATCTCGCGCGAGGTCACCCGGCCGGGCGCACGCGACGGTTGAACCGCGTCATCGCGCGCTCCGCGCCCTCCGTCATCCAGCACTCCACCGCCTCGCCCATCTGCGGCAGCAGCTCCTCGACGACCTGGCGATCATCGGGCGGCATGGGCTCGAGCATGAACGCCGCCAGGTCGTCCACGCCCTCGGGCGCCGGACCCACGCCGATCCGCAGCCGGGCGTACTCGCGCGTGCCGAGCGTGGACTCGATGCTCTTCAGGCCGTTGTGTCCGCCGGCGCTCCCGCGGGGGCGGATCCGGAAATAGCCTACCGGCAGCGCCACGTCGTCCACCAGGACCAGCAGGCCCTCGATGGGGCCGCCGGGCTCGGGGGGCCGGAGCCCCGCGAGCGCGTGTCCGGAGTCGTTCATGAAGGTCTGCGGCTTGAGGAGGTGGACGCTCCCGAACGGCGTGCGGCCGCCGGTCGCGAGCGACGGCGGCTGCCGCCGGAAGCGCGGAAGCCGCCACCGCGAGGCGAGCGTGTCGGCCAGCCAGAATCCCGCGTTGTGGCGGGTGTCGGCGTAACCGGCGCCGGGGTTGCCGAGCCCGACGATCAGCTTCACGCCACGCCGCCCGTCCTACTTCTTGTCCTTCTTGTCCTTCTTCTCCTCGACCTCGCCCTCCTCGTCCGTCGGCTTGCGCTTCCGGATCAGCTCGGGCTCCGCGACCTCCGCGGCACCCTCGACCGGAGCCGCAACCGCCTCGCCCTCCACCGGCGCACCCTCCACCACGGCGCCGGCCACCGGCGCGACGACCTCTTCGACCCGCGGCGCGACGACCGTGCACACCGTCAGCGCCGCATCCATGAGGATGTGGACGTTGGGGATCGCCAGATCGGAGACGTGCAGCGACTTGCCGATCGTGAGCGCCGTCACGTCCAGCTCCACGCGCTCGGGGATGTCGGTCGGCAGGACCTCGATGGCGACGTTGCGGATGACCTGGTCCAGCGTGCCGCCCTGGTTGCGCACCCCCTCGGGAATGCCGACGCAGTGGATGGGCACCTCGAGCCGGATCTTCTCGCCCGCGCGGATCTCGTAGAAGTCCACGTGCACGATCCCCGGGCGGACCGGGTGCCGCTGGACCTCGCGAATCAGCGTGGGGACGGTCCCGCCGTCCAGGGCCAGCTCCACGATGGTGCTCTCGGGGTGGATCTTCTCGAGCAGCCGGCCGAGGGCCACGCCGTCGACGGTGAGGGCGACCGGCTCGCGGCCGCGCCCGTAGATGACGGCCGGCACCTGCCCGCCGCGGCGCATGGCGCGCGCGGCGCCCTTGCCGTGGGTGGAACGGTTGCTCGCTTTCAACTGAACGGTCTGGGCCATTGCTCCGATCCTCGAAGCGTGAGACGAGAGAAGTGAAGAGTGAGAGCCCTCACCTCTCACTTGGTGTTCAATCGAACAAACTGCTCACCGACTTGTCGCTGTGCGTGTTCGCGATCGCCGTCGCGAGCAAGCCCCCCACCGACAGCACCACCAGGCGGTCGAACGGCTTCCGGTTCGGCATGTTGATCGTGTTGGTCACCGCCAGCTCCTCGATCGGCGACGCCGACAGGCGGTCGATCGCCGGTCCCGACAGCAGCGCGTGCGACGCACAGCAGTACACGTTCCGGGCGCCGAGCCGCTTCAGCGCCGCGGCGGCCTCGCTCACCGTCCCGGCGGTGTCGATGAGGTCGTCGGGGATCAGGCAGTCGCGCCCCTCGACCTCGCCGACCACGTTGACCACTTCGGCGATGTTCGCCGACGGGCGCCGCTTGTCGATGATCGCCAGCGAGCCGTTGAGGCGCTTGGCGAAACCCCGCGCCATCTTCGCCGAGCCGACGTCCGGCGCGACCACCACGAGGTCCTTCAGCATCTTCTGCCGGTAGTGCGCCGTCAGGACCGGCGCGCCGTACAGATGGTCCACCGGGATGTCGAAGAACCCCTGCAGCTGGTGCGAGTGGAAATCCATCGCCAGCACCCGGTCCGCGCCCGCCGTGCTCACCAGGTTCGCGACCAGCTTGGCGCTGATGGCCACCCTCGGCTGGTCCTTGCGGTCCTGCCGCGCGTAGCCGAAGTACGGGATCACCGCCGTGATCCGCGCCGCGCTCGCCCGCCGCGCCGCGTCCATCAGCAGCAGCAGCTCGATCAGGTTCTCGGCCGGCGGGTTGGTGGGCTGGATGATGTAGACGTCGCGCCCACGCAGGTTCTCGTCGATCTTGACGAACAGCTCGCCGTCGGAGAACCGCCGGATCGTCACCTCGCACAGCGGCTGCTTGAGATGCGCCGCAATCTCCTCGGCCAGGGGCCGGTTCGCGGTCCCTGCGAGCAGCATGAGCTGGCTGCGCCGAAGCGAGACGTCGGCCATAAAAGCCCTTAAACCTAGTTAGGGGGTTCCCAGACGCCAAGTTGCCAGTGGTTACCAGCCGTGAGACGACGGCGGCCAGACCAGCTGCAAGTACTGGCAACCGGTCTGGCCCCTTGCCTCTTTCACCTGGCAACCACTGCTCGACTTGCCGTCTGGCAACTGCCCGGCAAACCGCCTTCCGCTATCGGCCCGGCCCTTCTGCTACCGCCCCTTCTTCGCGGGCGCCGGCGGCGCCATGGGCGCGTCGCCGCTACTGGCCAGGCAGGTGAGCTTCCAGCGGCCGTCGGACTGCTTCATCATCACCGCCAGGTACTTGCCGGACATCGGCGCGGGCGCGGCCGGCGCCGCGCCCTTGGCGGGCGCGGGGGGCGCGGGGGGCGTCAGCGTGAAGGTCCCCACGTCGACCGCCAGGTCCTGCCGGCCGGTCAGCGCGGTCGAGGTCACGGCGAGCACGGGTCGGGTGGGCGTGCCCAGGGCGCTGTTGAGGTAGGTGCGGATGGCGTTGCTGCCCTTGAGCGCCCCCGTGTCGGCCTGCTGCAGCAGTGCGTCGTCGGTGTACAGCGACACGACGCCGTCGACGTTGCCCCGGTTCCAGGCGGCGGCGTAGTCCGCACGGACTTTGGCGATCGCCGTGGAGTCGGCGCCAGTGAGCAGCTGGGGTTTGTTGGAGGGCTGGCAGGCGGCGAGCAGCAGGAGCGCGACGCCGGCGGTGAGGGATGCGGTGCGACGCATGAGGGCCTCGAAGAGGTGTCTGGTGGGGTCAGAGGTAGCGCGCGGCAGCCGCCGGCGCAAGCGGCGGCTACGCCGTCCGCGCCGTCCGTACCGCCAGGCGCACGGTGCCCTTGCGCTCCAGCTTCCCCCAGCCCTGGCGCTTGCCCTTGATCGCGGTCACCACCGACTTCCACAGCACCGCGTACATCAGCTGGCGGTAGACGAACCGCTGCCAGAACAGCCACCACAGGTCCCGGTACTTCTCCCGGTCGAGCCGGTAGGCGATGAGCGCGCCCACCAGGTCCACGCCGAAGAAGATGCCGTAGAAGAACCCTACCTCCAGCACCAGCCGCGTGATGCCCGGCAGCGGCTGCCAGTCCTGGTGCAGGGCCCCCATCGTGGCCCAGGAGTACGCGAAGTCGATCAGGGTCCAGACCACCTTGAGGTCCACCAGCGGGCCCAGGGCCTGGAACAGGACCTGGAACACCCACACCGCGGGGATCGCGAGGCCCCCGAACCACCCGTAGCGGAACAGCGCGCCGCGGTGCTTCCACAGGCATTGCAGCGTGCCGTAGGCCCAGCGGAAGCGCTGGCGGAAGAACGCCTGGAAGGTGGCCGGCGCCTCGGTGTAGCCGAGCGTCTCGGTGTCGGCGGTGATCCGCCATCCCGCGCGCCGGAGCCGGTAGGTCAGCTCCATGTCCTCGGCCATCGTGTCGGCGAGATAGCCGCCGACCGCGAGCACGGCGCTGCGCCGCCAGGCGCCCACCGCTCCGGGCACGACCGTGATGGCGTTGAGATGCGCGTACGCCCGCCGGTCGAGGTTCTGGCTGGTGATGTACTCGATGGACTGCCAGCGGGTGAGGACGTTGATGCGGTTGCCGACCTTCACGTTTCCGGCCACCGCGCCCACCTGCGCGTCCTGGAAGTGGCGGACGATCAGCGCGATGCCCTGCGGGGCGATCTGGGTGTCGGCGTCGAAGCACACCAGGATGTCGCCGCGCGCGTCCTGGATCCCGCGGTTCAACGCGGCCGCCTTGCCGCCGTTCGCCTGGCGTATCAGGTGGATGCGCTGGTCGGCGCCGAACTCGCGGCTCACCGCGTCGCCCGTGCCGTCGGCCGAGCCGTCGTCCACCACGATGACTTCCAGGTCCGGGTACTGGTTGGCCAGCACGCTGCGGATGGTGCGGACGATGACCGGCTGCTCGTTGTAGGCGGCGATCAGCACCGAGACCGACGGGCGGAAGGCGGGGTCGAACACCGTGCGCTTGGCGCGGTGGCGAGCCAGCAGGGCGACGGGAATGATGAACACCACCCGGCCGACGGCCAGTGCGACCGCGAAGATGAACGTGGCGCCGAGCAGGGTCTCGAAGGTGAACAGGGTGTCGAACGTCACCCGGTCGAGGCCGA
>Ga0335079_10002984_pt1 | contig 19504 bp, 14 predicted proteins | sample Lox_Sample_33_FD_206719 | JGI IMG/M metagenome (GOLD analysis project Ga0335079, IMG submission 206719) | Soil microbial communities from Loxahatchee National Wildlife Refuge, Florida, United States - Lox_Sample_3.3 | ecosystem: Environmental > Terrestrial > Soil > Wetlands | place: USA... | reverse complement strand
AGGTTCCTCGACTGCGAGGCACAACCGCGAGCGATTGTTCCTCTTCGCTCGGAATGACGGTAGCTTCAGGTGTTTTTTCGCTCGGAATGACAGTTGGACGGTCACAGTGTGATGGAGTGATAAGAGCTCCGATGAAAAAACAGCTTTGCGAAATGCGAGTCAACGGCCGCTCACACGAGCTCGCCATCGAGCCGAACAAGCTCCTGCTCGATGCACTGCGGCAGGAGCTGCAACTCACCGGGTCGAAGCGCGGCTGCGATGACTCCTCATGCGGGGCCTGCACGGTGCTGGTGGATGGGATCCCGATGCTCTCGTGTACGTTACTGGCCGCAAGTTGTGAGGACCAGGAGATCACGACGGTCGAAGGTGTGAGCGAGCACGGCGCGCTGGCAGCGATCCAGAAGGCTTACGGCGATTGGGGCGGCGCGCAGTGCGGATTCTGTACGCCGGGGTTCATGATGACGGTGAAGCATCTGCTCGCGACGAATTCAAACCCGAGTGACGACGAAATTCGCGAAGCGCTGAGCAGCAATTTGTGCCGCTGCACGGGGTACAGCCAGATGTATGAGGCGATCAAAGCGGCTATTCAGGCGGAGCAGCGGGGAATGGGAGCCGCACTATGACCTGCTGTCGAGCTTTGCTCGACTGCACGGGCGTGGGCGCCCGTGCCCACACGGTCTGTGTTTATGAATAACTTTTCCATTATCGGCAAGCCGATCGCCATGGTCGATGCGGCGGAGAAGACCACGGGTGCGGGCAAATACACAGACGACCTTAGCGTGCCGGGAATGCTGGTTGGGAAAATTCTGCACTCGCCACATCCGCACGCGCGCATCAAGCGCATTAATACCAGTCGTGCGGAAAAGCTCGACGGAGTTGTCGCTGTCGTAGTCGGCTCGGATGCCCCGAATCCTTACGGCATTCTTCCAGTGGGACACGATGAGCACGCGCTTGCGATCGACAAGGTCAGATATGTCGGCGATAACGTCGCATGCGTCGCAGCTGAAACCGAGGCGATTGCAGAGCAGGCATTAGAGCTCATCGACGTTGAATACGAGTTGCTGCCGGCGTACTTCGATCCGGAAGAGTCGATGAAGGCGGAGCGCGATTTTATTCACGAGAACAAGCCGCACAATGTCGAAAAGGACTACCACCATGCCTTCGGTGATCCAGAAAAAGGCTTTGCCGAAGCTGATCTGGTCGAAGAGGCGCGATTCATCGCCAACGAAGTCACGCACGCGGCGATGGAGCCGCATTCGACATTGGCGAGCTTCGAACTCGATCCGCACACCGGCAAGCTGGGACGGGTGACGGTATGGTCTTCGACGCAGGTCCCGTACTATCTGCAACACAAGCTGTCACTCGTGCTCGAGATGCCGATGTCGCAGATTCGGGTGATCAAGCCGTTGGTGGGCGGGGGATTCGGCGGAAAAAGCGAAGTCATTCCGCTGGAAATCATCGCCGCGGTTGCAGCACGCAAGACGAAGCGGCCGGTGAAGATCACTTACACGCGCGAAGAGGTTTTCTGGGCACACCGCGGGCGGCCGCGCACCATCATCGATTTGAAGACCGGCGCAAAGAAGGACGGGCGAATCACGGCTGTCAAAGCGCGCGTGGTCCAGGATGGCGGCGCGTACTGCTCGTATGGCGTGGTGACCATACTTTACTCGGGCGCGTTGCTGGGCGCGCTTTATGACATCCCTAACATTCAGTATGACGGTTACCGCGTGCTGACCAACAAGCCGGCATGCGGTGCGATGCGGGGACACGGTACCGTGAACGTGCGGTTTGCGTTTGAATCGCAGCTGGATGAAGTCGCTGCCAAGCTGAACATCGATTCCGCGGAGATTCGTCGGCGAAATCTGCTGCAGCCGCCGTGCATCACGGTCAACGGACTGCGTGTGCAGAGTTATGGCTTGCCGGAGTGCATCGAGAAAGTTGTCGAAGGCTCTGGCTGGAAAGAACGCAAAGGCAAGCTGCCCAAAGGACGCGGGCTGGGGCTCGCGTGCAGCCATTATGTGAGCGGCGCGGCGAACTCGATCATTCGCTCAGACATGCCGCACTCAACCGTCAACGTCAAAATCGATCGCGATGGCGGGGTAGTTGTGTACACCGGGGCGTCGGAGATTGGCCAGGGTTCGGACACAATGACGGCGCAGATTGCCGCCGAGGTGCTAGGATGCTCGCTTTCGCGGGTGAAGGTTGTGGCTGCGGATACGGATCTTACGCCGATTGACATCGGTTCGTACTCCAGTCGCGTGACCTTCATGGCGGGCAATGCGACGTTGCGCGCGGCTCAGGAAGTAAAGAAACAGATTGCGTCGGCGGCGGCGAAGAAGATGGGGTGCGGACCGGATGAATTGACTTTTCGAAACGATGTCGTGACGAGGAATGGAAGTCGAAATCCCAACCCCGCCATCGAGGTGGTTTCAAGGGCTGAAGGTCAAAGTCCCCACCCTGTCACTCCAAACCCGGGAGCGACAAGGATGGAGCACCCCACTGGAAGTTCAGCTTCGGTTTCGGGGCATGTTGAAGGCCAGATTCTTCGCGGATCGCTGCAGCAGAAACGCAAAGAAGATGAAACTCCGCGCGAGTCGATGAGCTTCGAGGAAGCCGTCGTGGCGGCCATCGATTTTCATGGCGCGCTGACGGGAACTGGTTCTTACGCGCCTCCGCCCGAGGCGCGCGGAGGAAAACATAAAGGCGGAGGTGTGGGCCCATCGCCCGCGTATTCGTATTCGGCGCAGGTGGCGGAAGTCAGCGTAGATGAAGAAACCGGCGAGGTGACGGTCCACAAAGTCTGGGCTGCGCACGATTGCGGACGCGCGCTGAACCCAGTTGCGGTGGAAGGCCAGATCATCGGTTCGGTATGGATGGGCATGGGACAGGCGCTGACGGAAGAGATGGTGTGGAAAGAAGGCTTGCTGATGAATCCGGGACTGCTCGAATATCGCAGCCCATCTTCGGTCGAATCGCCGGAAGTGATTCCGTTCATCGTGGAGAGCATCGATCCCGAGGGGCCGTTTGGCGCGAAGGAGTGCAGCGAAGGAGCGCTGGCGGCGACGATTCCGGCAATTGCGAATGCGATCTACGATGCGGCTGGGATTCGTCTGCACGAGTCGCCGTTCACGCCGGAGCGGGTGCTGGCCGCGCTGCGCGCGAAAAGAAATGCGAAGTCGCTGAATTTGACCGAGGGAGTCGATCCGACTTCGCCAACGAGATTTCGCGAGCACGGCGGGGCGGTTTGGTTTAGAGGGAAAGGTGCGAAAAGGTACGAGGCTGATCGAATGCCAACCAACTCAGCCACGGATTAAACGGATTCTCACGGACCAAACGCTAATGGCACTTACTGATTTTCAACTTGTTCGGCCGCGCACGCTCGACGAGGCAATTACCTCAATGCGTACTCACGCGGACAAGAGTGTCCGCGCCACAAGAATACTCGCCGGTGGCACCGACCTGCTTCCTTCCATGCGGCAGAAACTTTTTGAGCCGGAGTATGTGATTGATCTTCGCGGTGTGCATGAACTCAGGGGAATTCGCGAGACCGAGGACGGAGTTGAGATCGGCGCGACGATTACGCTAAATGAGATCGAAGGTTCGAAGTTACTGCGAGAAAAGTATCCCGTCTTGGTTGAGGCGGCGAAAGCGGTGGCTTCTCCCGTCATCCGCAACATGGGGACGATTGGCGGCAACATCTGCCTCGACACGCGTTGCCTTTGGTACAACCAGTCGCTGGCGTGGCGGAAATCGTGCGGGTTCTGCATCAAGAAGGATGGCGATCTGTGTCACGTCGCGCCGGGCGGCACGAAGTGTTGGGCGGCATTCTCCGGCGACACGCCTGCAGCTTTGTTATGTCTGAATGCTCGGCTTGAAATCGCGAGTGCATCCGGGACACGGCGAATCCTCGTTAGCGATTTCTACACCGGTGAAGGTGACAACTATCGCAAGCTGCAAGCGAACGAACTGTTGACGAAAATCATTCTTCCTCATTCGTCGTCGGGATATCGCGGTACTTATCGCAAGTTGCGTATTCGCGGATCGATCGATTATCCCCTGGCGGGTGTGGCGGTCGCGGTGAAGCGATCGAACGGGCATGTTGATGATGTCCGTATCGCGTTAACGGCCGTCAATCCCGCGCCCATGCTGGTTCCGGGCCTTGCTGCCCTCGCTGGGAACGGCTGCATCGACGAAGATGCCGCCGAATACGCGGGTACGCTGGCCGCGCGTACCGCCAGACCCCTAACCACATCGGCTCTCACTCCTGAGTACCGGCGGGAAATGGTGCGCGTATTTACAAAACGTGCTCTGCTGGCCGCAATGCAGAGTTGATCCTGCCGGGTTCGCGCCACGGCGGCAACCTGCCATGCTCAGCCCTCATCTGATGGGACTCGTGCAGCGGGCCGAGTCTTTCCGCTGGGTCGAACTCCAAGCCACTCGTCAGCAAAGGAGCAAAATGCGAATCTCAAGTTTTCCATTAGCGGTACTGTCGCTTGCACTAATGCTGGCGATAAGCCTGCCATCTGCCGCGCAATCGCAGCCGGCAAATTCTCAGTCGCAGACGGCGCCGGCTCAAAATGCGCCTTCAACGCCGCCCTCCATGAGGCCGAATACGCCGGCGAACAATAACCAAAATGGCGCTCAGTCACAGACCAATAGCGCTCAGTCACAGACTAACGAAGATAATCCGTTGAACCTGACTGAAGATCAGAAAGCCAAGCTGCGCCCCATCATCGTTGACGAGAACCAGAAGATGGAGGCGTTGCGCAAGGATACTACCTTGACTCAGGACCAGAAGATCGAAAAGGCGCAACAGATTCGCGCCGAGGCATCGCCGAAGATCAAAGCGGTTCTTACCCCCGAGCAATTGCAAAAACTAGCGGAATTGCAGCGAGAACGAGCGGCACAGGAGCAACAGCAAAGCACGCCCAGTGCTCCTCCTGCCAACAATCCTCCACAAACCCCGCAGAACAATTCTCAGCACCCGCCGCAAGAATAAGGAATGCAGGTGGTGCACAAGCGCCACCTGCTCTTCTTACCTTCAATTACTTCTTCTTGCGCTGTCTCTCGCCCTCTGCCTGGAACTGCGCCATCGTGGCCTCGAGTTGTACTTGCGGGTCACGAATGCAGCGATAAAAGATGCTCCTCACATCTTTGTTATGGAATCCGGTCCCGCCCAGATAGCGGTAATCCGCGGGCAGCGGCGGCCCGCCGGGCTGGCCAGCGGGCGGAATTCTATCCGGCAGCAGAACTGCATACATGCTGCCACCCGCAAGTTCGAGATGCATGTATCTCATAAGCCAGCCGCAGTTGCTGCCATCGGCGATCAAGTTTGCCGAAATAAATGCCCAATGTCCACCATCTCCCGAGCGCGGCTGCTGGCAATCCCACAACTGCGCTTGCGGAACGTAGGCCTGCGGCTCGGAAAATCCGTATTCATCGAGAAGCACGTGATCGAGGCCCCGGCGAGTGACGAATCTTTCGACCTCAGGAAGGGACTGGTTCCAGTCTAGATTAGAGTCGTTGACCAGAAGATAGCCGGGCCGGCCGGCACCGAAGACATTCAGGAAAGGGAAGTAGTTTGGATATACCGCGATTGCGGTCACAATGGAAACCGCGACCAGCACAATGCCTGCGAAGCCGGCAACTCGCGCAATTCTTGGCTTTCCCTCAGCCAGAAATTGCAACATACGAGGCAATGGCGCGATCAGCAAGATGATCAGCGCCAGCGGAATTGTGAAATGTCGAATGCTGAGGTCGAGGCGGCTGAGAAGGCACGCCGCGGTGAAGACGACGAACGAGACCCACAAGCAACGCCAATGCAATTCCATGCCGCGCGGGATTGCTGAGAACTGAGACGATCGGCGGAGCCTGATTGCGAGGGCGATAACGATGGCCAGCAGCAGCAAAAGCAGAAACGCCAGCGGCGACTTGAGCAAAAACAGAACCGGAAAATAGAACCAGACGCCATGAGGATAAGCATGGCCGAGAATAAAAGTCGGACGACTCCCGGCGCTTAACGCGAACAAAACGACGCCTTGTAAGTAGAGCCATACCGGCATCAGCAGCCGGCGCAAGAAATGTGAGGCGGGGAAGTGCGGAATGAAGTTAAAGGAATCCGTCGGTTGGTTCCAGGAGAGAACGAGATAAACGATGTAAACCAACACCGCGGCACACAATGTGCCTTTTGCGATGTTTCGCCAGGCTCGGCGGCGCCAGGCGCGTGACTCAGTTTTATCGCCAGGCTGATCTGGCAACGGGCTCAGGCGCATGCTCAGGGCCACAGCGGGAATCACGAACAACAAAAGACCGGCAGAAAACTTTGAGAGAAACGCTCCGCCCATGGCCAAGCCAAACTTCAATACTTGCAAGCGGCTGGGAGAGCGCCACATGCTTGGTAGTTGCCACGCGGCCAAGATCCAGAAAAGTGTGACAACAATGTCGGTAATCACTAGCGGCCCGAACGCCAGGAAAGCCGGGTATGAAGCAAATATGGCCAGGCACAGCAATCCTCCCAATTCAGTTCCGCCGAGACGCGCCCCATAAACGTAGAGAGTGAATCCCAGCAGAAGAGTAATGAGCAACATCGGGAGGCGCGCCCACCAGAGCGTAGAGACAGGATCATTCCAACGCATCAGAAACGCGTTTCCGAAGACCCACTCGCCCAGAAATTGGTGGAAGCTGCTTTTTCCGCTGAACGTCCAGGAAACATCGGAATAGTCTGCCCGTGCGCGACGGAAGACCAGCGGCAACGCAGCAATTGCCTTTGCCAGGGGCGGATGCTCGACATTCATGCGCAGGTCCAGCTTCTGCAGGTAACTTGCACCGGCAGCAGTGTGCGCGACTTCGTCGACAGTGACGGATTCGTGCCGCGCCGCGCCACCAGCCAGTAGCGCCATCATGGCGAGGAGCGCGGCGGCGAGAGAAGCTGTGGGTGGCTTTGATGTGAGCAATTTTGTCCTGTGAAGATGCGATTATCGCCAAATGCCTCGCGCGCGAAGTCTAACCTACACGGTGATACGTGAACCCGAGGTAAGAAGTTTCTTTGTACCTATCGTATATTCAACTCAGGCGATTGCGATGGCGATGATGCTACCTACGCTCAATGAAATTGCGGAAGCGCAAAAACTCGTTTATGCAGTGATGCAGCCTACAGCGCAGATTTCCTGGCCGTTGCTCAACGAAAAATTAGGAGCCCAGGTGTGGATAAAGCATGAGAACCATACGCCAATCGCGGCGTTCAAGGCACGCACAGCGATCGTTTACGCGGCCGAAGTTTTTCGCCACAGTAACGGAATTAAGGGCCTAATTACGGCGACGCGTGGGAACCATGGGCAGTCGGTTGCGTTGGCTGGGCAGCGGTTCAAGGTGCCGGTCACGATTGTTGTGCCGCGCGGCAACAGCATCGAGAAGAATGCCGCCATGCGCAGCCAGGGCGCGAATGTCCTCGAGTTTGGCGCAGATTACCAGGAGGCAAGAGAGCATGCAAGCGAACTCGCGCGGGAGCGGGGCCTGCATATGGTTCCGCCGTTTCATCGAGAGATAGTCAGGGGCGTGGCTACATATTGGATGGAGCTGTTCCAAGCGGTGCCTGATCTGGATTTTGCTTATGTGCCCATCGGCATGGGATCGGGAATCTGCGCCGGATGCGCCGTGCGGAATGGAATGAAGCTGAAGACGAAAATCGTAGGAGTTGTTGCCGAAGGGGCGCCGGCGTGCGCGCTTTCATTCGAGGCGGGACGCACCATTGCCGCGCCAGTCACGACCGCAATTGCTGATGGCATGGCATGCCGCGTGCCCGACGATGATTCGATGGCAATCATGCGTGAGAATGTAGACCATATGGTGCAGGTGAGCGATGCGGAGATTTGCGAGGCCATGCGAATTTATTTTTCAAGCACCCACAATGTTGTTGAAGGCGCCGGCGCGGCATCTCTGGCCGCTGCTTTGAAGGAAAAAGAATTACTCCGTAGCAAACGAATTGCATTGATCCTAAGCGGCGGAAATGTGGATCGTGACGTGTTCGCGAAGGTGCTTACAGAGCGAGAATGAAGTCTGGAGTGGACAGCTGCGGGAAGCGGCCACTCGGGCACGAAGCCACACGAGGCAGAATCTCCCTCGGTACTGTAGTAATCGGAAATCGTTGAACTCTCGCCGGCGTTACACGCCCATTCACCGACGCAGAAGGTAATATTGTAGAAACCTAGCTGAAAAACATTTAGAGCGTTGGAGCGGCCGGTTGAGAAATCAGTCAGGAACAATTCTGGTCACGGGGGGCGCGGGGTTCATCGGTTCGAACTTTGTGTTGCATTGGCTCGGGTCTGAGTCGGCCAGTATCGTTAACTTCGACAAGTTGACCTACGCGGGCAATCCGGCGAATCTCGCATCGATCAGCTCGGACCAAAGATACAAGTTTGTGCAGGGCGATATTTGTGATCGCGATCTGGTGGCTGATTTGCTGCTCACGCATCGTCCGCGGGCGATTGTGCATTTTGCCGCCGAAAGCCATGTTGACCGCTCGATTCATGGGCCGGATGATTTCATTCGTACCAATGTCAACGGAACATTCAGTCTTCTCGAAGAAGCACGGGCATATTGGTCGGGAATGAGAGAAGACGAAAAGCGGGATTTCCGGTTTCTGCATGTTTCTACAGACGAAGTCTATGGTTCGCTGGGACCGGATGATCCTGCGTTCTCTGAGACTACACGTTGCGCGCCTAACAGCCCGTACTCGGCGTCGAAAGCCGCGTCTGACCATCTGGTGCGCGCTTATCACCACACCTACGGCCTGCCGGTGCTGACCACGAACTGCTCGAATAATTACGGCCCATTTCAATTTCCAGAGAAGTTGATTCCGCTGGTCATCTTGCATGCGATCGGCGGCAAACCGATCCCGGTTTATGGCGATGGGCAGAACGTGCGCGACTGGCTCTATGTGACCGATCATTGCGAGGCGATCCGTACGGTTTTGACGAAGGGCAGGCCGGGAGAGACGTACAACGTCGGCGGACGGAATGAAGTGAAGAACCTGGACGTGGTGAACACGATTTGCAGCATTCTGGATGAACTACGGCCACGCGATCCGGTCGTGCCGCACAAGAAATCAATCACGTTTGTGAAAGACCGGCCGGGTCATGATCGCCGCTACGCAATGGATGCGTCGAAGATCGAAGCGGAGCTTGGCTGGCGGCCGAAAGAGACATTCGAGACGGGAATCCGCAAAACCATCGAGTGGTATCTCCAGAACGAAACGTGGATTCAGGCGGTCACCAGCGGCAGCTATCGCCAGTGGATGGCGACGCAGTACTCGATGTAAATTCCGGCGCGGAATCAAAGCCATGGCCAATCTCAAGATTCAGAAGACTTCGAAATACAAAGGGATCATTCTTGCGGGTGGCTCGGGCACGCGACTGTATCCGGTAACTACTGCCGTGGGGAAAAGTCTGCTGCCGATCTATAACAAGCCCATGGTCTATTACCCGCTCTCGACGCTGATGCTGGCCGGGATTCGGGAGATCCTGCTGGTTTCAACGCCGCACGATCTGCCGAAATTTCAGGATCTGCTCGGCGATGGTTCGCGATTCGGATTGTTGATGGAATATGCGGCGCAGGCGAAGCCGGAGGGAATTGCGCAGGCCTTTCTGATCGCCAAAGAATTTATCTCCGGCAAATGCTGTTCGTTGGTGCTCGGCGACAATATTTTCTACGGGCACGACTTGGCGAAGAGTGTGAAAGACGCGGCGGAATGCGAAAATGGCGCGCGGATTTTTGCCTATCCGGTCGATGACCCGGAACGTTACGGGGTAGTGGAATTCGATTCGCAAGGTAAGGCGATCAGCCTGGAAGAGAAGCCGCGCCTGCCGAAATCGCGCTACGCAGTGACCGGACTCTATTTTTACGACTCGCAGGTGGTAGAGATTGCGAGAGGGCTCAAGCCATCGGCCAGGGGAGAACTCGAAATCACGGACGTGAATCGCGAATACTTGAAGCGCGGAAACTTAGATGTTGCCGTCATGGGCCGGGGCATGGCGTGGCTGGACACGGGCACGCACGAGGCCATGCTCGAGGCGTCTCTTTTCATCCAGACCATTGAAACCCGCCAGGGACTGATGGTGGCGTGTCCGGAAGAGATCGCATATCGCTACGGATACATCACGGCCGAGCAAGTCGAGCGCGCCGCCGCATCGATGAAAAACAATCGCTACGGCGCCTACCTGCTGCAGATCCTGAAAGAAAAAGTCTTCTGAGCCCATCAATGAAGGTCATCGAAACTCCCCTTGCCGACGCGCTGGTTCTCGAACCCAAAGTTTTTGGGGATGATCGCGGCTTTTTTCTTGAAAGCTACAACGAAAAAGTCTTTGCTGGGATCGGGATTACCCAGAAATTTGTGCAGGACAATCATTCGTACTCGCAGAAAGGGGTATTACGCGGCTTGCATTATCAGGTTCAGAAGCCGCAGGGCAAGCTGGTGCGGGTCGTGGTTGGAGAAGTCCTCGATATTTTGGTGGACTTGCGGAGGAGCTCGCCGACTTTCGGCCGCTGGCATGGGGTAAAGCTTTCAGGCGAAAACAAGCGACTGGCGTGGATTCCCGCCGGGTTTGCGCACGGATTTTATGTGCTCTCGGAGAGCGCTCACGTCCTGTATAAAGCTACGGAATTCTATTTTCCCGAGCTGGAGCGGACGATCCTTTGGAATGATCCTGAGTTGAAGATCGAGTGGAGAGTTTCAGGCGAGCCGCTGCTTTCGGAAAAAGACAAAAAAGGCAAGCGCTTCAAGGATGCGGAGCTGTTTCCGTGATATCAAATTTACTTACCGGCACGCGCGGAGAACGATATCGCGTGGTGTTCTCCCGCGGGATGCTCTTTAATCCATTTGGCGAGTTGCTTGCGGGCGTGGCTGGGCATATCCAGAAAACGAAGTCCGGCGCGCTCTTTGTTGTCCTGCCAGACTAGTTCTGCAGTTGCGTGAATAAGTTCCGGTTCGGTCGGCAGTGAGAAGTCGAGGTTCACTCCGCCCGAGGCCGGCAGATGATCCAAATTACAGCGGATGGCCGCGCCGGTCTCGCTCAAATCCGTAATGGTGATCTGCTTGCCCGGGCCACGTGCGTGGGAAGGGCTCATCTTGGCCGGCAGCGTGGTCGTGACGCGAGCGTTTCCACGGCGGCGTTCACGTGTCATCAGGTTTCGTACCGCTCGCAAACCATGCCGCACACGGTCGGGCGACAACGGCTTATAAATGACCACTTGCGTGCTGGTGCGGAATACGCTATGCAGGACTGCAGCCGGGTCGGCGAGCACGATGCGGACCGAGGTGTTGCAGGACGGAAGCTCAATCAGTTTCTGCAGGGCGACGTGCGGTTCCTCCATCGAATCGTCGATGATGATCCCGTCGTAGTGGTATTCCACCGCTTGTGAAAGAGCACTCTCAGTTTCCGCGCAGTGGTCCATCTCAACCTCTAAGTCCTTGAAGACGCGGCTCAACACACGAACAGTGTCGCGGTCATTACTGAGGAGTAAACTGCGAAGCATAATTGCCTTAAATCTAGGACGGTCGTGGGGTTACGGCAAGTTACCGAAGTTAGACCGGTTCATCGGGCTTTAACAGTAGTCCATTGTTTGGACTGCGCCGAAGATTGCACACTTTCCATGAGAGCCTGAATTCTTACCGCATCCTGAAAGTTGGGATGGAAGACGCGGTCATTGGCCAAGCAGTCCAGAAAATCGGCCAAAGTTGCGATGAAGGTGTGCTCGTAACCGATTAAGTGGCCGGGCTTCCAGAAATTGGACCAGTAGGGATGGCTGGGCCCGGTTACCAGGATGCTGCTAGAGCCCTGAAGATTGGGTGAGGCTGTGGCATCGAAAAACTGCAGGTGGTTCATGTCTTCAAGGTCGAAGGCTAGATTGCCTTTCGAGCCGTAAATTTCGAACCCAATCCCATTTCTGCGCCCCACTCCGAAACGGCTGGCTTCGAAGCTGCCGAGACTGCCGTTCGCGAAATAGGCCAGAACCGAGACGGCGTCATCGACTTCGCGGCCGGGAATGAAAGTGTGCTGCATTGCGGAAAGCTGGCTGATATCGCCGTTAAGATAAAGCGCCATATCGAGCGAATGTGAAAGCAGATCGCCGATAGCGCCTGAACCGGCTTCGGCGCGGCGGTAGCGCCAGGTCTGCCCCTTGGCGGGATCTACGCCTGATTGATTGAAGTAATGAGAGCGGTAATGGTGAATGTGCCCGAGCCGGCCTTCTTCGATGAGCTGCTTCGCGAATACAACTGCCGGCACGCGGCGGTAATTGAACCAAACTAGATTCGGCACCTCCTCGGCGGTTGCAGCCATTTTTTGCGCCTCGGCTAGTGACATGGCGAGCGGCTTTTCGCAGAAAATCATTTTCCCCGCCTTCGCCGCAGCGAGCGCAATTGGCGCATGCAGAGCGTTCGGTACTGCGATGTCGACCGCGTCGATGTCGCGCCGCGTGATTGCGCTCTCCCAGTCGGTCGAGATTTCAGCCCATCCCCATTGATTAGCGAAGGCCTCCAGTTTCGACTGGTCTCGACCGCAGAGGACCTGCAGTTTCAATTCGTAAGCAAGATCAAAGAAGTGGCCCACCTGGTTGAAAGCATTTGCGTGGGCACGCGCGATAAATCCGTTTCCGACCATCGCGATTTTTAATGATTTCTTGGAAGTTGGCATTCAGGGGCTGTGTTTCAGATTTAGGATTCTATGCCAAGCGATTGCAAGTCGTTTTTCAATTGTGGAAAGTTCTGCACCAGAATTGTCCGCATTCCGATCTTCTGAGCGCCTTCGATATTCTCGGGACGATCATCGATGAAGCAGGTTTCCTGCGGATCTTTCTGCACGAGATCAATGGCGAGGCGGTAAATGCGTTCATCAGGTTTGCGCAAACCCACGTAGCACGAGCTGACAAACAAATCGAAAATCTTCGTAAGTTCGAATGTGCGAATGCGATACTCGTTCAGCTCGCGCGACTCGTTGTTGATAGTAGACATGACGCATTTCGTCGCCAGCGCGCGCGCAAAATCCAGAGTTTCCTGCTTGGCTCGCGACTGGGAGAGCATATATCGTTTGAATTCCTCGCGCGTAAAACTTCGGCTTTGGTAGAAGACCGTACGTTCGAGATACTGGTCGAGCGTCATCTTTCCGGTTTCGAAGTCGGCAACTACCTGCTTATGACTGGCCTCAAATTCATCTTTCTGAAGATGGAACTGCTCGACTGCGCGCTGGCGTTCCTGGTGGTCCCAGGCATTGCTGAGCAGGACGCCGCCGACGTCCCAAAACAAGGTTCGAACTTGCCTCACGTTCACTCCGGAAATTGAGGATAACAGGTGAGAGAATCTCGGCTGCGAGATTCAAGGTGTGCTGCTCGGCTAAATCGCGAAGCCAAGTTGCGCTTACGCCCGTGCGGCCGATTCGGCGGCGACGACTTCGCGGAAATAATCCAGCGACATTCGTAGGCCGGTGTCGAGCGGGATCTTCGGCTCCCAAGCGAGCAGAGTTCTTGCCTTTGTGATATCCGGCCGCCGCTGCTTGGGATCGTCCTGGGGAAGTTTCTCGTACGCGATCTTGCTCTTTGATCCGGTAATTTCGATTACGCGTTTTGCGCACTCGAGGATCGTGAACTCGTCGGGATTACCAATATTCACCGGGAAATGCTCGTCTGATTTCACCAGCCGAAGAATACCATCAACCTCGTCACTAACGTAGCAGAAACTCCGGGTCTGCTTGCCATCGCCATAAACCGTAAGGTCTTTTCCGAGCAATGACTGCTTCATGAAGTTGGGAATCACTCGCCCATCGTTTAACTGCATTCGCGGCCCGTAAGTATTGAAGATTCGCACCATGCGAGTATCGACTGAGTTGTAACGGTGGTAAGCCATGGTCAGCGCTTCACTAAAACGCTTGGCTTCGTCATAAACCGAGCGTGGACCAATCGTATTTACGTTTCCCCAGTAGGTTTCCTTCTGAGGATGTTCGAGCGGATCGCCGTAGCATTCGGAGGTCGAAGCGAACAGATATTTCGCGTGATATTTGTGCGCGACATCGAGCGCGTGCATGGTGCCGAGCGAACCGACTTTCAATGTGTCGATGCCATGCACCATGTAATCGACCGGACTTGCCGGAGAAGCGAAATGGAAAACGTAGTTCACCTCGCCACAATCAAAGGGACGGTTAATGTCGATCTGCAGAAATTCAAAATTTCCTTCGCGCCGCAAATGCTCGATGTTCGACATTCGGCCGGTCAGCAGATTATCGACAACAATAACTGAGTAACCTTCGGCGAGCAGAGCGTCACACAGGTGTGAGCCGATAAAACCGGCGCCGCCGGTGACCAGCGCGCGCGCTTTCATGTGCGAGTGTTCTTTCTGGCGGGAGTTTCGGAGGCGCGGACGGAACCCGGCTCTGGACTGGCGGCCGGCCGACCGACACTGTAATAGGTGAATCCGTTCGCGGACATTAACTCAGGATCATACAAGTTTCGGCCGTCGATGATGATGGGATACTTGAGCTCGGTCTTGAGCCGCTTAAGATCGAGTGCGCCAAACTCCTCCCATTCAGTAAGGATCAGCAGCGCGTCAGCGTCGTGAGCGGCATCGTATGCATCTTCTGCAAACTGTACATTGGAGTTCAAGGCTTCCTTGGCGCGCTCCTGCGCCGCGGGATCGTAAGCTGAAATTTGGCAACCTTCCTGCAGCAAGGAATTGATCAAGAGAATCGCGGGTGACTCGCGAACATCGTCGGTACCGCCCTTAAATGCAAGACCGAGCACGCCGAGCTTTTTCCCGCGCAAAGTCCAAAGCGCGCTGCGCACCTTGCGGATGAACCGCTGCCGCTGCTCTTCGTTGATGCGCATGACCTCATCTAACAGCCGAAAGTCATAACCGCATTCGCGAGCGACAGCGCGAAAGGCCATGAGATCCTTGGGGAAGCATGAGCCACCGTACCCCACGCCCGGATTCAGAAAGCGCGGCCCGATGCGGCTATCGGTACCGATCCCCTGGCAAACCTGTTGCACATTGGCGCCCACGCTTTCGCAGATCGAGGCGACCGCGTTGATGAAGGAGATCTTCATCGCGAGAAAGGCGTTCGATGCGTGTTTGATCAGTTCCGCGCTCTTTGCACTCGTGACAATAAGTGGCGGTGGGATCTGCGCCCGATCGGGGCGGGGAATCGCATCCGGCCGCATATAGTAGGTGCCATCGGCGAGCGGGGTGTAGATCTCTCGCAAAACAGCGGCGCAATTCGGCGTATCAGCGCCTATCACAATACGGTCGGGATACAGAAAATCGGTGACCGCGCTTCCTTCGCGCAGAAATTCGGGATTCGAAGCTACATCGAATTCTTCGGTTTCGGCGCCGTTGCGCAGGATGATTTTGCGGACCCAATGGCTGGTGTAGACCGGAACCGTGCTTTTCTCAACCACGACCTTGTATCCGTTGATTGCGCCGGAGATGCTGCGCGCGACAGACTCGACATAGGAAAGATCGGCTTCACCGACTTCTGTCGGCGGCGTGCCGACTGCGATAAAGATCGCCGAACTTGCCCGTACCGCGCCTTCCAGATCATCAGAAAATTTCAGTCGAGAGCCACGGTGGCGGTGCAACAGCTCGGGCAGAAACTTTTCGTGGATGGGCACTTGGCCGCGATTGAGCGCAGAAAGTTTCTTGTCGTCGTTATCAACGACGATTACGTCGTGACCAAGATCGGCGAAGCACGCGCCCGCGACCAATCCCACGTATCCGGAACCGACCACTGCAATTTGCATCATTCCTCCCACCTGCAAATGTCAAATAGATGCGAAAAAAGCACCCAAAGCTTACTTTAGCAGCTAAGATTCGCGCTGAAAATAACTGTGGCTGCACAAAGTGCGGGTAATTCCCGGTTTGAACACTCGGGCAGGAAATAGAGTCGCCGCGTGGTTGGCAGCGCTCGACAATTCACAGTCGATTGTCCCGACGAGCGAGTACACTCGTATTTCATTTCACTCTGGTTAACGTTCGTTATGACTCGAAGCAACTCCTTCACTCTCGTAGGCGCGGTTCTTATTTTTATTTCTGCCAATGCGCTGGCGCAACAGACGATTCCCAACAGCGGCCAGCGAATTACGCCCACTGCGCCGACCGGCGCCACATTTTCGCCGCTGAACCCCGGCCTCGCGGATAACCCGCAATATTTGGCGGGACAGGCTGTGACCAGCGTCGTGAGTCCCGACGGCAAAACGCTTTTGGTTCTGACCAGCGGATACAATCTGGTGAATTCTTCTTCGGGAGCGATGATTCCCTCCGACTCCACGCAGTTCGTTTTCATCTACGACATCTCGCAATATAAGCCGGTTCAGAAGCAGGTTATTCAGGTCCCGAACACCTATAGCGGCATTGTGTTCGATCCTTCCGGCGCCGCTTTTTATGTCAGCGGAGGAGTCGATGACGACGTGCATCTCTATTCGCTGGGCGCAAACGGAATGTGGTCGGAGCAGGCCGACAGCCCGATTCTTCTCGGCCATGATGACCTTGGAATTGGACTCGACGTGAAGCCGCAAGCCGCGGGGATTGCGATCACGAAGGCTGGAACGAAGCTGATTGTCGCGAATTACTACAACGATTCGATCAGCCTGCTGACGAAAAACCAGAACGGATGGATGGTTTTTGCCGAACTTGATCTGCGGCCCGGTAAAGAGAATCCCAAGAATTCCGGCGTGCCCGGAGGCGAGTATCCACTGTGGCTAGCGATCAAAGGAAACCAGATCGCTTACGTCTCGAGTGTTCGGGATCGAGAGATTGTTGTGGTCGATATAAGCGGTCTGCCGAAGGTGATCACGCGAATTCGTGTTCCCGGCCAGCCCAACCGGATGGTGCTGAACGCGAGTCAATCAACTTTGTATGTAACGCAAGACAATACCGATTCGGTCGGCGTCATTGACACAAGCACAAACCGGCTGGTGGCCAACATTGCGGTTAGTGCTCCGCTCGGTTTGCTGCCGCCATCGAAATCAAACCTTAAAGGCAATGACACGAATAGCGTCACTCTTTCTCCCGACGAAAAGCAGCTTTACGTCACGAATGGATGGATGAACGATGTGGCTGTGGTTGAACTTGGGGCTGTGCCAAGCAAAAGCAAGGTCGTTAGCCTGATTCCAACAGGGTGGTACCCGAATTCCGTGAGCTTCAGCGCGGATGGAAAGTTTATGTACGTTGTGAACGGCAAATCGCCGACGGGGCCGAACGCCGGCTCGTGCCGCGGCCTGACTCTAGAGAAAGCACACAAGTGTCACGCTGCAAATCAATACAATCTGCAACTGATCAAGGCCGGGCTGCAAAGTTTCCCAACGCCGAACTCCGGCGAGCTGCAGCGGCTGACGCAGCAGGTTGCGAGCAACAATAACTTCAAATCGGTATTAAGCAAGGACGACGCAGCGAAGCTCGGATTCCTGCGCGCTCACATTAAACACGTCATCTACATAATTAAAGAGAACCGCACTTACGATCAGGTGCTCGGCGACCTGGAAGTGGGGAATGGCGACCCGAATCTGACCGAATTCCCGGAAACGGTTACTCCGAATTTTCATCGTCTGGCACACGAGTTCGTTGATCTCGATAATTTCTACGACACGAGCGAGGTCAGCTTTGACGGTTGGGCTTGGTCGACTTCGGCACACGCGATGGACCTAGTCGAAAAGGAGATGCCGATCAACTACGCTGGTCGCGGCGCCAGCTACGACACCGAAGGCACAAACCGCAATATCAATGTTGGCTACGGCACGGTGGCCGATCGGTTGAAGGCCAACCCCGCAACGCCGGACGATCCCGACGACTTGCCTGGCACGGCCGACGCTGCCGCGCCCGACGCACCCAATGGCGAAAACGGCACAGGATATCTCTGGAATGCCGCATTGCGAGCGGGGCTTTCGGTTCGCAATTACGGATTCTTTATTGATCTGGCCCGGTACGATCCGGCCCCGCAATATTCGCAGTACAAAATTCCGCTCTTACTCAATCCGGCTGCGAAAGAGACGCAAGTGTCTTATCCCACCAGCCCGGCGCTCGCTCCTTTTACTGACATTTATTTTCGTGGCTTCGACAATCAATTTCCCGATTACTACCGTTTCAAAGAATGGGAGCGCGAATTCGACAGGAGGTACGCGAACGGCGGACTCCCGAATCTCTCACTCGTGCGCTTCATGCATGACCATACGGGCGACTTTGCCCAAGCAATCCTGGGCGTGAACACACCCGAACTCCAGGTCGCGGACGACGACTACGCAGTTGGGCTGCTGGCGCAGAAGATCGCGAACAGCCGGTACAAAGACGAAACGCTGATTTTTGTGATTGAAGATGACTCGCAGAATGGCGGCGATCACGTGGACTCCCACCGCAGCATCGCGTTTGTGATTGGTCCTTATGTGAAGCACGAGGCGGTGGTATCGACGGCATATACAACTCTGAGCATGTTGCGCACGATCGAGGAAATCCTCGGCATTGGTCAGCTCAATCTGAATGACTCTTCGTCGAACCCAATGGCGGATGTGCTCGACATAAATCAGAAGGACTGGACGTATACGGCGGTTCCTTCGGCAATGTTGTATAACACGCAGTTGCCTTTGCCGCCGAGACAGAGCGGGAATGGAACCCCGCGTCCGATCCACGATTCGGGTTATTGGGCTGCAGCGACGAAGGGCATGGATTTTTCGGTTGAAGATCGAGTCGATCCAATTGCGTTCAATGAGATCCTTTGGAAGGGCCTGATGGGACCGAAGCCATATCCGGCAACTTCGAGCGGTGTGGACTTAAGCGTGAATCGAGCGCGGACGTTAGAGGAATTTCGAATCTGTTCAGAAAGCAATCAGAGTAAATTTGGCGTTACTCAATAAAAAATGCCGGAGCCTTTCGGCTCCGGCTCAGCGTTGGCTGGTTTGCCCGGATAGAATGTTTTGTCCTCTGTGTGACACTGTGGCCTCTGTGGTCGATTCTAAAAAACCAAACCACAGAGAACACTGAACCTCACAGAGGCAACGCTACGGAGAAATAATCCTAAGCGCTCCGCCTTGGTCGCAGCGTCAAATCGCGCACCTGCGTCAGAATGCTCGACATCTGCATTCCGTTCAGCGACGAGACAAATGGCAGCATCTCCGCGATGAATGGATCTTTCATCAACTCGCTGATTTCTTCCTGACGGTTGCGTTCGCCGCCGCTAAGCAGATCGGGCACGGTCACCTCCAGTGCTCTCGCCAACCGCTCCAACGACGAGAGCGTAGGCGTGGCTTTTTCGTTTTCAATTTTCGACACATAGGTGCGCGGCACACACATGCGGCCGGCCAGTTGACGCTGGCTCAGGCCGTTGCGCAGGCGCATGGCGCGGATTGAAGCTGCGAGGTTAAGGTGGCCGCGGTGTGCCGGAGGCATCATCTGCGGCACGGGCGTTTCTACAATTTCGGGCTCCTCTTCGTCGAGCGAGATATGGCAACGCCGGCAAAGATTATTGGATGTGCGAAA
>Ga0335079_10002983_pt1 | contig 19507 bp, 19 predicted proteins | sample Lox_Sample_33_FD_206719 | JGI IMG/M metagenome (GOLD analysis project Ga0335079, IMG submission 206719) | Soil microbial communities from Loxahatchee National Wildlife Refuge, Florida, United States - Lox_Sample_3.3 | ecosystem: Environmental > Terrestrial > Soil > Wetlands | place: USA... | reverse complement strand
CCATTCGGATTGCGGTTGCCATAGCCACCAGTATAGAGGCGGCGTGTGAGCGCGATCAGCCGGCCAGCGCGCGCAGAAAATCGCGATCGCCTTCGACGAAATCGAAACCGCCGAGTGTGGCTGCCGGCTCCCACCGCATTTCGTGGAAGATCAGATTCTGTGGAGCGCCCCGGAAAGAGGTCACGCGATAAAAGATCAGCTCGATCGGGTTCTTGCCGGGATAGGCGTAGGGGTACCGCGTGATTTCCTCGGCGGCAGTCTCGGTGATTCCGAGTTCCTCTTCGAGTTCCCGCGCCAAGGCCCGCTCGGGTGTTTCGCCCGGTTCCACCTTCCCTCCCGGGAATTCCCATTGCAGCGGATGCGACTGCTCCGGCTTGCGACGCCCGATCAGAATGCGCCCATCCTGTTCGAGAATCGCCGCCACCACTTGGACCATGGCAATATTGGAGCATACGTGTACTCTGACCGGCTGCTCGATCATTTTCAAAACCCGCGCAATGTGGGTGAACTGCCGCCGCCGGCGGTGACGGTCGAGGTCTCAAACCCGGCGTGCGGCGATATCCTGCGGCTCTCGGCGCGGTTCGAGCAGGACCGGATCGTGGAAGTCCGCTACAAGGTGCTCGGCTGCACGGCCTCCATTGCGGCAGGCTCGGCACTTACCGAGCGCCTGACAGGTAAGACGCGCGCCGAGATCGCTTCCATCCGTGTGTCCGCAATCGAAGAGGCAGTCGGCGGACTCGCCCCCGAGTCCAAACATGCGGCCGTCCTTTGCGTCGATGGGGTGAAGATGCTGCTGCAGCGCGCCCGCTCTCTATAGCCCGCCAGCTTCGGAGCGCAGCAGATCGACTTCGTGGGCCAGACGGCCCAGCGCGGCATCACAGGCGATAAACTCGTGACTCGCCGCCTGGCGCTCAATGTCTTTGAGAATCTCTGCTGCCGCAACCGCTCCGACATTGGCACACGCGCCCTTCGAGTAGTGCGCCAGCCGCATGCAACGCGTGGCATCCTGCTCTTGAATCGCCGCTTTGAGCAGTTGCATCTGACGCGATGTATCGTCGACCAGGACGGTCAATACCTCGCGCATGAGCTCATCGTCATCCAGCGTCACGTCACGCAATTGATCCCGATCGAGATGCGCGTCTTTCCGGCACATGTCCACAACCCTATTCTCGTGGGCCGATGCTCTCGTGAAAATCAGTCGAATCGCCTATTTGGGCCGCTGAATTGCCCGATCCCGGCCCACGCTCAGGGAAGTCTCCAGCACTTGGCCCCGCGAATCGATCAGGGCCGTGGTGTTGAAGCCGGGTTGACTCGGGGTTCCGAACCGCATGTCGACCAGCTCAACATCCTTGGCGCCTTCCGGTTCTTCCGCAGCCGTCACCTTCCATAAGGGGTATTGATTGAAGTCGAGAAAGATCTGGAAGGTCCGGGTCCGCCGCGCCGCCTCGATGGCTGGATCGGGGCCAGCCTTGTAAAACATGGCGCCTTGCTGGGGGTTGACATCCGCTGTCGGATCGACCGCTGAAACCAGGTAGAAGTCGCGCGTTTCCACGACGCCCCGCCATTCGAACGGGTTGAACCCAGGAACGGCCAACACGCGCTGCGGAGTCTCGCCGCCATACAGACGAGCATCCAGGGCCGCCACTGCCCGGCCGTGCAGCACGGCCCGCGCTCCGTCGTAGAGCAGAACAAACGACAAAGCGAAGATCGCCCAGCCCTGGCCGTAATAGTTCGGGCGTGGCTTGCCGGAACTGATCTCCGAACTCACCAGACGCGAGAGAGCCGGGCCGGCGAACGCCAGCAAAAAGACAGCCCAGATCCACAGGTCGAAGAGACCCGTGAGGTCGAGCCGCAGCCAGTCGCTTGAAAATGGCAGCAGCAGGCGAATGCCATAGACGTTGGTGAAATCGAGGAGCAGGTGCGATGCCACCGCGATCAAAGCAGCCGCAAAAGCACCCAGCCAGTGCACCGGCTTGCGCGACACGGCCCGCACCAATAACACCGGCAAGATCGCCATCACCGGCATGGCTACCAGCGCGTGAGTCAGATGCCGGTGGTAATGCAGGTAATTGAGCGGGCCTCCGCCGAGGGTCACAATGTCGATGTCGGGCGCATTGGCGGCCAGCATCACGATTGGCGCCGCTCGCGGGGTCCAACGATTCAGCCCGGCCCGGCTCAAGAACAAGCCCGTTGCCGTATGGGTAAGCGGATCCATGCGTTGGATTTCCCATTGTAAGCCGGGCGCCGAGACGCGGGATCAGGCCACCACCTCGCGCCCTCGAACTTGACGCTCCGCCCTATTCCTTCATTGGAGGCCCTGATCCTGATCGGGCTTGGAGTATTTTGAGACCTGCTAAACTGAAACTCTTGGGGCGGGTGAGTCGGCCACAAGGATAGCGGAACTCAAACCTGATGAACTTGGTTAGCCAACGCACGTCCAATGCGACAGAAACGCACATCCATGTCGGAGCACCTGAACAAACGCATCGCCAAGCTTGAAGAAAGAGTAGGCCATCTAGAGCGCCTGTACACTCCACGGCAGCACGATCCAGAACCCATAGGTCCACAGAATCACGCCCAAGACCATGGCGAATCCACTCCATGGCAACCCACGCCTGCCGATAACAGCACCACCAATTCCGCTAATCCCACCGACGATCGATACCACAATCGCGCTCCATGGTGGATTCGAATGTGGGCGTGGGGGCCATGGAAGCGTGGTCTTGGGTTTGGAGTGGGTTTGGCCACTATTGCGTATGCCATGGTGACGTACCGCCAATGGCAAGATCTCCGCGATCAATTCACTAAAGAGCAGCGGCCCTACGTCATAGCTAGGCCCCTGTCTCCCGTATTCAGGAAAGACTATCAAGATAACCCCGGAGCTGCGCCGCTTTCGTGGGATGTGCGTCTGATCAATTACGGCAGGTCTCCTGCGTTGAATGCGTCTACCTGTTACCAATTCTTTTGGGGTACTAACGCAGCAGATGTCCAAAGAAGTATTGCTGCGAGTGACCCGTCTTCGTGTCGGGGGGGCGAAAACATTTGGGCGCGGGGCGGAGTCATTCCGCCAAGCACCAATCCCGCCGATCAGAAGTTCACAACCATCACTCCTCACCGTGCATTTTCTCCTGAAGAGTTGAGCACGATTGAGAATACAGATGACCTGATTGCAATTCGGGCATTCGTTACCTACGAAGACGGTGTTGGTAGACGGTACTCGTCCAAGATGTGCGGCATGCGCTATGCATCCGGGTCTGTTCATGAATGCAATCCCAATCAGGACGAGATTAAGTAAAGAACGGAGGCTTCGCCAAATTTTGCCATCAGCGCACATTTACGAGATCAGGCCGAAAGCGGCAGGGGCGCCGGCGGTTTTACCCGGAGCGCCGCCTGGCCGAGCGGCACGTAGCTCGGGTCGCGGCGAACCAGCCCGCTGAAATATTCGTCTAGCGGGAACAACGCGTACGGCTCCACTTCGGCGAACGCGCGTCCGAGTTTTTCCTGGATGCGGTAAACCATGTGAAAGAAACTGCCGCGGTCCACATGAAGTTGGCGGCAGCAGAGTTTCCAATCCGCGCCCAGCAAATAGTGGAAACGAAAGATCTTGTGCTCGGGTTCGCCGAGCACGCGACGGCTGACAATGCAGAAATCAGCCATGAATTCTTCCCGCTTTCGCGAATACGTCCGCCGCCGTTCGGTGCCGCGGCAGAATTCCAGCGTGACCGGGCTGGTTTGCCCTCCTTTTACGACGCATTCTACAAACCGGTTATAACAGGCCCGAAAGATCGCCCGATATACACAATGACAGGCGACCTCCCGTCCTTTCCGGGCGAATCGCAGGCCATAGCCGTGACAGTACGTGCATGAGACCTTGGCGAGCCCAATTGTCATCGAACGATTCCATTGCATAGCGTGATTGAATCCTCAATGTGCTGACCGGGGCCGAGCCGCCTCTTGTTTCCGCGGCCTCAGCTTCGTCCGACCGGCACTCCTCGACTGTAAATCCGCCTCGCGGATCGTCAACGCATTCGCCTTAGATCGACTGGACCGTTTGTCCTAGTACTTTTAGCTGCCATGATAAGCTGCTGAACAACTTGTATTTATAGAGAGCCCGCCGAACTGGACGGCGGTTGACGCAATCCTTAAAGGAAATAAGATCTAGTACTCCTCTATTTGTACGACAAATAGTGTCGCTGCCATGGCGCTAGACTTCGGGGAGCTCGAAGTTCGGCTGATTCACCACCTCCAGCAGCGGATTCGTAGCGGCGAAATCAGTGAGCGTAGCCTGGCCCGGGTGATCGGAGTCTCACAGCCCCATCTCCATAACGTTCTGAAAGGCAGGCATTTCTTCTCCATCGCGATGGCCGACAAGATCCTGCGACACTTGAACCTGGACTTGCTAGACTTGATCGATCCGGAAGAACGCCACAGGTAGCCGGCCCACCGCCGGGTGCCGTCTTCGGGGTTCGCTATTCTGGGGAGGGAGGCGGGCTTTGTTGGCGCGTATCAATCAATCGCAAGGGCGCGACTCGCGTCTCAAGCGCCTGGCCGCGAACATCGATGCGTTAGTCGAAAAAGATCAGAAAAAGCTCGAGCATGCGCGCGAGATGGCCGACCTGCGCCTGCGCGCGGCCGGCGAATTGCACGCCATTTGCGCCGATTTCGTGGTCTCGTTGAACCGCCTGCTGTCCCACAGCGAGGTCACCCTCGACCCGCCTGCCTTTGGCGAGGACGCGCTGCGCGACGGATCGGCCAACCTGATCCAGATCAACGTTCGCGGCCGCATCCTGCAGATTGAATTCAACGCCACCTCCGAGTTGACCTCCACCGAGGATTTCCGCATCCCGTACACCATGAAGGGTTCGGTGCGGGCGTTCAACCAGGCCATGTTGGACAAGGATCTGATCGAAGAGCAGCTCTTGTTCTACACGTTGGAAAAGGAGAAGAAGCTGTGGCGCTTCTTCGACGCGCGCACCTACCGTTCCGGCCCCTTCGACCAGGAATATCTCGTGAACCTGATGGAGCAGTTGCTCTAGCGCGCCCGCATCGTCAGCCGCCGGATGCTACGATTGAGGCATGTCCAGAGATTGGCATCCGCTTGTCCGGTGGACCGTAGCGGGCCTGGTTTCCGGCATCCTCTGCACCGCCGCGTGCCTATTCTTCGGGTTTCTCCTGCCGACGTGGGTTTTTGGAAGGGATACGCCCGATTCTCCGAGTACCGGTCTGATCTTCTCCGTGACGCTGTCTTTCGCGTCCGCGTATTCGCTGCTGGCATTTATCCTACTGACCGTCTTTCTGAATCGCCGCCTGTCGTCTGGGGCGCGTTCCGCCAAGGCGGCCCATGCGTCCCATCCGTAACCGTCCAGGTCCTCCACGCGACTGTAGTACACTAGCCCTGGAAGCCGCGCGCCCGTAGCTCAGGTGGATAGAGCGGCTGGCTTCGAACCAGTAGGTCGGGAGTTCGAGTCTCTCCGGGCGCGCCAGAAACTTCCTCAGCGTCAAGCGGTTGCGGTCCCGAAGCCGTTTTCCCTGGAGTCGAATTTTGCGCGGTATGCCCGAAAGTATGCCCACGGTCGACGCCTCGCGCCCGATCCATGGCGGCGCGGATGGTCTGCTCCTGCGGATGCACGTAGCGCTTGGTGATGTTCATGTCGCGGTGGCCGGCGAGGTAGGCGAGCGTCCACGGGTCCATGTGCGGCGCCCAGCGCGTCAGGCAGGTGTGGCGTAGCGTGTAGAGTTCGAATCCCTGGAAGCTCACGTCGTCGCGTCCGGTCTGCTTGCGGAGGATCTTGGTTGCCTCCTGGATCGCTTTGGCGTGCTGCTTCTTGAGGGTGGACGATTCCATGTGCCCGCTCTTCGTCGGAGCCGGAAAGACCCACTGGCTGCCGGCCGCCTTGGACAGGCGCATGTCCAAGATTGCTTGCACCCGCGGCGTCATCGGAATGCGGCGGCGGGCATTGTCGGTCTTGCCGTATGGAATCTCGATTTTCCCATCCCGGACGTTTTCTGTGCGAAGCCGGAAACACTCTTCGGGCCGAAGTCCGCAATCGAGGAGAATGGTCGTGACATCCGAAAGCAGGTTCGGGTCCAGGTGTTGATGCATGGCTTCGGATTTCGCCCCAGAGAAGTAGAGGGCCTCTTCTTCCGCAGTCAGGACTCGGTCGCGATGATTCTCGCCGGGGACCATTCGCACAGTCGGCAGCGCCTTCTCGACTTTGCCCCATTCCTGCGCCAGGTGGAACATTCGGCGGAGCGATTGGAGTTCGCGATTGATGCTGCTGATCTGCACGCCGGCCTCTTTGCGGGCCGCGATGAAAGCGCCGATCGTTTCCGTGGTGATGGCGTCCAGCCGCGCGCCCGCCAGCTTCTCGAAGGCGAGCAAGCTCTTGACGCCGTACTCGTAATATTTCAGGGTCTTTACCTTCGCGGAAAAAGTCGAGCGCACGAACGGCAGAAAATCGTGTTCGGCGAAGTCCTTCAGCACCGGTACCGGTTTCTTGTCGCGGATGCCGACTTCGCCTTTCGCGAGTGCTGTCCGGTGCGCCGCTTCCATCTGCTCGGCGACACGTTTGTTGGACTGCTTGGTGCTCTGGCGGATCGGCTCGCCGTTCCAGGTGAACTTGTACCACCAATACTTGCTCTTGGGTTGCTTATAGACCGCCATGAGATTCGAGCTCAGCTCGCCGTGCCCGCTTGCGTGAGCCGAGTGCGCCTTTCGCCAGCGTACCCGCCGGCCGGAAGCTGTGCAATCCACGAATCGAGATCCTCGGGGCGATATCGCACCAGGCAGCCGACCTTGAGGAAGGCCGGACCGCGACCTTGGAGCCGCCATCGGCGAAGCGACGCAACGCTGACGTTGAGCCGCTTGGAAACATCGTTTTCCGTCAGGAAATCGAGCATCAGGTCACCTCGGAGTAGCAATGCGCGGCCCTGCGCTTTCACAGGGCCTCTAAATACTAGGTGACTGCCGACGACCTTTCGGGACGCGGTACGCGAAAATCGCCCACTCACCGGTGTGCGACGAGTGTGGCACACCAGCGAGAAAACGTGACACGGTGCAACTCAATGAGCGGAAATGGCATCGGCCGAAAAAATCGTAGTGGCGTGCCACGTTTCCTTTATGTTCCACTACCGACCTTTGCTGCCGTGGGCTGGCCTCTCAGCGCGGTTGGATTGCTGAAATCTGCCGTAGATTGTCGTAAGGTGTCGTAGGTTGTTGTAATGTGTTGACAACTGTTGTAATTTGTTGACTTCTGTTGACCTGGTGATCAGAGCTCTGGAACGGCGTCCCCCGGATCCAATTCGCGAGCCCTGAGAACTTGGAGCAGGCTCGTGATGTCGCGATAGCATTTGTCGAACGAATCAGCGCGTCGTGCCAAAGTAAGGTCGAACCTGTTCGTTAGAGATGGCTGATCCACTGTTGAAGCATAAGCCCCGGTTTGCATCCGTTTTCTCAGCCATTCTTTCGCGCCAGGAATTTCTTCAGGATGGTCCGGCGGTTCGAGATCCGCTGGTAGCCTGGCGTATCCACGCAACGACTCTGCAGAAGCGAGGAACCAGGATTCGAATTCTCTCTTTGCGAGCACCACGGCACAAGGAAGGTCCGCCCGTGCGGTGCGTACTCTCGTGAGGAGCTCGGGGCCGAGGTGGGCCGGGCAATCGTCATCACTGTCAAGGATGACAAGCACTCCGCCAGTATTGCCGGCGTTTAGCGCCGCCAGACCGGCGGCGCGCTCCAGCTCTCCAGTCTTCAAGAGCTTGCTCTTGGTAATCCGAACGGGATGAGGGATGACGACCAGAAGCTGAGGGTCCCAATCGTGTGCGATTCTGCGGATCAGAGCCGGAACAGACTCCACCTCTCCATGCCCTTCTACTACGCATCCTATCCGCAGCGGCATCAGACGTTTTCTTGATCTAGAAGTCGAAGCTGTTTCGCGACCTTGTCAGGCGAAGATTGAGGATCAGGCCGGACCTGATTGAGTCGAAGCAGTTCACCGGGTGTGTAAAGCCGTTGGACTACCGCTGTCCGCCCGGCTTCATCGAGAGCAGCAATATGAGTCGATCCTCCCTCCGCGTACACGGCAAGAAGCGAGGCCACGTCTAGCTGCTGATTATCTAACAGGTCAGGACTGTGGCTTGTGACGATCACCTGTGTGGATTGGCTCGCCTCCTTGAGCCCATCGAGCAGCAATCCGGCTGCGGCTGGATGGAGGGCAATTTCTGGCTCCTCAATGCCGACTAGCGGCACCGGAGTGCCGGTCCCATTGCCGGCCTGGAACAGCGCAACGAGAATACCTAGTGCCCGAACAGTACCGTCAGACATATTTGCCGCGAGAAAACGCCACGGGTCTCTAGCCCCTGCGACTTGCTGCCGGAATTCTAGAGTTTCTTTAGGGCCAACGACCTTTACATCCACGCCGTGTACACCGGGGACAACCTTGGACAGGTACTTCTCAATCCGCTCCTTTCGACTCGGATTATGCTTGTCCAATTGAGCCAGTACGCTTGTTATGTTGCTGCCGTCCCTAGCGAGGAGCTGGCCCGCATCGGGCGACTGCAGATCCCGAATACGATCCGGGTTCAGACTATAGAAGCCCATCCGAGAGAGACTCTCAAAAACCGGACGAAATGCAGGCAAGCCAGAAGCGTTGACAAGATACAGTCTGTCGATTGACCCAGTCGGGCCCTGCTCGCTGATGTCTACGACGTTTCCGGATCTGACACGGAAGTGATGGGATGGGCCGAGCGCCTCGGCCGAATGAACGAGGCATTCCTCGTCTTGGACCTCGAAGCCCCCTTGTGGACGGGCGCCTATTCGGAATGCATAATGACCAACTTCCCCCGAAGGCAACGTGAAATAGAGACGCAACCGGAAATGATTCGGATGTCCGCCAGATCTACGGCGCACCTCGTTTATCCCTCCGCGCTCTCGAAGAGCGTGCTCGAGTGAAGTCCGCAGGGAATCCGTGACAAAGCGGAGCGCATCCAAGAAGTTGCTTTTGCCAGCCCCTTTCGGCCCTATCAGAAATGTCAGCGGGCCGAGTTGGACGTCGCAAGCCGCAATGCTCTTGTAGTTCTGGAGAACGACTCGTGTCAGGAAAACCGATCTCATCGAATCTATCCGGAGCGACGGTCTACTTCATTTCTTCGGAGGTCATGACCGTACGTGTTCATCGTAACGCCAATTCAGGAGTACCCCAGAAGTTCCATAGTGTACCGCGGACGAACGCCCTGGCCAGGATGGTCTACCGTCCAGAATGCCCCGCTACTTGATGTGAGGGGCGCGACTTCCACAGGAAGGAAACCACGTAAGTATCCACAACTGCGGGGGTCGTGGCGTCCATCAGAGAGCGACGGGCCGAGAGCCTTCCTTGCGGAGCGCGCGGATCAGGGCCACAAATTCTTCTGCCCCTTCCGGATCGTACTCGGTGTCGGTCTTGAGGTCGTCAAGGCTGGTCGGTGGTTTCAGCACCACGCCCGCCGGGAGCCGCACCTGGTCCCCGCCCGTTTCCGCCTTGTCGGTCCGGTTTGCCATCTTAGCCTATTCGCCTCGCCTGTTCCGCAACGCGTTCACGTAGCTCAGGCCGTCGGGAATGTCATCGCGGTCGGCCCACATGCCGAAGATTGGCAGATCCCGGACCGACTTGGGCCTCTTGGGTGTGGCCTCCACCGGCACGGAAATCGTGACCAGCGTGCCTTCGGCGAGCTTCACGTCTTCCAGTGGCTTGAATACGCCATTCTCGTATTTCGCTCGAACTATCATGGCCGCTACCTACTCATCTCCAATTCTCTGCGGAGCTCTCGCCGTACCATCACTATCGACTATAACACGCAGTGTTATACTTTCTCGGGTAGCGATGAGAAAACAGTACCGTAGCGCCATGATGGCGTCGATCCACGAAACCGCTGAAGGTCTGCATGCGGCCGGGGTTATGGACAAGCGCACGATGCGGGAGTTCGATGAGTTGTGCCTGACGCCGGTCCGCCCGCTGAAACCGAAAGAGATCCGCGCGCTCCGTCTGCGGGAAGGCGCGAGCCAGGCGGTTTTCGCGCGCTATCTCAATGTGACGACGGGCCTTGTGAGCCAGTGGGAACGCGGGGAAAAGAGACCACAGGGGGCTTCGCTTAAGTTGCTTTCTTTGGTGGCCAAGAACGGACTCCAAGCAGTCGCGTGATTATCGGATCACAGAACACAGATGGCGCAGGAGTGGATACAGCGGAGCAAGTGACCTGAGAATTGACGTCGGCCTATGCCATTTCATTACAACCTTCCAGTACCGGAACTTGGTACATCGACGACTGAGGAACCGTGTGTTCTCCTGAAATGGCTGGTTGAAGTTGGAGCGGAGCTACACCGCAGCACAGTCATTGCCGTCGTCATGTGTTCAGAGAACTGCTACGAAATCATGACAAATGGCGACGGATTTCTCAGGGAACGCACCCGTTCGGAGGGTGAAACGCTTCGTGTTGGAGAGACTCTGGCGGTAATAAATGCCGATGGCGAAAACATTCCCTACAACCGGCCGTATTCGCTCGCCAGACCGTGTCCAGCACCCACTGAACCCTCGACCCCAGATGCAGCAGAATCCGAGGTGGAAGGAGCCGAAAGGAGTATCATCGCGAAGACGGACGAGGCGGTCCAGCGCGCACGCATCGGCTTAAAGAAGAGCGTCTCATTCTTGGCGCTGATCCTAGTCGCGAATGTCCCATTTTTGGGCGGCATGCCACTGCACACATACTTCGTTCCGTGGGGCCAGGTGCTCCTGGTGTCGTTCGTTCTCGCGTTTGCGTGGGCTGGGATCGCTTGCTCCGGCTTCATCTCTGCCTGGTCTTACCGGCGCGAAGCACATGAGTTGTTGGAATCAGCGCGTCGGCGAGAGTAGGTTTCATCGGCCGCGCCGCGCGGTTCAATGACCTGCTCAGGTATGCCCAATAGTATGCCGACCCCCTGCATGGCAGCTCTAATCATCGCTGCTCGCACATCAGCAGAAGTCTTTGAAAACGCTAGCCCGCGAGCAACACCGCTCACCCCCGCAACTCGCTGATTCCCCGTCGCTCACCGGCTTCGAACCAGTAGATCGGGAGTTCGAGTCTCTCCGGGCGCGCCAGTCTACAGCGGATTCATCGGGCGCGTCTCGCTCCCCACCCAGATTTCACGCGTCGCCGATTCATTCGGCGGCAGGCTGAGGATCCGCGGCCTGACTACGATCACCACTTGCGAGTCGACCCGGTTTTTCGTGTTCTGCCGGAACAGCGGCCCGACGGCCGGCAGCGTCGACAGGCCCGCGGTGCCGGCAATCGAGCGCGCGTCCTGCGTCGACATCAGCCCCGCCACCATGGCGGCTTCCCCGGCGCGGAGCTGCACTTGCGACTGCACTTTGCGCTGCGCGATTTCCGGGACGCCATTGACGGAGTTCCCCGTCAGCAGCTTGATCTCCGCTTCCAACTCCAATCCAATTTCGCCCGCGGCATGCACGTGCGGGGTCGCCTTGATCACCAAACCCAGGTCTTCGAACGTGAACGCCGGCGGCGGCGCATACGGCTGTCCACCCGTGTACTGGTACGGATTGCCGGAAGAATCCTGGAATCCCCCGAACGGAGTCGCGAGCAGCACCGAAAAATAGTTCGCCCCGAAATTCGCAACCAGCAGATCCGGATAGCCGTCCCGGTTGAGATCGCCGCGGTCAATGGAAACCGGTTGCGTCCCCAAACCGATCGCGAAATTGATTGGGATCTGAAACCCTCCCGTCCCCAACCCTAGAAGCTGGGAAACTGTGCCATCGCCCTGGTTGGCAACCGCCAGATCCTTCAGACCATCGTTGTTGAAATCTCCCGTCACCACCGAGACCGGGCCCGCGCCCGTCGGAAACTGCTGTCCCATGGCGAATGCTCCGGTGCCATCACCCAAAAACACGGAAACCGAATTTGAGGCCGAATTGGCTACCACCAGGTCCGGGAATGAGTCGTTGTTGATTAAATCCGCGATTACCGAACGCGGCGAATTCCCCGTCGCGTACTTTGCGGGATCGTGAAAGGTGCCGTCGCCGTTGCCGAGCAAAATCCAAACATCGTTCGAACTGTAATTCACCACCGCCAGGTCCGGCATCCCATCGCCGTTGAAGTCGGCAGCAGTCAGTGAGCGCGGGCTGGTTCCTGCGCCCACCGTGAGCGGCTGTTGGAATGTGCCATCGCCATTGCCCAATAGGATGCTGACGTTGTTAGAGTCGGCATTGGCCACCGCAATATCTATGAATCCATCGCGGTTGAAATCCGCGGTTGTCAGGCCCGAGGGCTTCGTGCCCACCGGGAATGCCGTGGCGCTCCTGAAGGTTCCGTCGCCATTTCCGAACAGTACCGAGATCTGGTTGGAGTCCGCATCGGCCGTCACCAGGTCGGCAATGCCGTCCCGGTTCAGGTCCACCGCCAAGACCGCGGACGGATTTTGGCCTGTCGCGTACGTGTTTGAATTTCCAAACGATCCGTCACCGAGGCCCGGGAAAACGGCTACCTGGTTTCCTGATGACGAAGTACTGGCAAAGTCGAGAATCCCGTCGTTGTTGAAGTCCGCGATGAAGACCGCCGAGGGCGCCGGCAGCGTGGCGGCCGTACGGCTCTGCAGCAAATTACCGGTCGGATTTATCGTTGAAGGAACTCCGGTTGACGGGTAGCCGCCGTTCAATGGCGCGCCAGTCACGTTGGACTGGCCAAAATAGCCCGCGGTCAAGACCGGATAACGATCCCCGGCGTGGAACGACACCGCCTGCCCGTCTATCGAGCGAAGTTCCACGTGCGTCAACGAATGGGAATTCGCATTGCTGAAATTCGCCAACATCTGGGCATTCCCAATCGAGACGGCAAACACCGTTCCACCCGGGCCCCACCTGGCCAGGTCCGCCAATGTCATCACCGTATTCCCAACGCTATTGAACGCGCTAAACGGAAACAGGTTGGGGAGCGACACCCCGTACGTCAACATGTCGTTCCGGTCGACCTCGTAGATGTCGAGATCCATCACGATCTCGGCTCGGTGCCGCATCAGGTCCTGGAAAATCGCCTCGGCCGGGATGACTTTGGAAGTCGGCCCGCGCAGCAGCACCGTGTTGGTGCGCGAGTCGAAGCTGACTTTCTCGATCGCCATGGTTTGTTGCACCGCGGTTGCGAGTTGCGTTATTTCCTGAACCGAGGTCGATTGCGGAACTTCGATCGCCACGCTCATCCAGGGTTCCACGTCGCGGCGCTTCTGCGGTGTATCGTTGGCGACCAGGAACAGCTTGCCGGTCAAAGGAACAATGAAAGAGTTGGTGACCAGCTCCAGCGCATGCAGCGCCTCCCGGTAGTCCGCCGAATCCATGCGGAAACGAACCGGCCGCCCGGCCTGATAGTCGCTATCGAACACGCAATCCAGGCCAAACGCAGGCCCGACCTTTTCGAAAAGGCTTCGCCCGTCACCCGAAAGATCAAAATCTTTCCGGTCCGGGCTGGCTTTCAATTCAACGGGAGACTGCGGCTTCCGCGCTTCGGCCAACTCCTTTTCGGTCGGTTGCTCAAGTTTGCGAACAGGCGCCGCAGTGGCTGTTGCGGGAGGTTCGGTGGCGAATTCAGCCGGCAGAGATCCGGCGGCGGGAACCGCCTCTAGTGCGGCCCGGGTGCGCACCGCCTGGCTCCGCAGCCAATAGATCCGATTTCCCGGGTCCAGCACAGCGGCTTGAGAATAAAGAAGATAGGCCTTCTCGAATTTGCCCGCCAGTTCGGCCTGCCGGGCTTCCTTGTACAATTGTGCGGCATCGATTCCCAAGCCCACCGCGCATAGGCACAGCCCGAGCAACAGGAATCGCGCAAACCGGCGCATATTAGGTTCTGACGTCGAAATGTGTCTAAACGCGCAGCCAATTCGGTCCGGGACGGCAGGGTTCCGGGTGCCGGATCGCACACCCTCGCAACTGGCCGCTGCCGGCTTTCCGTAACTCCTGCGGCCGAAAATTCATCGACTTAAGCAGGTGGGACTTGGCGTACAGAAGTCGGATGGGGTCGTCGGCGCGCTGCAAAGGGCCGCTTCGGCGTGCGGCAAGCTGTGGTGTACCACGTTCCACACCAGAATCTCCACGCCTGTGTGCGGGCATTATCGCTGCCTGACCTGTCACCGCGTCTACCCCGTCCCGTGGGAAGCTCCGCGATGGCGGGCGTCCATACGCGTGACGAAGCTCCGGCGCCTTTCTCAATTGCTGGGTCTGAAGCGAACCAGCTAGGCGCGAGCGCCCTTCACCCTACCGGTCGACCGTTTAGTATACTGGTTGACAGTTGCCGGTCTGCCCACGAGCCACACCGGAGGGTGAAATGAAACTGCCGATTCTCGTTTGCTGTCTCTCCCTGGTTGCCTCCGCCGCGACCGGATCCGTGACGTTCAGCAAGGACGTCGCCCCGATTCTGGAAAAGAATTGCCAGACCTGCCATCGCCCGGGCGAGGCGGCCCCGATGGCGCTGCTCACCTATCAACAGGCCCGGCCTTGGGCTAAAGCCATCAAGCAGGCGGTGCTTTCCAAAAAGATGCCGCCGTGGTTCGCCGATCCGCAATTTGGCCATTTCCGCAACGACCGCTCGCTCGCGCAGAAGGATGTCGATACGCTCATCAATTGGGTCGACGCCGGCGCTCCCGAAGGTGATCCGAAAGACCTGCCCAAACCCGCCGAGTTTGTCGACGGCTGGAACATTGGTACACCCGATGCGATCTACGAGATGCCCGAGGCTTTTCAAGTTCCCGCGTCGGGCACCGTCGATTACCAGTACGTGATCCTGCCCTACAAGTTCACCGAAGACCGCTGGATCCAGATGGCCGAGGTGCGGCCCGGCAATCGCGCCGTGGTGCACCACGTAATCGCCTACATCCGCGACGGCAATTCAAAATGGATGCGCGATAAAAAGCCGGGAGAGATTTTTGTTCCGGAAGCCGATGCCGAGGGCAACCGCCCGTCGTTGAATGGCGACCTCCTCTCCGGGTTCGCGCCCGGCCTGCCTGCCAGCATTTTGGAGCCCGGGCAAGGGCGGCTCATTAAGGCAGGGTCGGATATCATCCTGCAACTCCACTACACCGCCAATGGCAAAGCCGGCGAGGATCGCACCAAGGTCGGAGTGGTCTTCTGCAAGCAGGCGCCTCAGCAGCGGGTGATGACTCTGGCCGCGGCCAATAACAAGTTCACGATTCCGCCCGGCGATTCCAATTACCGTGTGGACGCCGAGTTCGAACTCGGTCATGACGCCAAGCTCAGCGCTCTGCTGCCTCACATGCACCTGCGCGGCAAGGATTTCGAATATCGCGTTATCTATCCCACCGGCGAGACCCAAACCATTTTGCGCGTGCCGCACTATGACTTCGGCTGGCAGCTCTGGTATCAGCCGGTTTCCGACATCGTGCTGCCGAAGGGATCCAAGATCGCAGTCACCGCGCACTACGACAACTCGCCCAATAAGGCCGTCAAATGGGGCGATCAGAGCTGGGAAGAAATGATGATTGGGTTCTTCGACGTCACATTCCCGGCCGATCTCGAACCCAAATACCTCTTCCCGGAAAAGAAGAAGGGTCCGTCGAGCGGCTCCGCCGATTGAGTGCTCGCCGGGCATGCTCGTACAAATCGGGCACCTAGAGGCCATCTTCCGGTACCCCGTGAAGTCGATGGCCGGCGAACGCCTCGAGATCGCCAACCTGGGCTGGCACGGCCTCGATGGGGACCGGCGCCTCGCATTCCGGCGGACTCAGGACCGCAGCGGATTTCCGTGGCTAACCGCGGGCAAATTTCCGGGCATGCTTCTGTTTTCTCCGCAGCGTGGTGAAGACGGTTCTCCGGGAAATCTTCCGACGCACGTTCGCACACCCGATGGCCAACGAATGCCGATGTTCGGAGAAGACTTGGCCGCGGACGTCGGACGCCGGTACGGGGCGCCTGTCGAGATGATGCAGCTAAAGAATGGCATCTTCGATGACGCCAGCATCTCGGTGATCGCTTCCGATACGGTGCGGGAGATTTGCCGCCTCGCGGGACGAAACCCGGACGTGCGCCGGTTTCGACCGAATATCGTGCTTCGCCTGCTGGAACCGGCCCCGTTTCAGGAAAACGGGTGGTTGGGCCGTGTGGTCATATTTGGCGACGCGGACGACGCCCCGGCGATCACCGTCACGATGCCCGACGTTCGCTGCTCGATGGTGAACCTGGATCCCGACTCGGCAACTCCAGCGCCCGAAGTGCTGAAAGCCATCGTCCACGAGAACCAAAACCACGCGGGCATCTACGCCGCGGTCACTCGCGCGGGACGGCTGGCGGTCGGCCAGACCGTATTCCTCCAAGGCTAGTGGCGCCGCCGATCTTGTCGGCGGCGTCCAACCTCGTCTCAGAAGGCGAGCCGCGCCGCGATCTGCAATTGCCGCGCGCCGGACAGAGCCGTGTTAGTAGCGGTCGGCGCCTGGAAGCCCGTCGGGCTCGTGTTCTGTACCACGCACGCATTTGTATGACCTGCGCAGACGCCCGTGCCCGCGGCCGCGTAGTTGTATTCGGTGAAATTGACGGTATAGATATTCGTGAAATTGAACAGGTTGAAAGCCTCGCCGAGAATCGAGAATTTCAGGCGCTCGGTGACGCTGAATGTGCGGCCGATCCGGAAATCCACATCCTTGGTGCTCGGCAGGGTGAACGAATTGCGGGGCTCGTCGTACACACGAGCGCCGCTTAATGCGGTACCCGAGTTGTTGTTGGTGCCGCCCGTCAACCCGCCGAGAACACCGCCGGCCGGGGGATTCGCGCCGTTGATCTGTCCGCTATAGGGCTGTCCCGACGCGGCGAACACGATCGTCGAGAACGTCCAGCCATTGGCGATGAACCGGGCAGCCGTGTTCGAAATCTTCTTGCCCCAATCGGGAGTCCAGACCAATGTCGTGGAGAAGCGGTTGCGCTGGTCCAGATCGGAGCGAGCGTATTCGAGCGACCGATTCATCGGATCGACCGGGAAGTTCTGTCCGCCGCCGTTGAACGTTCCAAACTGGCCTTGGATTTCGCCGCCGTCGTGTGCGTATCCGAGCGTGTAATTCACGAGTAATTCGAGACCATGGGAGTAGCGTTTTCGCAGCGTCAGAACCATGCTGTTATACCAGGAGTTGACGTCGCTGAAGCCGACCAGAACCGGACCGGTTGGATCGATGCGCGACGTGTAGAACGGCACGGTCAGCGAGCGAAGAGTGGTTCCGCTTGTACCGGTAATGTCGTAGCTGCGGGTGCTTGTCGAAGGCGCGATATTCTGATCGATAAATGCCGGCAAACGCATACCCCGGCTGACGACATAGCTGGCGGAGATACTCATATCCCCAGGTAGTTGGTGCTCAAATGAGACGTCCCCTTCATGTGCGCGCGGATTGGCGAAGTTCGTAACCTGACCGCGCGCTGTCTGGGTGAGCGCGGGAGGCGTGAAGTTCGTGACGGTGGGGGTGAGTGCGCCCACGAACGGCGCTACCGGCGCTCCGCCAGGAGGCGTGAAGATCACGTTGGGGAATGCCAGGGTGGGGCAGGTGGTCGGAGTGCAATTGAACGTCTGCTGGATAACCCCGTTTTCCACGCGCGTTGCGTAGAACATACTGTTGGAAGTCTTGGCGTAGAACAGGCCGTACCCCACGCGCAGCACGCTGCCTTTGGCCAAATTCCAGGCAATCCCAACGCGCGGCGCGAACTGGTGATGCGGAATATTGATCGTCGATGTGTACAACGTCGTCAGCGGCGTCGCGGTGTTCGGCATCGGTGGTTGCGGGATCGTGGACAAGTCCCACCGCAACCCATAGGTGATGGTCAGATTGGACCGGGCCTTCCAGCTATCTTCGGCGAAAAGGGCATAATCGTTGTTATAAAAATCGTCTCTGCCGACGTGTGTTACCGGATCGTTCACCTGCACGAATGTGCTCCAGTGCCGGCCGGTGAGACCATCGCCGAGATTAATTCCGGCCACATCCGCCACCCAGTTGCTGAAGTTGTTCGCGCCCGAGTATGTATACACCCCTCCACCCTGGAACAGGTTGATGAGCAACTCGTGTACGAAATTGAGGTCGCCTCCGAACTTCAGGTTGTGAGTGCCGTAGGTCTTGCTGAGGACGTCGGTAAATTGCAACCGGTGCTCGTCCGGGAAAGCCGGGCGGGGTAGCGCGTTCGGCATGCCGTAGGCGATAAAATTCGTGACGGTTACGCTCGGGGCCGTCGCATTTGCGGCGACCGTCTCGAGGTCTCGCGACCATTGAAATCTCAGATTGTTGATGGTCGTCGGACTCAAAGTGGAACTCCAGTTGGCCACCAGGTTCCGCTCGTGGGTCACCGCCTTGCCGTTTGCGGAATTGGAGTTGTTGTTCGAAGTGATCGCCGTATTGTACGAGTTGGGCGCGCGGAAGTTATCAAAATTGAACGAGCCCGTGAGCCGGTTGCTGTTGTTCAATTGATAGTCCAGTTTGCCGAATCCGATATCCTGACTCTGGAAGCGCGGAAACGCGCCCAGGTTGCTCACGATGTACGCGTTCGCGGCTGAACACGTGGCAGTAGGAATCGCTGCCACACAACTCTGCGGGAAGGTGCCGCTGCTCGTGTACGAAATTGGATTGACTTTGCGCGATCCATCGTACGTCACGTAGTAAAACAGCTTGTCCCTGATAATCGGCCCGCCGACGCTTCCGCCGAACTGCTGCTGCTGATGGATGGGCTGCGTGTAGATGCCCTTGGACTTCTGCAGCGGATCCAGCGCATTCAAACTCGGGTACCGCAAGTAATAGAACAGATCGCCGTGAATGTCGTTGGTGCCTGACTTGGTCACCGCGTTGATGACGCCCCCGGCCGCCTGGCCAAGTTCCGCCGAATAGTTGCTCGAAGCCACCTGATATTCCTGGATCGAGTCCATGCTGTAGACGTACGGCAGTGTTGTACGGCCTTTCTGCTCGGAGAAGAACGCCTGATTGTTATTCGTGCCGTCCACGTTGCTGCTGTTATAGAGCCCCGAGATGCCGCGGTAGGATGCCAGTCCGCTGCCGCCGTCATTGGTCACGTTGGGAGTGAGGAACTGGAATTGCGCCCAGTTCCGGCCGGCCATCGGCAGGTTGTCCTTCGAAATCTGGCTGACCACCTGGGACACGTCAGTTTTCGACGTATCGACGATGTCCGCATCGCCCGTCACCGTGACCGATTCCTGCGTCGCCTGAATCGGCAATGAGAGATCCATCGTCACGGTCTGACCAACCTGCACGGTAATACCGGAACGCACTACTTTCGCAAAGCCGGCCTTGGTGACGGTAATCTCATAGCGTGCGGGCTGCAAGAACGGGGCGCTGTAGAGGCCCGCGTCGTTGCTCGACAGGGCGAGTTCGCTGCCCGTGTCCAGGTTCCGCACGACCACGCCGGCGCCGGGTACCGCGGCGCCGTTGGGATCCGTAATCGTACCCGAAATGAGGCCGGCCCCCGTTATTTGCCCCCAGGCCGCCCCGCCGGACACGGTCAGC